>ENA-OOZX01000352-OOZX01000352.1-human-gut-metagenome-genome-assembly--contig:-NODE-352-length-43570-cov-3.489578_pt1 | contig 43570 bp, 61 predicted proteins | sample MGYA00241048_ERZ501412 | MGnify/ENA primary metagenome ERZ501412 (study PRJEB25962, sample SAMEA2042518) | human gut metagenome | biome: human gut; feature: human-associated habitat; material: faeces... | reverse complement strand
TTGCAAATACTTCTTCTAAACTAGATTTTTCGCTATCTGCACGAGACTTTCTCAAATAGATTACATAAGTTTCATTTTCCTGCATTTTGAAACACCTCGCTTAAAATTTAAAATAAACATCCAATTTGACTTTTGAGTGATATCTTACTCCCTCTATATCATAATCAATTCTTTCTATACATTTCTTTAATAAATGATTTTTTTCTTTTGGGGGCATAGATTCATCTTTTAAAGCAAGAAGTGCATCTTTAAAACGCATTTTCTTGTCGTTACAAGATTCAGGAGGAGGTATCAGGGAAAGGGTGTTGATTTTGCCAATGATTTCTTGTCGTTTTTTCTCTAACTCTGCATGGCGTTGTGTGAAAACACTGGTTGAATATACTTTTGTTTCAAGTAGTTCAAATAAAGTATCCTCTTTATTGTTCAGTCTAGTTAATTCCTGACGCAATTCTCTAATTTTTTCGTCTGAACCAGATGAATTACAGTCATGAAAGGTAATATCAAAATCATCTATAGCACACTGAATTGTGTCAATAACAGCCTCTATTACTAAATCATATCTCGATGATTGAACATCGCATAATTTGTTAGGGCATGCATAACGATGTCCTCCTCGTGATTCTGCTACATTTAGTCTTGATATTTTTCTGCCGCATCTTTTACAGTACATAATTCCGTAAAGTGGATTTTTTAAAGAGCGGTCATTCGTAAAGGATTTATTTTTAGACAGACGTTCCTGAACAGACATAAACAAAACGTGATTAACTATTGCATCATGCTTCCCATCAAATAATAGATAATCGTGTCTTTCGGGGCGATATTTTTTTAATTTTCCATCTTCCATTACCGTTTTATTGGGGGTAAATCCCCATCGTATTTTTCCGTCATACACAGGATTTGATAAAATCCGTTTCACGCTTCCTTTAGTCCATATCTGCTTGCTAGGAGGTATATATCCTTCTGCATTTAATTCGTTTGTAACCCCACATATTGTTTTCCCTTCGGCATACTTCTGGAATATTATTCGCACGATTCTGGCTTCATCCTCTATGGGTTCTAAAGTGGTTACTTTGCCATAACGTACTTTTCTATAGCCAAAAGGTGGAATAGGTTGAATGAAATTACCAGCTCGCACAGATGCCAGCTTTCCTCTTGCTTGAACCATCTTATAATAATCCAGGTAATCGGCCCCGTGATTCAATTCCATTTTCAGTAATTTCATATCTGTTCCGGTAGTATCGTTTAAGTCATAAGTCTTATAGGGCGTTATAATTAAAGTATTAGTATATTTAAATGCATTGATTATATGCCCTTGGTCTAATAAATCACCACGAGAAAGCCTCTGAGGGTCAACAACAAGGACTCCTGCTATTATTCCAGATTCCATCATTTTTAAGATTTCTTTCATCAAAGGCCTGTCTTTGATGGTTCCACCAGAGACTACTTCTCTAAAAATATATTTTTCAGGAATAAGCTCGCCAAATTCACGCTTGGCAAGGGATTGAAGTTCTTCTTCATGTCGCTTTAAAATATTTTCAACATCTTGATTATATTCGTCAGCACGCGATTTTCTGAGATACATTAAATAAATGCCTTTTGAATCATTATAGTTCATTGCTTACCTCCCTAAAAAAGGGTATAAAAAATACACCCTATGCAAACAGCAGGATGTATGATATAATTTATTTGAGTTTATATATCAGTCATCCGATGATTGATAAGTTACGAATCCGGTATTGCCAGTACCGGATTTTTTTATTTATAGGATTATTATACAGCGTACAGAACATATGTGCAAGGAAATGTTGAAAAATGATAATGGGATAAAGACTTTTGTTGAAAATAGGGGAGGTTTCCGGAAACCTCCATGCGTGATTTTTTTAGTCAGTATACTAAAAAATGCGTATTTAGTCAGAAAACTGACTACAAAAAACAGAGCAGCTTATTCGCTGCTCTGTTGTAAAGAGATAATAATTGTTAATTTTTATTGTAAAGAAATTTCTTCTACGACTTCATTTCCATTCGGCTCAAAGTTTTCGTTTGATGGAGCGTCGGCAGTATATTTTACTGACTTAATATCTTTTGCATCAGAGTTTTTGAAGAAGTACATTAATGTACCCTCATTTTTGATTTTTCCGTTATATTCGCCATCCATACTGTCACTAAACCATACGTTAGGAGTAGTTTTTTCTTTTGTATCAGTTACCATGTTTGCCTGATCTGCATAAAAATATGTAGTATCATCAGAAGTATTTTCAACAGTCATATGTATAGCGACTAAAGCGCCTTTATCGCCTTTTTTCATCTCTGCGGCACTTGCAATATCATCATTGTCAAAAGTCACATTCGATACTTGTATCTGGTCGATAGTATAGTTGATTGTGCCGGTAGTTCCCTTGATATCCAGCTCTTTATTTGTGTAGTAAATTTCTTTTGTAATCCCATCAGATTTTTCGACTTTTGGTTCATTTTCATTTGTTGCCTCGGTAGCAGCTTCTGCAGCAGCAGTAGTAGCCTCGGTCTCTGCCTTAGTATCCGCCTTGGATGAAGAATTTGTATTTCCGCCACCACAGGCAGTAAATGACAATGACATTACTGCAATTAAACTAAGAGCTAATAATTTCTTTTTCATAAGTTTTTTCTCCTTTTCCTCATATGAATAAAAATTTAAATAGTTATAAGTGCAATTATACACTAAAAATTGTGAAATGTATATAAGTATTGACCGTCTTTGTGAAATGATGAAAATATATTTTTTAAATCAAAAGGGGTCTTTCAAGAAAAGAAGACTGCATTAATTTATAGGAACATTTTTAAGAAAAAATTTCAGTATAGCACATCTGAAAGAAATCACTTTTTTATAAGCAAAAAGGGGAACGGGTGGTGGAAAGGATACGTTTTGAAGCTTTCTTACAAAAATTCTTTTGATTTTAAATTTAGTACACTGGAACTGAAAGGAGGATTAATAAAATTATTTATTACGCAATCTATCATAATATAGATAGACCTGTAATTTTATTTTGCAAAGAAACATCGTATTTTTATCGTAAATAAGATAATCCTAAGTTAAAAGCTAAAAATGCCAATAGGAGACGAGATGAAAATACTTTTAGCGGAGCAAATGAAAAGAAAAGGATTATCGTATAGACAGTTAGAAATTTTAACCGGCATCAGTAAATCTACATTGCATAATATTGCTACAGGAAAGAGAGTGCCGCGAATGGACACGATGGAGAAGCTGGCGGAACATTTGCATGTAAGAATAGAAGATTTGTACGAATCAGAATACAAATGAAAAAATGTCCACGTTTATGGACAGGACGGTTTTTGTGGTGCGAAATGTGATACAATTTAGGAAATAAGTTGACAAAAATTACAAGTTGACGAAAGTATGTTCGGGCTGTATAATGAAACAAAATCGAACATATTTTCTGAAAAGAAAGGGGTACACAAAATGAAGAAAAAGGAAAGGGTAAAAGACTATGGGAAATTGATTATTGATTTGGTAGATAAGATTGACGATCAGAATAAATTGAAACGCATATATCAATTTGTGAAATACATATATGTTCATTCCTAGAGATAAGAAAAAGGAGCTTTACACCAAGAATAGTGCGAGCTCCTTTTTCTTATTCTTTTACAAATATTTTTTTAATTTGTTTTTTGATTGCATCTCTGGCATCTACCGGAAGCCCCAAGTAAAAATTTAAAATGTCTCGATCGTCATCGTCCAAGTCATATTCGATGCACAACTCATCCAGAATAGTCTCTGGCAGATCTTCAAACATTTCGCCATCGCCATATGTCAGGTAATCATAATTTACCTTATATTCACGGCAAATAGAGATAGTCATTTGCTCGGTGAGATTACGTTTTCCATTTTCAATGGCGGAAAGTGCTGCCTTTTTGACTCCTAATTTTTCGCCAAATTTATCAAGTGTTAGGCCTAAAGTTTTCCGCACTTCTTTTATGCGTTCGCCCTGTGTCATGTTTTTCCCTCCCTTCTGTTAATAAGACAATAGCACAGTCAAAAATAAAAATCAATAAAAAAGTTTACAAAGTAGACAAAAAAGTATTGACATAATCTATTTTGTAAACTATAATGTATGCATAGCAAACAGAAAGCGAGGTGAGAACATGACAATGGCAACAAAGAAAAACAATATCGAGGAACAGAAAAACGATTTAAGAGAAATGGCTTCTTTACTTAAAGAAATGAGCAAAGAAGATAGAAAGAAACTTAAGTATGTCATGATGGGTATGCAGATAATGAAAGGTGCTGAGAAAGCCGGATAGAAGGGGGATAATTAATCAAGAACCAATAAAAATAGAAGACAGACAAGCTGTTGTACATAAACATGAATATGAACATAAATGAGGAGCAATTGAATGGAAAAAGAAGTAATCACTTTGGAACGTGAAAATTGTGTTATTCGTATTCACAGACCTGATATTCCGGAGGAAGAAAGACAACGGAGAATGGAAGCGTTTAAGCAGGCAGCCGCAACATTTATGAAAGCTGTTTACAGACAAAACCAAGGAATATGAAAAAAATGTGCCTGAGGGAGCGGCAACTCCCAATGAGGCACATAGGCAATAACTCAACTAAATTGTAACACAAAACCAGAAAAATGGAAGGAGAAAATTATGATTACAGAAGAAAACAAGTTTTTAGGATTGGAAGAGATTAAGCTTTTGCTCGAAAAAGTATATGCAGCACAGCAGGCAGGAAACCATGTTATTTTTAGACATAGTAACTACTCGACAGAAGTAATTGCTATGGAAGGCGAAATCTCTGAGGAAAAAGAATGGGATAAGCAATTTTATATGCATAATAACGCACCAGAGGAGCAGAAAGCTACATATAATGAATGCATTTTGTATCTTGAAAAACTGGCAGGTGAGAAAGATGATAATTAATTTTTTACTGAAAAAATATAGCCAAAATGAATCGGCTCTAGAACAGGAGCCTACATCGTTTCTACTACTGAGACGCAAGGCAGCTTTGGCAGAGTTAATCGCGATGGATATGAGAAAGAGGGGACATCATGGCAATAGCTAATTTAAAAATGTCGCTTTTGCAAAACGGCAATTGGTTTATGTATAACAAAATATTGGCCCGGGCAATAGGAACTTGCCCGGCCGTTCTTTTCGGTGCGCTTTTGGAGTACAGCGATAAGACAGACGGAAAAGAATTCTATGCAAGTAGAGAGAAGCTGATGTTCAATACAGGTCTTCCGCGCCGAGAATATGATAAGTGCATGAAGGTTTTGAAAGAGACTGAAATTATCGTAGTCAAAAAGAAAGGGCTGCCAGCAAGAAATTATTTTGTAGTCAATGAAGAGGTCCTTTTTGATCTCATGCAAAAACAGCTTAATAACGAATCAGACGTGTCAACAAGTGGGAACAGCGATGTACCAGAGAGTGGGTACAACGGTGTACCGACAGGCAGGAACAGCGATGTACCAGAGAGTGGGTACAACGGTGTACCGACATATATAAAAAACAATAATAAAAATATAAATAATAAAAACAAGAAGAAGAAAAAGGATAGTTGGTTCACAAGTGAAAAAATCAATGCAGCCTTCGAAGACTTTTTGAAAATGCGTAAGTCAATCAAGAAGCCCGCTACCGACAGAGCAATATCTATGCTCGTGAATAAACTCAAAGAATTATCAGGGGGCGATGAGGAACTTGCTGTAGCTATCATCGACAAGGCTATTTTGAAAAACTGGCTGAGTTTTTATGACCTTGATGAGGATGAGAAGAGGAAAATCAATCAGGGTAATCAAAAAAGAGAACGGGAAGAATTGTCTGCAGAAGACAGGGCTCAAATTGAGATGTACCTTGATGAGCAGAAACAGGAAGAGGACAAACAGCCGCATGGTGTGCAAGATATCAAGGATATCAAGAATATGCAGGTAAGTGAGGAGGTGCAAGATGGAGATACCGAAGAAGGGGAGCATATTTCCACTGAATACTCAAGCTGGACAGATAGAATGTATCGTCGTTTCGGCAAAGGAAATCAACACGGAACAGGCAGACGGAGTGATGATGGAACTTATGATGCCGGGATACACTGCACCGGTAACCTACTGGATTGACGACAAAGCGGTTTCAGCAGAAAACTATAAAAACCGCTCCTATCGCAGTTTGATGCCAAAAGAAAATATGGGCAAGAGTGCAAAAGAGTTCAATTGGAAATTATATGATGCGGACCTGGTATTGCAAAAAAAGATATTAAATGCCTTTATCGTGAGTTTTGAAAAGTTCCGGAGAAACGGACAGGGGCTTTACATAACATCCAGAAGCGTAGGGAGCGGAAAAACCCTTCTTGGATGCATCACAGCGAACGAAGTTATGAAACGCAATCGTGATGTTTCTGTAAAATACACTACCGCTAAAGAGTATACAGAGCTGTTAAAAGAAAAGAGCGATGAGAAGACGCTTAAGAAAAGAGAGATTGATGGCTGCACACTATTAATCTTAGATGATCTTGGAGAAAAGCAGACCGAATGGGAAAAAGGTGTAATCAGAGATTTAGTTGATTACCGCGCAAAGTACTACAGACCGTGCATTTATATTTCCTCGGTGAATATAGAGCGGCTGTCAGAAAATCAGCATTATACGGATATGATCGCTACCAGATCAAGCGTTATAGAATTGCCGAATATAAATATTAGACGCCGCCTGGATGAGGTACGACAGAGCAGATTTTTAGAAGAGACTATGCAAGAATCTGCAGAAGCAGTTTTTTAAAAACAAAAGGAGAAAAACGTATGGGAACTAAAATATTAAAAAAGTTAGCACGATTACAAAAAGAATTGAAAGTGCCAAAGGATTTGAAAAATGATTTCGGAGGATTCAATTATCGAAGCGCCGAAGGAATATGTAAGGCAGTCAAGCCTCTTTTAGATGTGGAGGGTCTTGTGCTGACACTTAGTGATGAAGTAGTGCAATCAGGAAACAGAACATATATCAAGGCAGTAGCCGAATTATTTGATATAGAGTCTGGCGAGAGCATAAAAACAGAGGCCTTTGCCAGGGAGCAGGAAACTAAAAAAAAGATGGATGAATCCCAGGTAACGGGAGCGGTTTCCAGTTATGCAAGAAAATACGCTTTGAGCGGAATGTTCCTTCTTGATGATGCGAAAGACCCAGATTCAAATGAATACTACCGAGAAGCGGCGAGAGCTGAACAAACAATAACATATGAGCAGGCAGAAGCATTGCACAGGTATATGAAAGCAAACAATATTAATATTAAAGGCTGGCTCAATTATCATGGAAAAACACGTTTAAGAGAGCTTACTCCGCAAGAATACGATCAGGCCATTGCAGAGATAGAGCGAAAACAATATAGAAAACGGTAAAGGAGAAGTAAATCATGGGAAAGAAAATTGATGTTCTTTGTGAAAAAGACAAATCATGTATAACTCTTAAAATACACGATAAGGAGACCGCTACAAACTTTTTATCGATGCTGAAAAACGAAACAGAATGTGCCTTTGATAGTTATGAGGACATGAAGACTATTGAGACTTATGCAACTACATATAATGCACTTAATAAGGCAATCAACGAAATTTTCGGAAATGAAAAAGAAAAAAACGAAGCTTCATTAATTTAAAGCTGGACACGCCTTTTTAGAGGATTTTTACATTACACAGCAACACGTTAACGGTTCCATGTGGAGCTATATGCCATTGATTCCCCGACAGAAGTCGGGGAGAAAGGAAAAATAAACATGACAGAAAAAAATTTAAAGAATAACCAGGCAGTAGTTGCAGGAGAAATTATCTCTGATTTTGAATTCAGCCATGAGGTTTTTGGCGAAGGATTCTATTTTGTGAAGTTAAAAGTGAGCAGACTCAGTCACTCAAGTGACATTATTCCGCTGCTGGTATCAGAACGCCTTATTGATGTGAAACAGTCGCATATTGGTCAGTTTTTAGAGGCGCGAGGTCAGTTCCGATCTCATAACAAACAAGAAAGCGATAAAAATCGCGTGGTTTTATTTTTGTTTGCAAAAGAGATTGAGATGATAGACAGTGCAGAGAATCGAAATCCCAATGAAATTTTTCTTGATGGATATATCTGTAAAGAGCCAGTATATAGAACAACACCTCTTGGAAGAGAAATTGCAGATGTGTTATTGGCTGTAAACAGGGCTTATGGCAAGTCTGATTATATTCCGTGCATATGTTGGGGACGTAATGCGAGATATGCAGGTAACCTTACAGTGGGAAGCAGGATTCAGTTACGGGGACGTATTCAAAGCAGAGAATATCAGAAACGAATTGGAGAAGGTAAGGTAGTTGATAAGATAGCTTACGAAGTTTCTGCAAGCCAGATGGAATACATCGAGGAGGAAGAATGAAGAAGATTGAAATAGATATCCCTCTTGAGGCTTACACAGACAATGTCAGAAGAATCATCGAAAGAAGCTTACATGATTTAGAAGCAGAGCCCCCCCTATTTGACTTCATTTCTTTGTGATCCGAAGCTGACAGAAGAAGACTTAGAGACAGCACTGCATATCTTAGAAAAAGCAGGAACAGAATTAACAAAACAAAAATTAATTAAAGCGGAGCTTAAAACCCGAAGAGAAGTAGTAAGTTCGACAGAGCTTCCAGCAGACTTAAGACAGGAATGGGAAGATATGCGAGAAGTGGTAAAAAGGAGAAAACAGAATGGATAAATGGGTACTAGTAACAGAAAAATTGCCAACGAAAGAAGGATTATACGTAGTAACGATGGACGGGGGAATAGCCGGACCAAAAGAGCCATTCACAAGCACCAACTATTTTGAAAATGGGAAATGGGACGATGATGGAGACTGCGTTCTCGCCTGGATGCCACTGCCTAAGCCATACAGACCGAAAGATAATAAGGAAAAACCAGCATGGGGAGATTGGATATTAGGCGATTTTATGAAGAATTCGAAAGGCGAGAGATTATGATAAACCCGTGTATAAAATGCATCAAACGAGACAGATGCGAGGGAATGCAGCAGCCGTGTAAGCAGAGCAAAGCTTACCAGAAGCGGAAAGCTGGCTGCAAGAAAGTGGCGGAGCATACAAAACAGGTGAATAAGAGAAAGAAGTAGTTGGAGGTATAAGATGGATTATCAGAAAATTTACGAAGCATTAAGATTAATACATGACACTTGCGAAGAAGTAGGCGATTGCGATGTCTGCCCGATGAATAATGATGGAAAATGTGGCATCATGTCTAAGGATCCTGCAAACTGGGCGGTTCAAGTGCCAGAAATAAGATTATTAAAATAATGGGGTGATTTATGAACCATGAATCCAGAATACTACAAGATATGCTCATTGCGGGGCAGATAGATACGAACGAATTTAAAGAACGTATAGATGCGATTAAACCAGATACCTATATGGGATTGGAAGACAAATTTATGGAAGGCAAAATAAGCGAGATGGAATATGTGGAGCGGTATAATCGATTAGTCGAACAAGATGCAGAAAAACACTGGGAACCAATACAGCCGCATGAGCACATATAATTTTACAAAATAACATGAAAAATAAGAGATACTTAACAAAAAACCATTATACACAAGAAACAATAACCAGTTTATTTGTAAAGTAAAAGAAAGGGACGATAAAATGAAGAAAGCAAAAACAATTAAAATTTTTCCTGCACCACATGTAGAAATTAGATTGCATGTATCTGAGGAAATGGAAGAAGATTTCAAGAAATGCTACTTCTCAGAAGGAATGTATAGTTGCAGAAAGTGCAGTTGGTGCAAAGTAAAAATGGAAGGTACAATAATCTGCCGTTTTAGCACTTTTAAAAGAGAGATGCTTAGACAACTTGGATTGGAGCAAAAATGAGTATAACAGAAACAATAGTAATTATAGCAGCATTGATTTATACAGGATTTGTATTTTACACGCTCAGAAAGTGAGGTAGAAGATGCTAAGACCGATGGTACCAGCAGCGGAATTTGAAAAATACGGTTTTAAGCAATGTAAGGGAAAATGGTACGAAAATTGCTATTATCTTTGTGTAGCACGTGGCTGCGTAATGTTATTTGTAAGTGACGTATGCTTTGATGTTTTTTGTTGGAACGAAGCAGATCCACGGATACATAAAAAACCTAATTGCAGATATCGGGACAAAAGGGATTATTTAGACATCGTATACGATTTAATTAAAGCAGGATTGCTCACGAGTGAGTATGAGGTGAGGAAAAATGAACACAAGAAATCATGAACACTACAAAGATAAGACCGCGCATGATGCGATTAAGGCAGCGGATAAGCCGCCTAATGACGTAAGAGAGACAGTTGAAAATATGAGAAGAGAAGCAAATAAAAGAGGATTTGAAGTATTTGGACGGATTAAACTCAGAGACATGAAAACAGGCAAGATTTATAGATAGCAGGAAAGAGGTGATTCCATTGGAAAAGTCAGTCCTGATCCAGTATTGCGACATGCAGGCTGAGATAAAAGAGTTAAGGAGACTCATAAAAATGACGGAGGAGCGATTAGAGAAGATTGAGAAAGAAGGAGTGGTGAGCGATGTAGTATCAGGAGGTATGGGAGGAATACAGCATTTTACAGTAACAGGTTTTCCTATTCCGGAACATGCAAGGATGAAACAATTACTCATATCCAGACGAGAGCGGCTGAAAATGAAAGAGGAAGAACTTCTCGAACTTACCAATCAGGCAGAGGAATACATAGAATCTATCGGAAAAAGTGAACTCCGGATTATGTTCCGACTTTATTATATCGAGGGACTGACTTGGGCACAAGTGGCTATGAGAATGAATTCTCTCTTTCCGAAAAGGAAAATAGCGTATACTGAAGAAAGTTGTCGAAAGAGAAGTGATAGATTTTTTGAAAAAGCATGAATTCTAACTTACAAAAAATACGCATAAAATACACATTGATATTGACATATACACATCCAGTGTGTATAATAAAAATGTAAGGAGGATTTGCCTATGAAACAAAGAGACCTAATAAGGAAGCTCGAAGCTGCAGGTTTTGAGTTTGCAAGACATGGTGGAAACCATGACATTTATAAGCGAGGTGATGATGAGGAAAAAATTCCCAGACATCGCGAAGTAAATGAAAGATTAGCGAAAGCAATTTTAAGGAAATGGGGATTATAATCCCCATACCCTTATGTATATATAATAAATAACAAGAGGAGGCGAAACAAGAAATGAAAGCGGTATATCCAGTTATTTTTACAGATGTAGATACTAATATATTAATAGAAGTACCAGATTTAGGAATCTTGACAGAGGCAAATGAAGAAGGCAAAAAAAAGGGAACCATAGCAGATGCAATCGTAATGGCGAGAGATGCGATTGGATTAACTTGTATTAATTTACAAGATGAAAATAAAGAAATACCAGAGCCAACAGCACTGTCTGATCTTGATGTGAATAAAGGAACCTTTGCTCAGGATGGGGAAGGAGTCATATCTCTGGTTGATGTTGACCTTACAGTATATAGAAGAGTTGTTGACAATAAAATGGTTCGAAGAAATGTAACATTGCCTAATTGGTTGAATCGTGAGGCAGAGGAAGCACATTTAAATGTATCTGCTGTATTAAGAGAGGCATTAATGAGTACGCTTGGAGTGCCAAAAGCTTAACGAAAATAAATATTATAAAAAATAAAAAATGTCCGATAATGTCCGCTCGAAATATGATAAAGTTTAAAATGAAATAAAAAGGCATGGTCGCCTTGGTTATTTCTCCGTAAAACTTTCTTGAAATACATCCTATAGAAATGTAGGGTGTATTTTTTGTGTATTTTTGGGAATAGTATTTTGAACTGAATAGGAGTAGAATAAAAGAAAATGTTTTGAAGGAGAAAATTATAATGGAAACAAAAGAAATGTTTGTAGCAGATTTAAACATTGTATTTGGAAAAGACGAACCATTATTAAGAAGAATGAATGACATTGTTTTGCCAGCTATGCAAAGTGACTTATACAGAGAAAGTGGAAAAAGAAACACAAAAATGTTTTTTGATGAAGTCAGCATTAGAAAAGTTGACGAAAAAGAATATGTCTTATCTGGATTGTTAATAAAAAAGACAGTATTAGATATTAAGTCAGAATATACAGAAGGAGAACTTATAAAAATCAATAAACAGGTAGATTCTGCTCCGTTTTCCATGTTTATGATTTATTTAAAAAATCACAGAATGCTTTTGATTAAAAACCAAGATGGAAGTCCTGATTTAAGAAGTTTTAATTCTACAATGCGAGAAATTATAAAAACATATGTTAAGCAGAAAAATACTATTAAAAGAGAAAATGGGGAAAAAGATTTTCTTCCTTATCCCACAGTAAATGTTACGGGTATTAAAACGAGAGAAAGTATTAAGGAAGCTTTAAAAGATGTAGATAAAATAAAAGAACTTGTCATAAAATTATATCCATTAAATTCAGAGTGGGACTATTCATCTCCGTTTGCTAGTTTGGATAAACAAGTTCGTCAAAAAATACAAAGTAAAAAGGGACGATTAGTATATCGTTCCCCACAATCAAAAGACGGGGTAGCGGAATTTATAGAAAGCACAGAAGGCTTGGTTAAGACAGAATTAAAGGTTGAATATAATAATGATGTCAGTGCCAGTGGTTCTAAAAGAAAAGGTACAATCAAAGATTCTCAGATTGAGGATAAAATGCATATAGATGTTAAGGGAGAGTTAGAAACTTCATATAGTGAAATAAATCAAAAGGTTGTTGATATAAAAACACTGCATGTGCAGACAGAAAATTTAGATAATGAATATCAGCAATTTTTGATTCAAAATGAGCTGGAGTGATTAAATGAATTATGATAAGGTTGAAAAGAATTTATACGAACTGATCGACGAACGAAATACAAACCAGATTATACGAGAAAGTATTCAGGAAATAAAATTATGCAAACTTAGCGTATGGCAATATTTAAGTAGCATAATCATATCAATTGTGGTTTCTTTGATGATTTCTTTTTCCACAAAAACGGTTTCTTTATTTTTAGATTATGTAGATTCAATTAACGAAGTGATATTAGTTCTTTTGGGAGTTGTGTTTGGTGCATATTCTATTTTTCAAGCATTACTTGGAAAGTCAGTTTTAAAATGTTTAATAGAGGATAAAAATAACATATTAAAGCAAAGTAATAGGACATTTTTAAATTTGACTATATTATATATATGTGGAATCGTTGGAAATATAGTCCTTAAAATTTGTTTAAAGATTATACCAAGTGATTTTTTATTAATAAGAGGAAGTCTTTTGACATCTAATATAATTGCACTGATTTTGATAACTAGTTATTCAACATTTATGTTGCTGATTATTCTTGAGACCATAACATTTGCGATTAATTTATACAAAATGTTTTGCACATATAACACAACTAATATATTAGAACTCATAGATGAGGATGAGGATGAGGAATAAAATTTAATAAGCAAGCTATTGAAGACTGCACAAGAGGTGCGGTCTTTTTTCTATCCCCTTAGCTCAGTGGTAGAGCATAAAACAATGTCCCAGGTTCGATTCCTGGAGGGGAATATTTCCGAAACGACGAATAAAGAGGTGGTGATAAATGCCGAGAAAGCCTGATAAAAGAATAATTAAAGCGAAAGAGTTATACAAAAAAGGGCAGAAACTAATTGAGATTGCAAATCGATTAGGTGTACCAGAAGGAACGGTCCGAAGTTGGAAAAATAGATATAAATGGGATTGCAACGTTGCAAAAGAAAAACGCAACGTTGCGAAAACAAAAAGAGGTGGGCAGCCGGGGAATAAAAACGCAACTGGCCCACCAGGAAATAAAAACGCAGAAAAGCATGGTTTCTTCTCGAAGTATCTTCCGGAAGAAACCTTTTCTATTATCCAGGAGATTGAAAAGAAGGGCCCTTTAGATATTCTCTGGGAGAATATACAGATTGCTTATGCAGCCATCGTAAGAGCACAGCAGATCATGTATGTAAAGGACCACGAGGATAAGACGATTGAAAAGATAGAGGAAAAAGAGGGAAATGTTATAGGTGAAAAATGGGAGGTACAACAGGCATGGGATAAACAGGCAACATTTTTAAAAGCACAGGCAAGGGCACAAGGAGAATTAAGGTCCTTGATAAAACAATATGATGAACTGCTGCATAGCAATTATGAACTTGCAACAGAGGAGCAGAAGGCTAGGATTGAGCAGATCAGGGCGAAGACGGAGCGGTTATCTACCGAACCAACAGACAATTTGGAGGATGGAGTCGAGATTATAAATGACGCAGACGAAAAGGCAAGTCAGAATATCGGACATAGTGATACCGAAGTATCTTCCGATATTCAACGACAAGAAACATAAGCATATTATTCTCACTTCTGGGCGTGCTGGAACAAAGTCAAGCTTCGCAGCAATTAAGACAGATTATCAAATTGTTGCGGATCCCCATAGTTCCGTAGTTGTTCTTCGTAAACATCATAATAAGCTGCGAAAGACAGTTTACAAAGAAATGCTCCGAGGGCTTAACCGCTTACAGATTCCTAAGAACCGCTTTCATATTACGAAAAGCCCAATGGAGATTACCTACAAAAAGTATAAAACAACAATATACTTTTCTGGATCAGATGGCATAGATGATACAAAAGGTATCATTGATGAAGAAAAGCCAATTAAGTTGGTTGTCCTGGATGAGCTGACAGAGTTTTTTGACGATGGAGATGGAGCGGATGAACTTGCAAATATAGAAGCGACATTCGTAAGAGGAAATAAAGCCGGCTTCCAGATGATTTATTTATATAACCCACCTAAGAACCCAAATGCACCGGTAAACCTTTGGTGTAAGGAAATGGAGAAGCGGCCAGACTGCATTCATGTACATACAGATTACAGAGATGTGCCGGTGGATTGGCTGGGGCAGGATTTGATTGATTCTGCAGAAATCATGAAGCAAACAGATATTAAGATGTATCGTTGGACATGGCTAGGCGAAGCAGTTGGTGTCGATGAACTTATCTATTATATGTTTAGCGATAGACACAGGCAGAAGGCAGAAGCTGATAGGAGATATGACCGTATTTACATTGGTGGTGACTATGGACAACAGAATGCAACAACATTTCAGGCTTTTGGGTTGGATACATATAGAAAGAAGTTTCCGGGGTTAGCAGAGTATTATTATAGTGGCCGAGAAAGCGGCAAGCAGAAAAGCCCCTCGGAATATGCAGCTGATCTGGTGGATTTCATGGATGAGCTTCATAAACAGTATGAGAACCGAGTATTTTATATCTTTCTTGACCCGTCTGCAAAAGGGTTAGCGGAAGAGATAAGGAGAGCCACGAGAAACTTAGATTATACTGTATTTATGAGAGATGCAGAGAACGAGGTGGCATTGGGGATTAGTCGTGTACAAAAAGCATTAGTTTTTGAAATAATGAGTATATCTCCTCATCAGGAGAAAGCAATCGAAGAGTTTGGTACGTATGAATATGATAAGAAATCCATAGAAAAAGGAAAAGAAGTACCGATAAAAGAAAAAGATCACGCGATGGATGCAATACGCTATGCCGTTATGGGTGCGTGGGATAGGATAAAATATTGGCTTCCGATAGAAGAAGCGGAGGAGGTGCAGAAAATTGAACATATTTAGTTATTTTAAGAAAAAAGGAATAGATACTGTAGATGCGTCCTTCTATCGGAAAATCAAGGAATGGACAAGCTGGTATAACGGCAAGGTACGAAATTTTTCCTTTTACAAAGTCTATACAGGACGAGGTACTTATAAAAGATGCGACCGTAAGAGCCTTGGCATGGCAAAGAAGCTTTCGGAAGATATTGCGGATCTGCTTTTAAATGAGAGAGTAACGATTACTCTTGATAATGAGCGAACAAATGAATTTGTACATAAGATTTTAGATAAGAATCATTTTTTAGTTCAAGGTAACGACTACCAGGAGCGGAAAGCTTATTCCGGTACAGTGGCATACATTCCGTATCTGGATAACATGGAAATAACGGAAGATGGAGAAATTCTTTCAGGTAATATTAAAATGAATTATGTGGATGCACCAAATATCTACCCTGTCAGTTGGAACAATGGGGAGGTTACAGAGTGCATCTTTTTATTTCCACACACAGTAAACAGAAAGAAATATGTGCAGGTACAATCACATCTGATTCAAGGCGAAGAATATGTGATTGAAAACACTGTGCTTCAATGCGTGAGTGGAAGTCAGGAAGGAGCGGAACTTCCAGAGGAAGAATGGAGAAAATTAAAACCTTTTGCAAATATGGCAAGGCAGGTACACACAGGCAGCGATAAGCCACAGTTTGTTATTGACCGTTTGAATATAACAAATAATGCAGATGAGAGTAACCCGATGGGAATCGCTATCTTTGCGAATGCGATAGATATCTTAAAGAAGTTAGACATAGAATTTGATTCTTATTGCAATGAGTTCCTACTTGGCCGGAAGAGAATCTTTGTTGCACCGGAACTGCTGCATAATGTGGATGGAACCCTTGCCTTCGACCCAGAAGAAGGAATCTTTTATAACCTGCCAGAAGATTACGACAGGGGGAAAGAGGGTCTTATCAAAGATATTGATATGCAGATTCGGACAGAAGCGCACAGTGCAGCAATTAATGACGACTTGAATTACTTATCATTAAAGTGCGGCTTTGGTACGAACAGGTATCGCTTTGAATCTTCTGGAGTGAAGACAGCAACAGAAATCATTTCAGAGAACTCTGATATGTATCGGATGATTAAAAAACATGAGATTATCCTGGAAGATGCCTTGAAGCGGTTGATTAAGATTATTATCCGATTAGGGATTGTCTTAAAAGAGCCGCTTAACGAGGATACAGATATCACGATAGAATTTGATGATTCTATCATTGAGGATAAAGAGACGGAGAGAAAGCAGGATATGCAAGATGTAGCCATAGGAGCAATGGCGATAGAAGAATACCGGGCGAAATGGTACGGTGAAACTGTGGAACAGGCAAGAAAGAATCTTCCGGAGCAAAATCAGGTGATGGAGTAAGATGAGAGATGAATATAAAAACAAGATAGCTGATAAAATAGCAGCACGCTTTACTGATTTGGAAGAACGCATCATGAAAGATATCGTAAGAAGAATAAGAAAAACAGGAGAAATCACCAGCACAGCCGACTGGCAGATAAACAGGTTAAAGATTCTTGGGTATTCTTCGGAAGACATTGAAAAAGCGATAAAGGACACACTGAATGCTTCTTACCCAGAAATGTTTGAGCTGTATGATAAGGTCATTGACTGGGTATATGTCCGGAATAAAGACATATACGAGCAGGTTAATGCACAATTTATCCCTTACGAAGAGAATGAGCAGATGCAGCAGCAAGTAGAAGCAATCATCAGGCAAAGCCGGGAAGACTTAGAAAACATAACAAATTCGCTTGGCTTTTATTTAAACTATAATGGAAAGATGGTTGTTACTCCATTATCACAGATTTATATCGGTTATTTAGATAATGCCTGTTATGATATTGTTTCTGGGGCATTTGATTATGGCAGCGTTTTAAGAAGGACGGTTACGCAACTAACAAACAGTGGTATGAGGACAATTGACTATCCTTCTGGATGGACCAACAGGGTTGATGTGGCTGCCAGAAGAGCAGTTTTGACAGGAGTAGCACAGGTTTGTGGGAAGATTAATGAATACCATGCACAGCAGCTTGGAACAGAATACTTTGAAGTAGACTGGCACGCAGGAGCAAGACCAACCCATGCAGTGTGGCAGGGCAGAGTATATTCGAAGCAGCAGCTTGTTTCTGTTTGTGGTTTAGGGACAGTAACGGGACTTCTTGGAGCAAACTGTTATCATATGTATTACCCTTTCTTTCCAGGCATTTCGGTAAGAAATTATACAGATGAATGGCTGGATGAGCAGAACAAGAAGGACAATACTCCCCAAAGCTTTGATGGAAAGGCGTATACGGCTTATGAAGCAAGACAAAAACAGAGAAAAATGGAAACAGCCATGAGAGCGCAGCGGCAGAAAGTAAAACTGATGGAGAGCGGCGGAGCGGATAAAGATGAAGTTATGCTGCATAAAGCAAAATATCAGGCTCAATTAAGTGAGTATGCAAGATTTAGTAAACGGATGGGGTTAAAACAGCAGCGAGAGCGTATCTATCTTGATATGAGAGGGAGAGTAGCTCCGCGAAGTCTTAAAGCTGTGAAACAATTTCCACCAGAGATGATTCAAAATGCTGGAAGAGATATTGCACAGTACAGAAGATATAAAAATGCGATAGGAGACGCAGCAGGCTCCCTTGCAGAATTTGGACAAATAAAATATAATAATAGCGAAAAGTGGAAATACTTAGAAGGGTTGAAAGAATATCTGACGAAGTATCCTAACAGCAGTAAGAAATATTATGATGTTTACGATACTTTGAAAAAAGAGAAACTAGCAAAAGGGATTGTATTACCGCCGGTATGCAAGCAAGCTTTCATCTTGCCAGAAGGAAAACATGAGCCGTATCATATCATGCAGAGGATGTTAAAAAGAAAAATAACAGATGATGAAATCAGAAGCTATATGAAAAATGCGGATATAATGTTGAACCAATGGGGCGGCAAGAGGCAAGCTTTTTATAGTAAAGACGGTGTGTGTGTTATCACAAAGACTGATGAAGGTTGGATTTATAAAACGGCATGGAAAAAAGAAGATTTTGATAGTAACACAGAAAGAATCTTGGAGGTGATTAAGAAATATGTCAGATAATGAGATTAATTATGATAAGGAACATTATTGCCCTGTTTACGGCAAGGTCGTTCATCCAGATTTGTGTTATGATTCTATGATGTGCCTGCATAGATTTTTTAAGGTATCCTCAGTAGAAGAATTGTCACAAGTAAAAGATATCGAGGCAGCAAGAGAAAAATGCCAGATGTGCAAATATAGTGAATAAGATTACAGCACGCAGAAATGCGTGTTATTTTTATACTTATTTTGAGAAAGGAGAGGGTTATTTTGATTGAAGTAAGCGTTCGAAAGAACAAGGTAGAACTAAAGGGACACGCTGGAAGAAAGGGTAAAGACGGAATTGACCGAGCGTGTACGGCTGTTTCGGCATTGACAAACAGTTTGATTAATTCATTGCAGGATTTGACAGAAGATAAGATAACAACAGACTTAGGCAGCGGATCCGCATTAATTGAGTGGAAAGAGTTGTCCGAGAAAGGAAAGCTATTAATTGATTCCTGGTTCCTTGCAATGACAGATATTAACCAGGAATATAATTGCATACGATTCATCTAAACATCTGGAAGGGTGCTTTTATTATGTCCAAAACATGATGACGAAAAAAGCTCTGGAATAACACTCATGTATGGAGGTATTTATCATGAAAAAGAACAGAATGAACTTAAGAATTTTTGAAAACAGCGGTGGTGCTGGTGCCGGAGAACCGGGAGGAAGTGCTGGAGGAGATAACAATAATCAGAATAATGCTGGGAGCGGTGGACAGCCGACTTACAGTTACGCGCAGGCAGAGGAAATTGCTAACGCAAGAGCAGAGAGGGCAGAGCGTTCTGCATTAAAATCATACTTTCAGCAGCAGGGTATGTCAGAAGAACAGGTGAACCAGGCAATTACTGATTATAAAGCCCAGCAGAAAAAGAACCAGCCGAATATTGAGCAGATGCAACAGGAACGTGATACGGCACTTAAAGAAGCCCAGCAGATGAAGCAGGAGAAGTTCCTTTCAGGGAAAGGTGTAAAAGCGGAAGATGTTGATTATGTCATGTTTAAGGTATCGAAGCTTGTAGATGATAAAACAACATTTGAAAAGGCTGCGGAAAAGTATTTAAAAGAGAATCCGAGATTTGTGGGAGGTTCTTCTTATAGAGTATCTACATCTACAGGAAGCGACTCTAACGGATCTGGAGGAAATGTAAATGCATCCATTAATGATGCGATTCGTGCAGCGGCAAGAAGATAGGAGATGAATGAATTGAAAAGAGAAAGAATGAACTTAAGAATTTTTGAGGGCGATGCGACGATCATTGACCGTAGCGGTGCGGATTCCCTGATTCCGGTACAGGAAGCAAATGAGATTATCCAGGGAACAATCACACAGTCAGCGGTGCTGTCAAGAGGAAGAAAGCTTGCCAACATGACAAGCAAGCAGTATAAAGTTCCGGTTCTTGATATGTTACCAATCGCTTATTTTGTAAATGGTGATACTGGCCAGAAAAAGACAACTAAGCAGGCATGGGATAAGAAGTTTATTGTAGCAGAAGAGATTGCGGTTATTGTTCCAATCCCAGAATCTGTACTTGATGATTCAGAATATGATATTTGGGCCGAGGTAAAGCCAAGAGTAACGGAAGCTTTCGGAAAGGTTATTGATGGAGCCGTACTGTTTGGAACAGAAAAGCCATCTACATGGAGAGATGGAGTAGTTGCAACTGCAACAAAGGCAGGAACCGTAGTAACATACGGCACCGGTGATGATTTGTATGACAAGATCATGTCAGAAGATGGGGTTATCGCGAAAGTGGAAGACTGCGGCTATTTTGTAAACGGACATATGGCAGATATTTCTATGCGTGCAAAATTAAGAGGCCTTAAAGATACAAACGGAAATCCAATCTTCAAGAGCGATATGCAGGGAAGTACCAATTATGCTTTAGATGGTTCTCCAATGAACTTCCCGAACAATGGAGCGTTTGACAAATCAAAGGCCCTTATGATTTCCGGAGATTTCAGTCAGCTTGTTTATGCAATCCGTCAAGATATTACATTTAAGTTATTTACCGAGGGCGTTGTCCAGAATACGGACGGAACGATTGCGTACAACTTGATGCAGAATGATATGGTTGCTCTTCGTGCTGTAATGCGTCTTGGATGGGAGATTCCAAACCCAATCAACTCATTAAAAACAGATAAAACAAAGAGATGTCCATTTGCTGTATTAAAAGCAGGAGAATAGGCGGTGACTTTATGGTAAGATATGCAGACCTTGCATTTTACATGACAGAGTACGGCGGTAATATTATCCCAAACGAGCAGTTCCAGCGTGTGATCACAAGAGCAAGCACATATATTAAGGCAATTACTTTTTCAAGAGTGGATGAAAACAATATTCCAGAGGAAGTGAAAGCTGCAGCCTGTGCAGTTGCGGAAGTTATTTATAAAGCTGAAAGCTCTACGGAAGGGGAAAAGAAATCTGAAAATACAGATGGTTATAGCGTGACCTATGTAACAGAGCAGACAGACGGAGAAATCAAAGAAGTGATTCTTCGCAAGAAACAGTATGCTGCAGCATATCCGCATCTTGTCCTCACTGGGTTATTAAGCAGGGGGTGTTCAGGATGATCACAAATGCATCTGCGACATTATATAGCCGGCAATATGACAATGAGAAAAGAATGGATGTCTGGAAAAAGACATTTATTGATAAAGTCTGGTGGCATGAATCAGAAGCTTCTGTGATTACTACAGAAGGATTGAAAAGCGCAGATGTTTTCGTGATTAGGATTCCAGATACATCAATTGTTATTAAAAAAGATGATTATCTCGTAAAAGGTGAGTGTGGTATTGATGTGACATCGGTCAAAGATTTAAAAGGCATGAAATATTGCAAAGTTACATCGGCAAATTACAATATATTTGGCTCTAACCAGCACATAAAAGTAGGTGGTGTATAGTGACGGCAAAGAGAAACTTTGTAATTCAGACTCCGCGGGGAAGTATTTATACGGTAAAAACTGCAAATGGGACTGTAACAGCTAAGATGGAATGGAATCAAGGATTTTCTGGGCGAAGAGAAGCAGGTTTTAGTAAGGCACAGGGATTTATTGATTCTGAATGTATCAGAAGGATGAATCCAGAAACGCCACGATTAACAGGGGTGCTGATTAAGTCAGCAACCCTCGGAACAGTAATTGGTTCCGGAGAGATTAATCAGATCACGCCCTATGCTCGTAGACAGTACTATGAACATAAAGAAAAGTCGCGTTGGTTCGAGCGAATGAAAAACAGGCATAAAGATAGTATCTTGAAAGGAGCACAGCAATATGCAGGAGGTTAATATTATTGATGCTATCCGTTCATTTATTCTGACTTGCCCATTTCTTGATGATTACAGGGTGAATGTAGACCATTTGTCAGAAAGTATGAGTTATTCTCTTGACCCGCTTCCTTGTGACCCAGTGTTACAGAAATATGTTGATGGTGGCAAGAAAAAACAGTTTCAGTTTGCCTTTACGAGCAAGGAGCAATATGACGAAGATGCCAGAATCAATATCGAAAACAGCGGATTTTACCAAGCGTTTGAAGAATGGATGGAACAGCAGACAGAAAAAGGAGAAATGCCAAATCTCCCAAATGAAAAACAACATCCATATGAATTAGAAACATTAAACAGCGGCTATCTATATGATGCACAAGGCGAGTATGCCCAGTATCGTATAGAATGCCGCCTTCTTTATACACAGGAGGTATAAACATGACAAAAGCAAAATTAGTTAGACGTAGCCAGAGAGTTGCGTTTTATGGCGTTCCAGTTTCTGGTAGTGAAGAAACCTCTACATACAACAGAATGGAGCATTTCACATCCTTGACGGAAGGAAAGAACCCAATCACATATGAGCGTCAGTATGTTGATAAAGATAGCCAGGACAGCGACGTAACGGGATACGGAACAACTTTGGAATATGGATTTGATCATCATTCTGATGATCCAGTACTGGCGGATCTCGCAAAGGTCCAGGACGATGAACTTACTGGAGAGACACGAGATATTGTTGTAGTGGATTTCTTTGACAAGGGAGAATCTAAGAAAGATGATGAGTATGTAGCACGAAAGAGAACCTATTCCATCCTGCCAGATTCTTCTGGAGATGGAACAGATGCATTGCAGTATTCAGGGAGTTTTTCTGTAAAAACAGATATCGTAAAGGGATATGCGAAAGTATCTCCTGACGGTAAAACTTGTACATTCAGTGAGACAGTTACACCCTAATGTGGCTGTCGATGTGCAGGCAGCGGAAGTAGAAGATGAAATTAAAAAGGAGATTGAGCCATGAGCCAGAATGACAATGAAAGAATTTGGAAGATTAATGGACTTGAATTAGAATTGGATCTTGAAGATGCAGATATCTTTGAAAAAGTAATGAAGTCCTTTGAGCAGATGGATGCAGATGCAAATAGTCTTGATAAAGTAGGAAGTATGCCTGATTTTATTAGAGGATACTGCAATGTTCACTACAAATTCTATGACAGAGTATTTGGAGACGGAACGGGAGAGAAAATCTTTGGTGGTAAGAAAAACACCAGAATTTGTGATGAAGTCTATGATAATTTCCTTAACTTTATGCAGACAGCAGTTAAAAAAGCAAATGCAAGACGTTTTGAGATATCTAATAAGTATGCACCAAATAGAGAGCAGAGAAGAGGAAAAAAGAAGAATTTCAAATCCTATAACGGCGGTAAACGATGAATCCTTTGTACGAACCGTTTCCGGATTATGTAGTCGTAAATGACAAAAGAGTTCGGATTGTAACGGACTTCCGGGAATATATAAAGCTTATAGATCTTTTAAAAGATGATGAAGTCAATACAATTGAGAAAGCAGAGCTCATTATGTCATGGTTTCTTGATGAACCGGCCGGAGAATTTTCAGAATGTTTGCAAGCACTATCCGACTTTGTAACGAATTATAGAGGTCGGGAAACGAGAAGCAATCGAGAGGAAGAAAACGATCAGGAGAGTGAGGAGCAGCATAATACGCCTGTAATATCATACAATCAAGATGCGCCATATATCATAGCTGGTTTTTTAGAATGCTATGGCATCGACTTAACAGAAGTGCCTTATATGCACTGGTGGAAGTTTCAGATGCTCATAGACGGCATGAATGAAGATTGTGAATTAAAGAAACGGATGGGCTATAGAAGCATTGATTTAAGTAAAATCAAAGATAAGGAAGAAAGAGAAAGGATTAGAAAAATCCAGAAGCAGATTGCGATTGTTGACCGGGTTGTAACCAGTGAAGAGATTGGAGATGCTTTTGGAAATATGATGTTTTGATATGAATATAAAAGCAATTCCATTTGAGAGAAAATGGTACTCATGCCCGCACTGTGGAGCACATTTGCTGATTTATGATAACACGGCTCGAAGTAGTGGTGTTTTTTTGAAGTGTAAAAAGTGCGGAAGCGAGGTAGAAATAAAAATAAAGAATAAATGATAGTGCATTAGTGAGCCATTGAGCCGTGCATATTCGAAAGGAGAATGTGTATGGGTTACGATGGCTCTTTAAAATTTGATACGAAGATTGATGCGGATGGATTTAATTCTGGTATTTCTAAGATTAGTGGTGCTGCTAAAAAAGGACTTGCAATAACTGCTGGAGCGGTTGTTGGTGTGAGTGCAGCATTGGGAGCGATGACAAAACAATCTTTAGATTCTGTTTCCAAGCTGGAACAAAATGTTGGCGGGGTAGAGACATTATTCAAGAAAAGTTCCAAGACTGTAATTGATAATGCAAATAAGGCTTATAAAACGGCTGGAATGTCTGCAAATGAATATATGCAGAATGTAACTAGCTTTTCAGCATCGTTATTACAGAGTTGCGCAAAAGATACGAGCAAAGCAGCAAAAGTAGCCGATATGGCTATGATTGATATGTCTGATAATGCGAATAAGATGGGGACCAATATGGTAGATATCCAGAATGCATATCAGGGATTCGCAAAACAGAATTATACAATGCTGGATAATTTAAAGCTTGGATATGGCGGCACAAAATCGGAAATGGAAAGATTGCTTGCAGATGCGTCTAAGCTTTCAGGTGTTAAATACGATATTAGTAATCTCGCGGACGTATACAATGCAATTCATGTCATTCAAAAAGAGTTAGGTATTACAGGAACGACATCTAAGGAAGCAGCCACAACAATCGAAGGCTCAATGAATAGCGCTAAGGCTGCATACGATAATTTTCTGAATGGTTCTGGAACCGCAGAAGAACTTGCGGACTCTATTACGGTTATGATGGAGAATATCGGTAAAAACTTAGGGGAAATTATCCCTCGTTTAGCATCAACAATTCCTGAACTATTTAGCGATTTATGGGATGATATGCAAGGGCAGGTAGAGCAAGGAACTCAGATGGGAGCTGAAATAGCTACCAATATACTTCTTGGCATAACGCAAGGAGTTCCTGACTTTTTATCTGTAGGTGGTCAAATTATCTTGGCCTTAATAAGTTCGATAAGCTCAGCAACCCCGCGGTTGATTGAGTCGGCAGGACAAGCGGTACGTTCTATTAGTTCTGGTCTTGTTGAAGCATTGCCGCAAATTGTAGGCTGTGGAATGCAGATTGTTACCGAAATAGGAACATCTATCACCCAGGCAGCCCCAACATTAATTCCTGAGGCAGTAGAAGTCATTGGGCAACTAGCTACCGGACTAACATCTGCATTGCCCCAGTTGATTGTAGTGGCAGGTCTGGCGATAAATGCGATTAGCACCGGAATTGTGCAGGCATTGCCGCAGTTAATTACTTATGGCTTGCAGATTATTACCCAGATAGGAAATGCAATATCACAAGCCGCTCCAGAACTGATACCTAAAGCGGCAGAAATTCTTGGACAACTTGCACTTGGATTCATCTCCGCACTCCCGCAGTTAATTACCGTAGGCATTCAGATAATCACATCAATTGCCCAGGGACTGATTAACTCAATACCACAGTTGATTGAGTATGTGCCACAGATTATTAATTCATTCTGTGCGGCGATTGATACAGGATTATTGCAGTTAATTGCGGCCGGAGTAAAAATTATTGCCAATTTGATTATCGGAATTGTACAGGCTATACCTCAGTTAATTGCAGCATTGCCACAGATTGTTCTTGCTATTTATAACGTGTTTATGCATATTAACCTGCTCAGCGCAGGAAAGAGTATTATAGAGAGTTTAGTAAGTGGACTAAAGAGTTCAGCCACAAATGCAGTTGGAGCGGCAAAAAATATCTGTACATTCATTTGGAATCAGTTTGTAAAAACAGACTGGTTAAATCTTGGAAAGATTCTGATTAGAAAATTAGTTTCTGGAATCAGAGGAATGGGCGGCAATGCCGGAAGCGTAGCAAGGTCAATTGCACAGAAGATTTTTACAACAATTTCAAGTGTGAATTGGCTGAGTTTAGGTAAAACTGTTATTTCAAAGCTTATTTCGGGCTTGCTTAGTCTGGCCGGAAGGATGGGAAGTGCTGCAAAAAGTCTTGCAACGAAAGTGGTCAATGCGTTCAAGGGAATCAGTTGGGGAAGTGTTGGCACAAACATTGTAAGAGGTATTATTGGTGGCATTGGAGCAATGGCAGGCTCCTTGATAAGTAAAATGCAAGGACTTGCAAAAAGCGCTTTAGGTGCTGCCAAGAAAGCATTAGGGATTAAATCGCCTTCGAGAGTTTTTAAAAAACAAGTAGGTAAGCACATCGTAACCGGTATCATTGCTGGGGTTAATGCAGAGCAGAAGAATCTCAAAAAGACAATGAAAAAGCTCTGTGATACTGCTGTTTCTTCTGCGAAAAACGCTAGCAAAAAAGGAAATTTTGAAACAGTAGGCAAGACTTTTAAAGATGGTTTATCTACTGCAATTGATTCACAAGTTTCTAAGGCAACGACAGCAGGAAAGAATCTGATAAATAAGCAGATTAAGTCTGGGAAGAATAAAGAGACAGATAAGTACGACAAAAAGATTAAGAGCTTAAATAAGCAGATTAAGAAAGCTAAAAAAGATAAGAAGAGTACAAAATCTTTAGAAAAACAGCTTGCTGAGGTTAAAAAGAAGAAAAAAGCGGTCACAGATACTTATTCCAGTTTAGGAAAATCTATGATTACCGTTTATGGCAATGCGCTAAAGCAGCAGGAAAAGAAAATCGTATCACAAGCAGAGAAAGATATTGAAGAACTATCTAAGAAGTATCAGGAAAAATACGATGATTTAATCCAGAAGCGTAGCAATATGATTTCTAAACTGAGAAGTACAGGCTCTCTGTATGACCTCGATGGAAATTTAGAAGCAATCAAAAATTACCAGAACAGAATCAAGGCATTAAAGAATAAAATCCCTGTATCATTGATGGAGCAGATTCTAGGGATGGATGTTGCAAATGCTAACGATTACATGGAATATCTGCAATCTTTAAGTACAAAAGATTTTAAACAGTACATAAGTAAATGGAATGAAATTTACAATGGTTCTGATAGTTTTGGAAAAGCTTTCTTTAAAGATGATATTGATAATCTTGGAAAAGAATATGAAGCGGTCTTATCCAAGAAATTGGATGGATTAAAAACACAATTAAATCAAATCGGCCAAAATTCTATGAAAGGTTTTATCTCTGGGATGAAATCACAAACCAAAGGAATGACAAAGGCCGTAAATGAGATGTGTAGCCAGCTAATCAAGAGTATGAAGAAGAAATTAAAAATCAAATCTCCTTCAAGAATAATGAGAGATAAGATTGGTAAATATCTTCCTCTTGGATTGGCAGCGGCATTTGAAAAATATATGCCGCAGGCAACAGCACAGATGGAAAAGGACATTGATGTTTCTTTGGATGCTATGAGAAAGAAGGTTGAGTCTGTAGAATATCCAGATACGCCAGACTATAACGGGCAGGGTAGAAATAAGCAAGTTGTAATTGTACAGGATAATAAGCCCGTTGAAGTGAATGCAGAGATTCATACGACTGTAGAGCTGGACGGAAAGAAAGTCGGGAAACGAATAACCCCATATGTAAATAAGAATCTTGGAACGGAGCAGACGAAAGCAGAAAGGAGAAATTGATGTTTGATGTAAAGATTGGAGATTACAGCATGTATAAAGATTTCGGATTACGTGCATTATCAATTGATCCAGGAACCGCAGAAGTAGATGAGAAGTTCAAGGAGATTCCTGGGAGGAATGGAGATTTAGATTTGACAGATGCACTAACAGGATTTCCTGTCTACAAAAATACAACAATGAAACTCACATTTGATTTTAAAGATGGCAACTACGATTTATGGCTTATGCGAGCAAGTGAGTTAAGGAATACGCTGCATGGAAAAAGAATGAGGGTAGTTCTTGGGAAAGATGATTTTTTTTATGAAGGTAGGGTTTCTGTGAACACAGAGAAATTGAATAGAAGATATAGCTCTGTGGAGATAACAGTAAATCGTGATCCGTATAAATTAGAGTTGTATTCATCCTTAGAAAATTGGTTGTGGGATTCTTTTAATTTTGAAACAGGAATTGTTAGGAATTATAAAGATTTGCAAGTGAAAGGAAACTTGGAAGTTATTATTCCAGGAAGAACAATGAGGGTTATCCCGGTATTTGATTGTAGCGAAGAAATGACGGTAAGTTATAATGGTATAATTTACAATCTTCTAAAAGGCAAGAGTAAATCCCCTGACTTATTGTTAGGGGAAGGAGATAATACGCTGATATTTACTGGGAATGGAACGGTATCTGTAGATTATCGTGGAGGCAGTTTGTAATGTATAAAGTAAAAATTGGAGATGAATATTTATATCATCCGTGGGATTCGACAAGACAAATTGCCGACCCTAAATTAGATACAGAGTTAAATAAAAATGGTTCTTTTACTTTTTCTGTATATTCGGATAATCCATTTTACGATTCTTTCAAAAAATTAAAAACGATAATTCGGATAATTGATTTTGACACTCAGGGCAACGAAAAAGAAATCTTCTGTTCTCGAGTATTAGATGAAGAAATTGATTTTGAAGGAGAGAAGACAATAACCTGTGAAGGAAATATGGCATATCTTCTTGATTCTGTTCAGCGGCCATATAAAGGAGAATATACTCCGAGTGAACTTTTTCGATTGTATATTGGGAAACACAATGAGCAAGTAGAACCTGAAAAACAATTTAGAATTGGCAACGTGACGGTAGCGGGTGAAAAAGCCAAGTATGATGAAAGCGATTATAAAGATACCAGAACAGCAATTGATGATAAGTTATTAAATGTTTACGGGGGATATATCCGAACAAGAGAAGAAAAAGGGGAATATTATATTGATTACCTGAAGGAATATGACGATGAAACGGGGCAGGCAGTGACGTTTGGCAAGAATATCTTAGATATTACCAAATATATAAAGGCAGATGACATAAAAACATGCATTATACCGCTTGGAGCAACAAATAGTGCAATAGGAAGACCAGTAACAATCTCAAGCGTGAATAATAATGTGGATTATATTTGTGATTTGGAAGCGGTTAAAGCTTTTGGAAAGATATTTGGTACAGTTTCCTATTCGGATGTTGAAAGTCCATCGAGATTGTTAGAAAGAGCTAAGGAAGATATTAAAGAACTCGTAAATTTATCTATAACGATTGAACTTACAGCAATAGACCTGAAAGACTTAGGATATGATGTAAAAAATATTAATGTCGGAGATAAGCTTCCAGTCAGGTCAAAACCACACGGAATAAACGCATATATGCAAGTAAGCAAAGTAAGTAAAAATTTGAAAGATGTTAGTGATTGTAAGGTAACCTTAGGTTCAACTATAAAAACTTTGATAGAGACCCAGAATACTTATAATAGCGGAATTAAAAGTGTAGAGGCAGTAGCAAGCGGAGCGGCAGCAAGGGCAACAACAGCCGAGAAAAATGCCGCAGAAGCAATAAAGGCAGCAGGAGAAATCACATTCAACACAATCTATCCCATCGGTAGCATCTATATGAGCATAAACGACACGAATCCGGAAAAACTTTTCGGAGGCACATGGGCAGCCTGGGGAACTGGTCGAGTACCTGTGGGAGTGGATACATCTGACAGTGACTTTTCAACTGTAGAGAAAAGCGGTGGAGAAAAAACACATAAATTATCAACAGACGAATTAGCGTCACACAAACATTCTACAACAGTTAACATTACAGAAAAACAACTTATAGGTACAGTGCATAATTTTGCTGGACAGGGAGCAGATTGGGGTCCAGGAAACACGGTAACGGGCATATGTAGCGCCTCAGGTGACGATAGTGCTTTTTATCCGAGTGGTACAAGTAAAACAACAAAATACAAAGACGGATTTAAAATTGATGCAACGCATAGCCATGCGGCAAGTGCAACGATGGAGAATGCAGGAGGCGGTAATGCACACAACAATATGCAGCCGTACATTACTTGTTATATGTGGAAACGTATAGAGTAGAAAGGAGAAAAGATGGGACTTATAAATGAGTATCTGAAAAAGATAAAAGAAGCCGTTTACGGAGAAGAAGTAAGAGATAGTATTCATGATGCGATAGAACAATGCTATAAAGATGCGACAGGGCATCCGGATAGTGTAGCGGCGACAGTGGGAGAAATAAATAAAATATCATCTAATCTCGATGGAGAAATAGCCGATCGTAAATCAGATGTAGATACAGAGCGTAAAAGAATTGATAACTTGGTTAAAGTTAAGCCAGATAATTTTGTAGAATATACAGCAGATAATTTTTTAATGTCATGTAAAAATGATGCGCAGGCATCTACTACAGAGACAACTTTAAATGTTTTTAAAAACATTAGTTCTAAATCTGAAAATTTAGGAAATTTCATAACAATTTCCAGTGATTCGAAGATTCAGATTAAAAAAAGTGGGTTGTATTCATTTGATTGTAAAGTTCAAGTTACCGGTGTAAATGCGTCCACGGGTAGACAATATGCAAGGTTAAAAATTAATGATGTACAAAAAAACGAATACATGATTAGTTTAGTGGGAGAGACTGACGAAGAATTTACAAATTTTATTGTTAGCTTAAATGAGGGTGATACGATTTCTTTCACTGGAGAAGCCGATTTTGATGATACGTGGATAACACTTTATACGACTATACACATATTAGATTATGACGGAAAAGTAAAAATTCCAGATTATACAAACGAATTAGTGGATGTGAGAGTCGGTGTAGATGGCACAACGTATGACACTGCGGGAGCAGCAGTAAGGGGGCAGATAAAAGGATTGACTGACATAATAGATTTGACTTTTGCGTTAAGTTCTTCAGTTTTAAAGAGCACTACTTTTAGTGTGAAGACCTCAAGAAAGTTAGCAATTATTATTCCGGAAGGGGTGATAGTCTATTATTATTATAGACCCGGAACCGCAGTAGCATATAAATATTCAGAAGGGAAAATACAACGGTTTAATCTTAATGCGGGTGAACAACAACATTTTGAAATACGGAGAGAGTCTAAGGATATCACTAGTAAAACATACCTAGAACTAATGTTAATCCCAAGAATTTTATAGAAGGGGGGATGAAAATGCAGCCGGTATTACACTTTGTTGTAAATAATCAGATTATTACCAGGACAGATACTTTCGTACCCGTCCGTAACAGTAGAAATTATCTATATGCAGAATTCGAATTTAAAACAGAAGACTGGGCGGGTGTAAGCAAAATCGCATTGTTTCATAATGAAGGCAATGAGCAAATTTCAATTTTGCTCGGAGAGACGAATACATGCTTGATTCCTGCCGAGGTGCTTACGAGCACATCCTTTACCGTGTCAGTTGTTGCGAGCGATATGATAACTGCAAACGCAGTAACAATTAAATTGTACGAGTCAGGATACCGGCAGGGGGACATCCCGGAACCGCCTCCTTCATTGTATGAACAGATTATGAATTATTTTGATGAGACTAAAGCAACTACAACCGGAGCGGCGAAAGAGGCGGAGTCTTGGGCGCATGGCCACGCAGACTATCCTGATCGGCAGAAAGATAATGCTGCATACTATGCATCAGAGGCAAAAAATGCAGCGGAAGGCATAGATGGACGAGTCAAGGAAGGAAAGAGGGACATTGATAAATATGTTAAGGAGAAAGAAGCTTCCTTAAAAGGCGAGACAGGCAATGTTTATTTTGCAGCGTTTAATGTTACTAAAAAAGGCCGACTGATAATGTATTCTGACCCGAGTGTAGATAAGATTCGTTTTGATCGCGAGCGCAGCCGATTGAAATATAAATTAGCATTGTAATTTAGAAGGGAGAGATAAGATGCCAAGTACAGAAAATAACTACGTCGCAACGGATTTGGGCAATATCGCGCTAAACCCTTGTGGGGAATATAGTAAATCAACCTTATATGAGTATCTCGACATGGTGAGCTACCAGGGAGGTTCGTATTTCTGTAAGGTAGATTTTCCGCAGAAAATATCCGGAATTGCGCCAGAACCGGGCAAAAACACAGAAATGTGGCAGTTGTTAACTTTGCCGGGTGACATGACGCCGGAGTACATCGCGATTCGAGACGAGGTTGTTGAGAAAGCAGAGCAGGTAGAAAGCAGCCGAGCAGCAGTAGAGCTGTCTCAGCAGGAGGTTGAAGCCGCACAGACAGATGTGAGCCAGATGCAGCAGGATACGCAGGATGCATCACAGATGGCTATTGCAAGTCGGGACAGTGCGGCGGGCTATGCACAGTCGGCAGAGATATCAAGGATGGCGGCAAAAGAGTCGGAGGATAATGTGAAAGCTTTAGCAACTACATTTGACTCGCATGTTAATGAAAAGATTCCTGAAGCTGAGAAAGAAATCAATAATACGAAGCAGAATGCTGTTGATGCGGTGTCAGAATCACTGAATGCAGCTGTAACTAAAATTGAGAATGAAACAAATAAACAGGTAAAATCTGTTGAAAACGCTGGGGCATCTCAGGTATCAGCCGTAAATAAAGCGGGTAAGAGTCGAGTTGATGAAATTTCTACAGCTGGATCAACGGTGATAGGTGCTGTAAATACTACAGGAAGTAAACAGGTATCTACAATAGAGACTAAAGGTGCAGATCAGGTTAAAGCAATACAAGAAGCTGGTGAAAATGCTTTGCAAAACATCAGTAATGGTGTAGATAAGGGTTTATCAGAAGAAGGTAAGGCTGCAGATGCAAAGGCGACAGGAGAGGCGATAAGTAAGCTAACGGAAGATATAGACAACTTAAATGATAAGAAGATTACCAAGTTCTACGCAAGCAATCTTGGAGAAACTCATATTACTGATTCCGATGATGGAAAGATTCAAGATATGATGATATACGGAAAATCTTCACAGGATGGAACACCCTCACCAGAGAACCCAGTTGAGATTAAGAGCGTGGTGAATCCGACAGTGAAGGTGTCAAACGAAGATGGAACAAAATCTCAGACTGTCACTCTACCATATACCCTCAACGCAATCCCTGTAAGTTCAGACGGTAACGTCACAATCAACGGACAGCAGTATGTTGCAGATTATGTGGATGTGGAACGAGGGAAGTTGACGAGGATGTGCAAAGAAAAAGTTTTCGATGGAACTGAAAAATGGCGTAGTGAACTCTCATATATGGTTGCAGACATACCAAACTTTAGTTACGTTGATAACAATAATCATAAACACATGACATATCTTCTTTGCAACAAATATAAAGTGTCAACAACTGTTGGCAATAATGATAACTTGATTTTTATAAGAATAAACGGCGATGGTGTGGTTATAAAAGATACTTTGCATCAATCAACTGTTGATGATTGGAAAAAATATCTTAATGATAATCCATGCATTGTGCATTGTCTTTCGGCAATTCCCGAAGAAATTGACCTCACCACAGAAGAAATCATCGCATTCAAATCACTTGTTACATGTTATCCGACCACAAACATCAGCGTCAATTCAGAACAGCTTGATGGATATACAGTATTTAATTATCCGATTTCAATGCAAAATGGTTGGAATTATGTCAAACAGCAACTTAACGACAACCGAGATTACATCTATGATATGGACACAAAAACGCAGGACATCGACACACAGGCGGCAGAAGCCTATGTCAACAGTGAATACGCAGTAGCACTTACAGAATTGGAGGCATGATTATGTTATATAGAACATTATTAAAACTTAAAGAAAGAAACGGTCTGACAGACGATTTAAAGAATAAGATTGATGTGTTTTTTGCAGTTGGGAGAATCACAGAGGAACAGTACAATGAGTTAATGAACGTTGTGGTTGAAGAAGAACCGAAAGCAGAAACTAATTAACTAAAGAGGGCGTAACCTTAATAATGTTATGTTGTAAGAACAAAGATTGAGGTTAAGGCTTGGCTGACGCTTCTTTTGCCGTATAAAGGAAAACAGCTCCCGAAAGAGCTGCTTTAAAAAATATGAAAAAAATAATTAACCTTGAAAGACAGGTCAATAACATTATAATAACATATTTTGTGTAATACACAATGGTATTTTTTAATACTGTTGTGTATTTTTTTATTCTCAAGGAGGTGGGAAAAAATGAGAATAGTAGCAACAAAAAACAGGAAAAAAAAGAAATTTCCATGGCGAATCGTGCTAGATAACGGAAGACAGATTCCGGTGCCATCACAGTATAATTTCAAATCTTCGTTCATCCGCACACACGGATGCAGTCTCGTAGCGTTTTATATGGCGCTGCGATACAAAGGCATTAAGAAAAATATGCAGCAGGTTCTGCGGCATGCCAGAAAGAAATTGAAATGCGACGCAAAGTATCCGCTTACAGAAATTGCGAGGGGAATCAATATGATCTGCCCAGGGAAGCCGGCAACTTATCACAAATCTTTAACGACCGAACAGCTAAATGCGAAGCTGAAAAAAGGCTATATGGTCCTGTTTGAAGAAGGAAACCCGATTCACACAGTTGCCTTGTTGAGAGATAGCAAATCGGGTAAGATTTATCGTTTCTCAGACGGAAAGAAAAGTGTAGTAACTGTTAAGAAAGAAAACGCACGAAGGTGTACGAACGAAAAGTATAAAGGCGTAATTGTTGTAAAGTAGGAGGAAAAGTTATGAAGAAGAAATTATGTTTAATGTTAGCAATGCTGCTTGTAGCCGGAATGATTATTCCGTCAAATGTTTCAGCAAGGACTGTTAGTAGAAATGATTATAGAAACATGATTTATGCAGCGGTATCTCCACGGCCTAAGGCAACAGCAGTGCAGAACAAATACGACAGTGAAAAAGATAGGAGAGTCATAGAGTACAAGTGGACCCCTGTGAAAAAGGCAACCGGATTCGAGAATCAATTTTCGAGAGACCCGAAATTTAAAAACAAGACAAAGACTTACATATATAAATTTTCCGGAAGCCCAAAAGCCCATTGGGCAGCTTTTGAGTGTGATTGCAAGAAAGATGATTGTGAAATGGTGCATGGAAAATACTATGTAAGAGTTCGGGCACTGTACGGAAAATACTATGGAAGATGGAGTAATGTATTAGTTTTTGCTGAGAAATAGGAGGGGAAGATTATGATTCAGGAAACGTTGAAATTACTTACAGGAAATTCATTTTTTGAAATTTTATTAATCGCTGTCGTATTAGACACTATCTTGGGAGTGCTCCGGGCGATTAAAGAACATAAGTTTAATTCTTGCGTAGGAATTGACGGAGCAATCAGAAAGGCGGCTATGCTGCTCAGCGTTGGGTTACTGATGCTTGTAGACATTATCATGCACATTAATATGCTCTTTATGATTCCGGAGCAGTACATAAAGTTATTAGGAATTCAGAAATTAGGTGTGTGCGAATTCTTCTGCCTGCTTTTTGTATTATATGAGGCGGTCAGCATCCTAAAAAATATGACACTGTGCGGTCTACCGGTGCCAGAGAGAGTTAAGAAATATATTCAAAAATTTTTAAGTGATATGACAGAAGAATTGCCAGAGGAGGAGTAGGAATGAAAAAAATAATTGATGTGTCATCATATAATGGAACCGTAAACTGGGAGAAAGCCCAGAAATATGGTTGTGAGGGAGCTATTCTGAAAATTATCAGAAAAGATTTAGCAAGAGATAAGCAGTTTAATGTAAACTATGCTGCCTGTAATGAGAATGAAATTGACTGGGGAGTATATAATTACTCTTACGCAACAACAGCGTCAAAAGCTAAAAGCGACATGGAGCTAGTCTGCGATATTCTTGATAAGATTGATAAGAAATGTTTTACCTACGGTGTCTGGTTTGACATCGAGGATAAGGTTCAGGCAGCCTTAAGCAAGGCGAAAATCGCTGAGATTATTAATGCAGCGCAGGCAGTAGTAGAATCTCGTGGTTACAAATTTGGAGTCTACACCGGCATGAGTTATTACACAGAGCATATTGACAGAAAGCTGGTCAAGTGCCAGAATTGGTGGATTGCTCGCTATTATAACGGCAATAAACGGATGCAGATTGCAACAAATCCGGACCAGGAGAAAAAACCTGCCGCAGCCAACATTGCATGGCAGTACACATCTAAAGGACGTTTCCCAAAGACGATTTCAAACGGTAACAGCGGAAACTTTGACTTAAATGTACTTTATAAAGAGCCAGTGAAGAAAAAAGTTGAAGAAAATACAAAGAAACCTGTTAAGAAAAAGATTGTATACTATCCACGATATAAGGGAAAATCTAGTTCGATTGTAGATGCATTGAAATCGTTAAGTATCAATCCTTCGAAGAGTAACCGCAAAAAGATTGCAACCTTAAACGGGATTAAAAATTATACTGGCAGTGCAATGCAGAATACAAGGCTGCTGAATCTTCTAAAGAAAGGCAAGCTTATTAAGAGTAAATAAGTTACACCATAAGTTCCATCATAAGTGAGCAATAGATGCAGCGTGTTCGCTGACGGTAACCGTATCATTTAAGGTAATCTGCTTTTTTGAAAGAGCTTCAAAGATAAGTAAGAGAGTCATAACTTTTGTGACGCTTGCAGGCGGTTTTTCTTTGTCTGCATCTTTTTCATAAAGAATTGTACCAGTAGTGGCTTCCATTAAAATGGCATTAGGTGCAGCGGATTGAAATCCAGTGTTTGCAGAAGATGCACTGGAACTTTCAGAGTTAGTCTGGTAAGAAACATTAGAAGTACTATCAGTGGCAGCTTGAACAGAAATATTATTAGAAGTAGTAATATTTTTTAAACGATTAGAAAGCTCGTTGATTCCTGAATTGTCAGAAAGTGGATTTAAAGAGTTTTCCATAGAATTACCAGAAGAAGCCAAAGAAACTATTTTCACAGGAAAAAGAATAGTCCCCGTCAGAAAACTTGTTATCAGAAAAAATGCAAAGGAATAAAAGAATTTTCGTGTAATTTTTCTGGAAAAATATTTTTGCATATGATACTCCAAATAAGAATTAGTACATTTTATGGCCAGTGCCTAAAAATATGCATTTCCTTGTTGCTAATCTTAAGAAAATTGCTTAAAATAGAAGTAAATATCTGGGCAAAATAAAATGATGAGGGGATACGATTATGAATTTACATGAATTTTATATTGGAAAAGCGTTTGATGCGTATGAATATTTTGGAGCACACTTGACAAAGAACGGTGTGTTATTTCGAGTTTATGCACCGAATGCGGAAAAGATTGAGGTGATCGGAGAGTTTAATGACTGGGATGGTACAGAAGATGAGATGATTCAGGATGCACAGAGCGGTGTGTTTGAATGTGTACAAAAGGATGCGAAGCCGGGAATGATGTACAAGTACCGTATTTATCAGCCGGATGGAATTGTTATGGATCGTTTTGACCCGTACAGTTTTGGTTCACAGGTACGACCAGATACAGCATCAGTTATCGTAGATTTGGAAGACCATCATTTTTCAGATGAAGCGTGGATGAAGAAGAGAAGTAAGAATTATGATCTTCCGGTAAATATTTACGAGGTGCATGCTGGTTCCTGGCGAAAGAATGAGGCAGACGAGGAGAATGGCTGGTATCATTATCAGGAGTTAGGAAAGCAGCTTATTCCATATGTTAAAGAAATGGGATATACACATGTAGAGTTCCTGCCGCTAACTGAGCATCCGGCAGACTGTTCCTGGGGATATCAGGCAAGCGGATATTTCTGTCCGACTTCCCGTTATGGAACAGCAAAGGAATTAATGGAGATGGTAGACCTTTTCCATAAAGAAGGAATTGGTGTTATCATGGACTTTGTTCCGGTACATTTTATTGCGGATACTTATGCGCTGAATAAGTTTGATGGAACGGCTCTTTATGAATATGCGGACGATGATAAGGGTTATAGTGAGTGGGGAACCTGTAATTTTAACTATTACCGTGGTGAAGTGCGAAGCTTTTTACAGTCCTCTGCGAATTTCTGGATGGAGAAGTTCCACTTTGACGGTATCCGTATGGATGCGATTAGTAATGCTATTTACTGGCAGGGAGATTCTTCAAAGGGAATTAATGAAGGCGCGCTTGATTTTATCAAATGCATGAATTCTGGTTTGCAAAAGTTACATCCTTCTGTTATGCTTATTGCGGAAGATTCTACGAACTTCCCGAAAGTAACTGCACCGGTAGAGTATGACGGCCTGGGATTTGACTATAAGTGGGATATGGGGTGGATGAATGATACGTTAGATTATTTTAGAATTCATCCATATGACAGAAAGTTCCATTATCATAAGCTGTCATTTTCTATGATGTATTTTTATAATGAACATTATCTGTTACCATTTTCTCATGATGAGGTGGTACACGGAAAGGCAACCATTTTGCAGAAAATGTGGGGCGAGTATGACCTAAAGTTCCAGCAGGCAAAGACTCTTTACACTTACATGTACACTCATCCTGGAAAGAAGCTTAATTTCATGGGTAATGAGATTGGCCAGTTCAGAGAGTGGGATGAGGAAAAAGAATGTGACTGGATGCTCTTAGACTATCCAAAGCATCAGGATTTCCACCGTTTTATGAAGGATTTAAATTATCTTTATATCAGTGAACCAGCATTTTTCAATGGAGATTATAATTCTGCGAACTTCCGATGGATTGAGGTGGAAGCGGTTGAGGAAAGAGTGTACATTTACGAGAGAATGTGCGGAGAGAATCATTTCATCGTTGTACTGAACATGAGTGATGCACAGTATAATGACTTTGAATTTGGTTATGATCATTATGCAGTTCTTCATGAAGTATTATCTGGTGAGCGAAAAGAGTATGGTGGATATTTTGAGGGACCAAAGGAAGACATCGTGGCAAAAACAACGGGCTATAAGTGGTGGAAGAGAAAGTTTAAGATTACGATTCCGGCACTTGCCGCTATCATTTATAAAGTAGAATTTCTTCCAGAGCCAAAGGAGATACCTCTTCCTATGTTAGATGAGGCATCAATAGATATTGACCGAAAGAGACTTAGAGCAGAGCATGAAAATTGATATTAAACTGGATGTATTTGAAGGTCCTCTGGACCTTCTTCTACATTTAATAGAGAAAAATAAAGTAAGTATATACGACATTCCAATCGTGGAAATCACAAACCAGTACATGGAATACATCCGTGAGATGGAAAAAACCTATTCGATGGAATCAATGAGTGAATTCCTCGTTATGGCAGCGACCTTATTAAAGATAAAGTCAAAAATGCTGCTTCCACAGCCGGAAAAAGAGGAGGAAGAAGATCCAAGAGAAGAATTAGTCCGCCGTCTTACCGAATACAAAATGTACAAATATGCGGCAGAAGAATTAAAAGACTTAAGTGTAGATGCCCAGAAAGTATTCTTTAAACCGGAAACTGTACCAGAAGAAATCAAGTACTACGAGGAGCCAATCCGCCCGGAAGAAATTGTTGGGGACATCACTTTAGAAAAGTTAAACCAGATATTCCGCATGGTCATGCGCCGGAAAAAGGACAGAGAAGATCCGGTGCGGAGCCATTTCGGAAAGATTCAGAAAGAAAAATATAAAGTAGAAGACCGTATGGATGACATACGCCGTCAGATTCGCGGACTGAAAAAAATAAATTTCCGAACCCTTCTTGATATTCAGCCCGTCAAGGAAATGGTAATCGTAACTTTCCTTGCAGTACTTGAACTGATGAAGGTAGGAGAGATAAAAGTAAGTCAGGAACATAACTTTGCGGAGATATACTTAGATTCCTGTGAATAGGGGGTACTGAAGAATTGGAAAAGAGGTATTATGAAAGATAAAGAGAGAATAAAGGGAATTATTGAGGCGATTCTTTTTACGATGGGAGAGTCAGTTGCAATTTCTCGATTATCAGAAGTTCTTGACATAGAAGAAGATACATTAAAAGAACTATTAGAGGAAATGAAAGGCGATTATGCCGGAAAGGATAGAGGAATCTGCCTGATTGAGTTAGATGGGGCGTACCAGATATGTACGAAGATTGAGACTTATGAGTATGTCAAAAAGTTAGTAAGTCAGCCGAAGAAGCGTTCTTTAACAGACGTTATGTTAGAGACACTTTCTATCGTTGCCTATAAACAGCCTGTAACTAAACAGGAAATCGAGGCGATTCGAGGGGTAAAAAGTGACTTCGCGGTAAATAAACTCCTCGAATACCGCCTGATAAAAGAACTTGGCAGACTCGATACAATAGGACATCCAATTGTATTCGGAACGACAGAAGAATTTTTACGCTGCTTTGGCGTATCCTCTATTGAGGAACTTCCGGATATTGATGAAGTACAGAAACAGAACTTTATGGAAGAAGCAATGGAGGAGGTTGCGGCTTCCATAACAGTATAACTTCTGGTTTGTAGAGGTGAATAAGACAGCTGCCAATCTGTACACTGATAAATCTACAAATTATGCGACAATTATATATCAATTATTTTCATTCTGAATCTCTGCCAGAGCCTTTTTAAACTGAAATGAAAATAAAACTGATGTAAAAAGTACCGCAATAATATCCGCAATCGGTTCCGCCATATACACTCCTGTAGTTGGATTGGATACCACATGAGGCATAATATAAATAAGCGGCAGCAGCAATACAAATTTACGAACGACAGCAACAACAATAGAGTTTACTGCTTTTCCAAGTGAAGTAAATGTCATCTGGCAGGCAATCTGAATACCGAACAGGAAGAGACCTCCCAGATAGATTCTAAGCATTGGAGCAGTAAAGTTGATAAGACTCGCATCTGCGGTAAAAATACTTACGAATACTCTTGGAATAAGCTGTACAGCAGCCCAAAGTAATGCAGAATAGCTCAGACAGGTCATCAGGAGCAAACGGAAAGTTTTCTTTACACGATTCGTATTTTTTGCTCCGTAATTATAGCTGGAAATCGGTTGCGCTCCCTGGGCGATTCCCTGAAGCGGCAGCATAGCAAATTGCATTACACTGGTCAAAATCGTCATGGCTCCGACAGCAATATCTCCGCCATAACGAAGAAGAGAGGAATTAAAGCAAACCGTTACAATACTTTCACTTGCCTGCATAATAAAAGCAGCCAGTCCAAGAGTGACACATGGAACAAAAACTTTTGGTTCCAGACGCATATATTTCTTTCTAAGATGAAGATGTGTTTTTTTACCGCAAAGGAAAGAGACAACCCAAATCGTAGAAATTGCCTGTGAAATCACCGTTGCCAGAGCCGCCCCTTTTACACCCATATGAAAAGCAAAAATAAATACAGGGTCTAAAGTAATATTACAAATGGCACCAATAAGAACAGAAACCATAGAAATAGTAGTGAATCCCTGTGCAGTAATAAAAGCATTCATACCAAGTGTTAACTGCACAAACAAGGTGCCAAACGCATAGATATGCATATAGTCTGTGGCATAGCTGATCGTATTTTCACTGGCACCGAATGCGAGCAATAAATCTTTACTCCAAATCAGTAAAATAGCAGTTAAAATAAGAGAAATAACAATCTGGAGAAGAAAACAGTTTCCAAGTATATTTTCTGCCGATTCATTATCCTGCTTTCCCATATAAATAGAAGCTCTTGGAGCACCACCGGAGCTGACTAATGCGGCAAAAGCAGTAACGATCATAATGATTGGCATACAGACTCCCACACCAGTAAGAGCCAGACTGCCATCACTGGGGATATGCCCGATATAGATTCGGTCTACAATGTTGTAGAGCATATTGATGAGCTGCGCGATTACGGTTGGAATCGACAGCTTAAGAAGAAGCTTTCCGATGGGTTCGGCAGCTAAAAAGTTTTTGTTGTCTTGCATAAATATATAGTCTCCTTTTATAAGAATAGGTTCGCACATTTTATTGTAAGCATTTAAAGTGTCGTGAAAAAAGCTACGAATGTGGCTGGGGCATATGATTCATTCTTCTCCTTCCTAAATGGTATTTTTTTGAACTGTATTAAATAATATGATGAATGATAGGGAAAGTCAAGATTCTCCCTTTTTATTGTTATAATATGATGAATGATAAGGAAAATAAAAATAATGAGAAATGGATAGTACTAACAAATAATATTGTGACTTCCATTTTTTTTTACTTTGAATGATTTTTCAAACACACTCTAGGCGTTAAAGCGGTAATGTTTTTCTTGTGTATAGTGGAATATGGGAGTATAATAATAATATTAATATTTTTGTATAAGTTTAAAAGTTTTAATAGGATAATCGGCAAACCAGATGAAAGTCTGGGACGCAAAGCTACAGGGTCTTTAAAATGGCAGCCAGCTGCATGAAATGAGATGCACTGTCTGTTTGGCAGTGTTTTTTATGATATTATTTCATAGACGTAACTATAATAATTTTATAAAGAAGAGAGAAAAAATATGAAAATTAAAAAACTACAAAGTGTATGTCTCATTTTGGCATGTGTAGCAGTAACAGGACTTATAGGATGTGGGGAAACAGATAAGAGACCTGTATAAAGAGGGCTATGATGCAGTCGGTACAGGAAATAATTACCCTTATGTATTGGTAAGTCTAGTAGAACTGGAATATGAAGTATCTTCACAATTCTTCTTTTGAGAAAACAAAGGCGGAACTGGAAGAAAAAGGATGCAGTTATTCTAATGCAGTTCTGATTAGTATTACGTCATTAATCAGATATGATGCCGGTGATAAAGGCAAGGTAATAGAGTATGCGGATAAAATTGATACGTCATCACAGCATCTGTTAGGTATTATTAATGATGTTTTGGATATATGAATGCACATGTTTCAAAACCGGTTGAGATGAAGGTGCTGGAAAAGACGATCAGAAGCATAAAATCCGGCGGGGGGCATCGAAATGCAGGTCATTGAACAGTGATAAATGGAAAGTAAAAAGTGGAGATTGCTCCCAAAGGCTTGATGTATTTCTACAGAATACAGGATGTGCGATGGCAGCTGGCACAGGATGCTTTTTATTGTAAAAAACGGGATGAGTCTGGAAATGTAACCCATGTTTGCAAAATACGTGAAGAGTTGAGGCGTTTTGTATTAAATTAAAATTAGGTAAAAGGCATGTGAAATACGATGATGAAAAATAACTATATAAAACAAAAAAGAAAAGATCAAAATCCGGTAAATCATTGGAAAATTTTTGAGGGACAGTTGGTATTCCTTCTGGCAATGGTGATTTTGTTTGTTGTTGCATATACTTTTATTTTACAACAAGCATATACCAAAACTGCTCTGAAAACAGAAATTGAACGAGATATTTCCAGTGCAGATGCGGTTCATAAGCTGGTAAATGACAGACTGGGACGAAAAGATTTTAATGAAATAAAAAGTAAAGCTGATGAGAATACAGAACTATTCAAGAATATGTCGACATATATGAATGAAATCA
>ENA-OOZX01000337-OOZX01000337.1-human-gut-metagenome-genome-assembly--contig:-NODE-337-length-45800-cov-4.095267_pt1 | contig 45800 bp, 45 predicted proteins | sample MGYA00241048_ERZ501412 | MGnify/ENA primary metagenome ERZ501412 (study PRJEB25962, sample SAMEA2042518) | human gut metagenome | biome: human gut; feature: human-associated habitat; material: faeces... | reverse complement strand
GATAGAATAATATTTACTCATAAACAAATCCTCCATATAATATTTATAATTTATTATAAGATTATTTTAACAGTTAAACACCTCCATAATAGATGTAATACGTTTTGGACAGTAATTACCAAATTTTGTACTTACAGCATCTCAATAAAAGCGGCCATTCTCGTATTGATCTGTTCAATATCTGCCTGTGAATAATCTGTTTCAACCACTGTGTAAGGGATTCCTTTTTTGTCTTTCACTAATTTCTTGACAAGTGCGGTTTCCACATTATATGTATGACATGCCTGAAGAACAAGGTCTACGACACCATCTACCTGAAAATCATCGATCAATTCGTCTAAAAGATCCAGACGATTCTTATTTGGAGACATACAAGAACATCCAATGTTTAAATATTTTCTTGCGAGTGCATCATATACATCTGGATTCTCTTCATCCACCATTGCTAATGGTTTCATTCCAGTACAGTTTTCAAAGCATACGACAACTCCGCCATTATCCTCAATTGCACGAATGACTTTCAAGGCCGCACCGCCAGATGGAGATCCGGTTACAAGGATCCTTGGTTTTTTTCCTATATTTTTTCCTTCTGTATATTCTTTTTCAATTTTATCTGTTACTGCATTGATTCTGTCTTCAAGACCTTCTGTTTTAATGTCAAAACCACTTCCATATACAGTATTGATCACATCTAATCCATTGACTGGTGCAGGATCATTTGCCATTACATATTGAAGACGTCTTAATGCTTTATTGATTCCATTTCTTAACTTGATCTGATGAAGAACTGCCTCATCTGTGATCGTTGTCTCAAATTTATCTTCTAGAACTTTCTTGAAACGAAGTAATTCTTTCTTATATAACTGGATTCCATCTTCTGTCTGACAGTTTGGAAGTTCTACGACATGAACTGGTTTAAAATCAGCAAGCATTTCGTACATTTTTTTCTTTCCATCGCATGTTGTTTCCCCTACAACCAAATCTGAAAAATAGAAGAATGGACATTTATCTGTTTTGGCAAATCCATAACTTGATTTGATCAATGGACATAGGTTTCTTGGCAGATCTTTTTCTGCATCTGGGATTGTTTCATCTGATACGGAACATAATCCGACAACTGCTGCACCCATGGCATTTGGAATCTCTCTTGGAAGATAAGTACAAAATACACCGACAACAGGTATCTCTTTTTCTTTAACCTCCTTGATCGCGAGAAAAGAATTCTTTCTCTGCTCTGCAAATTCTTCAAAAATCTCTGGTAACTCTTTCTTTAATTCAACCACTGTTTGAATCCTCCTGTAAGTAAAAATTATCGTTTTATTTTGCGGATGCCCAAAACGGCAGCTCCAATTGCTCCTGTGTATTGACATAATGAATCCGTTGCTACTTCTTTCACTCCTAAATGATTGGCTAATGATTGTTTGATCACATCGAATTGTGCTAGTCCACCAGAGAAAAATACTTTTGGATTCGCTGGCGCCAATTTCTGTGCAAATGCAGCGGTTCGCTGACAAATAGATTCTACACAACCAAGAACAATATCACCAGGTGCAATATCCTGTGCCAATAATCCAACGATTTCACTTTCTGCAAATACAGCACACATACTGTTGATCTTCGCAGGCTTGGCATCTTTTACAAAAGTGTCGATTCTTCCAATCTCACTTTCGACTCGTTTCATCGTCATCTCAAGGAAACGTCCAGTTCCAGCAGCACATTTATCATTCATTAAAAAATCTGTGACACATCCAAGATCGTCAATGGTGATCACTTTGCTATCCTGTCCACCGATATCTATGATCGTGTCACAATCTGGATTCATAAAAAATGCTCCAGCTGCATGGCAAGTAATCTCCGTGATCTTGAAATCTGCCTGATCTAACAGATTCCTTCCATATCCAGTTGTTACAATAACATCTATTTCTTTATGTTGTTTTTTTATCTCTCTGTAAAGAAATTCTAGAGATTTCCTTGGACTGATCGATGTTGGGATCATCTTTGTATCTATTATCTTCGTATCTTCTAACAAAACGGCTTTTGTCATAGACGAACCAGAATCTAATCCTAAACTTATCACTGTACATTGACTCCTTTTGGAAAGTTTTTCGGGTAAATTTTATCATGAAAATGGTGTGGTTGCAATGTAAAAAAACATGCTTAAAAAAAAGAACTATACATTTTCATTCAAATCCTTTATAATAGTATGCTGTGAAAAATAGCAGTATAAAACTGCTCATCATGCATTAAAAAAAAGGAGACGAAAGAAAAATGAATCAAGAGAAAAACAAAGGTGCGGAATACGACTTTTACGGGAAACTTCCGCTGCAAAAAGCGATTCTCCTTGGTCTGCAGCATGTATTCGCTATGTTCGTAGGTAACCTTACTCCAGTCCTTATCATTACAGGGGCTTGTGGTATTGCTTCTGGAACCGAATTTGCAGACGTTCAGATTGCGCTTTTACAAAATGCAATGTTAATTGCCGGAATTGTTACACTGATCCAGTTGTACGCGATCGGACCGATCGGTGGAAAAGTTCCAATCATCATGGGAACGAGTTCAGGATTTATCGGTGTCTGCAGTAGTGTTGCATCTGTTATGGGTGGTGGAATCCTTGGATATGGTGCGATCATGGGTGCTTCCATTATCGGTGGGTTATTTGAATCTGTATTAGGATTTATGTTAAAACCACTTCGAAGATTTTTCCCAGCTGTCGTAACTGGTACGGTTGTACTTTCCATCGGATTATCACTGATCGGTGTTGGTGTGAATTCTTTTGGTGGAGGAAATTCTGCTAATGATTTCGGTTCAATCGAGAACTTGTTACTTGGAACAATTGTTCTTGTGATCATCATTGCATTAAAACATGGAACGAAAGGTATCACAAGTGCTTCTTCTGTACTGATCGGAATTATCGCAGGATACATTATCGCAGGAATCATGGGTGTTGTACTTCCTACAACTGCTGTCAATGCAGATGGTGTAGAGTATACAAAAGCATGGGTGTTAAACTGGGATAAAGTTGCTCAGGCTGGATGGTTTGCCATTCCAAAATTTATGCCTGTAAAAATCATTTTTGATGCAAGAGCGATCGTCCCTGTACTTATCATGTTTATCGTAACTGCTGTAGAAACAGTCGGGGATATTTCCGGAGTTATCGAAGGTGGTATGGATCGTGAAGCTACAGATTCTGAGCTTTCTGGCGGTGTTGTCTGTGATGGTATCGGATCTACGATCGCAGCATTCTTTGGTGTTTTACCAAATACATCATTCAGCCAGAATGTTGGTCTTGTTACTATGACAAAAATCGTAAACCGTTTTGCACTTGCAACAGGAGCAATCTTCTTAATCCTGTGTGGATTATTTCCAAAACTTGCTGCATTGATCTCTATCATGCCACAGAGTGTATTAGGTGGAGCAGCTGTTATGATGTTCTCTTCTATCGTGATCAGTGGTATTCAGCTGATCACAAAAGAACCACTAACAATGAGAAATATTACCGTCGTATCTGTAGCTCTCGGACTTGGATATGGAATCGGTGCAAACAGCACAGTTCTTTCTGGACTACCTGAAGGAATTCAGTTGATCTTCGGAGGATCTGGTATTGTACCTGCGGCACTTGTTGCAATTATTTTAAATATTGCATTGCCAAAAGAAGATTAAATAAACTAATAAAAACAGCACTGCATTGGGAATTTTATTCCTGTACAGTGCTGTTTTTCTATATGCTTTCCTGCGTCTATTATCAGCTCATAACACCAATTTCATCCGGTACGATCACATCAGCTTCTGTGCATGCAAGGATATCTTCTACACTATATCCTTCTGCAAGTTCCCTTAACACGAGACCATCTTTTGTAACTTCAAAATAGCAGCGTTCTGTTACGATATCTGTTACACAATGAACTCCTGTCAAAGGAAGTGTACATTTCTTTAATATCTTAGACTTTCCACTCTTTTCACAATGGTCTGTTGCTACGATGATCTTCTTCACTCCGGCACACAGATCCATGGCACCACCCATTCCTGGCACCATCTTCCCTGGAATCGTCCAGTTAGCGATATTGCCTTCTTGGTCTACCTGAAGTGTACCAAGAACTGCTGCATCAATATGTCCGCCACGTATAAATGCAAAAGACATCTCATGATCATACACGCTTCCACCTTTGATCACAGATGCAGGCTGTCCGCCAGCATCAATAACATCAATATCTGCTTTATCCCAGCTTGGGGTTGGTCCACTTCCGACGGTTCCAATCTCTGCTTCCAGCCACAGATCCACACCTTCTGGGAGATAATTTACACACATCAGCGGAACTCCGATACCAAGATTTACAAAATCTCCATCTTTAAAAAACTTTGCACATCGTGATGCGATCAGCTTTCTTCCTGTCAATCCTGCCATATCACTGACCTCCTTCCGCTTTTGCTTTGGCTCGCTGCCACATTGGACACATTGGTCGTTTCTCACCGGTTCTTTCATAGATCATATCGATCACAGGTGCTGGAACATCGATCTCTTCTGGTCCTAGTTCACCCACTTCCACGATCTCTTCGACTTCAACGATCACCGTATCAGCAGCCATAGCCATCGTACTGTTTGTTGCTCTGGAATTCATTCGGAATGAAATATTACCTGCAGTATCTGCTTTCGTTGCTTTGATCAAAGCAACATCTGCACGCAATGGTAATTCCAGAAGATATTCTTTGCCATCGATCGTTAGTTTTTGTTTACCTTCTTCTACTTCTGTACCAAGTCCTGTTGGTGTCAGACAGCCACCTAAGCCTGCTCCACCACAACGGATTCTTTCTGCAAAGGTTCCTTGCGGACTAAATTCTATCGCAAGTTCTCCTGCAAACATCTGATCCTTGGCGATCGGGTTCAACCCAATATGTGTTGTGATCAAACTCTTAACTCTGTGATCTTTGATCAGCTTTCCGACTCCTTGATCCGCCATTCCAGCAGATACAGCGATCGCATCAATGTCTTTGATTCCTTTTTCTAACATTCCATCAATGATCTCATCTGCTGCAAATTCTCCATGCCAGTCTCCAAACATGATCGTCTGTCCATCATGAATTCTTGAAAGCGCTTCCTCTCTTGTTACAACTTTTGACTTCAAAGGCGTGACCTCCCTTCTATGTTCATGGTTTGATCCTGGCTTTATTCTCCTTTGAATTCAGCCTTTCTCTTCTCCATAAAAGCTTTGACTCCTTCTATAAAATCAGAAGATGCCGCACATTCACGCTGTGTCGGAATCTCACATTCATCCAGGTATTTCTTATAATCAGCAAGCCCTGCCTGATAAATCTGTTTCTTGATATTCTTATAAGAAAGTAATGGTCCACTAGCAAATTTCTTAGCAAGTTTCATAACGGTATCATCTAATTCCTCCGCTGGAACTACATCATATACCATTCCGGCATCTTTTGCTTCCTGTGCTTTCATTGGTCTTCCTGTAACACACAGTTCCATTGCCTTCTGAATTCCAAGACTCTTAACAAACAGGTACGTTCCACCGGTATCTGGAACTAGTCCAAGATTCACAAATGCCATAATAAACTTCGCATTGTCTGCGCATACAACAAAGTCCCCTGAAAATGCAAGACTTACTCCTGCACCTGCTGCCGCTCCACTTACACTTGAGATCACAAGCTTACTCATACGCTTCAGACCATCGGTTACATTGCCAACTTTACTGATCAGAGAATCCATATTCACTTCTCCACCTTGTTGGATCAGGTTATAGAAGTATCCAATGTCTCCTCCTGCTGAAAATGCCTTTGGCATTCCTTTTAAAACAACAACTTTTACATTCGGGTCATTCTCACAAGTATCTACTACGTACATCAACTCGTCTGCCATCTGATCATCAATTGCATTAAGATTCTTCATATAGTTCATTGTGATGATACCAACTCCATCTTCTACAACGAACTGTAATTTCTCTAGCTTCATAGGCATATCCTCCTTTAAGTTGTTTTGATAACTATATTGTATCACTTTTTGTACAATTTGTGAAGCTTTTCGACAAAATTAAGGGGTTGACGAATCTCATTTTCTATAGTATCTTATAGCCATAAGGTCATATAACTGACGGAGCACGTGGAATTAACCACATGGAAGTATGATCATTAATCGCCGACCGTCTGGGCAATCTGTCTGGACGTGCGGCGTTTTTTTATTCTATTTTTACAACGCTTCATCGTTCAGATATTGATCCTGTTAACTTTTTACGTACTTGTCCTAAGTACGTATCATCCATAAGGAGGAATACTATGACAGTTGGTCATGTCCATTCCATCGAATCGATGGGTCTGGTTGATGGACCAGGGATACGAACCGTTATCTTTTTACAAGGATGTGCTCTAAGATGTCGTTTCTGCCATAACCCTGATACTTGGGAATTATCTGGCGGAACCGAATACACACCGGAAGAACTTGTTGCAAAGATCCGACGATTTAAACCTTATTTTAAAGAAGATGGTGGTGTTACCTTTTCTGGTGGAGAACCTTTATTACAACCTGATTTTTTAAAAGAGACTTTAAAACTATGCAAGAATGAAGGCATTCACACTTGCATCGACACTGCAGGTTATGGACTTTCTGATTATGATGAGATTTTAAACCATACAGATCTTGTTCTTCTTGATCTGAAACACATCCATAAAACGGATTATGAAAAAATGACAGGAAGATCAATGGATCGTTTTGAAGAATTTTTGAATGCTTTAAAAAAACATCAGACTAAGATATGGATTCGCCATGTCGTTGTTCCAGGAATTACTGACAGCGAAGATCATATGGTTCAGTTAAAAGCTTATATTCAAAAGATTCCTAATGTAGAGAAAGTTGAGCTGCTTCCTTATCATTTACTTGGTACCAACAAATATAAAGTTATGGATATTCCTTATTCTTTAGAAGGTGTACCGGCCATGGATAAAAAGAAAACAGAGATGTTACAACAAACCTATTTTGATCATGTTTATTTTATGGAGGAAAAATCATGTTAAACGAATGGAATGGATTCAACGATGGTGTCTGGACAAAAGAAATCAATGTAAGAAATTTTATACAGAAAAACTACACTCTCTATGAAGGAGATGACTCTTTCTTAGCTGATGTATCTCAGAAAACAAAAAAAGTCTGGAATAAATGTGAAGAACTGCTTGCTGAAGAATTGAAAAAAGGAGGCGTTTTAGATGTTGAGACAGATATCATTTCTGGTATCACGAACTTCGCACCTGGATATATTGATAAAGAAAATGAGGTGATCGTTGGACTTCAGACAGATGCACCCCTAAAACGTATTGTCAATCTATATGGCGGTAAACGTATGGCGCACCAGTCACTGGAACAATATGGTTATAAACTAAATGAAGAGATCGACCGCCATTTTAATGAATACAGAAAAACACACAATGAAGGGGTTTTTGATGCCTATCCAAAACGTACTCGTCTTGCAAGAACTGCTGGACTTCTAACAGGACTTCCTGATGCTTATGGACGTGGACGTATTATTGGAGATTACCGTCGTGTTGCTCTTTATGGAATCGACCACTTGATCGAAGAAAAACAAAAAGATCTAGACTTTGAAGATGGACCTATGACAGAAGACCGCATTCGTCTGCGTGAAGAAATTTCTGAGCAGATCCGTGCCCTTTCTAAAATGAAAGAAATGGCTGCATCTTATGGTGTTGATATTTCAAAACCTGCAAAAAATGCGAAAGAAGCTGTTCAGGCGGTTTATATGGGATATCTTGCGGGAACAAAAGAAAATAATGGAGCTGCAACTTCCCTTGGACGTACTTCTACATTCCTTGATATTTATATTGAACGAGATCTTAAAAATGGAGTGATCACAGAAACAGAAGCTCAGGAATTGATCGATCAATTTATCATCAAACTTCGTCTGACAAGACATTTAAGAACTCCTGAATATGACGAGCTATTTGGTGGAGATCCTACGTGGATCACAGAGTCTATCGGTGGAGTTGGTATTAATGGAAAACCTCTGGTTACTAAGAATTCTTTCCGTTATCTTCATACTTTATATAACATTGGAACTGCTCCAGAGCCTAACTTAACTGTTTTATGGTCTGAAAAACTGCCAGACAACTTTAAACATTTTTGCTCTAAAGTTTCTATTGATACGGATTCTATCCAATATGAAAATGATGATGTTATGCGCCCAGTCTATGGGGATGATTATGCGATCGCTTGTTGTGTATCTGCCATGAAGGTTGGAAAACAGACACAGCTGTTCGGAGCCCGCTGCAATCTGGCAAAATCACTGCTTTATGCGATCAATGGAGGAATTGACGAGAAAAAAGGAATCCAGGTTGTTCCTGGAATCGAACCGATCACAGATGACGTTCTTGATTTTGACAAAGTATGGGAAAACTATAAGAAAGTTATGACTTATGTTGCTGAATTATATGTTGATACAGTAAATATCATTCATTTTATGCATGATAAATACGCATATGAAGCCAGCCAGTTTGCTCTTCATGATACAAACTTAGAGCGAATCGCAGCTTATGGAATTGCTGGTCTGTCTATTGCCGCAGACTCTCTATCAGCGATCAAATATGCAACTGTAAAACCAATCCGCAATGAAAATGGTGTAGCAATTGACTTTGAAACCATTGGGGATTTCCCTAAGTATGGAAATGATGACGACCGCGCAGATGATCTTGCAGTTAACACAGTAACATTCTTCTCTGACGAACTAAAGAAACATCCAATTTATAGAAATGCGATCCATACATTATCTGCTTTAACGATCACATCCAATGTTATGTATGGTAAGAAAACCGGATCCACACCAGATGGAAGAAAACTCGGAGAACCTTTAGCTCCAGGTGCAAACCCAATGCATGGACGAGACGAAAATGGTGCTCTTGCATCCTTAAACTCTGTCGCTAAAATTCCATATCGCGATGTATGTCAGGATGGTGTATCCAATACCTTTTCCATCGTACCAGATGCTCTTGGAAAAGATCAGGAACAACGAGTACAAAACCTTACAACAATCTTAGACGGATACTTTGTTCAAGGTGCACATCATTTGAATGTAAATGTTATGCATAGAGAAACTTTGATCGATGCTATGGAACATCCAGAAAAATATCCAACACTTACGATCCGTGTTTCTGGATATGCCGTGAACTTTAATCGATTATCCCGCGAACAGCAGGAAGAAGTGATTCGTCGTACATTCCATCAGAGTATGTAGATTTTTATGAAACAGCAATGGTGCCTGATTTTTTGATCGAATCAGGCACCATTACTATTCTTCAAACATTTCTCCCTCTATATTACTTATCTGTTCAATAGGGATGATCGTCTGATCTGTCATAACAACTGTATGTTTATATTTATCAATTTTCTTTACACAACCAGAACAGGTAATATATGCTCCCCCATCTTTCTTAGCATCTGGTACAAAATACGTGATCTCAACCATTTGCTGTGTACCGATCGTTTCAGCGATCAGATATAACTTTTTATTTAATTCTGCTATAACTTCTTCACTCAGCACCTGTTTTGCATCTGTTTGTCTTACAGTTTCTTTAATAGCTGCTTCGTGTCCGGTAAGTGCCGCAAAAGGCGAAAACTGTGCTGCTCTGGCATAAAGTGACATACGAGGGTGCTTCTTTGAAGTTGGATGCGGCAGATTGATAATATCATCGTATTTATGATTGTATTGATCCTTCATAATCTTCCTCCATTGACACTGAATACTTACTTTCTATGCTTTATGTCCGCCGATCTGCTCATTACGGTCTTTTGCTGTTGCTCCCTCCTGAAGGTTCATTCCTTTCAAGATAGCGTTCTTCCCAAACTTCTTTTTGATTGTGAGCATTGTCTGTTGCATCCGTTTCTCACGCTCTAAAACAGCCTCTTCTTCGGCTTGTTCCTGTTCCTTTACCGTATAATCTGTAAAAAGATCAAGCTGTTCATACGTTTCTTCTTCCTTTGAAAAACTTTCATCCACGAGCTTGTTCGCTGTGATATTGATTCTTCTGATCAGCAGATTTTTATCCACGATCCGATCATATAATTCCATCACTGCATCTGTGATCAGCATGGTAGATGATGTCTTCTTTTTCAGGTTTGTTGTTCCATGAGCGTGTTTTGGAACTTTCCTTCCATATCGGTCAATCGTAACAGATCCCTTGTACTTCCTATATCTATCTGGATCCGTTAGATTTTCTATATCATAACCTACGGTCAATACGATCTGGTCAGTAACAAGTCTCTTATCTACCAGATCAAGTGTCATAAGATCAGTCATTTCTTTTACAACTAACTTTGCCTTATCAAAGTCATATGGGCAGTGAAGTACTTGCCCGGAGCATACACTGTTGGTTTCCGGTTTGTATGCTTTGATTTGCTCCATAGTACAAGGCTCATAGCCCCAGGCATGATCGATCAGCAATTCCGCATTGATCCCAAACATCTTATAAAGCAGTTCTTCATTATGGAATTCATTTGGCTTTCCGATGGAACATCTTGCAACATCTCCCATTGAGAAAAGACCGTGTTCTTCCAACTTCTTCGCATAGCCTTTGCCTACTCTCCAGAAATCCGTAAGCGGTCTGTGATTCCATAGCTTCCTACGGTAAGACATTTCGTCTAATTCGGCGATCCTTACGCCATCCTTATCCGGTTTAATATGCTTTGCTACGATATCCATCGCAATCTTGCACAGATACATATTCGTTCCGATTCCGGCGGTTGCTGTAATTCCCGTTGTTTTTAAAACGTCTCGTATCATAGTCATGGCAAGTTCCCTTGCAGTCATCTGATAAGTATTCAGATAATCTGTTGCATCTATAAATACTTCATCAATTGAGTACGGAAAAATATCTTCTGGCGCAATATACTTCAGATAAATATTATAAATCTTGGAACTATATTCCAAATAGTATTCCATACGTGGTGGTGCAACAATATAATCAACCTTCAATGCCGGATTTGCATTTAATTCTGTGCTGTCATCCGACGAACCTGTAAATGTTCTGTTTAAAGCTTTCCACCTGCGGGTATTATTGACTTCTTTAATCTTTTGCACGACTTCAAACAAACGTGGTCTGCCTGGTATTCCATAGCTTTTCAGCGATGGAGATACCGCAAGGCAGATCGTCTTCTCCGTCCGGCTTTGATCTGCAACCACAAGATTTGTCGTTAAAGGATCGCGATTTCGCTCCTTACATTCCACAGAAGCATAGAATGATTTGAGGTCGATCGCAATATAAGCCTTTGTCTTTGTCATCGTTCTATGCTCCTCTATTTGCATAATGAATCAACCATCATAGCGAACCACATCATACAAAACATAAATAAAAAACACAATAGTACAGAACCACACCCAACATTTGATTTCCCATCATCGGATGATTCCTTCTTCCCTTGGCTATGCTTCGATGCATCATCTTCTTTTAATTTGTTATAAAGATAATATTCTCTGGCATTGTCTTTCCAATCTTTTTTCCCATTTCGATCATAGTCAAAAAAGGCCATATTGATCACTCCCCATTCCTTAATCTATTCATATTTTTCTCTATTTACTAGAGCTTGGAAAATATGGGCTTAATACTCCAGCTACATTACTGATTGGCATTGTTTGCAGCCATACTTTCCCAGGACCTGTAAGTATTGTGTTAAACACTCCTTCTCCGCCAAACAACATATTCTTTACACCCGGAACACTTTTGATCTCCATCGTACAACTTGCTGTCATCGCGGCCAAATGTCCAGTGTCTACAACAATCTGCTCTCCAGCCTCTAATTCATATTCCACAACATGACCATCAAATTCTGCAAACATGATACCATGGCCAGATGCTTTCTGCATAATAAAACCTTCTCCGCCAAATAATCCAGCTCCGATCTTTTTATTAAAGAATGCAGATAACTCAACTCCATTCTCACCGGCAAGATAAGCACTTTTTTGTAATATCATTTCCTGTCCAGGTGCAATTTCAAATGCCTTGATGGATCCCGGGAAGCATGAAGCAAAGGCAATCATCCCTTCTCCGCCTTGTGCTGTATAAACATTCTGGAACATCTTTTCTCCTGAAAACGCCCTTCCAAAGATCTTTCCTATTCCTCCATTCGAAGTTGTTTCCATTTTCATATTTGGAGACATCCAAGACATTCCTCCACCTTCTGTAACCATTTTTTCTCCAGATTCCAGATAACAGATAACTACTGGAAGTGTTTCACCTAAAATTTCATATCTCATAATGTTTTCCTCCTTACTCAACATTTGATTTGTTATTCTTCTTTGCATTTACAATATAAATTCCAACACATACAAGTGCGAGTGCGATCAGACTTCCGATATTAAATGCCTGTTTGACTTCTCCCAATACCAATGCCGACAAGATTACACTGCATAATGGATTCACAAATCCGAAGATTGCTACCTTTGACACGTCATTATATGCAAGTAATACAGACCAAAGTGTATAGGCAACTGCAGATACCAATGCAAGATACAACACGACCGTAATTCCACCAACTGTTACATGATCTAAATGTCCACCCATTGCGTTTCCGATTAAAAATAATACAATTCCACCAATAAAAAACTGAGTTCCACTTAATATAACTGGTGATACTTTTTTTGAATAGTAATTGATCAATATCGTGGATGTTGCATAGGCTAACTGTGAAATCAAAACGAATCCTTCTCCCATCATCGTAAAGCCGAAATCCAAAGAATTCCCAAGAAGATTAATCACGACAACTCCTGCAAATCCTAAGATGCATCCTGTTAATTTTCTTCCCGTTAATTTTTCATTTCGTACGATCAAACATGACATTAGGATTGCGATAAAATTTCCTAAACCTGTAATGATTCCACCTTTCACCCCAGATGTATGTGCCACGCCGATATAAAAGAAAAAATACTGTCCAACAGTCTGAGCAAGGCAGACAGGAACTGCATATTTTAGAATCTTTCCATCGGGCAGTGTCACTTTCTTTTCCTGTATAGAGGCAAAAATCAAGACGAAAAGTCCTGCTAACGCAAATCTTATTCCTGCAAATACAATCTGACTGGCTGTGTTTGTCGTATCTACTTGTAACAGTCGATATCCTGTCTTGATCATCGGAATAGCACTTCCCCGTGAATTACCCCTCCCATGCGGTACAGTAGTTCCTATGGAAGTGGCTTCTAACAGTCGTGACAGTTACCCATTTCTGACCAAAAGATTGGCTGTCCGTACCAATCAAGGCATATTCACTTATGCCGCTATCCCTTTGACGGGAATACCTTTCGGATTCAGTTTGTGGAATCCATACACATCAGGAGCAGAAAGAAACGTATAATCTCTGGTATCTTTCCAGATATCAGGGATCGCTTTCCGCATGATATTTGCTGCTGCGTGACAATCCGCATTTAAGATCATTCCGTTAGAGCAACGGTATAAACCACGTTTGATCCTCTTTCCAGAAAACGAAGCATCCTTATCATCGACACCATAGGTTGGGATCCTGTCATTTGCGATCAGATCCGCTTTGGAAGTATAACTTTCTTCCTGCTCTATGATTCTGATGCCGGCATTCAGAGCTTTATATGTGATCATTGTCCGCAGGAGAGTGATCGGCATGGAGACAAAATTCTGGTTGTTGATCTTATTCATATTGGATCTCTGCTTCCAGAGCAGATTCACACCAAGGATCAGTGTTCCACACTGGTGTTCCATACAGAAGTCAATGATACTACGACTGATCTTGTGGCACTGGTCTTTCACAAAATTGGCATAATGGAAAGAAAGGTCTCTTAACCGCTTGGAAACAGCGTGTTTCTTTTCATGACCTTTTGTGATGATGGAGACATACTTTGCTCTCTGTTTATGGAACCATTGGATCTTGGATAAGACAGCTCCGCCTTTGTATATTGCGGATGAGTAATCATCACATACGATCGCTGCGAAGTTATCTGTTCCAAGATCAATGGCACATACATGAGATCCGGAAGGATCAAATGCAACATCTGGTTCTTCCAGTGTCAGACAGAGTAAAAAACGACCATAATACGGTTTGATCTTGACTTCTTTTAATACAGGATCCGAAGAAAGATTTGAAAAGTACAAGCGTTGCTTTTGCAAAGGCAGTTTTAAGGACATCCCGATATCGTCCCGATACAAGACAGCATCCTGGTTTGTGATGATCACAGTCGTCAGGTCACTTTTCTTATAGCGAGGCATCTTAGGCTTACCCAGATACTTTTCTGGATGCTTTTTATATTCTCTTAAAGAAGCAAGCCAGTTTTTGAAATCTGTGACTGACTGTTTGACCATCTGCTGTGCTGTCTGTCTTGGAAGTCCGGAAAAGAAATCTGGATTCTCTGTGACACGCATCATCTTTTCAAGGTGTGTATAAGAGATCACTCTGCGGACGTGCATGTTTGGATAAGATCGTTGTAATAACGCAACTTCTTGAAAGACTTCGACTTCGTTCTCTGTCCGATGTTCTTTGTCATAACCGGTAAAGATATTCCGCACACGAAAAAGAGCTGCATTGTACAACAGCTTGGACTTTCTGCACAGATCGTCAAAATATGGATATAACAGATCATCCGAAGAAATGATTCTTTGTGTCACACGGTATGCCATATGGTTGTCTCCTTTCTGATATGTTGAAAATATCGTACTTTTATAGTATAATTATACCAAACATATGTTTAGCTGTAAAGGAGATACATCATGCGAAAGAAAGATAATACAGATTATTATATAAACCGGCATAGTTGCTTTTTATTGCAATACCATATCGTGTTTGTTACAAAATACAGACATCCAGTCTTAACAGGCAAAGTAAAAGATGTTGTTTATGAACGTATCCACTATGTAGCAGATCAAAGAGGGTTTCACATCCTAGAGATCAATGGCGAATCGGATCATGTCCATATCCTGATGGAAGCTGATACAACAACTTCACCGGCGGAACTTGCAAATGTTTTAAAAACACAAACAGCACGAAAAGCACGAAAGTTGTATGGCGAAACCATTTTAAAAAAATATTACTGGAAACCTTATTTTTGGTCGGATAGTTATTTTATTTCATCTGTTAGTGAAAACAGTCTGCACACAATAAAACAGTATATTCGGAATCAGGGGAAACGATAATGTGTCCGTCAGGACGCATTCACCCACGCCCATATTAAAATATGGACGTGGTACTCTGCTTAGATTTATAGAATACAGCATAAACTTGCCAGTGCTGCTACAACCCAGGTCTTTGTTAATGTATGATGTTCTGTTTTCATTATCTTTTTATTTATCCTCTCTTGTATAGTACTATATTTACATCATTTTATCATATTTTCATATCTTATCCAATCCATACATCATCGATATACAACAAAAGACTCAGAAGTCCACGGCTCCTGAGTCCTTTAAAATTATCATATAGCTATTGCATTACTGCATTCCGTTTGCTGTCTTATATTTATACAGCATTTCAGCATGATTCTGTTCTTCTACCTGAATGTCAGCCATTAACTTTCTAAGATCACTATCCCCAAACATAAATACATTTGTATTATACTCTCCGGAAACCAATTTCTCTGTTCCAATTGCATCAGTTGCAAGAAATGCATCATGCATCTTATCTTCGGACTGGCTCGCTGCTGTATAGATTGCTCTTGGTTCATAGTCTCTTCCATCACTGTCATTGCAGTCACTTGACGGTACTGTTCCATCTAAGACCTGTGTGAGTGAATCGTAATGTGTCTGCTCTTTTTTGTGTAACTGTTCAAAAAGATTTTTAAGTTCTGGATCGATCGCCTGCTGTGCGTATTTTTGATACTTTTCTATGCAGCTTTTCTCCTGTGTTCTTAGGTTTTCAATTGCTGTTCTTTCTGTCTCTTTTAATACCATGATATGAGTTCCTTTCTACTTTGGAAATTTTTATGATGGTATTATCTGCTGTTTGATGCATTTCTATGCAACGAATGGCGAAAATTTAACATTCAATTACATTGAAATTCCATCGTACCATCCGTCTGTAATTCTGCTTGATCGGATAAGTAAAATTCCAAAGTCATAATATTTTTTTCATTCAATTCCAGTTTTTTCACTTGATACTTTACCATTTCACTCACAGAAAATTTACCATCTTCTTTATAGATCGTTGTCAAAATTCCTTCTGTCTTTCCATTGTTACTTTGTAATCGGATATTTGCAAATCCTCCGGAACTATTTTGCTGTAACAATGTTATCGTTGTTGGTTTTCCAGCTTTTGTTTTTTCATAAAATGTTTTCAATTTCTCACCATGACTTGTCTTGGATGGTTTGAATTTTACTGGTGCATTTTTTGTACTATGTTTTTCTTCCCCAATCTGGGCAACAGGATAACCTTTGGATGTTAATGTATCATATAATGTTTGTAAGTCTTTTTTTGTAACTTTATTCTCATTGATTTTTATGTTTTGACAAATGTCTGAAATTTGCTTAACTTCTTTTTGTGCCTGAGCTTTTTCTTGCTTTGTTATCACCAATGGTTCCCACTTTTTTGTCTTATGATCTGTTTGTTTTGTTGTTTCTTTTATATTTGATGATCTACATGCTGTAAGTGTTATGACACTTGCGAGTAACAAAATAGCTAGCATTAATCTACTACATATATTCTTCGGATATTTTCTTTGCTTTTCTAACCACATATTCTTCTGCCCTTTTAAAATTCTTATGAATAATCCCATATTTCATACCCCTGTCGACGTGCGGAATCATATACAGGTATCATATTCTTTTCAAGTATATTATAAAACATTTCTTTTGAATTTCCTTTTCGATATAATTCCTGTCCCGCCCAGATAGAATGAAGATTATCCTTATAACAGCCTTTAAATCTGTTATAGATTCCCATATCATCATAAATCATTTGATACATCAGATATTGATTTTGTGCAAAATTCTGAAAAAACGGATTCCATTTTGGTAATCGATTACTCTTTGATGAATTTAGTGATGCATCCATCGGCATCAGATTCCAAAGTTCATCATTCATAACAAATGACCATGGAATAAAATGATCAATATCGTATTTTTTCTTCTTCACAGGTTGTCCAGTAAAGACGTCTCTGATTTCTTGAACTTCCATGATATCTTGCCAGAGATCTCTTACTTTTTTAAGCTTTCGCACTTTTTCTTCTGTTGGGGTCAATTTATATACCAGACCAGGTACTTCGGGATTATTGTTCTGCAGCCATTTTACCTTCTCGTATTGAATCCATCCTAGAATATTAACTGTATGATCCTGGATCATCTTGATCCAGTCTTGTTGGAAATATACTTCTTTTTTTAACTTGCTGCTTGTTCCTAATATGTATGGAAGAGTTAAGACTTCTTTATTAAATTTCTGAATATACGCTGTCATGCGATTTGCACTATTCCAATTTACTTTTTCATTACTCCTCGTAAAAAAGCCTGCTAATGCTCTGTATGGAACCATATGAGTCAGCTGTTCTTTCGTCGTTTTTAATTCCTTGTTATACTGCTTGATCGCATTTTTAATCTCTACTTTCGAAGCATTCGCGGATAATTCACTAAGCTCTGTTAGCAAAAGGACTGCTCTCTCCAATCCATCCTTAATCTGCCCGTCCAGTGGCATTCCACTTAAGTGAATATGGAACTCTCTTACAGAATACCATGCATTTGTGATCATCTCATCTATGATTTCATCAAATGTCGATTCTGTTTTTCCCTCAGAGATTAACTGTATGATTGCTTCCAGCCAATAAAATTTATAGCAATAGGATGGACTTTTCATCATTTTAGAAAATCCATCGATATTTAGATTGTTATAATATTTTGGCTCAATTTCTAGGATGTTTTTCCCTTGCAAATCAGGATATTCAACCATCGTTCATCACCTCGTCCTTCTCTGACATCTCCTGTTGTCCATATTTCTTTGATCTGTAATTGAGGGATCTGCAAGATAAATTCTTTCAATGAATCTTTTGTAAAATCCGTAAAATAACGCCCATTTCTCTCCCCTTCGAATTCACCATACTTAAATGATGTATAAATGATTCCATTTTCTTTCAATGCTTTGTTCATCTTATGAAATACAAGAAAAAGATCACTTTTTGATAAATGAAGGATTGATGCACATGCCCAGATTCCATCATAAATATTCTGGTCATTTAATTCTTCAAACAACATTTGTTTTACTTTGATTCCTGTATATTTTGAGGCTTCCTTACAAATCTCTTCGGATCCGTCAATCGCCGTTACGTTATAGTTTCGCTTTAGAAAATATTTTGTATCACGACCAGAACCGCACCCAAAATCTAAGATGGATGCGCCCGATGGAAGATAAGATAAAAATTTATTTTGTATGTTTGTAAAATCTACGGATCTTGTTGTTTGTATGAATGATTTAGTGTATTTGTTATAATAATTTATGGTTTTGTTGTTCATTGGAATCCTCGCTTAAGTACATTCTAATAACCATTTGACAGCTTTTGCTAATCTCTTTTGGGCATCAGCAAAATGCCCGCCGCTGTTAAATTCTAATGTTGTATGCTTTACCTTAAGATCATTGCGCAAAATTCGTTCCTGTGTTCTAGTTCGATCTCCAACTCTTGCCATGACCGGATTCTTTGTTTTTTCTTCTTTTCCTCCAAGGCTTAAGTAGATATTGCTTTCATGCTTTATTTGATGATGCAACACATATTCATCCCATTGTTCGAACCATAAAGAACCGGAGCAGCTTGCAATTGCTGAGAAGATATCCGTTTCATATGCTGTCCATAGAGCAAACAATCCTGCAAGGGAATATCCGATCAGATAAATTTCTCTGTCTACCCCGTAATCTGCTTTTAATTCTGGAATCAAATCATTCATTAACCATTGTAAAGTCTTTGGGCCATTTCCTTTAAACTCTTCATCCCCAAAGGCAGCAGGTGACTTCCATGGAGAAAAATCACCATTCCAATCTTTTACCTGAAATGCACAGAAAAGAAAATCCTGATCATTGACTGTCTCCATCAGACAATCCCACATATGTGCTATTTCATTTCCACGATGAGGATACATTCCCCATAAAATGATCGGACCGCCGGAACCATTTTGCTCTATATAACATGTTTTCTGTCTTATCTGTAATTTCTGCATAAATACATTCATCTCCATAAGTTTTTCTGCTTTTAATGGATTTATTTTCATGAATTTTGGCTTATTTCCTAGTTGTAGAATCTTCCAGTTCTTCTAACGCGTCCATATAATTATCCATCCATTCCATCTGCCATTGTCTGGGGTCTGTTTCTGATATCTGGCTTAACGGATCGATTTCGTCAAACATTCCAAGATTCTCTGCCATATCTAGCGGAAACAAAGTTTCATCTGGACCGATTATTACCTGATCTCCAATCCCTAGATTCCTGTCATAAGCTGTTAATTCTTCCATTGAAATCTCTTCTGGTTCATCCATAGAATCTCCTTTTACATAAAAAGTTAACATTGGAATTTCTGCTTCTTCTGCTTCTATTTTTATGATCGTATAAATTGGTATTTCATTCATTGTTTGTAATTCAATCATATCACAATCCCCTTGCAATGATCAATTTCATGCTGTATGATCTGTGCTGTCCATCCAGAATATTTTCCATGCTGTTTTTTAAAATCCTGGTCCAGATAATCTACTTCTATCTCCTTATATCTCTTACAAGGTCTCACTCCATCCAAAGATAAACATCCTTCTTCTGTCTCAAATACGCCTGATTTCTTTGTGATCTTCGGATTGATCATTGCAAACTGAAATGGCCCAACTGCTACTACGATAATGTTCTTTTTAACGCCGATCATATTTGCTGCCATTCCAACACAATGATCTAAATTAGCTCTTAGTGTGTCTAACAGATCAACTACTACCTGTTGATCTGCTTTTGTTGCATCTGTTGATTTCTGTGCTAGAAACAATGGATCTTTCATTATATCTTTTATCATTTTATTTTAACTCCTTTATTTCCTTTAAAAATTCTTCTGTAGAAATATATAAATTTTCTAATATTGGTATCAAATATTTAGATGGCCTGAGTCTGTCTACTGCCCAATCTCAAAAATCATAATGCGTTCTCTCTCACTATTTCCACCAAACAAATCGGAACAATCAATTTCATTGGTAAACATCATCTCATCCACCGTCATCAGATATGTGAGATATTCATCGGATGGATAGTGAATTACCCCTCCCATGCGGTACAGTAGTTCCTATGGAAGTGGCTTCTAACAGTCGTGACAGTTACCCATTTCTGACCAAAAGATTGGCTGTCCGTACCAATCAAGGCATATTCACTTATGCCGCTATCCCTTTGACGGGAATACCTTTCGGATTCAGTTTGTGGAATCCATACACATCAGGAGCAGAAAGAAACGTATAATCTCTGGTATCTTTCCAGATATCAGGGATCGCTTTCCGCATGATATTTGCTGCTGCGTGACAATCCGCATTTAAGATCATTCCGTTAGAGCAACGGTATAAACCACGTTTGATCCTCTTTCCAGAAAACGAAGCATCCTTATCATCGACACCATAGGTTGGGATCCTGTCATTTGCGATCAGATCCGCTTTGGAAGTATAACTTTCTTCCTGCTCTATGATTCTGATGCCGGCATTCAGAGCTTTATATGTGATCATTGTCCGCAGGAGAGTGATCGGCATGGAGACAAAATTCTGGTTGTTGATCTTATTCATATTGGATCTCTGCTTCCAGAGCAGATTCACACCAAGGATCAGTGTTCCACACTGGTGTTCCATACAGAAGTCAATGATACTACGACTGATCTTGTGGCACTGGTCTTTCACAAAATTGGCATAATGGAAAGAAAGGTCTCTTAACCGCTTGGAAACAGCGTGTTTCTTTTCATGACCTTTTGTGATGATGGAGACATACTTTGCTCTCTGTTTATGGAACCATTGGATCTTGGATAAGACAGCTCCGCCTTTGTATATTGCGGATGAGTAATCATCACATACGATCGCTGCGAAGTTATCTGTTCCAAGATCAATGGCACATACATGAGATCCGGAAGGATCAAATGCAACATCTGGTTCTTCCAGTGTCAGACAGAGTAAAAAACGACCATAATACGGTTTGATCTTGACTTCTTTTAATACAGGATCCGAAGAAAGATTTGAAAAGTACAAGCGTTGCTTTTGCAAAGGCAGTTTTAAGGACATCCCGATATCGTCCCGATACAAGACAGCATCCTGGTTTGTGATGATCACAGTCGTCAGGTCACTTTTCTTATAGCGAGGCATCTTAGGCTTACCCAGATACTTTTCTGGATGCTTTTTATATTCTCTTAAAGAAGCAAGCCAGTTTTTGAAATCTGTGACTGACTGTTTGACCATCTGCTGTGCTGTCTGTCTTGGAAGTCCGGAAAAGAAATCTGGATTCTCTGTGACACGCATCATCTTTTCAAGGTGTGTATAAGAGATCACTCTGCGGACGTGCATGTTTGGATAAGATCGTTGTAATAACGCAACTTCTTGAAAGACTTCGACTTCGTTCTCTGTCCGATGTTCTTTGTCATAACCGGTAAAGATATTCCGCACACGAAAAAGAGCTGCATTGTACAACAGCTTGGACTTTCTGCACAGATCGTCAAAATATGGATATAACAGATCATCCGAAGAAATGATTCTTTGTGTCACACGGTATGCCATATGGTTGTCTCCTTTCTGATATGTTGAAAATATCGTACTTTTATAGTATAATTATACCAAACATATGTTTAGCTGTAAAGGAGATACATCATGCGAAAGAAAGATAATACAGATTATTATATAAACCGGCATAGTTGCTTTTTATTGCAATACCATATCGTGTTTGTTACAAAATACAGACATCCAGTCTTAACAGGCAAAGTAAAAGATGTTGTTTATGAACGTATCCACTATGTAGCAGATCAAAGAGGGTTTCACATCCTAGAGATCAATGGCGAATCGGATCATGTCCATATCCTGATGGAAGCTGATACAACAACTTCACCGGCGGAACTTGCAAATGTTTTAAAAACACAAACAGCACGAAAAGCACGAAAGTTGTATGGCGAAACCATTTTAAAAAAATATTACTGGAAACCTTATTTTTGGTCGGATAGTTATTTTATTTCATCTGTTAGTGAAAACAGTCTGCACACAATAAAACAGTATATTCGGAATCAGGGGAAACGATAATGTGTCCGTCAGGACGCATTCACCCACGCCCATATTAAAATATGGACGTGGTACTCTGCTTAGATTTATAGAAGAAACATAAAATCTGTCTTGGATGTTCATAGTATGATTCCATGATCCTTGCCATCACTTTTCTCAAAATCTCTACGGAAAATGGATTAAAAAAATAGATGCGGTCTATCTGTTCTGGGAGTTGAAATTCTTCTGCATTCGCTAATGAAAATGATACCCTCTCTTTCGATACGGCTTCTTTCTTATTTTCCATTACTTTCTCATAAATGCGTTCGTCATATTCAACTCCGAGGCAACGGCATCTTGTCTGGTAGGATAAGAAAAAGTCTACCCTTCCTTTACCACAGCCATAATCTAAGAGCATATTGTTCTTCCTTATAAGTCCTGTATTTGCTAATCGTTGCAGTACAGAATATGGAGTTGGTTCGTATGGATAGCGGTATTAATCGGATTGAGAGTCGTCTCTGCCCATGGTTTTGATGTGAAATAGTTTGTCCCATTTGTTGTCTTGTGTATCGTTCATAAATTGATATTCCTGCCTTCCTGTTTCAATTATTGCAGCAATCTAAAAGACTCAGAAGTCCATGGTCCCTGAGTCTTTTAGAAAATACATTTTTAAATCCAATTGCAGTCTCCACCCGTGATAGCAAGGCTTAGTAAAGCATCCATCTTTTTGACTTCTTCTTCACCCTCGATTTTCTGAAGTAACTGCGCAGTATCTAAAATATCTTCCATACTTTCATCTGGTCCAATCTCGTAGTCAATCTCTGCCTCACAGTCTGGACATGGAATCTTCTCCATCGTCTGTAATGAGAGAAATCTATTCCCACATTTTTTGCATTCATAATATCCGCATTTTTTTGTTCCATCTGGTACATAATACATTGTTCCTATCTCCTTTTTTGCTTTATTATCACATATTATACATCTAATCTGGTCTGTTGTCTTAGTTTTTTTGTGAGATCACAAGCCCAATAAGGATTAATACAGTTCCAATGATAGAAATCACTGTTATTTTTTCATGTAAGATTAACACTGAAAGTATTACGGTTATAACAGGGGATACGTAAATATAGATACTTGTCTTGATTGCGCCAATCCATTTTGTCGCAAGATTCCATAACAAAAATTATAATACGTTCTTTCTCACTATTTCCACCGAATTTCTTGAAAAATAGAATATTCATGCTAAAATAAATGATTGAATTATGAAATCATTATAAATGAAACAATCGTCAAAGAAGGTAGTATTATGAAATCAAAACTTAAAAATTTTTCCTTACTTACAATCAGCACACTCATTATGGCTGTCGGAATTTACTTCTTTAAATTTGCAAACAATTTCACATTTGGTGGTATCACAGGTATTGCCGTTTTAGTTGCAAAATTCTTTCCTATTTCTGCCAGTGATTTTTCTTTTGTTGTGAATATTTTATTGCTGATCATTGGATGGATCGTCTTAGGTAAAAGCTTTGCTGAAAAAACAGCTTACAGCACGATTCTTTTATCTATAAGTTTATCTCTTTTAGAGCGAATTTATCCTATGAGTCATCCACTTACCAATGAGCCATTATTAGAGTTGATCTTTGCAATCTTATTGCCAGCGCTTGGTTCAGCAATCTTATTTAATATTGGAGCTTCTAGTGGTGGTACAGACGTTATCGCTATGATTCTTAAAAAATATACAAGTGTAGATATCGGAAAGGGCTTAATGATCTCTGATCTTATCTTTACTCTCGCAGGATTCCTAGTGTTTAACGTCAAAACAGGACTTTATTCTTTGTTTGGTCTGATCATGCGTTCTGCGTTGATCGACAACTTTATTGAAAGTTTTAACCGTTCTAAATACTTTCATGTTGTAACTTCCAATGCAACATGTATTTGTGATTTTATCCAAAATGATCTACAGCGCGGAGCAACCATTGTGAATGCGACCGGAGCCTTTACAGGGGATGACAAATATATTATCCTGACGGTTCTTAGTCCTTCACAGGCAGTGAAACTTCGAAACTTTATCAAAGAACATGATCCAAAAGCTTTTCTTTTAGTTTCTAATATAAGTGAGATTATCGGAAAAGGCTTCCATTCTGTCTAGGATGGACAGCCTTTTCTCTGCTTTCTTCTGGTACAAAATACATTGTTCCTATCTCCTCGTATAATATCTTTTATTGGATTTATTTTACAAAATATTTTTCTTAAATTATCACATACTAAGAAACGAGGAGGTTTCAATGCATGAATAATAAGAAGAAACGAGAACTTACAAACGAAGAAATTGATGAAAATATCTTCGAAATGTGCAATATTTGTTCTACCACGGATTGTACTGGATTGATCCAGGTTGTTCCAAGAACAGAAGCCGAGCTTGAATCTTACGAAGAATTGTACCACTTCCGACCACCGTTTTTACCTCGTGATGATGATTAAGTCGTCATCCATTTTCTCCTGTAATAAGATCTTATGGCCTGTTATGACTATAAGGTCTTGTTTTATTTTTCCGAAAGTAATTTTTCAATTTCCATTTTCTCTTCTAATTAGTCTGACAAAAAATATCATCTCTTATTGATTCTAACATAATTGTTTGTGGTGTAGCATCATAATTTTCATCCATCCAAGCTACAGACTCATCGTCCAAATAATCCATGAAATCAATATATGTATTCTCATCATCCATTTCGAAAATTCCTTCTTTCTCAAAGCTCAAAACTCTCTGAATCAGCTTATTATCAGGATATGTCTTTTTAAGAAATTCAATGTGCTCTTTTTTAAGTTTAAATTTTATCATACTTAAAATCCTCCATTTCAATCCATACACCAAAATATTCTCTTTAATAATATCAGTCATTTTTATTGGATTTATTTGGATATTTTAATTTTCACCACTTTACTATAAGCTCCAAAAGTTTTCTTTCCAGAAGCAGTCTTTTTATATGCTCTTACTTTTATATAATATGTTTTCTTTTTCTTTAACTTTTTAATTGTGCAATTTGTTTTTGTTGTCATAACTGTAGATGCCTTTTTAAAGTTTTTATTGTTTGCATACACAATCTGATAACCATTTACATTTTTTATTTTATTTATCTGAACTATCACTTTTTTGCTTTTTTTATTTTTCAGCTTTTTAATAGATGCCTTTGCTATCTTCTTCTGCGTTGTCTTATTAGTTTTAGATGTTTTAGTTTTTTGTGTTGTTTTAAGACTGTTTGTATCATTTATTTTTGCCCTTACTGTGACATGCTTTGTTATCGCTGCTTCAGGGTAGCCATTATAATACATGATAATATCTGCTGTTCCTGGATTTTTTGCAATCAGTCTTTCTCCATTCACTTCACAAACTGAAGGATTGGATGATTGAATGATCAATCCAGAATCTTTTATACAACTTCTATTCCATATAACAGAAATGTCAGCAGTTTCTCCAACATTCAAATTATTAGATGAAAGCTCAATCTCCACATTATAATATTCTTTATCTTTTTTAACTAAAACACTTCTTGTATTATCTTTATCCGTATAAGCACTTGATGAAACAGACGTGTCTACATCTGTTCCGAAACACTGTACCCAATAATAAGTTCCCTGAATATAAACACAACCAATACCAATACTTTTATAAGTTGAGCCAAGGATATTTGCACGATGTCCAGAAGAATTCATCCAAGCATTCATAACTTGTTCTGGTGAAGTCTGACCGGTTGCAATATTTTCACCCATCATTCTGCTATTCGCACTAAAACATTTTTCACCATCCGGTCTTGTATGTGACCAATAAATAACATTTTCAAATCCTCTCAGCATTGCTGTTTCAAGTAGACTTTGATCCATGACAAGATCAGATAGGCCTTCTTTTCTTCTTTCTTTATTTACAAGTTCTAATACTTTAAAAGCATTTTTATACATTTCTTTTGCTGCCACATTTACATAAAATCCAATTGTAAAAGATCCATCTTCTAAACGTATCAGATTTTTATTTTGTGTAATTACTTTTGTATCTTTTTCAAATGGGCGAGTAATCTTTGTTATACTTGTTGGTAATGTAACAGATTCTAAGGAAGTACACCACCAAAATGCTGCATCTTCGATGGTCGTAATTCCTTCAGGAATTGTAACATTCTTTAACCCTCGATCATAATAACAACAGCAATACGGAATTGATGTTGCTCCCTTTCCGAAAATCAGTGTCTCCAAACTTTCGTTATATTCAAAAGCTCCGTCTCCTAATTCTGTTACTGTATCAGGAACTACAATTTTTGTTAAATTTGAATACGCAAATGCATCTTCTGCAATTTTGGTTACATTAGATGGAATCGTATATTCTCCTTTCCTCTTCGCCGGATATAAAAATAACGTCTTTCCACCATCGGCATAAAGGATACCATCTTTTGATTGATATAAATTACTTCCAGAAATTTCAATATTCTCTAAATCCCAAAGTGCTAAAAGACTATAATTTGTCAGATTTTTAATACTTGCAGGAAGTACTAATGTTTTAATACTAATTCCGTATAACGCATCCATTTCTATTGTTTCTACGGAATTTCCAAGAGTTAGATCAGTTAAACTGTCATCATTTGTAAATGCATATTCGCCAATTGATTTTACGGAATTTCCGATAACTACTTTTGTTAATGAATAGCAATCTGAAAATGCTCTTGCACCTACTTTAGTTACTCCATCTTTAATATAAACTTCTTTGATTTTACCTTTATCATTCTCCCATGGACAAGGATGAGATTCTGATTCTATGATTTGCCCGGTGTTGCCATTTTTAACTATTACAAAATCATCCATTGTTCCATTTCCAGAAATCGTTAAAATACCATCTTTTAATTCCCATGTAACATTATCGCCACACGTTCCATTAGCTTCTGTACTATAAGTAGCAATGTCAGAATTTGAAGATTCTCCTGAAATTGATAACCTCTTACCTTTTCTATATTTTATAGATCGATTTTGCAAATGAGTTGTAGATTTTATTGTTTCAGATTTTGCAATCTTCGAAGATTTATTATTTTCTGCTGCATTTGTATTTACAAATATTAAGGATGTTAATAATGTAGTACATACTGATATTGCAAATAATTTTTTTAGGTTCTTTTTGAATTTTTTCATAATCTTATCCTTTCTGGAATACTTCTTACCTCAAACACATTTTTCTCCCCAACTTCAACCAATCTCTCCTGTCTTCCGTCCATACTTTAAACCTCTCTCTACTGCTGATGTCAGCACATTGCTACTTCTTGCATATCCCATCGTTCGAATTGTTGCTTTAATCAAGTCTTCCTTTTTCATCTTACATTTTTCGAGAAGTGTCATACATACTGCATTTTTTAATTCCTGCTGGTAGATATCGTTTGCTGATCTTCTGGTATTGGCGTTTTTATCCTCTCTAAAACTATAATAGTTCGATGAATCTTGATCTTGCAATATTGAAAGTTGCAAGTCAGTTGTATTTTGGCATCTTCCATAGTGTATACTCCCGTTACTTTTTTCATTTGACTTTTTCTTTGAATTACTGCGTTTTTTTGTTATGTTTATTTTAACATATTTATGGAAGTTCCATTTGTACTTTCCTAAATTTCTCAAATAATCAATTCCACTTTTTCCAAACATCTGGTTGATATCCTAGTGTTGATTGCTTTCCATTTCGAACAACTGGTGTCTTGATGACTTGTGGATTTTCTAATACTTTTTCAAGTTTATCTTCATTGGCAATATATTTGATCAGTGCAAGCAAGTTCTGATCTTTGCCTTCCCAATTGATCATATGATCTAAACCACCATTTGCCTGAGCTACTGAATTGAATTCGCCTTTGCTCATGCCTTTTTTCTTCATATCAACAAACTGATATTTGATTCCACGTTCTTTGAAAAAACGTTCTGCTTTCTTTGTTTCGTTGCATTTTTTTGTTCCAAATATTTGTATGTTCATGCTGGTTTAAAATCCTCCATTTAGATATGCTCTAGTTCCTTTATCTCATTCATCATTAAGCGCTACAGCCTGCATTTTGCAACTTTTTGACTTCATCTTTGTATTCAGATTTCACAAGGTTTCAACTCAGGAATGCTTAAGTTACAAAACAGCTTTCTCATCTAATCAGCTTTTATTACACCAGTAAAATGAGACTCAACAATCCTATCCATCTGTGCTGCAATCTCTACAAACGGCAAATTCAGATCAAGTGTCTTAACACTTATCTGACTACCATGCATCTGATACACATTATCAGGCTGGATTTCTTCTTCCGTCTTAGCATAAAGAAGCATTCCTGAAACCGTATTATCTTCTTCTCCAAATTGATAGCTTCGATTTTTTACATAGGTAAAAATCTGATACAAATTGTTTGAATGAAGCGTATGTTTATCAAAATGAACCTGTGTAGTGTGACTGTAATATTTTGCATCAATAATAAGCACTGTATTGCCACGTTGTAAGTGAATATCAGTTTGCATAACCGGCAGCATCGTTCCAACACCATCGTCTAGTGCCCACGGAATCTGCGATGCACTAACAGACAATTCTGGATAATGTCTGCTGTAATATTCCAGAATAAATTTTTCATACAGCCTGCACATACGCTGTTCGTCTACAAAGGATGCTAATCTATAGTTACCTGCATCTGTTGTGATCAGCATTCCTTCAATCATCAACTGACAAATACTAACTAACATTCTATATGTTTGATTATTACGCTGAAAACGAATTGATGACCATTTAATTTCTGTATGTTCTATAGAATCTACATTCGAAAAATACAACATTTTCTTCTTCAGATCATCTTTGTATTTTGCTTTTACTTTGCCGTTTCGTAAAAGAAGCATGACTGTTGTTTTCAAGATTTGATTCAACGTGTTATTTTCTGAAAGCTCATCAAAATCACAGGTAAGTACTTGTTTATGTAGCAGTTTATTTTTAATTGTATCTGGCATATTTATTTTACCACGCATAACCGTCAGCTCTTCCTGATGACTTATATATTCTCTGTAAAGCCCCTGCTTTAACTGCAGCCCTATGCCCTTGGCTAGGATTGCAGCCAACAGATTATACATTTCGTCAAAAGACTCTACTGCAACATCCTCATATGTCTCTTGCTTCAGTGTCTGAAAAGCATAGGAAAGCATATGGTAAATATTATTGATCAGAATACTCTTGTCCTTTGTCATTGAAATACCCCATGCAAAATATTCTCCCAACGCTGCAATTTATCTGTATCATCAAACCAATACTCTGCTAACATTGGTAATATATCAAAATCAACTACATCTTGCATCCACTCATCCGTACATTCTTTCGCATTACAAAAATAACTATGTCCAATACAGAATCCTTTCCCTAGAGATTTGTCGTTTGCAATTTCTCTGTTTAGTTCCTTAATGCGGTCAATCAACGTATTAAATGTATCATTTGCAAATGCTTCCTGATATTTAATAAATCCTTCCGAATCAAATCCCGGTTCTATGTCAAAGAAACTAAATCGGCGGCGAAGTGCATAATCAATCATTGCCAAACTTCTATCATCAGTGTTCATCATACCAATGATATGTAGACGTTTTGGAACGGAAAAGCTGAGACCATTATAGGCTAATGTTGTCTTTGTCTCTCGATAGTCAACCTCAATCAACATCAATAATTCGCCAAAGATTTTACTCATATTGCCTCGGTTAATCTCATCAATGATAAAGAAATAATCTTTATCTGGATGGTTTGCTGCTTTCTGACAGAATCTATAGAAAATACCGTATTTCAGTTCAAATCCATCCTCGACTGGCTTGTACCCCATCATAAAATCTTCATAGGAATAATTCTGATGAAACTGTACAAACTCAATGCGGTCATCATCTTTCTCTTCCATCATCGAATAAGCTAGACGCTTAGCTGCATAAGTCTTTCCAACACCGGGTGCTCCTTGCAAAATGATGTTTTTCTTCCTTGTTAGAACAGCTACGAGACGATCATATTTTGCTTCTGTCATGTAAACCTGATCTAAGAATTTTTCTTTCGAATACTCATCTTTATTTTCCTCAGCTGTTGGCACTGGATTTTCTTCACGGATCAAATCAATAATAAATTCGTATTCATCCTTTGTTAATTTAAATAGACTTCCCTGAATGATACTGAAATATTCCATTTTTTCCAGTTCAGGACAGGCTTTCAATGTTGCAAAATCAATTGGTGATGAGAGTCCTTCTAACTTTTCAAAATATATTCTCTCTCCATCCTGCTCTGCATTTACACGAAATATAGCTACAATTTGTTTCACCGGAGTAGACTCATATCCGATCACCATATCTCCCGCCTTTGCATCAAGGAAGTTTTGGAAGATTCTACGCTTATTTCCATTATCATTAAACAAAGTATAATTCTGAACTTCTCCTACTGGCATACTGGACATACTCCATATTTTTGGATTTGCATTCAAGAACCAATATTGCTGTCCATCATCTTCTTGAGGTTGAGCATAAAGAGGAACATTTGTTGAATCTTTCTTGTTCCAATAACGAAAAATGAAAAATCCAACATCTATTGTAAGTGTCCGTAATTCAGGGTCAGTATAGCAAGTCGATGTGATCTGAGAATTAAGCAGATTTCTAAGCTCATCGTCCTGCTGTAATTCTGCACATACCTCATCATATAATGCCATGAAATTTCTAATATTATCTACATAAGCCCCTTTCTTAAAACGATAGTCGCTTGCAAGTTCCGATGAGACAGCTTTTACTTCACTGAATTTGTAGATATAATATTTGTCTGGATAGCGCAGCCACAAATATGCCATGATTGCATTTTCATACTGATAGTGTTGCGCAGCTCCATTTCCGTAGCGTTCTAATAACTCATTCGATCTGTTTTTAAAGTTAGCAATTCTCTCACATAAATCCTTACTCTCGTCATATAGTTCCATATACATGGAACGTACCTCTTCTGGTGCGGTCTCTGCAAAACCGATAATCATTTTTGCTGGAAAGTTATTCGCAGACGCAAGCAAATTACCAACTTGATCCAGAGATTTCTTAAGCATCTGTGCAAAATCAGGTGAATTAATATCCCAATTATTCTGGAAGCATTGTACAGCTTCCCATTTGTATTTTTCGTTCGGCCACTGTTGCTGCACAAAAACTTTTTTGTATTCTGATAGTATTTGTTTTAATCGAATTTTATTGAACATTGTTATTCACTACCTTTGTAATTTCTTTTTCCAACACGATTATTATGATTTCGTAAGATTCCCGGAAACTTAAGGTTACATGCTCCTCTCACCCTATAATTTTCCAATTTGTTTTTCGTTTCGTTCCGGTTCTGTACCAATCTACATTTTTCCTGTAAAGAAGCAAACATTTTCGTAAAAGAAAACGGTATCCGTCAGAGCATGGATGGTAAAAATCACTGGGCTGATAATATCATGATTGAACGATGGTTTCGAAGTTTTAAGTATGAAGAAGCTTACCTGACACAATATAATAATATCAAAGAAGCCAGAGCTGCAATCAAACGATATGTTCATACCTATAACTTTGAAAGATATCATTCTGCATTGGATTATCATACACCAGCTGAATGTTATTATCCTATCCAGCAATGCTGATGTCATATGTCGCTTAACATCTGTGAAGTAAATAAGTTCAACCTATTTACTTCTCTACAGATACAGTAACTTATCAACCTATCAGTTCATTATAAAAGTCTTAGATTTTTGTCTTGACAACTGAACCACTATATCCGGAATGCTTAAGTTATATACTTGCATATCTCTGTTAAGGAAAATATATCTTTTAATGTTTTACTCTTAATATTAAAATGTATACTATTTTTGCAATTTTTAACAATTTGTATTTAATGTTGCAATTTACTTTGATGATTTTTTAATATCTACGGGAACTTACGTTTATTTTAATAATTATACTTTATAACTGTTTTCTGATTATTGAATAATTTTTTTGAATATCTTCCTTATTTATTCCCCAAAATCCTTTTTCATTTGGTGTAATTTCATAAATTTGTTCCATTTTTTTAACATATACCTTCTCTTTACCTTTATCTACTTCTAAACAATATGCATATTGTTCATTATCATTTCCTACAAACATTAAATACATTAGTTTGTTTTTTCCATTCTTATAGTTACAAACAACTTTAATCTTTTTAGGTAGGATTCCATAATGTTCTATAAACCTAGACTTTATATCAATTTTCTGGAATAACCATTCGTCTTCTGAATTTTTATCATCTTGCTTATATATTATATATCCTTCTTTTATTTTTCCTTGACCCTTTAATGTTATTTCTAATTCTGGAGCAAAATAATCTTCTTTAGATAAATCTTTTTTTCCATCCGTTGGTATTGTAAAAGATTTTCCAACATTAGGACTGCTATTAGTTGGAGATAATGTAAATTTATCACTAATAATGTTCACAGTTAAATTGCACAGTTTCATATCTGGATTAAATATCCATCCATAAAGTTGTGCCAATAAGAAAATAGGTATTGTATATGCAATAATGTTGATTATTTTATTTTTAAATTCCTTTTTTGATTCTTTAAATATTTCATTAAGTGAATTTTTCAATTTCTCTTTCATTTTAAATAGAACCTCACATTTCCTTTCAATTAATTTCTTTATTAGATTAGGGTGTCAAAAGTCCCTTTTTTGATATTTGATTTTGTTTGTACCTTGAAAATTTAACACGAACTGGTAAAGGATATGATTTTTGATTTACGATTTTCTGATATCTGAAACGGTAATTCATTGGTTTTATGCTGTTTCCTCATTTGAAGCATACGGATCCAAGCTATTTATATAATCTAATAGCTTTTGAAAATCTAATGCCGTTATTTTAAATCCAAAGAATAATCGGGTACGCTTTTTGCCATGTACAGGGATCTTATCCACATGATATCTTCGGCGGAGAAGAGATGGAATTGCTTCAACTCCATTTCTAAATTTTGCGTATTCAGAAAATTCTTCCGTTTGCATATACTGTAATTGTTTGGCACGACCAACGGATTTCCAAGATACTTCTTTTCGTACGCGTGTTTTTAAAAAACGTGGCTGACATCGGTCTCTATAACGACATTCTTCACATTTACTTCTCTGAAAATATGCAACGGAACGATCATTTCCAGGATCATAGCTGCATTCTTCTGGGGTACAGTCATTTTTGCATTTGATGAGATATTTACCATCTTCTGTAAACACAAAATCAGCATATATTTCATCTGGTTTTCGTCCTGTGAAATTGGTTGTAACAAGTTTCAGATTGTGCTCAGATGTTAAACGTGAGTTTTTTTTTCCACTGTATGCTCCATCGGCAACAAGAAAGGAACCATCTGAAAAATCCCTTTTTCGTTTAAGATAATCTTTCATAAACTGATTGTCTGCATAAGTGTTTTACTGGTAATCATAATCTATAATCAAACTGCCGTTTTCTCCAACAGATTCAACTATGTTTCCAACATAGCCGAGATGTTTGCCACCTGCCTTATATCTAAAAGTAGCTTCAGGATCAGAAGGATTAAGTAATACTTCCAAAGGATTTTCAACTTCCTCTTTTTGTCGAAGTCTTCTTGAACCATCATCGTCAATGATCGTGCGTTCTTTTAGCAGGCGGATAAGAAGCTGATATTCACTTGTATCATCAAAATCACCTGTTGAATCGCAGATTTTTATTAAAACATCAGCATCTTTCATTACAACAATGGTTCTCTCAGTGGCATCCATATCCCGTTTGTGATATATGCATTTATTATAATCATCTTTTTCAATGTAATGATGTTGTTCATCTGGAATCTTGGTCCCACGCTCATTCATTATCTTACAAAGATTGGAAACACAGGTGTAAAACAATTCAAGCAATGAGAGGTTTCTGATATTTGCAGCAACCATTAGGCTGTTCATGCGTTGTTTATCAGGAGTAATGTTCATAAAATCAGATATTTCTTTTGCCATTTTTACGACGCATTCATGAATAAGATCAACATCATGTTCTGTTTCGTAAGAAAGAACCCTTGCTCTAAATCGACGGAGGGTTCTTTCGCTGATTGGCTGCTCCTCAAAACTGGTTGTATGCAAAGCATACTGATAACGAATGTCAAATGCCATAGCTTCAACGATCTCATCATCAGTAACATTAAGAGCTTCTTTAAGAATCAATGCTCCAACAATCACATTGACAGGAGTATTAGGTCTGGATGCTTTTTTACTATAAAGAACAGAAAAAATGTTTTCATCAATAGCAGGAAAAACTTTGTCTGCAAAAGTTTTTGCCCATGATTTTTCTAACATTCGTTTTTCGCGTTCTGTAAGATTAAAAGTACTATCTAAAAGAGAAATTTGTTGATTATCATTTTATACAAAAGACATATGGATCACCTCACAAAATCATATTTATATTTTACCAGAGAATCCAATATTTTTACATATCGTGTTAAGTTTTCAAGGTACAAATTTATATCAAAGGTTATAAACCTTTTGACACCCTAATCTTTATTATGTTATTCGTTGCTACCTGACCCCGATGTAGTCTTATATGTTATGATTATTGTATAGTTAGTTCATTAATGATTTCTCAATGTATGATATCGTAAAGTCTACGAGAACTTAAATCTATTTAAATTAATATCTAACCCATTCTGGTTGTTCACCCATGGATTTTTCTACTGCACTTATCCAATCTGCAATTTGCTGGATTCGTTTTGCTAATTCATCAAAATCAATTACTTCATCATCTGCATCTTCCCATAATTTTTCCATTGCATATGCAACTCCTTCTTTAGGATAGAATACCGAATCGTGATCCAAATTCATAAACAATCCGCCCTCACCATTCTTCTTACATTCTCCTCGTATTGCAATATATTTACAATACCAACCATTCACTGTTCTTTTTATTGAATACGTATTTTCATGTCCCCATCGTCTAGTATATACTTTGAATGTTATTTTTTTATTCAAAGTATTATCACTTTTGTTTGATAAAACAATACCTTGATTTTTAACTTCTTTCAATAGTGCATTCAAACAATCCGGATCTTCATAAAACTCAATCGTTTCTAATTCTGGGTCTCTATCTATATTATAAATCAAATATTTGTTAAATATAGGGAGTCTTCCCCAATGTATAATAGGGATAAATTCTTTTAATTTTTCAAACATTTTTCGATATTTATCTCCGGCATATACTCCGAACATATTCCTTTCAGCCTCTTCTCGAAATGGACTATACAATTTAATAAATTCCGCTTCAGCTGCTAATAGGGCATCTTTTACAGCCTTATTTGATTGAATTATCTTATCAATAAACTCGATAAAAGTTGAACTCATTATATATTGTTCTCCACTTATATCAAATATGTTTGGAGCAATATACAAAATATCACTTTCTTTAAATGCAAATAAATCTTTTAAATCTTGTTTGGTAAATGATTTTTCCTCAACTCTTCCATTTGCAATTAATTGTTTTGCAATATTTATTTTTATATTTCTTTCTCTAACTTTATTCCACTTTCTTTCATCTTCTATTTCTTCATCACTTTCATAATACACTACTCATTACCTCGCTTCATAAACAATTTATATCAAAAACAGGACATCCCCCATGACATTCATTATACACTTCACATTTCTCACACTTCAATTTTTTCGGCATCCGAATATCGTTCCTAATATCAATAAAACTCTGTGAGCTTCTCCATATTTCCACAATATCTTTATCCAAAATACTACTACCCTTCATCCCAGCACCACACATAAATGAACATGGATACATCTCACCAGTTTCAGAAATAAATGCCGAGAATCTACCAGCTTCACAATAATCAATGCTGCACAAATTAATAGTGTCTTCTTTTTCTACTAAATGAGAAATCATACAACTATCAAATCCTATTTGACATTTCTTAAATTGCAATAGTTCTTCAAGTAGCTCGCTGATTTTTCTTCCTTTTTTCAATACATTCCTGTTTCCATTTCTTACAGGTTTATAATTCAAAAAAATTATTGCATTTACATAATCAAGGCATTTTTCTTTCAATAGTTCTCTTGCCTGATTTATATTGTCAGCATCTATAACAAAATGAATATTAACTGGAATCTCATATGATGAAGCATTTTCAATTACATTTTTTGCTTCATCATATGGATAATACCAACTAACAGCTAGTGCACCCCCATATTTTCTAGTTGCCTCATATATCTCTGCAGTCATTCCTTGTCCATTTGTTGTATATGAAGGTACAATTCCATACTCCCTTGTCATTCTTAGTATATCATTAAATTTCGGATGTTGATTAGGATTACCTCCTCCGAGAGCAATTTGAAATACACCTGCAGCTTTTGCGCTCTTCAGAATTTTTTCGTATAAATCTAAATCTATATGCTTCCCATATTCATTAGAACTTCTGTAACAAAAATCGCATCCTTTTTCGCAATAATTTGTTATAGATACATCCAACAACTCTGGACCAGTAGCTTTCCAAAAAGGATTTTCTCCATCTTCCCCAATTCTAATTGTGTATCCTGTTTTTTCATCAAAAATTGCCTTATATCCATATCCATCTTTTATATATCGCATTTACCAACCACCTATATTTCCGTTAAAATATATGTTGTCATCACATAAAATAAAACTTTCACAGCAGAAAAATACTTCTGCAGCAGTTTCTCCGTCAGAACTTAATCGACCATAATACACTTCCCGCCCTTCTGATAACATTTTTTCCACTGTATCAATCGTATCTTTGCTAAATCCTTCTTCTAACAAAAATTCTCCAACTTCCATTTCTTTATCATAACTTTTAGCTGCATCAATAATATTTTTCTTATCATCTTCAATTGCACAAAACAAATCTTCAAATATTTTATTCATTGGTGAGTCACCATCTGCTCCAATAGCAGTCATAAAATTATCTTTCGAATACTTTTCCTTAAGAGAGATAATAAATGATGTAGAAGAACTGTTCGTAACAAATCCTTTTCTAATTTTCATTAAATACATACTCCAATGTTTTGTTAATAATTTGTAAATTTTCGTCTTCATAACCCAATATACTATCTATTGAATAATTATTACTTGTAAATCTAAGAATCCATAAAGATTCATCAGTTCCAAGTTTTATACTTTGTATAACTTCAGTTTCTAAAAGTTCTTTTTTATATAAATATTCTTCAAAAGACTCATATTCTTCAAAATAATATTTCTTATATTTTTCGCCCAAATTCACAGCTCCAGATATCAAATCCATTAATATTTTTATAACATAACTTTCAGCAAATGATCCCTTCTTCATACCATTATGTTCTCGAATCATTTCAATAAAATTGTAAACATTAAATTCTGAATCTGCTTTTAGAAAATAACTATCCTCTATTTTTATAATCTCTAACATGTTATACCTCTACAACCATATTTCTTTTAATGAAGAAAGTGTTCTCTGATAAATATCTGCATTATTACAACGCAATTTTAAATTGTTTATATCTTCATCTTTCATTAATATATCTAGTTCTTGATAAATATCTTCTAAATTTACCTTTAGTACGACAGGAATATAATCTTTCTCTAAATACTCCCTTGTAATCATCTTAACAACATCTAAACAGTATGATGTAGCCTTTATCCATAAATTCTTAATGTCATTTGGCATAATCACATACAAATAAATTGACATTTTTAGGAATGTATAATAATCTATGTTCTTATTATTATCCATTCCTGAAACAAGAGCTTTTACCATTTTATCACAACCAAAGACACAATCCTTCTGATCAATCTTGTGATTAACCCTAGCAACTTCTGATATAGGGAAAAATGTTTTTATAAAAACATCATATTCGCCGGGATTGTCTGATATTTTATCCATAAATTCAAATAATAACTCTACTGTTGCTTTTTTAAAGTAAGATTTATTTCTTCTTGCTAACAGATACTCTATTAATCGCTTTCTATGTGGTCCTTTACAATCGAATTGTTCTCTCCATGCTTCAATATCTCGACAGGTAATATCCTTATCCTCTAGATTCCAAACGTTCTCCCAATACATATTATTAAAATTGCTATTTTTCTCAATAATAGGCAAAATATTGGGAGCAGAAGTTCTTGCAATAAAAAATAAGTATTTTTCCACACCCTCAAGAATACTCCAATGCTCTTTACACATTTCATTCCAAATTACTGGAAAACTTTGTTCTGCATCATCCTTCATCAATAGGTGCCTAGTAATACAAAAATCTCTGAATTCATCAAATGTAAAGCTTAATACTTCAACAGTTTGATTCATAAATCCTTTTTTCACAATTTGATCCTCTTTAAATATGATATCTCCATCTAAAAGATGATCCAAAAGTTGTATTTCATTCGAATTAAGAGCATCTCTAGGTATGTTGTTAAAAATCTTGTTTTTAACCATGTAGCAACAAATATTATTTACTAATTGGTCAAACAACAAATCTCCTCCTGGGATCTTTCTTTCTTTTATTTCTTTTTTCTTATTTTTATAGTATGAATTAAAAAGTGTATACTTGTACACATCATACATATATACTTGTTCTTTCCCACAATTCACCTCACAAAAGAATCTTAACAATAAAGTATCATTAGCCAGAAGATTATATGTACTATTCGTTAATGTATCTCTTCTAATATGAACATCAAAGTGTTTCAGGTATCCCTCAAAGATCCTGTTCTTGAATTTCTTTCCTCTTCTAGCTGACATATCTACTATAGCAAATTCTTCACCTACATTTTTCTTTGATAATTTTCCAAATCGCTCTTGAAGCAGTTCGCAACGTGTTGTCATTATTATTTTCAAAAAAGGTAATTTTATCCATTCCTTAATTGCCTGTAGAATATGATTTTCAAAATTTGGTAAAGAAATATTTTCATTTAACCCATCTATTACAATGACAATTGGTATCTTATTCTTTTCCCACCATTCATTTAAAATCTCAACAGCATATGCTTCACTATACTTTCTATTTATGGTTATATATCTGGTTAATACATTAACTGGCGTATCACAAAAGTCAGCTGCATTAAAAAACAAAGAAAGAATTTTTCTTTTAACCAAAAAATTTTCCGTAAAATCACAAACAAAATTAGTTTTACCTTGCCCTGCATTTCGAATTAATAACAAGACTCGCAAATCTAAGTATTCCAATTGATTCAGAATATCTTCAAGATCCCATTTTATCGAATTATTAAGAAAATATCCTTGTGTATACCTTTCTTCTATGGAATCTCCCCCATATTTTTTCTTATCTATTTGTTCTATATCTAGAATACACCTTTTAAGATAATCAATAAGTGAACCATAAACACTTTCATAATTATCAGTATTTATATTTTCAGGATATTCTGAAAAATTTATTTCTTGCTTTTTCTCTTTTTGTAAAATCATATTTACCTTATGGAAATCCATATTTTTCAAGTCACTTATAATTTTGTTAATAAATAGTATAGGAAGCGAAAAATAACGTAATTTCTCCTTATATTGACTCTCTTCAATAAATATTTCAGGAATATATTTTGCAATTTCTTTGTTCTTGCTAATTAATGACATACATTTTTCATGGCACAACTGTCTCAACTCATTAATATACATAGGTTCAACTACTACATCATCTGGTAGCCTATTTAAAAACTTTCCTATAGATGAAAAAGAAATACCCAACTCACCTTTTTGATCCCAACTTTGAAGTTGAACAATACCAACTATTCTTCCATTTAATATAACTGGTGAACCCGACAATCCTCTGTAATTTCTTGATAATCCCGATTTAATACTGGCTAATGTATAATCTGCTATAGGATCCTCAGAAGTATATATTCCTATTCCCTCCATTTTATGTTTTTCTAAATTTTCAGTAATATATCCCTCTATTTCCCATTTTGATGCTTCAGAAAGCAATTCAATAGAAGTAAAATATAATTTATCCGATAGCAATGCATACCTTTTCTTAAAATCATCAGATTTCACGGATATTATCGCAACAATGTCATCAACACATTCCACCTTTCCTATAAACCTTTTACCAAAATCAATTTCTACAGTGTTTTCACTTCCAACTACATGTGCCGCTGTCAAAATTTTGTTATCACTTATAATAATTCCAGATCCAAATATGCCATCCTCTGGTTTTAAAATCTTTACTATATTTGAATGCAAATCATCTACCTCTTTACTTCTATTTTATTTTCTTCAAAATGAGCAGTCACAGCATATTCACCTTGACATCTCAATATTTGTTCTTTTTGTCTTATTTCATAATTAAAATAAATATCTTTAATTCCATTAATAAATATTCGCGCTAAGAGATCGTTTTCCGGATGATTCTTTTTTCCATTTGTTGAAATCAACGCCTTTTCAATTCTAATACTTTCTAATAGTTTAATATTAGGTTTAGTTGAACCATGATGTGATAATTTAACCACATCATATTGAGGTTTAGCTCTTTTTATCCAGTCTTCACTTTCCGAATCTCCTGTAAATAACATCGAAGTTTCATCACACTCGATTTCTATTACAATAGACATCCTATTAACTTCATTCATTTTTGCTAAGGTTGATGTCCCAAGCCAGTTTTTAATATCAATTTTGCTCGCAGAAATGCATTCCCTTCCACAGATTCCAGCTTCATCCTTTTCGGTAGCAATAATCAATTTTTCAATAAATTCAACAAAATCACCCTTCGCAAGTTTATAGTTTCTACCCAAATATGAAATAAGTTTTTTATCTATCCATTTTGCAAAACAATTAATTTCATTTTTCCCTGGAGATAATACAGAAATCTTCCATTTCCCAATTTTTATTTTATCTCCTGCCATAATCAAACCATTCTTAGACACATTATTTAAATTATAATTGTAACTTCTACATAATACTTCAAATGCCTCTGCATGCTTTGCCGATATAAGACCTTCGCCCGTTCCAATAAGTCTTAGAACTTTACTATACAAATATCTGTTTTTACTATAATCCATTTCAGATAATCTTTCTACCAAATGTGAACATAGAAAACCATAGTTTCGACATACTGCAAATATCCCGTTAAACCAAATATTGTCAATTGCAATAACATTAGGATTTTCACTATCTCCATTATCTTCAATAAGCGCGATTGCACCTCCAATATGATCTTCATCCATGTGTGTAATAATTAATAAATCTAATCTACATCCTTCATTATATAATCTCTGCAAAATAGGTTTCAATTCACTCTCATAAGTTGACTTATATCCACAGTCGATTAAAATACAGTGTCCATCACCAAGTTCTATTAAAAAACTATCTCCTGACATTGCTTTTATAAAGTGAATTCTACATGTATTATTTTTCTTTGCGTTCAATAACTTTTCCTTTCATTTTCCCACTAGTAAGTAACTAAATATACTTGATTACTAAATATTAAACAAAATATATTATTCAACGTCTAAATTTCTTTTACTCATCATGTTCTCCAATGTTTTACAAACTACTTTCCTTAAAATCTGCTTTTACCAAACAGCAGAAAAATTAATTCCGTATGTCAGATCAAACATGTAAAAAGTGATACTTATTTTTTTCAAATGCATTTTAATGCTCTGTAAACTGATTTCTTAATGTCTCAGATGCTTTAAGTTAATAATACCGCTGTTTTTTCATTCTAGTTAATATATCAGATAAAAGTTCATCAATATTAAGCATATAAACAGTTCTTAACGAATCCCTCAAATAGATTTTTCTATATTCTCGAATTTATTTACTAACAAAATATTTATCTTTATAGCTGTATTGAGTTTTAACTTTATTAACATCCAACTATTATATCTTGTTACATATGAAGGAGTCCTCTTCTAGTCCAATTCTTACTCATTTTTCAGGAATTCCTCCAATAAATAATTTTTTATAATCACTTATTACTAATTTTTTTCATATAGTTTCTTTATGTTCTTTGATATATAGTAATCAACTATCATATTGACATCAAATTTAAATAAATTCATCTCTTCCTAACACTTGATTTAAATTTCTTCCCTTTTCATCCCTCCATGCTCTTAACCCATTTGTACTTCTTCCTGTTACAAATACTCCAGCACCTGATGGACTATTAAATTCAAGATCTTTTATTAAAATACCATCTTTTATAACGTCTTTCCTTTCCATAATTATCCTATCATACAATCTACCTTTATACTTTCTTACATCAAGAGATACCCTAGCTCCTTCTTTTACCATAAGATGTCCCGTATCCAGATCATATTCCCCTTCTGCATAAACTCCACATCTGGGTTTTTTTAAATAAACTCTCATTTTATTTTCCATCCTTTACTTTAAATTTTTCCATATATTTCTAAATTATCAATCACCAATTAAATTGTAAACACACAATAACACGTACCTGGACAAACAAAAGATCATTTTTCATGATCTCTTGTTTGTCTTTTTGATTTTTTCTGGTAGCTTTTCTGACCATGGAAGCAAGTCATCTAAAAATGAAAGATCTGTATCTTCCATATGTTTTGGAATCTCTGTCAGCAAATGTTCAAAGTATTCATATGGTTTCAGATCGTTTGCTTTGGCTGTTTCGGCAATACTATAAATGATCGCTGAATTCTCAGCTCCTCGGATCGTATCGATCAATTGCCAGTTCTTTCTTTTATGTTCTTAAGCACATAAGAGAAATTATGTGCCGAACTTAGTTATGTGCTCTTAACATATTTCAAAAAATGTCATAGTTACCTTATTAATCATAAAGGAGGTAGCTTATAAACCTAGAAACCATTCACAACTTCGAGGAATTCCTTAGAAATAAGTGATATTCTTCACGAACAATTCATACTTATACGAAAGAGTTAGAACAAGCACCAGATTCATGGAATGTAACAGAACCACAGCTTTTGTATGAGCACATAACTTGACTAAACACATAATTTCTTCCAATACAGAATCCACGGATTGCCCGTTCACTTGCATTGTTATCCATTGGTACTTCACTATTTTCCAGAAATACCCGGAGATATCTTTCCTGATTTAACAGATAGGTGACCGCTTCAGCAAGTCTTCTCTGTGTTCCGACTGGAACCTGGTGCTGTTTTACGTACGCAAACAAAGCATCCACCAGTGGTTTTATCACTACCTGATGCTGTCTGAGCCTTTCTTCACTTGTCAGATCCTTAAGCTTTTCTTCTTCCCGGTAGATCGCCTGGATCTGTTTCATTACCAGATATCCCCCACGACTTGGATCCGACGGCCTTTGGTATGATATTTAATGCCCTGTCAAAATATCTTCTGGCATGAACCCAGCATCCAGCGATCCTTACATGTTCCAGTGACTTTTCAGCAGTATGATACACCTGATAGCCGTCTGTAACACAGATCCCTTCATAATCCTTCAGAAATCTTAAAGGTTGCGATGCATTCCTTGTCTTCTGATATTCGTACAGCACGATATGACGTGTGATGCTGATCCCTCCAGAACGGTATACCCACATATAACTCTTACTTCCTGCAGGTCGTCCGTCTTTGTTCACTTCTACGGATGTTTCATCGGCACCTATCACATTAAAGTCATATAGTTTTCGATGCAGATGTTCATAGAATATAGAAAGATATTCTTCACTTAACCGTATCATCCAGTTTGCCATGGTTGCCCGACTGATCGCCAGTCCATAACGCTCGAATTCTTTTTCCAGACGATAGAGTGGTACTGCATTGACACATTTCCCGTTCATGATTGCTGCACCAAGAGATGGTGATACGAGACTTCCATGAAGAAGAGCCTTTGGATGAGGTGCTCTTACCATATGTTCATCTTTTTCATCTGCATAGACTCCGATATGGTGTTCTTCGATCTCAACTTTTACTGGAACAAAACAATACTGTCTGGATATCGTATCAGGCAGTTGTTTCCATCCGTTTTTTCCAAACTCATCTTCCAGTTCCTGTTCTGTCAGATAATGATCGATCCTTTTTACAGGAAGTTCTGACAGATCCTGCTCCTTTTTCCCCTGTTTTTTTCTGGATACCTTCTTGACTTCCAGTTTTTCAGGCTCTTCAATCTCTGGATCACTGACAGCTTCGGCTTCATTAAAAAATACGATCTTTCCATCGATCTCCATAAAGCTGATCTGTGTCGTATCCTCCATACGTTCGGTAGATCTTCCAAAACGATGATGTTTTGCCAGAACCACCTGTTCCATAAGAAGCTGCATCTTTTCATTCAGTGCATGTATTTCGTTTGTCAGTTCTTCCATCTGATCCTGTAATCTGAGAAACAGCTCGATCAGCAGTGTTTTATCCATCTTATTCAGTTGATCTTCTGTATATTTAAATGCCATTCAGAGCTCTCCTTTTCATACCCTGATTATAGCAGATACAGAAGTTTTTTGCGAATCATGGAGTTTCCTTTTTTCGTCATTTTGACGGTGGACAGCCGTATGAAAAAGTCAGAAATCACTGACTTTTTCATACGGCTGTCCACAATATCAGAACAGATCTGATATCTATAACCAGCGAAAGGCTGTATATCAGATCTTTGTGGAAGATCTTTCTGTATGGATCCTTTTCTCTGTAGGTTATCCATAAAAACTTTTTGAAAGATCAGCAGATTGCACAAGAACTATAGTTCTGTCGGTGGATGTTTCATTTCTGTGATCGGACGTTTTGCGATCACTTCGAAGCCCTGCATCAATCGTTCATACTGTTCCTGCGAGATCTCAACTGCTTCATCTGCGGATTGTGGCCAGTTAAAAGCACCGATATTCAATCTCTTGTACATTAAAAGGAATCCATCCCCTTCCCAAAGCAGAGCCTTGATCCGGTCACTTCGTCTTCCACAGAAAAGGAACAGTGTATTCCGGTCAAACGGATCTAGATCGAACTGGAAACGGATGATCGCTGCCAGCCCGTCAATCCCACGTCTTAAATCTGTATAACCTGTGGCAATATAGATCTTTTTAAATCCATGAGCATCATTTAACATTTGTAACTGCTCCTATCAGTGACTGGATCTGTTCTGCAGATATAGACGAAAAAATATCAATCGACAGATTGCCAGCAGTATAGATCCGTGCCACAGGCTGATCCTTTGGCACCTGTTTTTCTGATTTTCCTGACTCAGACATCACAGGAAGTTCCACAAAAGTAGTCTCAGAACTCTGGGTTGTTGTTTCAATATAGGCTTCACGGACACGACGAAGTCTGTAATAGTAGTTTGCCTTCGAAATTCCATTCTGATTACACCATGTTTCAACTTTCATTCCAGCCGGACGTGATTTACATTCATGGATCTGTCTGGCCCATTGTTGAAGTCGCACCTGTGAGGTAACTAAACTTGTTTGAGTATTTATACGATCATCTTCTATCCAAGTACAAAAAGTTAAGTATTTAACTTTTTTGACTTTTTATATTTTGTATAGGATAATGATAGCAGAGTAATTTTAATAAAAAAAGGGACGTGCTATTGTGCGTTTACATTAAATTGATAGTTTGCTATTAGATACTCAAAAGACTATATCGCTAACCTTTCTCTTACTAATCATTTATTAAGCATTTCTATCGAATCTTCACTTACTCTTTTATATATTATTTTTGTACTGCTTCATCGGTAA
>ENA-OOZX01000334-OOZX01000334.1-human-gut-metagenome-genome-assembly--contig:-NODE-334-length-46045-cov-12.923396_pt1 | contig 46045 bp, 38 predicted proteins | sample MGYA00241048_ERZ501412 | MGnify/ENA primary metagenome ERZ501412 (study PRJEB25962, sample SAMEA2042518) | human gut metagenome | biome: human gut; feature: human-associated habitat; material: faeces... | reverse complement strand
CGACGCTCGGGTTATTCCGGTAATGATGTACCAGATTCACGAGGTCTTTCTCCACCCATTCATCGAAAATCAAGTTATATCCGTTTGCGCATTTCGCCTTGTTCCACTCGTCGAAGCTCTCAACCATCAACATCATACCCATCTCGTCGCAAGCCTTTACCAACTCGGGAGCCGGCATATTATGGGAAGTACGGATAGCGTTGCATCCCATATCCTTCAAGATCCGGATCTGACGGCGGATAGCGGCATCATTGACGGCAGCCCCTAACGGGCCTAAGTCATGGTGATTACAAACGCCTTTGAATACCGTCTTCTCGCCATTCAAGAAAAAGCTTTTATTCGGAATGATCTCGATCGAACGGATACCGAACGGGGTCGTATAGATATCTTTCAGTTGATCGCCCTCATATAAACGAGCCTCCGCAGAATACAAGGCAGGCATATCCGGCGACCATAAAGTCGGGGTCTGGATGATAAACTCTTGGGAGAGGCTATTATCATTGTACTTAATCTGTGAGAGAGGCGTAGTCTGCTCCGTCAACTTCTGCCCGTTCGGATTCCATACACTGGTTTTCACGCTATACTTGCTGGCATCGGCACCTTCCGGCAATACGATTTGTGTCCGTACATTGACTTTAGCGAATTCCTTAGTAGCGGTCGGGGTCGTAACGTAGGTTCCCCAAACCGGGATATGCGCATTTTCCGTCACGATTACATGTACATTCCGGTATAATCCCGCTCCCGGATACCAACGGGAGGATTCCGGCAAGTTCTCGAGGCGAACCGCCAAGGTGTTCTTTTTCCCCGGCATGAGTTGTTTCGTGATATCGAAATAGAAAGAATTATAGCCATACGGCCAATATCCAACCTCTTGTCCGTTCACGTAGACCTTAGCATGGCTCATCGCACCGTCGAACAGGATCGTGGCACGCTTCCCATCCGTAAATTGAGGAACCTCAAACTCGGTCCGGTACCAGCCGACTCCCACGAAAGGCAAACCTCCGGTTCGGCCGGCATGTTCCATGGCCTCCGTTTGTCCGTCTTGGGCGATAGCGACCTCTTGCTTATCATTCTGAGAGCTGAAAGGGCCGTAAATCGCCCAATCATGCGGAACGGTCACGGATTGCCATTTGCTATCGTTAAAAGTAGGATTGATAAACTCCGGGCTGTCTTCCCGGGTGAACTTCCAATTCTTTTCCAACAGGAACTCACTGCGTACTTGAGAAAAAAGCGCAGGGAAAAGGCAAAACAAACCGATCAAAATAGCGAAACTTGTTCTTTTCATTCGTTTTTTGTGTTTTTGTTATTCATAGCGGAGCAAAAATAAGTATTTTTGTCTCCAATACAAACTAAATCAAAAGAATTGCACAGCATGTTGTTACAATTAGCTTTCGTTTTAATAGCCATTATTATAGGTGCCCGTATCGGTGGTATCGGATTAGGCGTGTTAGGAGGTCTCGGACTCGGTATACTCACCTTTGGATTCGGGCTCCAGCCCACTTCCCCTCCTATCGATGTCATGCTTATGATCGTTGCCGTAATAGCGGCGGCTAGTTGTATGCAAGCCGCTAGCGGACTTGATCTTATGGTTAAGTGGGCGGAAAAATTGCTTCGCAAGAATCCTCAACGAATCACGATATTAAGCCCGCTCGTCACCTATTTGTTTACCTTCATAGCCGGAACGGGGCATGTGGCTTATTCGGTCCTTCCGGTAATCGCCGAGGTTGCTACGGAAACGAAGATCCGTCCCGAACGTCCGATGGCGATCGCCGTGATCGCTTCTCAGCAAGCTATTACCGCTAGTCCGATATCGGCGGCTACGGTAGCTTTATTAAGTATGTTGTCCGGATACAATATCTCCTTGATGAATATCTTGATGATCTCTGTTCCTTGTACCTTATTAGGTGTGTTAGTGGGAGCGATCTACTCTTTAAAGGTCGGTAAAGAGCTAGATCAAGATCCGGAATACTTAAAGCGGGTGGCGAACCATGAGTTTAGCACGGAACATTATGAGGCGAAAGGCGTTGAAAACCAAATGAAAGCGGCCTTATCGGTCTCTATATTTGTTCTCGCTACGATAGCGATCGTTATTTTTGGTTCTATGGAGTCCCTACGTCCGGTCTTTACCGTCGGCACGGAAAAGGTCTCGATGCAGATGTCACATATTATTGAGGTATTAATGTTGACAGCCTCCGCTTTCATCTTATTATTTACAAAAACAGATGGTATCAAGGCCGCACAGGGTTCCGTTTTTTCCGCAGGTATGCAAGCGGTAGTAGCGATCTTCGGTATCGCTTGGATGGGAGATACATTTATCGCCGGCAATATGACTGAATTAAAGGGATCTATCGAGCATATAGTTACACAGATGCCTTGGTTATTCGGGTTGGCCCTTTTCGTAATGTCCATTTTATTATTTAGCCAAGCGGCTACCATTCGTGCGTTATTGCCGCTAGGGATCGCATTGGGAATCTCACCCTATATGTTGATCGCTTTATTCCCCGCCGTAAACGGTTATTTCTTCATCCCAAACTACCCGACAGTCGTAGCCGCCATCAACTTCGATCGCACGGGCACGACCCGCATCGGTAAATACATCTTGAACCATTCTTTCATGATGCCGGGATTGATAGCGACCGGAGTTTCTGTAGGATTGGGGTTACTATTCATTCAATTCATATAATAAGAAAGCAAAAAATAGAGACGCAGCATACACGCTACGTCTCTACACCCCACACCATATATCCATATTATATTACTTCAACAATTTTTCCTGAATCAACTGCTTTAACTCCAGTTTTCCCATCGTGCCGATCATCATCTCACGGGGGCCGTCTAGCGGGCAAAACATCAAAGTGGGAATCGTTCGGATATTAAAGGCTGTCTCGAGTGCCTCCTCTTGATCCACATCCACCTTATAAATATAAATCTTCCCATCAAATTCTTTGGCAAACTCATCCAATATCGGGCTTAAGCGTTTGCAATAACCGCACCAAGGAGCGTGAAAATCTATGAGGCAAGGACGACTTCCTATATATTTCCAATCTTTGGGATTTGCCTCAAAATCACCGACATTGGCGATAAAACCATCTTTCGTTAAATCGATCACTACCATACTTCTCTATATTTTGATTTATAATATAACAAAGATAAGTATGAATAGGTTGCGGTATTTTTTATACTTTCGCGACATCGTTTTAACATACAGACAGAATGCTCACACTCGATAAAATTTATCAGGCATCATATGCCTTGAAGACAGTCATCAGACGCACTGATTTAATCAGCGCTCCCAATATCAATCCGGAATCCCATATTTTTCTAAAACCAGAGAACTTACAAGTAACCGGATCGTTTAAAGTGCGCGGCGCTTGTTTCAAGATCGCCCAGCTTACGGAAGAAGAGAAATCGCATGGCGTAGTGGCTTGCTCGGCGGGAAACCATGCCCAAGGTGTGGCATTAGCGGCTACCGCTCATGGTATCAAGTCCTTAATCTGCTTGCCCGATAACGCTCCTATCTCTAAAGTCGAGGCTACTAAATCTTATGGGGCAGATGTATGCCTTGTCGAAGGTGTTTACGATGACGCCTATAACAAGGCTTTACAATTGAAGGATGAGAAAGGATACACATTTATCCATCCGTTTGATGATGAGGATGTGATCGCCGGACAAGGGACCATCGGTTTGGAGTTATTGGAACAACTCCCGGAAGTAGAGGCTGTAATCATTCCGATCGGAGGGGGTGGGCTGATCTCCGGAGTCGCCTATGCCATCAAGAACTTGAACCCGGATATCAGAGTTTACGGAGTGCAAGCCAAAGGAGCGCCCAGCATGTTAAACTCTATCGAGCATGGGAAAATCGAACGCCTCGAAGGTGTCCGTACCATAGCCGACGGTATCGCCGTAAAAGAACCGGGAATACATACTTTCGATCTTTGCCAGCAATATGTGGACGAGATCGTATCCGTGACAGACGATGAGATTTCCACCGCTATCCTCGCGTTGATCGAGCAACATAAATTAATCGCCGAAGGGGCGGGTGCCGTAGCCGTGGCCGCCGCCATGTTTAATAAAGTACCCATCAAAGGGAAAAAAGTAATCTGTTTGATTTCCGGCGGAAATATCGACGTGAATATCCTTTCCCGGGTAATCGGACGTGGTTTGCAAAAATCTGGCCGCTCTTGTTCCATGACGATCGAATTGGTAGACAAACCCGGACAATTACAGCATGTATCCGAAATCATCGCCTCTACCGGTGCCAACGTAGTATCCGTATACCACGAGCGTGTCAGCCATACGGCTGATATCAATGGCTGTTATCTGCGGTTGGAGATGGAAACAAGAAATCAACAGCAAATTAATGAGATCCGGCAATTACTCACCGTTTCGGGATATAAGATAGTGGAAGGATAAACAATTCGCCCCAAAGCATACAACTGATTGACAAACCATTACTGTGCCACTACTTTCCATAGGCGTGGCACAGCCGTGCCATCCTAGTGGCACACTTGTGCCATCCTTATGGCATAGCTGTGCCATCACGGTGGCATAAGCGTGCCCTAAGAATGGCACAAGCTAAATATTAATATATTGTCTTAATGTATTCACATACTCCTCCATCGCCAAGCGTCCTTTGTCTGTGATCCGGCAAACCGTTCGGGGCTTCTTCCCGGCAAACCCCTTCTCGATCTCGATATAACCAGCTTCATTAAGTTTGTCCAACTGGACGCTGAGATTTCCCGCCGTAGCGTTCGTCTTCTCCTTGATATAGACAAACTCCGCCTCCTCCACCGATAGTAAAATGGACATCACCGCTAGCCGGAGTTGGGAATGCAATAAAGGATCTAATTCTTTAAACATTGTTTTTTAGCTTTATTATTAAGAATATGCCCGGGAATAATCATCATTACCACAAATGAAAGGCCAAAATACAAATACCACAAGACCGTGACAGGACCATGATTTATCAAACTCATCAGCATGTAGATAACTAAGACGAAAGCAACTACCGGAGAGTAAATCATCCATTTCTCCCGCAAGATAATGCCATTTATCGACACCCCCAACCCACAATATAATAACGATAAAGGAAGCATTAATATAAAATTGACGGATTGTTCATAAAGCACGCAAAACGCCGCGATCAAGACGAACGTAAGTCCAAACATACAGCCAAACACTTGCCATACACTGGAGATCGTCTTATCCGTATAAGTCACCACGGCCGGCTCGCAACCTCTTTGCTTATATGAAATAACCGGTCCGACAGCAAACATGAGCATCCATCCCCAAGACCAAATATAATTTTGCGTATACACTATCAAAGAGGATATCACGACCGATAAGAGCACGGTAAAATACCCCCAATAAAGCAACACATTGCCACTCCCTACTTTCATATTTCGCTTGCTGGAGTTGATCATCTGAGTGATAATATCCAGACTTTCTTTTTCTGATAATTTTCTATCTTCCATAACTGTATTTATTTTATCTTGTTCTTCATCCAATGTGAAAATGTAAATACGTATCCAAAGATAAGGCCATTGGTATTTCTGAGCAACCTTTCGGTTATTATTTTTCATTCAGGCGACTCCGTTCGGAACCGATCTCAATCTTACTCTTCCTTACTTTCTTTCCGCTATTGAAATTCCATGTCAACGCAACCTTAAAGACCCTTCCTGTAAATCCGTTTTCATAACGGGATGATGTTCGATAAACATCCAACGTACTGGCGTACTCATTGGCTTGGTTAAAGATATTATCGACTGAAACTGCCAATAATAGCTTATCATTCAAGAATTTCTTTCTCGCCATTACTCCAACCGTATGCCGGGGGGCGACCTCGCTATTACCGGAATATAGCCGGCTCGTTCCACTATACCGGGCCTCCACCGTAAAACCTGCCGGCAGCGTAAAGGTAGCGATCGCATTGGCAAACCCTAAATAATGAGACGAGAAAGAAGACAATTCCGTCATCCGGATATCCTGCCGTACGCCTATGAAATTCCCTGTCAAGTTACACCAAGTAAAGGGTTGATACGGCAAGCTGACCGCTACAAACCAATGGTTTTCCCGATCGTGATTTTCATACGTGATATAGGATACATCGGGATTCGCCACATCTTGTTTACAGAACTCCCGGATCAAGTCGTGGTGCAAGTTTCCTCCTACAGTCACCGTATAACGATAATTATAAACCAACGTTACACTGAAACGATTGATATAAGTAGGACGCAGATAAGGATTCCCGATCTGATAACTATAGTCCGAACTCTGTATACGATTCGGATTCAAGGTATAGAACGGAGGACGTTCGATATTACGAGCATATTGCCCTACCAGCATCCACCTCTTGATGGGATCGAACGCATAGGTCACGTTCAAGTTCGGAAAAAGATCCAGATAATCCCGACTAAAAATCCTCACTTCTATCCGACGTCTTGGAATATTCCGCACGTACCCCCGCAACGAACGACCAGTTCTTGATCTCCGTAGAGAAAGAGGCGTAAGCTCCTACAATGTTTTCATTATATCTCAAGGTATATCCATATTCCTCATTAGGAATCCAACTCCCACTAGAGTTTAAACCCTCGTACAAGGAATGATCATCCATCAACGTATAGGTATATTTAGCCCCGATTTTCAAAGACATTTTTTCACGCAAATTCTTTTGGAAAGAAATATCGGTTGTCGCCATATCATAATCCGCCGCCGCATGACTCCGGTAAACCGTATCACGGCTCCAATTAGATTGTTCATAACGGATCGTATGGAGATTATCCCCGGTTGATCGCTTATTTACGAAATCGGCTATGACCTTAAATATCGAGCCTTGTTCATCCATTTTACGTAAGTAATTGACCGTAGCGGAAAACGTGTTATAATCATCCTTCTGTCGATAATTCCCCGTACTCTTCATAGGATAAGAGTTCTTTACTAAATCCGTTTGACTCCAAGATGTTCCGTCCGAAGCTTGATTGATATATTCGATCTCAGCTCCGACACTATTCAGCGAATCGATCTCGAAAATAGCCCCGACACGTCCATTCCCATATTTGGAATCCGTATCATACAAAGATTGAGACACAAACTTATTCCCCACCGTTCCGTATTCCCTGTTGGAGTTCATCTCTCCTTTATCCCGGGGAGTAAAAGTACCCGATACCGCTCCATTCAAGCTCCATTTCCCGACACGTGCATTTACGGACGCCGATGGAATATACCCTTGTAAAGATGGAGACAATGACGTACCTAAAGATACATATCCTTGCATACCGTTATCCGGACGTTGCCGCAATGAGATCTTGATCACTCCACCCTTAGTTGAGGCCTCATACTCAACTCCCGCGATCGGTATTACCTCAATCCTTTTTATATCCTCCGATTTCAAAGACCGCAAATAAGCCAGTAGCTCCTCTCCCGTTAAACGAATCTCACGGTCATCCACAAACACCTTCGCCCCTTGCGCCCCATTAATCGAGATCGTTCCATCCGAGAGCCACACACCCGGTGCCTGCGATAATAATTCCGTACCATCCTTTCCGGCAGATGGCATGACCGACATGATAAAGCGGTCCGCCTTCCGCTCTATATTCTTCGCTCGAACAACGACTTCCCTCAGAACACGGTTCGATAGATCTAGAATCAAGGAATCCCGCCGTTTTATCGGTAAGATCAGCTCTTTCCGTAAAGGCTCGTATCCGAGACATTGAACAACAAGCCTATACTTCCCAGCCTCCGCCTCCATGCTAAAATCGCCATCACTATTGGCCACGGCACCCCCTACCTGTTTTTCTCCCGATAAAAGCACAGCGGTCGCATATTCCACGGCATTTCCCTCCGCATCGGAAACATGGGCTTTATAAACCGTTTGTCCCGAGATCTTTTGAGCACTACCCCCGCCTATCGCCAAAATCCAAAGCGATAGCAGTAAAAACCGTACCATGGCTCTATTGATTTACCGGATAATACAGTTTTAATTTGAAAGTCGCTTCCTTATCCTTCACCTCGCAACTTTTCAACGCATATCCTTCCGCAGGCCCTTTTCCTTCCAGCATATCCATTTGCCAATTCTCGTTCTCGTCATGGAATACGGACAGATCAAACTTTTCCCAATCCACGTTTTCCAGTCGGATCGTAACCTTTCCTTTCTCAGACTTCGCCATGCCATAAACAGGCTTGGTATCTTTTCCTGACTGAGCCATAACTAGGATATTCCCATGGTTACCACGTATATTTCCAATCTCTACAATAATAGTACGTGCCTCTATGCAACCACATACCAACATGAATAAAGATAATATGAATAAAACTCGTCTCATTTTAGTATCCTCCTCTTTATTATTATCACTGTTACTACAAACAAGTTTATTTTATAAACCTTCCATAGATAAAAAAATGCAAAGGAGCTGCGCATCACTCTTTGCACATCGCAAATATAGACAAGTTTATTTTATAAACCAAATAATATTATAAAATATTCCAATAAAAATTTGACTCTGCAAAATACAGCCAAAATCCCCCACTAACCCTCCTAGAAAACACGTACATGCTTTCAAAACAACTATTTTAAGTTTGAAACAAAGCAACTTTTTCGCTATATTGCACACATTTAGAATATATATGAACAGGACCAACATACAAATAACTAAAGATATGAACGAACGAATAATTGCTATACAAGCAGATATTACGACATTGGATGTAGACGCCATCGTAAATGCCGCAAACAATAGCTTATTGGGAGGTGGCGGCGTAGACGGTGCCATCCATTGGGCCGCCGGTCCGGAACTCCTTGACGAATGCCGGACTTTACAAGGATGCCCGACCGGAGAGGCGAAGATAACGAAAGGTTATCGATTGAAAGCCCGTCATGTCATACACACCGTCGGTCCCATCTACCGAAACGGACAACACGGAGAGCCGGAGCTACTGGAAAATTGTTATCGAAACTCCTTGCGATTGGCGAAAGAGAACAGACTGAGAACAATCGCTTTCCCATCAATAAGCACCGGCGTATATGGCTATCCTATCGAGGAGGCGGCACAGATAGCGATCCGCACGATCGATACCTTCCTAAAAGAGAATCCGGAAATCCAGCAAGTCACGATGTGCTGTTTCTCCGGATACGACAAATCGGTTTATACGAAAGCGCTGGAACAAATTACAACTCACGAGCCGTAATGTGGAAACACCCTTGCTTGCGTTCGTGCTTGATATAGCAACGATCCGCCCTGCGCAAATCACGAAGCACGGAGGCAAGCACCATTTTCAAGCGGTCCTTATCAATATTTAAGGTATCTTTCTCATCTATCTTAGTATAGCGTACCCATGATACATCGAACGTAGTTCCGTATTGGTGGGCAGAGTTGAGAGAAGAGTTCGTATTCCTTTTTCTCAATTTCTTGACATCGGCAACCGTACGGGTTACACTGGTTACCTTTATTTTATAAATGGAAGCATTCAAGTTTTTCAATGAGTCTTGGAAGTTTTTCCCGATATCCTCCAGCAGATTAGCGGCTTCCGGCACCAAATACGGAATAGAGTGCGTCAACTCCTCTACCTCGTAATAGTCATTCGTCTTGATCTCCACCATATCCCGGGAGGCGTGCTCCGCTCCTTCCCTCGAAGAGACAGGCTCTATGCCGATCTTCTTCGCAACGGACAAATGAACGTCATTCAAATCATTAAAATCACGATTATAGCTTCCATTGTACCAAATCTTCTTCAATTCACCTCTTTTCTCCTTACAAGAAGAAAAAGCCGTCGCCGACACGATCACGACCAGCAACAACATCACATTAAACACAGTCTTCATCTTCATTTCCTTCGTTTTGCCTGACAAACATACGGAAAAATCCGAAATTCCCCCTTAACTCCAATTAGTTTTTCTCTAAATGGTAGACGGACGGCTGAAAGATGTGTTCCCGTGAAATAAAACTTCTCCCTTTGCATCAATGGATAAAGAATATTACTAATTTTGTAACTTGATTCGAATAATAAAAAATAGCACATCTTTTTGAAGCGTAATTTAATAAAAGGAATAGCGGATGATTGAAAGAATTTATATTCTTGAAAGCGTAGACCCGGTAATTTTCTACGGTGTGAATAACTCTAATATGCAATTGATCAAGACATTGTTTCCGAAATTGCGTATCGTTGCCCGTGGAAATGTGATGAAAGTGATTGGAGATGAGGATGAGTCCGAGCTTTTTCTCAAGAAAATCCGTGAGGTGGAAAAATACTGTGAGGAGTTTAACTCGCTCTCCGAAGACGTGATTCTGGATATTATAAAAGGGAAAGGTCCCACGGTCGTGAAGCAGGAGAACCTGATCATCCACGGCATGAATGGCAAGCCGATTACCGCACGTACCGAGAATCAACAGTTATTGGTAAAGGCTTTCGAGAACAACGATCTGGTTTTCGCCACAGGACCCGCCGGTTCGGGTAAAACATTCGTCGCTATCGCCTTAGCCGTAAAAGCATTAAAGAATAAGGAAGTACGGAAGATCATCTTAAGCCGTCCCGCCGTGGAAGCCGGAGAAAAACTGGGTTTCTTGCCGGGTGAGATGAAAGATAAGCTAGATCCCTATCTGCAACCGCTTTACGATGCCTTGCAGGATATGATACCGGCAGCCAAGCTGAAGGAATATATGGAGAATAACGTGATACAGATCGCCCCGCTAGCGTTTATGCGCGGTCGTACCTTGAACGACGCCGTCATTATATTGGACGAGGCGCAAAACACGACGACGCATCAAATCAAGATGTTCTTGACCCGCTTGGGTATGAACGCCAAGATGATCGTCACCGGAGATGTCACGCAGATAGACCTTCCGCCTTCTACCACGTCCGGATTGATACAGGCCATGCAAATATTGAAGGGCGTAAACGGGATCGGTAAGATCGAGTTCACCAAGAAAGATATTGTCCGGCATAAACTTGTCCAACGAATCGTAGAGGCTTATGATAAGTTCGATGATAAACGGAAGAAAGAGATCAAAGAGGCAAAAGAGAAGAAAACGAATATAGACAACAACTAAAAGTAAGAGTCATGAAGAAGGCATTAGTTAAAACAGACTTCAATTTCCCGCGACAAAAGAGCGTATACCATGGGAAAGTACGCGACGTGTACAACATCAATGACGAGGTATTGGTAATGGTCGCTACAGACCGTATTTCCGCTTTCGATGTTATCTTGCCGGAAGGTATTCCTTACAAGGGACAAATGTTAAACCAGATCGCCGCCAAGTTCCTTGACGCTACGACTGATATTTGTCCGAACTGGAAAATGGCTACTCCGGACCCGATGGTAACGGTTGGCGTTCAATGCCAAGGTTTCCCGGTTGAGATGATCGTACGCGGTTATCTGTGCGGAAGCGCATGGCGTGCTTATAAGAGCGGTGTACGTGAGATCTGCGGCGTGAAACTACCGGAGGGTATGCGTGAGAACCAACGTTTCCCCGAACCCATCATCACCCCGACCACAAAGGCTGAGATCGGAGAGCATGATCAAGATATCTCTAAAGAGGAGATTCTCGCTAAAGGTTTGGTCTCTAAAGAGGACTACGAGGTTCTTGAGAAATATACGATGGCCTTGTTTAAACGCGGTACCGAGATCGCTAAGGAACGTGGCTTGATCTTGGTTGACACGAAATATGAGTTCGGTCATCGTGACGGCAAGATCTATTTGATCGACGAGATCCATACTCCGGATTCCTCCCGTTATTTCTACTCAGAAGGATACGAGGATCGTTTCGCCAAAGGGGAACCGCAGAAGCAACTTTCCAAGGAGTTCGTCCGCGAATGGTTGATGGAAAATGGCTTCCAAGGTAAATCCGGACAGAAAGTTCCTGAAATGACACCGGAGATCGTAGAAGGAATCAGCAACCGATATATCGAATTGTTCGAGCATATCACAGGGGAGACTTTCGTAAAAGGCGAGACTGATAACTTGCTGAACCGCATCGAGAAAAACGTTACTGAATATTTACAGAATAAATAAGATACCGCACATGACACAGTATGGTTCAGAGACAATACTTCCTTATAACAAAGAGGAACAAAAGGGCACGCAAGTCAAACGTATGTTCGACTCGATAGCCGAAACGTATGATCAACTCAACCATACTCTCTCATTTGGTATCGACAAGATATGGCGCAGGAAAGGGATCGCTTTCCTGCGTCCTTTCTCTCCTAAAACGATACTGGATATCGCTGCCGGTACCGGAGACTTGGCTATCTCCATGTACAAAAAGCTGCGACCCGACCATATCGTCGGTGCCGACATCTCGTTAGGCATGATGGAAGTGGGACGGAAAAAAGTAGCTGCCGCCGGTTATTCGGAGCATATATCCTTCGAGCAACAGGACTGTACGGCCTTGACCTACGAGGAAAACTCGTTCGATGCCGTAACCGCCGCTTTCGGGGTTCGTAATTTTGAGAACATAGAGCAAGGTATCTCAGAGATGTACCGGGTGCTGAAACCCGGTGGACATATCATGATCTTGGAACTTTCCACACCGGAACATTTTCCCATGAGACAACTCTACCAGATCTATTCAAAGACCGTCATCCCCTTTATCGGACGTCTACTCTCTAAAGAAAAAGTCGCGTATAATTATTTGCCGGCTTCCATCAAGGTAGTTCCTCAGGGAAAGGTCATGACGGATTTACTCACCCGCCAAGGCTTCAAGCAGGCCCGTGTACGGACCTTTACCTTCGGGATCTGTTCATTATATACAGGATCTAAAGAATAAACAATAAAAAGGTTATGCAGAAATATGGCTTACTGGGATATCCCCTCGGACATTCGTTTTCTAAAACGTATTTCAACCAGAAGTTTGAGGCGGAGAAGATCGACGCTGAGTACTTGAATTTCGAGATTCCCTCTATCAAGGAGATTAAGAACGTAATCAAAGAAAACCCTGAACTTAACGGTTTAAACGTGACCATTCCTTATAAGGAACAAGTAATCCCATATTTAGACGATTTGGATGACGATGCCCGTCAGATCGGAGCGGTAAATGTCATCAAGTTCACAAAAGGTCTTTTCGGCAAACTTAAACTGAAAGGATATAACTCGGATATTATCGGATTCAAGCAATCGATTGATCCTTTATTGAAAGAAACGCACCGGAAAGCGTTGATCCTTGGTACGGGAGGGGCGTCAAAGGCAGTCTTCCATGGACTGAAACAGCTAGGTGTTGGTGCCACGCTGGTTTCTCGCAAACCGAAAGAATTTTGTATCACGTACGATGAGATTACTCCGAAGACCATGGAGCAATATACGGTGATCGTGAATACGACTCCCTTAGGCATGTTCCCGAATATAGACTCATGTCCGGATATCCCGTACGATTTACTTACGCCGAATCATCTATTGTATGATTTACTTTACAATCCGGATGAGACCCTTTTCATGAAGAAAGGAAAAGAAAAAGGCGCCGTCGTGAAAAATGGTCTGGAAATGCTTCTATTACAGGCTTTCGCCGCTTGGGAGATCTGGCAGAAATAGATCGAACGATATCTTTCCAACCACATGATTTGATGAAGCTAGCTTCGTGAGCCAATGAAGTTAGCTTCGTTAGTCAATGAAGTTAACTTCACAAGCGTATGAAGTTAACTTACTTCAACCAAGTCAAGACATAGTCCGGTGTAACTTGATATGCCAACTCATATTCCCGGCATGCCTCGGTCCGGGTTTCTCGTCCCTTAAACGTCCCACTCGATAAATAAGGAAAAGGATTCACGTGAAGATGCTTTTGAAAGTCCACTCCTTCCTGCCCGATTATCTTGAACAAGGTTTCTTTGGCGCACCAATGGATTAATAGATGCTCGACCTCATGCTCCAGATCGATACCCGCCTCTTCCTCCGGATTCATAAAGCGACTTCGTATTTTCAAGATCCGGTCCGAACGATACTCGATATCGATCCCTGTCGGACGCTTATCCAAGATTACCGCCACATAATCTTTCGTATGAGATATACTTATATATAAAGGTACGCACGCAAGGAACGGGGCACCCGTAGAATGATAGTCAACCCTTGCCTCCTCTCCTAAAAGCTCTTTTAAAAGCACCCGGCTGGCGAAACGTTCCTGCCTCCGCTTCTCTGCCGATACCCGCTCCAAAAAAGAAGAATAGTCCGCTTTATGCTCAAGCATCCCCAAAAGCTCATCAGAGCTTTCTTCCATTTTCCAGACTCCATGCAGCGGCGAGAGTTGTTTATATAGCAAGGCCATATTATTCTTTCCAACTAAAAGTTTGTATAAGTTCTATGATATCTTCCCGGATATATTGGATAGCGGGAGCTAATGAATCCGCATTGGGTTTACAGTCAAAATACAAGGCCCCCCGGAAGAAATTCGATACACTATCTGTCAACAGGAATTGTATGGGAGAAGCCGATTCTCCATCCAGAAGAAACAACGAGCCATAAACGTTTGCGGCAGGGTTGGAATACGCTTTCTCCGATATCCGATTCTCCGACTTTATCAGGCGGGCGACGAAAGAGCGGCTTTCCGTTTCCACCGTCACCAAGGACGCGGGAGTAATTGGCAAATAGCTGCAATAAAGCTTAGCCTCTAACTCCGGATACGAGATATTCAAGCCCGTAACACCCTTCTTTTGATCCGGAACCTCTATGACCGCAGTCTGAGAGACATCAAAATTAAAAGGCAGGTAACTGAGATCAAGCGGTTTATACTGTGCCTTCGAAGGTTCAATACGAACATAGCCCCGTGGCTTCGGCGTATATTCCACACACGAAATACAGCATATCCCTAAAAACAGAGAACCTCCTATGACAGCAGCTATCCATTTCATAAACATTTACTTCGTATCTTTCCCATTCTCATCATTCCCTGTATCTTCAAGGATACGGTTAAATTTAACCTTTAATATCCTCCTGTTATCCACTTCCAGCACTTGGAAACGATATTCCTTAAAATCTATAATCTCCCTACGGCGTGGAAAATCCCCTTTTATCTCCAACAAAAGACCGGCCAAAGTTTCCACTTCTTCCGTCAATTTACCAAAATCTGAGGGATCGGCATCGATAACCCGGAAGAAATCCGTCAATAATATCTTTGCCTCAAAGATCAAGCTACCGTCTGCTAAACGGATGAATTGTTGCTCATCCTCATCATACTCATCGGAGATCTCTCCAACAATTTCCTCTAGGATATCTTCCATCGTCACGATACCGGAGGTACCGCCAAACTCATCGACCACGATCGCCATATGAATTTTATTGGTACGGAACTCTTCCAGCAAATCATCGATCTTCTTGGTTTCCGGCACGAAATAGGCCGGTCGGATCAAGCTCTGCCAACGGAATGTATCGGGCTTGTCAATATAGGGCAATAAGTCCTTGATATATAAGATACCTTTTATATTATCCTCAGTCTCGGAATATACCGGAATACGCGAATAGCCGGATTTGATAATAAAATCAACCACCTCACGGAAACTGATCTTGATCTCGATATCTTCCATATCCAGACGAGGAGTCATGATCTCATCAGCGGTCTTATTATAAAACTTGATAATCTCCGCCAGCATCTCCTTCTCCTCCGGGATCTCGGTAGAGGTTAGCTCTAACGCTTTAGAAAGCTCATCTACAGAGATATCATATTTCTTTTTCGCTAACGCTTTATTGATGACCGATGTGGAATTAACCAAGATTTTCGAGAATGGGCGGCAGAAGCGTTCCAAACCACTTAATACGGAGGCTGAAAAACGAACAAAACGCAAAGAATTCTTCTGTGCGTAAATCTTAGGCATGATCTCCCCAAAAAGTAAAAGCAAGAAAGTCAAGAGAATCGTCTCAAGCACAAAGCCTAGAAGAGGAGCGGCCGAGAAATTAATCCAAGCGTTAATCGCATAGGTACACAGCATAACGACCGCCACATTTACAAAATTATTAGCGATCAATATAGATGCCAATAGATACTCCGAACGTTCAAGGAGACGTTTGATAACAGGATCTGCCGGGCGATTCTCTTCCCCGATCTCATTTAGGTCACCCGGGGTTAGAGAAAAGAATGCCACTTCAGAGGCCGACACGAAGCCGGAAACAAACAGCAGTAAAAAAGCGAGGCTTAATGCGATCACAGGACCCGCTGTCAGCGCCTGCACCGTTACGTTTTCAAATAAGCCCCATAAATAATAGTCCGAGTCCAAGGGAAACAGTATTAGTTAAACAATATCAGAACGGGAGATCATCCGCGTCACTGGATTCTGAGAATGCGCTAGGCTGCGAGGCGGCTGGCTGTTGATAAGCGGTATTTGGCGCCGTGGTCGGTTGAGCCGGTTGTCCTTGTCCCACATTGGGCTGCATACTACCGCCTTGTGCAGTCGTATTTCCACCATCGGCCGGACGGGAACCCGTGCTGTAAAACTCGATACGATCCGCATGGATCTCCGTAACATATCGTTTCACGCCGCTTTGGTCATCATAATTACGAGTACGAATCTTGCCTTCCACATATACACCGGAACCTTTACGTACCCATTTTTCCACGAAAGGAACCAAATCCCGACGAACTACGATATTATGCCACTCCGTACGTTCCGGAACCACCGTTCCATTTGCCAACGTATACCCACGTTCCGAGGTTGCCAGCGGGAAATTAGCGACAGCGGCACCACTGTCAAAATAGCGAACGTCAGGATCTTTGCCTACGTTGCCGATCAATATAACCTTATTCAATGACATAATTCAAATTCTTAATAACCATACAAAGAAACACAAATTCAATCATTCTCACAAGTTTCCGTTTAATTTCTCTAAATAAATATGTATCAGCCGGGGAACGGCATACTTCTCAATATCCCGACAAGGCAGAGAGAGGTAATTCCCCAAGGATTCCGGAACCTGCTCTATCTCTATTTGATAGAAAGAAGCGTATAAAATTTGATGGGAGAGCGTATGCTTTACATTCGATAACCCTTGGGTGATACTCAATTTTCCAGCATCTCCCAATAGGTTACGGAAGGCTTGCGTCTCACACAAACCGGAAAAATCCATCGCATGATCCGTCTCGATCAATGGAAATTCATACAAACCGGTCCAGATATCCTTCCCCGTCCGTCTGTTCATCCAAGTTTGTTCTTTATATATAATGTATAGATAGTGGAAATAACGATCCCTTGTCTTCGTCTTATTTTGTTTCACCGGATAAGCTTGCACATTGCCGGAAGCGAACGCCACGCATTTATCTTTTAGCGGGCACACCCCGCAGTCCGGGTTTTGAGGAACACATTGCAAAGCACCCAATTCCATGATCGCCTGATTATGCGTCCCTGCGTTCTTAGGGTCCAAGATCATTCCGGCCAGTTCCGCAAATTGCTTTTTACCCTTCGTGGTGTCGATCGGCGTATCTACGGCAAACAAACGGGAAAGTACCCGGTACACATTTCCATCCACGACCGGACACGGTTGGTTCCAAGCAAAGGAGACGATCGCCGCCGCCGTATACTCCCCGATACCTTTCAAGGATAATACCTCTTTATAATTCTCCGGGAAAACCCCGTTAAACCGCTCCATGATAGATTTAGCCGCCGCATGTAAGTTACGAGCCCGGCTATAATACCCCAAGCCCTGCCAATATTTCAGCACCTCATCCTCTTCCGCCACCGCTAGAGATGCCACATCCGGGAAACGTTCGGTAAAACGCAAAAAATACTCCAATCCCTGTACAACCCGGGTTTGTTGCAATATAATCTCCGATATCCAGATGATATAAGGGTCTCTCGTTTCCCTCCAAGGAAGCTCTCTTTTATAGGTTTCATACCACTCAACCAATATCCGGCTGATTTCTAACTCACTTTCATACTGTAACATAACTGCTCCCTTTCTCACTTTTCAACATCATAACTATTTGATTACCGCAAACATACATATATATTACGAATCGAGAAGAATCTTTTTATTTAAAAATTGAAGCTCAATTCTTTTTCCACTTAAATAAAAAGCTATATATTTGCATTCCAAAAAATTAATAGGTCAAAATCAATTAATTAATTTATAGACATGACTAAAGCAGATATTGTTAGCGAGATTTCAAAAAGCACTGGTATCGACAAACAGACAGTGCTAGCAAGCGTTGAGTCCTTCATGGATATCGTAAAAAGTTCTTTAGCCCAAGGCGAAAACGTTTACTTGAGAGGTTTCGGAAGTTTCGTTATTAAGAAGAGAGCTCAAAAGACAGCTCGTAATATTTCAAAAAATACTACGATCATCATCCCGGAACACAACATTCCGTCATTCAAGCCGGCTAAGACTTTTATTGGTGAAGTTAAGTAATTAATTATTATACGTTTAATTTAAAATTTTAAAGCGATGCCTAGCGGAAAGAAAAGAAAAAGACATAAAATGTCTACGCACAAGCGCAAAAAGAGACTGAAGAAGAATAGACATAAGAAGAAATAAGTCTATCTAACGAACTCTAAAGAACAAACTTAATAAGTGACCTTTTAAGTTTGTTCTTTGCGTATTTTATAAGGTCTGATCTTAAAAACACATCTTAAGTGATTAGTGAATTAGTAGTTGATGTACAGCCCAAAGAGGTATCTATCGCCGTCTTGGAGGACAAGAGCCTTGTGGAGCTCCAAAAGGAGGCCCGCAACGTCTCGTTCGCTGTTGGTGATATCTATCTAGGTAAGGTTAAGAAACTGATGCCGGGCTTAAACGCTGCGTTCATTGATGTCGGTTACAAAAAGGATGCGTTTCTTCACTATTTGGACTTAGGTCCTAACTTCAACACCCAACAGAAATATTTAAAGCAATTGCTGAGCGATCCCAAAAAGGCGCCGGTACTGTCGAAAACTCAGATTCTACCGGAGATCGAAAAGAACGGGAGTATTAGCGACGTGCTGAAAGTAGGACAAGAGGTGTTGGTTCAAATTGCTAAAGAGCCTATCTCGACGAAAGGTCCCCGATTGACTTCCGAGCTTTCTTTTGCCGGAAGATATATCGTGCTGATACCGTTCGCCGATAAAGTATCTGTCTCCACCAAAATTAAATCAAGCGAGGAACGAGCCCGTTTGCGCCAGTTAATCCAAAGTATCAAACCGAAGAATTTCAGTGTTATCGTACGGACATCCTCGGAGGGCAAGCGTGTCGCAGAGCTTGATCATGAATTGAAGACATTGATGAAACGATGGGAAGATAATATCGTGAAGGTGCCTAAACTCAAAGCTCCGGCTATTATTTATGAGGAAACGGCACGTACCGTAGCTTTGCTTCGGGATATATTCAACCCCTCTTTCCAAAATATTTATGTAAATGACAAGGAGGTCTATAATAATGTCCGCGACTATGTAAGCTTGATCGCACCGGGACGGGAAGAAATCGTACAGTTATATACGGGAGAGCTTCCTATCTTCGACAACTTTGCGGTCACCAAGCAAATCAAGTCGCTATTCGGACGAACTGTCACTTACAAGAGTGGAGCTTACTTGATTATCGAGCACACGGAAGCTATGCACGTTATCGACGTGAACAGCGGGAACCGTTCCAAAGGCAGCGATGCCCAAGAGAAGACAGCTATCGACGTAAATATAGCCGCCGCCGATGAGATCGCCCGTCAGCTCCGCTTACGAGACATGGGAGGTATCATCGTCATAGACTTTATCGATATGGCAGAGGCTGCCAACCGGCAAAAGCTATTTGAACACATGACAAAGGCAATGGCAAATGACCGGGCTAAACACAATATCCTTCCTCTTAGTAAGTTTGGCTTGATGCAGATTACCCGTCAGCGGGTACGTCCGGCAATGGACGTGGATACGTCAGAAGACTGCCCATCCTGTTTCGGAACAGGAACGGTTAAGCCTTCCATCCTGTTTACCGACAGCCTGGAAGAAAAAATAGATTGCTTAGTAAACAAACATCACGTGAAGAAATTCACCCTGCATGTACATCCGTATGTCGCAGCGTATGTGAACAAGGGGTTGTTCCCCTTGAGCATGAAGTGGAAAATGAAGTACACACATGGTTTAAAAGTTATTCCCAATCAAAGTCTCGCCTTTCTTGAATACAAATTCTTTGATGCCGACAAGAATGAGCTTGACATGAAAGAAGAAAAGGAAATAATCAACAAATAACAAGAGAAGCCCCGGGCCTATTAAAACGGTTCCGGGGCTTTCTGTATTCTGCCAAACCGCCAAAATGTCACGATTCATGACACGTATTATTTATTTTCAAACCCAAACTTCTTTGGCACGGCATTTGTTGAATACTATGTGAATCCTTTAAACAAGGAGGATGACGGACGATGAATAATAACAATTAAAATATTTACAATCATGGGAAAGATTATTGGAATCGACTTAGGAACAACCAACTCTTGTGTTGCCGTATTGGAAGGTAACGAACCGGTTGTTATCGCGAACAGCGAAGGTAAAAGAACAACACCTTCAATCGTAGCTTTCGTAGAAGGCGGCGAGCGTAAGGTAGGTGATCCCGCAAAACGTCAGGCTATCACCAATCCTGAAAAGACTATATTCTCTATCAAACGTTTCATGGGTGAAACTTATGACCAAGTACAAAAGGAAATCAATCGCGTTCCTTATAAAGTAGTGCGTGGTGATAACAACACTCCTCGTGTAGATATCGAAGGACGTTTGTATACTCCGCAGGAAATCTCAGCGATGATCCTGCAGAAAATGAAAAAGACAGCTGAGGATTATTTGGGACAGGAAGTAACGGAAGCCGTTATCACAGTACCTGCTTACTTTAGTGACGCTCAACGTCAGGCTACGAAAGAGGCTGGTGAGATCGCAGGTTTAACCGTACGCCGTATCGTAAACGAACCGACTGCCGCTTCTTTAGCTTATGGTTTGGATAAGACGAACAAAGACATGAAGATCGCCGTATTCGACTTAGGTGGTGGTACATTCGATATCTCCATCCTTGAGTTAGGTGACGGCGTATTCGAGGTAAAATCAACAAACGGTGATACTCACCTAGGTGGTGATGACTTCGACCACGTAATCATCGACTGGTTGGCTGAAGAATTCGAACGAGAGGAAGGCGTAGACTTACGTAAAGACCCGATGGCTTTACAACGTTTAAAAGAAGCTGCCGAGAAAGCGAAGATCGAGTTGTCAAGTACGACTAGCACGGAGATCAACTTGCCGTATATCATGCCGGTAAACGGTATTCCAAAGCACTTGGTTAAGACTTTGACTCGTGCTAAATTCGAACAATTGGCTGACGGTCTGATCCAAGCATGTATCGAACCGTGCCGTCAATCCTTGAAAGACGCAGGTTTATCAACTTCTGATATCGACGAAGTGATCTTGGTAGGTGGTTCTACTCGTATCCCGGCTGTACAGGCTATCGTTGAGAAATTCTTCGGTAAAGCTCCGTCTAAGGGCGTTAACCCGGATGAAGTAGTAGCCGTAGGCGCAGCGATCCAAGGTGGTGTATTGACAGGTGAGGTTAAAGACGTATTGCTGTTGGATGTTACTCCGCTGTCTTTAGGTATTGAGACAATGGGTGGTGTAATGACTAAATTGATCGAGTCTAACACGACCATCCCGACCAAGAAGTCCGAGACATTTACGACTGCCGTAGACAATCAGCCTTCTGTTGAGATCCACATCTTGCAAGGTGAGCGTTCTTTGGCTAAAGATAACAAGTCTATCGGTCGTTTCCACCTAGATGGAATACCTGCCGCACAACGTGGTGTCCCTCAGATCGAGGTTACATTCGATATCGACGCCAACGGTATCTTGAACGTATCCGCCAAGGATAAAGGAACCGGTAAAGTACAAAGTATCCGTATCGAGGCTTCCAGCGGTTTGAGCGATGATGAGGTTAAGCGTATGAAAGAAGAGGCTGCCGCAAACGCAGAGGCCGATAAGAAAGAGAAAGAGCGTATCGATAAATTGAATCAAGCGGATAGCATGATCTTCCAGACCGAGAAACAATTGAAAGATCTTGGCGACAAGCTTCCGGCAGACAAGAAAGCTCCGATCGAAGGTGCCTTGAACAAATTGAAAGAAGCTCATAAGGCTCAGGATATCGCAGGTATCGATGCTGCTATGGCAGAATTGAACAGCGTATTCCAAGCAGCTAGCCAAGAAATGTACAACGCTCAAGGTGGCGGCGCTCAAGGCGATCCGCAAGCAGATCCTAACTTCGGTGGTCAACAAGCTGGCGGTAATGCAGGTAGCAGCAACAACAGCAAAGACGGTAACGTTACGGACGTTGACTTTGAGGAAGTAAAATAAAAAGAAGCGGTTTTAATCGCTCCTTTACTCCACATAAGATAGAAAAACGGCTATCGGGTCCTTCGGGATCTGATAGCCGTTTTTTATTTTAGCCCTATATATTCAATAAAAAAGCCATTGATATCCAATAATTATTAATAAGTTTGCACTCGCATAAAAACACTCATTTTAAATTACGATTAAGGGCAACGTACTAATTTTCGACTTATGCTAGCGAGATCTATACAGAAATATTACATATTTGTTCTACTTTTTCTGCTAGCCATTCTACAGTCCTCTTGTCAACAGTCGGGAAATAAATATCGTATATTAGTAGTCCATTCCTATGAAAGCGACTATGTAGCTTATAAAGACTGCGATCGGTTGATCCGGAAATCCCTCGAGAAAAAGGGGATTAATCCGTCGATCCAAACATTCTATTTGAACTGCGAGCAATATGCGGCACCTGCCGAAGAAAAACGGATGTACCTGTATCTAGATTCGATCTCCACTTGGAAACCCGATCTGATATTGGTCTACGAGGATCAAGCGACTTACACGTTAATGCAATGCCATCATCCGCTAATTTCTACAATTCCCATTGTATTTGGCGGCGTAAATTTCCCCAATAAGGCACTATTGGCGCAATATTCGAATGTTTCCGGATTCTGGGACGAGCCCGACTACGTCACGAACATCCGCTTGATAGAACATCTGTTGGGCAAGTCTACAATTTATATGTTGCACGATAGTACGTATATAGATAGGCACATTAAGGCTACGTTACATGAGCAATGTGCTCAAGTAGACATTCGGGTCGATAATAATCGTATCATGTATATACCGGTAGAGATCGCTACTTTGGAAAGGGTCAATCAAAGCTTAAAGCGGCCGGATAGTACGACCGTCAACATCGTGCCCGTACAAGGAGACAAGCTATCAGCTGTTTCTTGGTACATGAGTAAACACGTCCCTTACATCTACTATCTACAGGCCAAACGGGATTACCGGGTATTGAACACCAGCCGTTTTTCCAGTAAACCCTCTTTTACGGCGATCAACGAGGATCTAGGATATTCGAATAAACTTGTAGGTGGCTATATCACCTCCTTGGAAACCCAAATAGAAGAATCTACCGATAGAGCCGCGGAAATATTAAAAGGCTCCACTAGCGAATCATTCCCACAGATAACAAAGAGCAAGAAGAATTATGTATTTGATTTCAATGAAGTCAAATATTGGAATATCGATAAAAGGCTTCTTCCGAAGGATGCTATACTTTTGAACTTTCCTTTTAAGGACCAATATCCAAGATTATTCTGGAGCTTGATAATCCTAGTCAGCACGATGTGCTGCTTTGTCTTCGGTAGCTTCATCATCATGTATACCCAAGAATCCAAGGCAAAACGACAAGCGCAAAAAGCCCTATTACATGAAAAGGAATCATTAGCGGAAGCCTTGGAGAAAGCCAATGAGTCCGACCGGATGAAATCCGTATTCTTGGCTAACATGAGTCATGAGATACGTACCCCGCTAAATGCGATCATCGGCTTTTCAAGCCTAATCGCCGAACTGGATCTGACGGCGGAAGAGAAGGAGCAATACGCTAATATCATCACGACCAATAACGAGTTATTACTAAAGTTAGTCAATGACATATTGGATTTGGCAAGGATTGAATCCGGAGGTATCGTCTTTCATAAAGAATCCTGCAATTTAACGGATTTAGTGAAAACCCTTTATAAACAACATCTTTCCGATGTCCCCGAAGGTATCGAATTCAAGGAGAAATGCCCCGATACGCCGATCTGCTTATATTCGGATAAGGAGCGACTTTACCAAGCGCTCGAGAACATACTGAAAAATGCCATAAAATTTACTTCCGCAGGCTTTATAGAGATCGGTTACGAGTATCCCGCTGACGCACAAGACGTCCGACTTTATGTGCAGGATACAGGCATCGGGATCTCTCCCGAGGACCAAGAAGCGATATTCGAGCGTTTCAAGAAGCTGGATGATTTCGTGCAAGGAACAGGTCTTGGATTATCGATCTGCCAAGCTATCGTAAAACAATTAAACGGGCGTATCTTGCTCAAGTCCGAAAAGAATAAGGGGTGCCGCATCTCCTTGGTTTTCGAATTATAAACCAACCTCAGAAGCCAAGAAAAATAGACATTTGTCTCTTTGATATCCAATTACTTTTTATACATTTGCACTTATTATATTGAAGCTATACACATGGCGAACACTTCTTATCGTTATCTTTTTTTATTGTTGCTTCCATTGTTTTTATTGGTCGCAAATTCTTGCGAACGCTCAACCACGGAAAAACGCATCTTGATAGTACAATCTTATGAGCCGGACTTTCAAGCCTATAAAGATGTAGAAGAGACTTTTAAAAATGGATTCCAAAAGGAAGGCATTCATGCCAGTATCTTCACGTTCTATCTTAATTGCGAAGCTTATCAATCGCCAGAAGAGAAACAAAGAATATATACGGAACTCAATACGTTATCTTTATGGAAGCCTGATATCATAATCGTAAACGATGATCAAGCGACCTATTCCTTATTGGCTTGCGAACATCCTTTATTAGATAGCGTACCTATCGTTTTTACCGGAGTCAACTACCCAAACATACCCTTAATTCAAAAGTATCCTAACGTATCCGGATTTTGGGATAAGCCGGACTATCGGAAAAACGTCGAACTTATCGAGCGAATCATGGGAAAATGCGTAATTGTACGTGTCTCTGATAGTACAGCTCTTGACAAAAAGATCCTGAAAGATATGGATGAGCAAATAAAAGGGCTATGCTCCAAGGCTAGACCCGATTACCTTAAATATCCCCAGTATTCATCCCCATCCGATAAAAAGAGATCCTCTTCTTTAGTGCGGTTCCCAAAAGTACCGTTCGATTCCCTTTATATACAAACCATTCAACCCCGCACCAGTTCCAACTTGATCTGGGGGTTAGGTACAAGTACTTACAACAAGGCCTACCTTGCTACCAAAAGAGATTATACCTCGATAGCCTTAGGTAGGTTCTGCTCATTTCCCAGCTTCTCGGCGATCAACGAATCCGTAGGATATGACGGAGACTTCATCGGAGGATATATGACCCCGGTAGAGAGCCAAACCCAAGAAGCCTTACGACGAGCTGCCAGCATACTCAAGGGCACACCGGCCAATAGCTTCCCACAAATAACGGAAAGCGCCAAAAACTATCTGTTCGATTACCCGACTTTAAATAAATGGGGTATCGATTGGAAAGAACTGCCTCAAAACAGCATCTTCTTGAATATGCCCTTTGTGGTTCGTTATCAAACATATATTATTCTATGCGGGATTCTTCTAACCCTATTTATCCTATGGACGCTTTTCTATCAAAGAGTACAATACCGTCGCGAAGCCTCTCACAAGAAACAGGCTCAAGAAAGTTTACGGAAAGAGAAAGAATTCCTCTCGTTGGCTTTAGAGAGCGGTGATATTTTCGCATTCCGATACAGCAACGGCGTATTCGAGTTCGACCATGATTTCTATAAGTCGTTGGATATGCCGATAAAGCCGATCACCTCCACGCAATTCCAAGAGTCTATCCACCCTGAAGACCGGGAAGATTTCATCCAACATAAGCACCTGCTTGATACAGGATTCCCTTCCCGTAAGATCACCCGCCGCCGATATAATTTCAACGGCAAAGGGCATATATGGTGGGAATTCAGATATGCGCAAGCGAAGAATGGACAAGACTCCACCCGCAATAATGTCGGAGTAAACGGGCTCTGCTTAAATATCCAACAAAGTAAGGAAGTAGAGGAATATCTTATCAAAGCCCGTATAAGGGCCGAGGAAGCGGACCAAATGAAATCAGCGTTCCTCGCCAATATGAGCCATGAGATACGTACCCCGCTTAACGCCATCGTTGGATTTTCGGAACTGCTAACAAGCGATATGGAAATAAGCCCGAACGAGAGGGATGAGTTCATGCAAGTTATCAGTAAGAACAGCGACCTCTTATTGAAATTGATCAATGACATTCTCGATCTATCCCGCATCGAGTCCGGTAAGATGTCGTTTACCCTCACGAATTGTGACTTAAACGAATTACTATCCCATATCTACCGCACCCATCAATTGTTGATGCCCCAAGGCGTAGCGCTTAAAATACAACTGCCGGTCCTCCCGGCCATTATCCAAGCGGACCTACATCGATTAACCCAAGTGATTACCAACCTTATAAACAACGCCGCAAAATTCACGACGCAAGGATACATCTTGATTAAATACGATTATACGCAAGATAAACGTTGGATCCAGATCTCCGTGACCGATACGGGCAAAGGCATTCCCGCAGATAAGCAAGCCCAAGTATTCGAACGGTTCAACAAACTGGACGAGTTTGCGCAAGGGACAGGCCTCGGACTGGCGATCTGCCAAATTATCATCGAGCACTTCGGAGGATATATCACCCTAGAATCCAAAGAAGGGGAAGGTAGCACATTCATCGTGACCCTTCCCTACACTCCCGGATTATCGGTATAAGATTATTTTTTCTTGAAACGCAAGAACGGCAATACAATAAATAAAGGTATGCAACAGATCATTACCCAGATAAAGAAATGTTGGTAACCGATCTGCTCCTGTATCCATCCCGATGCCATTCCCGGTAGCATCATACCTAACGCCATGAAACCGGTACTGATCGCATAATGCGAAGTCTTATATTCCCCCTCGGCGAAAAGCATCAGATACATCGTATAAGCCGTAAAGCCAAACCCGTAGCCGAATTGCTCGACAGCGACACAAGCGTTTACGACAACAATACTCTCCGGCATCGTATAGGCCATATACAAATAGACCAGATTCGGCAAGGAGATAGCCAATGCCATAGGCCATAACCAAGTCTTCAAGCCACTCCGGGATATAGCCAGGCCTCCTAAAACCCCTCCGAGCAATAAGGAGATCACTCCCACCGTACCATAAGCGAACCCGACCTCACCGGTACTGAGCGCCAGCCCGCCAACTTCCCGCCCATCCAGCAGGAAAGGAGAAGCCAACTTTACCAATTGGGATTCCCCCAAACGATACGTCAGCATAAAAAGCAAAGCCGGGACAATCCCTTTCTTGTTGAAAAAACTCACGAAAGTATTGCCAAACTCCACCAAGATGGTATGAGGGGTGATATTCGTACGTTGCGCGTCACTCGCCGGACGGGGTAAGATATACTTATGCCACAAGGCCAAGGCGATAAAGGTACCGGCCAATACGAAAAACACCAGGCTCCAAGCAAAGGAAATCCGCCCGGTACTCTCCTCCAAAAGTCCCGCCAGCATAACCAGCAGACCTTGTCCGGTTAGCATCGCCACCCTGTAGAACGTATTTCGGATACCGATGAAGAACGCCTGTTGCTCCTCCGTCAAGCCCAGCATATAGAACCCATCTGCGGCGATATCGTGCGTAGCGGAACTAAACGCCATCAACCAAAAGAAAGCCAAGGTAAACCGCAGAAAGAAATCCCCGGGAAGGACGAACGCCACACCTGCCATTCCACCACCAATCAATAACTGCATGCCATAAATCCACCAACGCTTCGTTTTTATCAAGTCTACGAACGGGCTCCAGATGGGCTTGATCACCCAAGGAAAATAAAGCCAACTGGTAAACAAGGCGATATCCGTATTCGAGACGCCCAAACGTTTATACATGATCACAGAAAGCGTCATGACTACCACGTAGGGCAAGCCTTCGGCGAAATAAAGAGACGGGATCCAAGCCCAAGGACTACGTTTTTCCATAATCAGCAGGAATCAGATGATTAGAAGTCAATACTAAATCCATCCGCATCCTTCCACGCCGGGAACTTAGCCCGGAACTCATCCAGCTCGCTCTTCTTCAAGGTACATGTCCGGGTGATTTCCTCCCGTTTTCCGGCATCAGCCAATTTCTTTCCTTTTGCGTTATAAATCATGGAATCCCCTCTGAAAAGAAAACCTTTCCCATCTACCCCCACACGGTTCACGCCACAGACATAAGCCATGTTCTCAATGGCACGGGCATGCAGCAATGCCTTCCACGCCTTCTTCCGGGCCTCGGGCCAATTGGCCACATAAATCAAAAGATCATATTCGTTATTTACGTTGCGGCTCCAAACCGGGAAACGCAGGTCATAACAAACCTGCAAACAGATATTCCAGCCTTTATAGGGCACGATCAGCCGTTTGTCGCCCGCCGAGAAATGCTTGTCCTCTTCCGCCATACGGAACAAATGACGCTTATCGTAATAATACTCCTCTCCTTCCGGAGTGATGAAAAAAGCCCGGTTGTAGAACTTTCCGTTATCTTTCGCGATAAAACTCCCGGCCACGGCCAGTTTATATTTCTTAGCCCATTCCTTTATAGTCGGTACGGTCTGGCCCTCCATCGTATCGGCTTGTTTCTCCACGTCCATGGAAAATCCCGTGGTAAACGTCTCCGGCAATACAGCTAAATCGGTTCTTCCACTAACACGGCGCAACAGTTCGCCGTAATAACCCAAGTTCTCTTCACGGTCTTCCCAAATGATATGGGATTGTATCATGCTGATACGTAAGTCTTCAGTCATAGAATAAAGATATTAAGGTAATAAAAAGACATATTGTGACAAGGAAACAGTTTCATGGTGAAGAAACAGTAGTTTCTTCATAGCAAAACTTTTGTTTCTCTTAGGGAAAACTTTTGTTTTCCTATAGTAAAACTCTTATTTCTTCACCATAAAACTCCTATACCTGTACGAAATTCTCAGGATGGCAAGCGGTAACTCCCCGATACATCTCACGTATCGTATGGATATCTTTATCCACATCACCTGTCGGATAAAAAACACCTTTCGTACCCACCTCTTTCTTTCCATAATCAAAATAAGCCACCACGATCGGCACGTTCGCTTTCAAAGCGATAAAATAGAATCCTTTTTTCCAGTCCTTGGCCCGCTTCCGGGTACCTTCCGGTGTGACGGCCAATTGAAACCGCTCACTGGTCTTGAAACGTTCCACCATCTGATCGGTCACCGACGTACGTTTACCACGATCCACCGGAACACCTCCCAGCCAGTTAAACAGCAAATTAAAAGGGAAAAAGAACCACTCTTTCTTAATAAGGAAACCGGCGTTACACCCGATCGAGGTATAAAAAAGTTTCCCTACGATAAAATCCCAGTTACTGGTATGCGGAGCCACACATACGATACATTTCGGCAAATCCACGCCATCCACCGGGCCCAGCTTCCACCCCGCCATACGGAGTATCGCCTTACTAATTGCCTTCTTCATGCCTATTTGTCCTTGCTCAACTCTCCTATCTCGTCGGCGATAGCGTTAACCTCGTTTTGCAAGTCCTCTCTTAATTTGCGATAATAATTCCGTACGAGAGCCTTGTTATCCTTGCCGTCGGGGTGTCCGGCACGAACGATATAACTATCTTGCATATCTAGGATACGAGCCATCAAAGCATCCGCTTTCTCTTGATTTACTCCGGGTATATACAATTTGCAAACCAGCGCTTCCGTGAACAATTCACCAGCCACGTAGCTGATCTCTTTCTTTAAAATTCTTCTTTTAGCCATAATTATTTCATATTTAATTATCCACAAATATAGAACATATGTTATTAAATACCGAGGAAAGGCCAAGAAAAAACATAAAATGAATTATCTTTGCAGCGGTGAAATCATTGATTATAAACAAATCAAATATGAACGAAATGATAAAGACGCCAGAGTTTCTCTTTGAAAGCAGCTGGGAAGTCTGTAATAAAGTGGGAGGTATTTATACCGTACTATCGACTAAAGCTCATACGCTTCAACAAATTTTTAACGACAAAGTAATATTCATCGGTCCGGATGTGTGGGCAAACACAACCGCTCCCGATTTTACGGAAGACGCATCTTTGTTTGAGGATTGGAGAAAGCACGCCGAGGCAGTAGATCACTTGAAAGTTAAGGTTGGTCGCTGGAACGTACCGGGTACCCCCCCTGTTATACTGGTAGATTTCAAGTCCTACTTCAGTGAACGAGACGCCTTTTTCTATTCTATGTGGGAAAATTTCCGAGTTGACTCCATCCACGCCTACGGCGATTACGATGAGTCTTGTATCTTCGCATATGCGGTCGGTAAGGTAATAGAGAGTTTCTATCACTTCTACAAACTGGAAAACAAGAAAGTCGCCGCCCTATTCAATGAATGGATGTTGGCGATGGGAGCGCTTTACATTCAAAAGCAAATCCCTGCCATAGCGACACTTTTCACGACGCATGCCACATCGATCGGACGCTCTATCGCCGGTAACAACAAAGCGTTATACGCTTATATGGACGGTTACAACGGCGATCAGATGGCTAAGGAGCTAAACATGGAGGCCAAGCATTCCGTAGAGAAGCAGGCCGCCCATTACGTGGATTGCTTCACGACCGTAAGCGATATCACGGCCCGTGAATGTAAACAGTTATTGGATAAGGCACCGGATATCGTTACCCCGAACGGCTTTGAGCCCAACTTCGTACCCGAGGGTAAGGAATACGCTAAAAAGCGGAAGGAGGCACGTCGTACATTAATTAATGTAGCGGAGAAATTATTGGGCTGCTCCATCGACCCGAACGCTTTGCTGGTTTCCACCAGTGGCCGCTATGAATACAGAAATAAAGGTATCGATGTCTTCATCGAGGCGATGAACCGTGTACGTACGTCCGGACGCCTGCAGCGTGAGGTCGTCGCCTTTATCATGGTACCGGCTTGGGTACGTGCTGCCCGTGCGGATTTAAAAGAGGCGATCGAGCAGGACATAAAGACGACCTCTCCGCTTCAAATCCCTTTCATTACGCACTGGTTGCATAATATGCCAGAAGATAAGGTCTTGAATTATATCAACCACGCCGGCTTCACGAACGCGGCATCCGAAAAACTAAAGATCATATTCGTTCCTTGTTATTTGGACGGTAAAGGAGGTATTTTCAATAAGACCTATTATGATATGCTGATAGGGATGGACGCTACCGTATATCCTTCCTACTACGAGCCGTGGGGATATACCCCGCTGGAAAGTATCGCTTTCGGTATACCGACGATCACGACCAATCTGGCTGGTTTCGGTATGTGGGCGAAGAAAACGGTATCCGGAGATAACCTTAGCGAAGGCGTAGAGGTTATTAATCGTACGGATTTCAATTATTTTGAGGTAGCGGACGCTATCATGAACTCCATCCTGGCTCTCAGCCAAAAGGATGCTACGGACATCGAGGAAATCAAACAGCGTTGTTTCGATCTCGCTCGAAAAGCTGAATGGAGCAAGTTTATCGACTATTATCTGACCGCATTCGACATCGCCATAAAGCATGCCGAGGAAAGAAACAGCTAAATATTGCTCATAATTAATAAGATAATGCTATCTTTGCACTCGTTTTTAGACAAACACTTTAAACTTCACGATAATGAAAATTAAGGCGAATAACGCAAACAGTCCTATTTGGAAGGACGTCTACTCACATTCCAAGCTTCCACAACAGTTGGAACCACTTAATGAGATCGCTACAAATCTTTGGTGGGTATGGAATCATGAAGGCGCTAAACTATTTGGCAAGATCGACAAACAACTTTGGAAATCCACAGAAGGTAACCCTGTACAGCTATTGCAAAGCCTTTCACACAAACGTATGGAAGAGATCTTAGCAGATAAGGAGTTAATGGCTGAAATCCAAAAGGTATACGCTGATTTCAAAGCTTATATCAATGTAAAACCCGACAAGACACAACCGTCTGTAGCCTACTTCAGCATGGAGTACGGTTTGACCAATGTATTAAAGATTTACTCAGGTGGTCTGGGAGTATTAGCCGGTGACTACTTGAAAGAGGCCAGCGATAGTAATATCGATTTATGTGCCGTAGGTTTCTTGTATCGTTACGGATATTTCACACAGACTTTGTCTATGGACGGTCAGCAGATCGCCAATTACGAGCCGCAAAATTTCAACGCCCTGCCGTTGACTCAGGTATTGCAGTCGAACGGAGAGCCGATGGTATTGGAAGTTCCTTATCCGGGCAGAACCGTTTACGTTCATATCTGGAAAGTTAGCGTAGGTCGTGTACCTTTGTACTTAATGGATACGGATATTCCTCAGAACAGCGAATGGGATCGTTCCATCACGCACCAATTATATGGTGGCGACTGGGAGAACCGTATGAAACAAGAGTATTTGTTGGGTATCGGTGGTATCATGATGCTGAACAAGTTAGGTATCAAGAAACAAATTTATCACTGCAACGAGGGACACGCCGCTTTGATCAACGCTCAGCGTTTGGTAGACTATATCCAGAACGACGGCCTTTCATTCAACCAAGCGTTGGAGGTAGTTCGTGCTTCCGCCCTCTATACGGTACACACTCCGGTTCCGGCAGGTCACGATTACTTTGACGAGGGTTTGTTCGGACGTTACATGGGTGAGTTCCCCGGCAAGTTAGGTATTAGCTGGCAAGATTTCATCGACATGGGACGTGAGAACCCAGGTTCTAACGAGAAATTCTCCATGAGCGTATTCGCCTTGAACACTTGCCAAGAGGCTAACGGCGTAAGCTGGTTGCACGGTAAGGTTTCTCAGCGCATGTTCGCCCCGGTTTGGAAAGGTTACTTCCCGGATGAACTGCACGTTGGTTATGTAACGAACGGTGTACATATGCCGACTTGGGCCGCTACCGAGGTGAAGAAATTCTATGCGGATAAATTAGGCACGAAGCTTTTCGAGGATCAATCAAATCGCAAATGTTGGGAAGGAATCCAGAATGTATCCGACGAGGAAATCTGGAATCTCCGTATGACCTTGAAGAATAAATTGATTGATTACATCCGTGTTCAATATAAAGATAGCTGGTTGAAGAACCAAGGTGATCCTTCCAAGGTGGTTTCTATCCTAGAGAAGATCAACCCGAATGCCTTGCTGATCGGTTTCGGTCGTCGTTTCGCTACTTACAAGCGTGCGCACTTGTTGTTCACGGACTTAGACCGTTTGGCTAAGATCGTTAACAATGAGAAATTCCCGATTCAGTTCGTATTCACCGGTAAGGCTCACCCAGCTGATGGTGGTGGTCAAGGTTTGATCAAACACATCGTAGAGATCTCTCGCCGTCCGGAGTTCTTAGGAAAGATCATCTTCTTGGAGAACTACGATATGCGTTTGGCCCGTCGTTTGATTTCTGGTGTAGACGTATGGTTGAACACGCCGACTCGTCCGTTAGAGGCTTCCGGTACTTCCGGTGAGAAAGCCGAGATGAACGGTGTATTGAACTTCTCCGTTCTTGACGGTTGGTGGTATGAGGGTTACGTAGAAGGCGCAGGTTGGGCATTGACCGACAAGCGTACTTATGAGAACCAGCAATACCAAGACCAATTGGATGCGGCTACGATCTACCATTGCTTGGAAACTGAGATCATCCCGACTTACTACGCTAAGAACAGCAAGGGTTACTCTCCGGACTGGATCCAATATATCAAGAACTCTATCGCCAAGATCGCTCCGGATTATACGATGAAACGTATGTTGGACGATTATGAGGATCGTTTCTATCACAAATTGGCTACTCGTTCCGCTCATATTTCCGCTAACAACTACGAGATCGCTAAGCAATTAGCTGCTTGGAAAGAGGAAGTTGCGCAACATTGGGATAGCTTCCAAGTGGAATCTTTCACTTGCGACCAAGATTTGACGGTGAATGGCCCGGTTGTAGGAAAAGAATACAACTTCAATTTGGTAATCGACCGTCATGAACTACAAGGTATGTTAGGTGCTGAAATGGTTGTCATGAAGGAAGATCCGGAGAAACACACGCTGTCACCAATCAATACCGCTCAGTTCGAGTTGATGAAGGAAGAAGGCTCCAAGTTATTCTTCAAGTTAACGACCACTCCTTCCGAGGCTGGTAACCATAAGATAGGCTTCCGTGTATATCCTGTAAACAAGGAGTTGCCTCACCGTATGGACTTCGCTTATGTACGTTGGATTCAGTTATAATCGGCAACAAGTAAAACAAATAATCAAGAAAGAGGATGCGTCATGCACCCTCTTTTTTTATGCCATACCCAGCTATGCTTTACAGCGACTAAAACCTATGGTTACGAGCCGTAATGCATAGGGTTTCATATAGTCCGTTGAATACCCATGAATTAAAAAAAGGAAGCCACACGACAGGCAGCTTCCTTTTTCAATAGGATACGAATATTTTCAAGCTTAGAAAGCGTAGTCCAAACTTAATCCGAACACCTTGTTGGTGCGGCTATACACATTCTGCCCAGGAAGTCCCGTGCCGCAGTAGTTGTCCATCTTCTTGGTATAATCGTGGTAAGTTGTCCACATATATCCCACGTTCAAAGCCATTTTTTCGCTCAACATCACTTTAGCACCAAAGCCCAGCGAATAAGAATCGCAGGAGAAACTAACATCACTTTGGAAATTATCAGACAAACCATAATCTGTAATTTGAGCGCCACCGCTAATGGTCAATCTCTTGACAACATCCCACTCTATACCAAACAGATACTCATTCGTACCTCTTTCCAGTTCCTTCTGCTTTCCACCGGCCATTCCCGCCTTCTTATCATCGAAGAAGTGATACTCAACAGAAGCCTTCAACATGGGCAAAAACCGATAAGAAGCTGCCACCGAAAGCATGGAAGGAATATCGTTCGGCGTATTTACACCATGCTTATAAGGGCCAACCAAACCTTCCGCACTGTCGGGATAATCCAACTTCTTGGTATTGTTTTCGATGTTCAAGTTCGTCTTAAACTCATATTTAGCTCCGAAATTGAATTTACCATATTTGACATCGACACCCAAAACCGGAGTCAACCCCCAACCTGTCTGGTCGCAATCCAAAGCCAGGTTCATTAAATCTGCTCCACCAAAATTCTGTTTTAATTTTGCATCCAGATACCCGTCATAGTTTCCTGAGAAATAGTTCATCCGGCCTCCGGCAAAGGCAGAAAGCCAATCCGTGATCTTGTATGACAGGCCAAGTTGTAGGGAATAAATATACTGTTTTCCGTCCATCGCACTGTTAATAGTATACATATCCGGCGTGACGATGGGACTTTGACCGCCAGTCTTTATATATTTCGCTACACTTTCCTGGAAGATACCGGCCATAGCAGCCGATTCGAACATTGGCAGACCATCGTCAAACGAAGCCTTACCACCTCCACCCGTAATGGCAAAGAAACCGGAGATCGTCCAATCACCTTTTTTGTAAGCCGCAAAAACACTCGGAATCACGGGAGCGGCAGCCTTTCCTTTGTAATACTTTTTATAGGGAACGTCGCTCACTGTCGGCACCTTATTCACTGGGTCGAAACCATTGTATGTACTGAAAGAGGCATCGATATCCCGGGTCTGGAAAGCACTTTGGATACTCACACCAACGCGGAAACCGTCTGTCGGCAAAAAAGAAAGACCCGCCGGGTTTGACAAAGCGCCGTCTATATCAATTGCAGCACCTCGCGAAAGTGACCTTAAAAAGGCTGCATGCTGATTCGTATTCGTCAAATATCCTCCAGCGAAAGAAACCAAAGGCATCATCATCAATGCCGCACCTAATACTACTTTTTTCTTCATGTTTTACTTTTCTTGATTACAAAACGGTCGCAAAGATAAATACTTTTTTCAAACACTGCACACTTTTAATAAAAATGTGCCGCACAAAACAACAAATACTGTGCAAACACATAAGACTAATTAACAATAGAAGAGCTGCAAAGGTAGTAACGTGAAATCATGTATTAGTTATAATCAGCAAGAATCATCCTAACCTGAAAAGAATATATACAGCAAGTACTAAAGAAGATATACTTACTTTACCCAAAAAGATATACTACAAGTGCCAAGTAAGTATAACTTCTATTTTTCCGAAATAAATCGTATATTTGTCTCTATAACTTAATTCTTTAAACCGTATAGATAAAATGAAAAGACTAGCATTACTCGCGGCTCTCTTACTGCCGCTATCCATGGCTTTCGCCCAACAGAACGTAGGATTCAAGACCGATAAGGTAGAACCTCTCGTGATCAACCCAGACAATAGCGTCACTTTCTATGTAGAAGCCCCAAAGGCGAAGTCTGTTTCCGTAAAAGGCGACTGGGAAGCCAGCGAGGGCAATGGCCAGATGACGAAAGGGAAAAACGGTACATGGAGCTATACGACTCCCCCACTGCCATCCGAAATGTACACCTATCGTTTAAATATAGATGGTATTTACAACATCGCCCCAAACAACCCATTCTCTTGCCGTGACGTAGGCACCTTGTTCAGCCTGTTCTATATCAACGGGGGAAATGGTGATTATTATCAAGTACGTGACGTACCTCATGGCAATGTTACAACCACTTGGTATCACTCGGACATCCTCGGGAGCGAACGAAGACTTAGCGTTTATACGCCTCCTTTTTACGATAAGAACATCCAGTCTTATCCCGTTCTGTACCTGTTACATGGCAGTGGCGGTGACGAGAACGCTTGGCTGGAGCTTGGCCGTACCGCCCGTATCATGGATAACTTGATTGCCGAAGGCAAGATACAGCCAATGCTTGTCGTTATGCCAAACGGTAATCCCAGCAAACAGGCCGCTCCCGGCGAAACGCCCGATAACCTGAATTACAAGCCGGCCATGAGCAACAGCTTCCCCGGTTATAAGGATGGCTCGTACGAGAAGAGTTTCACCGAGATCATTCATTTCATCGATAACCGTTACCGTACGATCCCGGATAAGCGACACCGGGCCATAGCCGGACTTTCGATGGGTGGTTTCCATACATTATATATATCATTGAATTATCCGGACTATTTTAACTATATAGGACTTTTCTCCGCCGGACTCAGCGCCAATGGTGTAGACCCGAATAGCCCGATGTACACGAATCTCGACGAGAAGTTAGGAAACCTCAAGAGATCCGGTTATCAATTGTTCTGGATCGGTATAGGAAAGGACGATTTCCTGTACGACGCAAACCAGCAATTCCGCCAGCGAATGGATAGCCTAGGTATGAAATACCAGTACGTAGAATCCACCCGAGGGCATATCTGGGCCAATTGGCGGGCTTATCTCCTCCAATTCGCTCCTATGCTTTTCAAATAAAAGACATGAGCAGATGAATCTTAATATACCGCAATACGACTTCTATAAACACAAATACGGCGATGAGCTACTTATCGATGTCGTTCCCTTGAACACGATCAAGAAGTATCTCAAGGAACAACCCGTACATATATTGACGTATTACGATATAACATTGATCACTAGTGGGGAGGGAGAATTTCTTATCGATCATCAAGCGAACCGGGTAAAGCCTCAAGATATCATCTTTACCCGGCCCGGCGAAATACGTAAATGGGACGATAAAACGATACAAGACGGATTCGCTCTTATCTTTGAGGAAGAGTTCCTGCTCTCTTTTTTCAATGATCCGGCATTTCTCCGGAACCTCTCTTATTTCCATACGGAAAGACGGTCTTCCAAGCTCAGTCTCGACAAGAAAGCCTATGGCCGCATCTCCGAGTTGATCTCGGAGATCGATAAAGAGATCAAGGACTATCAGTCGAAAGACAAACACTTGCTCCGGGCCTTGTTGTACGAGACATTAATGTTGCTCAACAGGCTATACGCTAGCTCGAACGCTTTACCTCCAGACACAAACGCCCGATCTAAAAGCATCTATGTAGACCGATTTATCGAGTTAGTAAACCATTCCTTCAAGCAAGATCATTCCATCCGGAGCTATGCCGATCGGCTTTGCATCACCCCGAACTATCTGAATGAGATCGTGAAAAACGCTACGGGTATCAGCGCAAAACAATATATCTTAAATAAAATACTGATCGAGAGTAAACGGCTATTGACTTATACAGACTTGCCTATATCCGCCATAACGGAAGCTCTAGGTTACGAGGATCCATCCTATTTCATCCGTCTATTTCGTTCCCAAACAAACATGACCCCGCTAAACTATCGCAGGAATACAAAACCGTAAAAAGTACTATTTCCTCCTTTATACGTATTATACGAACTCCATTCGGTATGTCTAATTTTGCCTCTATCAATAAATAAAGCATCATGAGACAATACAAATCATGGATAGCGGCTCCCATATTAGGAAGCACGTTATCCACTAACGCACAACAAAAGAATATGGAGAACAAAACATTAAACGAGAACATCCCGGAGATGATCATCTCCCTTGAAAAAGAGGCCCTAGCCTCGACCGACCCGATGGCATTCGTAGAGCTTTCAGACACCGACGTGATTTACTTCGATCCTTCCCTAGAGACGAAAATAGAGGGATTGGAACAACTGCGCACTTATTATAAAGGTATGCAACTTCCTCCGGCGGATCATTTCGACATGATCCGCCCGATCGTACAAGTCACGCAAAACATAGCGGTTCTCACGTTCAACCTTGATTGCTACTTATCCGACAAGGTAATAAAATGGAACTGCACCGAGGTTTACAGACGCAACCCCGACAACCAATGGAAGATCATACAAACCCACTGGTCTTACGTGAAACCGATAGATTAAGGTTAAAACATTTGCCGCTTTCTGAACCAAAACGGTTCGCAAAATGTATTATATAGACTATTCACTAAACACAAATTATATGATACGGAATTTACTGAAAGCGGCAAATGCGCTTACATTTAGCACGATGTTCCTGTTACTCCTCGCCGGATGCAACAAGAACACGATTATTTTTGAGGATGGAACAACCCCAAACGGCTCTTCGGGAAACGAGGACCCGGGAAACAGTACGTTGGTGACTTTCAACGCCTCCGTGGAGGGCCGGAACCTATTACGTTCCATGTCTCCCATGAATAAAGGGATACAAAGCAGGGTTTATGTCTTCGACAGCAACGCCGGAACCAAGGGAAGCCCCGAGGCGTCAGGTCTTTACATAACCTCATCTCCCGGGGTGTTAACAGGAAGTGACGGATATAAAATGTTTCTCTCCAATGGCACTTATAATTTCTACGCCGTATCCGACAATTTCTCCACGATTCCCCCGACATTCACGAGTGGCGTATCCGAACCCCTCTTCAACGGTATCGATTATCTTTGGTGGAGCGCCATACAACAGGATGTAAATAGCTCCCAAATCAATATACCGATTGTTTATGGGCATGTGGCTACCCAAGTCGTAGTAGAATTAACCGGCGGTGAAGGCATCACGATCAACCAACTGGTCTCCGCCATGATCACTCCTCCTGTGGTTGGGGCTACCATGGATCTGGGCACAGGTGTCATCACTCCTGCTACCGCCTTCGGAAAAGCGGATAAGATGGGCATAAACGGATTAACCGCCCAATATATCATGTTGCCGATAAGACATACGGCTCCTATGACTCTCACGCTGGAAATATCCGCCGACAATGAAAACAGTACCCGCACCTATACCACCCAGATCCCTCTTCCGGATGGCGAGTTGAAAGCGGGAAACTCTTATTTATTTAAAGCGGTAATCAACGGTAATTCGGTCACTTTGGCCAGTGTCAACGTAAAAGACTGGACAGATGTGGACGAGACAGGAAAGCCCCTTTATCCGACCCAGAATTAAAGTCCGGTTCCTATTTTCCGTATCAATGAATATTGGTACGGAAAATATGCCTATATTTACCCCGTCACCTCTAAAAACAATACGAATATGATTGAGATTCCCGAATCCGCCACCATTGGCAAACAGGCTAGCGAAACGCTAAAGGGTAAACGGATAGCGCATGTTATCGAGTCGAACAGTCCTCACCGTTTCACGTTCTATAATGGCGATCCGGCGGAATACTCCAATAGGCTGGTAGGACGAACGGTCCTAGGCGCCCAAGGCTATGGCGCATTCGTGGACATCCTTATGGACGCGGATACCCACCTCTTAATCGGAGACGGAACCAATATGCGTTATTATACCTCCGCGGAAAAGGCCCCGAAGAAATATCAGCTTATGATCGTATTCGAGGACGATTCGTTCCTAGCTTTCACGGTTTCGATGTATGGTTCCATCTACGCTTTCAAAGGCGAGTTTGACAATCCCTATTACCAAGGTAGCATCCATAAGCTATGTCCGTTGGACGAGAGATTCGATAAAGCCTATTTTATCAGTCTCATCCGGAATCTCAAGAAAGATATATCCGCGAAGGCGTTACTCGCCACCGAGCAACGTATTCCGGGCCTAGGCAACGGAGTCTGCCAAGATATCTTGTTCAATGCCCGGATCTCCCCGAAACGAAAAATATCGACTTTATCAGAAGAGGATATAGACCGCCTCTTCAACACCGTGAAATCCACACTGGAAGAGATGACTTGCCGAGGAGGCCGGGATACGGAGAAGGATCTATACGGCGCCTTAGGCAATTACCGCACGATCCTATCGAAGAACACCTACCATGACCCTTGCCCCATCTGCGGCGAACGGATACAGAAAGAGGCTTACCTCGGAGGCAGCATTTACTATTGCCCGCATTGCCAGCGAGAAAGATAAGTAATACGCTCAAATTGACAATATGACAATATGTAATCTGAAGCCCCGGAGAATCGTTTTTTCCGGGCAAAGGTACATACTGTTACCAAATACGAGAAAAAATATCAGCAATCAATTGTATTATAGCACTTTGCTTAAATATACACTTTCATTCTAGCGAGATTAATTCATCCTATCTCATATTTATGCAGGAGAAAGGCGCTTTTCATACGGATGCGTCGCCCATTTCTATAGGTTGCGTACCCAATTCCTACCGTATGTATCGCCTAACACATACGGTAGCGTTGCCTAACACTGGCTTTCGCGTTACCTAATCCCATTACTTTCGTCTCCCAACAGAGATATTCATCAAAAAAAACAGGGTAAAATGGATAATTTGACCATAAAGCACTCCCTATTTCTTCTATTCGCAAAAAGGTCCTGTCATCATAATCCCAGATTTTCAATCAAAACGTCAAGGTTATCGCATTTTCGCTTACAATATCATTCTCCACTAATATCGCATAAGCCTAAAATATTGCCTAACCGGAAGTCCCCTTTTTTCTATATTCTTGTGGCGTTACTCCTTTCAATTTTTTAAAAATCCGATTAAAGTGTGGAACATCATTGAATCCTACTGCAAAACAGATTTCCGACACCTGCTTTTGCGAGTGTTTCAGAAGTTCGCAAGCAGTATTTAAGCGGTACTCTGTAACAAATCGCGAGAATGTCATTCCCTTGCATCGCTTGAAATAGGAACAAAACGCAGAACGGTTCATACCAACCTCGGCAGAAATATCATCTAATGAAATAGGATGAATATAATGCCCCATCACATACGTACAAATTTGCTGTATACGCCTCACATCCCGCTCTACATTCATAGGCTTGCCTGCAAAAGTATGGTCGGATGAAGTGAATAGAACCGGTAGCAAGCGGAACATTTCACACAATCGCCCCAATTCGTCCATATCGTTCATACGCAATAATATTTTGCGTATGATACGAGAGCTTTCCAAACCAAGCTTTAATGCGTTAACAGGAAAAGTTAGCCCTGCTAAACGATTGCGTAATTCGGGAAATACCTCCATGCATCTCACGACGAAAGAGTGACTGAAAGCAACCATCAAGTAATGAACGCACCCGTCACTGTCTGCCGATAAAGGGGTATATTCCCAATAATGATGCATGGATGGCGGTATCAATGCCACATCACCAGCCGAAAAAGACTGTAACGTATCGCCTGCCATTCGGGTTCCGTATCCATGTAACACATAATATAACTCCCATGCATCGTGCTGATGCAATTTGGCTTCTACATGAGTTTCTATTCGTTGATCTATAAAAAAGAATGAATGGTTCTCTACTTCGGGCAATTCGTAAGGAGTGATCATCTCTTCCATAAGGTAGTCGTATATAAAATGGTTCGATACAAATATACGACAATTACATAAAACAATACAACAAATATGCGACAATAAAGCAATATAACTTTGCCGCTGAAAACAACAAGTATAACTATTAAATGTATTGTTATGGATTTCTATCAAGTATTAGAGAAAAGAAGAACCATCCGGGACTTTTCCAATAAGGAGGTAACGGACGAAGTGCTGGAAAAAGTATTATCGGCAGCCTTTAAATCTCCGACCAACGACCATCTGCGACAGTTCGAGTTCATTGTCGTGAGAGGGCAGGAAAACATTGCCCGACTTATATCACCTGTAGCGGAAAACACCAAAACCATTCAACAAACCCAACTTAAAGCCGCCGAGAACGTAATGGACAAAGACGGATATGCTATGTTTGTCGATGCGCTTCCCAAGCAACAACGTATGCTAATCCAAAGCAACTGCCTTATCCTACCGTTTTTCAGGCAAAAGGACTATCCCTTATGCAAGCCCGCAGACCAAAGTTCCTTGAACTATTTCGCTTCGGCTTGGGCAGCCGTAGAAAACATATTGTTAGCCGCAACAGCGGAAGGGCTGGCATGCGCTTTCCGTATTCCCATTGGCAATGAACCGGAGTACGTGAAACACCTCGTCAATGCTCCCGCTGAATATGAGTTCACTTGTTTTCTCGCCATCGGTTATGCGGCCGAGGATGCACATATATGTAAGCAGAAAGATATTCGAGTGAAAGAGAGAATTCACAAAAATATATGGTAAGCCCAAATACGAAAGGCCATATCTTGATAAGTGATGAAAAAAGAAAAAGCCCTGTAATCTTTAAATTACAGAGCTTTACTTTATTTTACTTTCTTTGAAAGCGGTCCGGACGGAAGATGAACCTTAATTCTAATCTTCAATGAACCAATATTTTAGTAAGCTCGAAATTCTTTCTCCCACTAATAACCCCACGTGTGCAATACTTTAGATTGCTCGGTGTTGCGGTGGTTGTTTGAGTTGGGGCAAATATACAATTAAAAAACGAGGATTGTTATATTGTGGATATAAAATAAAGAAGATGATCGAAGAATACAGATATATGCCACTATTGTATTCCCGTAAACTATCTATCTAAATAACAGCGTGTTATGATATCTAATTCAGAAAGAGGTAATAGTTTAGCAACGTGCTATCTACTTTATTGTTCTTAAGATTGCATCATTTCAATAACCTGTCACAAAGATAATGCTTAAACTGATAAAACAAAAATAGTTTATCGGATTAAGCATTTACATTCTATAACATATTATCACCTAGGATTCTCCAAAGAGAGTTACTATGCTGATATTTAAATATCTATATTTTTAGTTTCAAGCATATCACATGAATTGTCCCACTAATTTGCTACCTCTTTTGGCGGTAATTTGCTCACGGAGAATACTGATGCTAAAGGTAATTATTTGATTTTGAATTCGCAAAATTAGAAGAAAAATATTGCTATTAGCAAAAATAAAACTTGCTTGTTTTGAAATATTTATCATCAATCATTAAATTTAGACTATTATAGAGTTTGAATTTATTCTTTAGAAATTTTATTCTTCTCATAGGTTTGTAATAATCGATAATCATTTACCGAATAAGATTTTAGTGGAGAAACCCCTATCAAAAGTCTATATTCATTTATTAGGTCTTTTCGCAATTCAGTTATCTCACTTTTGTTAAATTGATGAAAAAGTTTAAAAGAATCTAATGCCTTTTCCTTAGAAGTATTATTAAGGTTATGATTTATATCATAGGCTTCTTTTCTTAAATTAAATACTAAGGCAATGATTTCCATGTGTTTTATCGTAACTTCCATAGGAAAGAACATTTGATTGCTTTCAAAGAAGTCATTAGTTTGTCGAGTATATTTGTCGAATGAGACAATTTTATCCCAATAGTTTATAATACAATCATTCCTACACTCATTTCCATCAGAAGGACATTTTTTATCATAATCTACATTTTCTTTGCAGTCATATTCATAATAAGAGGCTATAATATTTATTTGATTAAGTATTTCTGTTAGCTTACCACATGCTTCCTTGAGTATTTGTAGCCTTTCTGATTGAATCAATCCGAATTCTATTCTCATAGTTTCTAATTGCGTATCAAGACATGATTGTATTTGTCTGCTTTTCCTATCTAGTTCTGCACGATGAGATTCTAAGTCTCTATTAAACCAATGAGAAATCCTCCCTTTTATAGTAAACAAGATAATTGTAGGAATGGCGGAGATGCAAATAGTCAAAATTTTCCACCCGTGAATAATAAGGAAATCGTTCATGTAGTTGAATTCAAATTAAAAGTTTTTAATAATATGCTGTGCATGTTATACGAAAATGAACACTACATAGGGAAATACTCTAAGTATGATTACGTACGTATCAGCAACTAGCATTTTCAAAGATAGAAAATTTTCCGCAAATAATCAGTATTATAACTAATATACTTTCTCTTAGCTCGATTAAAGAGGAAAAACTCTATTCCTTATCTTCATTTTCAATCATCGTCTTATCCCTTTCTTCTTTTTCTTCTTGCGTTTTTGTGCTTGTAATTCCTCTGCCAATGTAGCACCATAGTTGTTACCATCTGCCAGCGAATAAATAGATAACATAGAACTGCTTTGATTATTATTTTTCTGACTGTCAGACTGTTCTTTATTTTGTGTGCTTTCAAGATTGCAAGAAATCATGTTTTCTTTTTCACAGGATTGGGATGTTTCTATTTTCTTTTCGCCAGTAAAGTTTTGGTTCTGTATTTCAAGTTGTTCGGAGATAGAACCGTTCTTCATCGTATTGTGGTAGTCAAACGATTCCGATAATTGGCGGTCATAGCTAAACAGTTTATCAAAGCCCTGTTCCGCTTGATAGAACAGATTTACACGGTCGAAACCGCCTTTGATTGCTCCGTTCTTGGTGTTTTTATGGTTAGTAAGTGGAGATAGCTTTTTCTTACCCGCTTGCTCTTTCCTACTTACAATCAAATGACAGTGCATATTCAGTTCATTGTCGAAACGGTTACGGTCAAAATGGATTTTGCCGTAAAACTTTATATCCGTTTCGGATAGTCCTTTGTTGAAGTTCTTAGCATATTCAAGAATAAACACTTCCCGAACATACCGTTTCATAGCTTCGGCTTGTTCTTGCTCGGTATTACCCATTGCCCGAAGTTCGTTTTCCGATGGGCTGACATGAATAGCGAAAAACTTAGCATCTGTTTTCAACAGTTGCCCGATATTGGTATCTATCTCTTTTATGACCTTTGATTTGTAGATATTATCCTCCGTCAGATTGAAAAAGCCATCAGTATAGATTCCTTTCTCCATCCGTTCTAAATCTTCATGCTCTAAATATGCTATCAACTGCCGACTGCTACCCGCATTGTTATATGTTCCACCCGATGGCGGGGCAAAATCTATGTGCATGGCTCTATGTATTTATCAGATTGATAATTTCCACCTTTAGGTTCTCTTTCCGTTTGATATCCATCACACCACAGGCGGATAGTTCCGAATAGAGTTGTATCAGTTGAAGCAGTTTCTTATAATCGCGTTGGTGTATCTGATACAGGGCGGTGAGTTGTTTTCCTTGCTGATTAATTATATCAGCGTGCTTGCCGAACTGCTCACTAACTTTTTGTAGTACGGCTGTTTGTTTCCCCTGACTGGATTCCAGTTGAGAAAGAATAAGGGTTTCCAACGTCTTGCCGATGGAATCAAATCTAACCGCAATAGAATTGGCGGTTCGTATCATCGGATTCAGTTGTTCTTCCTCGTAGTGACGGATGAAGCGGATTATATCGTCCTGTCGTTTGTTTATTTTTGCCAGTTCCGATTTTACGGATTCCGGTGCTTCCGATGGGTTGATACATGCTTTAT
>ENA-OOZX01000332-OOZX01000332.1-human-gut-metagenome-genome-assembly--contig:-NODE-332-length-46116-cov-27.595819_pt1 | contig 46116 bp, 39 predicted proteins | sample MGYA00241048_ERZ501412 | MGnify/ENA primary metagenome ERZ501412 (study PRJEB25962, sample SAMEA2042518) | human gut metagenome | biome: human gut; feature: human-associated habitat; material: faeces... | reverse complement strand
CAGAAGAGAATTCCACTGTATAAATGGATGGTAGAATTAAACTTTGCAATTTTCATTTATTACATGTATTAGACAATATAAAAACAAAGGACTAAAAATATGTTAAAATTAAAAGGAAAATTGGATTTTACATTATTCGTAAAGGTAGAAGGTGTAGATCCGGTCAATGGAAAACGTCCGAACAGGAACATAAATAAGAAATTTCTGATACTGGGAATTACAATTATTATTGGCATGAAAGGGAGATCTGAAATAAATTTATTGCAAGGGAGATCTGAAATTAATAAAGCTGAATATATCATCCAAAATGAAACAAATGTATATGTGTGCGGGGAATCTAAAAGAATTTGGAATTTTTCACAGGAGGTGAGTACAGTGAAGTTGACGCAAGAAACTGAAGAATGAAGAATTAAGCTGGTAAATGCATATTGTAAAATGCACGGCGTATGCTATAATATAAATATATAAATTATATTATTTAATTTTAAGCAATACTTCCGTATTGCTGCATGTTAGGGACATTCCCTGGAAAATTATCAGGGAATGCAGTAATCGCTCTCCCTGTTTATATAAATACAAATATCTGCTTTTATAAATAGGGAAAGAGAGGAAAAGTAGTATGGTCAATAAAAAGTATAAAGACCGGTTATTTTGCTTGTTGTTTGGAAATGAGGAGTATAAGGACAATGTTTTATCTTTATACAACGCACTATGTCATACCTCACACACAAACACAGAAGACATTCAGATTTATACGATTGATGATGTTATTTACATTAAGATGAAGAATGATGTTTCTATTCTTCTTGACAGCTTTTTGTACCTTTGGGAACAGCAAAGTACATTTAATCCGAATATGCCCATCAGAGGATTCATGTATTTTGGAAAAATGTATGACAGGTATATTACCGAGAACAGTCTCAACATTTACGGAAAGATGCTCATTAAACTGCCGACTCCAAGATATACAGTATTATATAATGGAGTAGAGGAGCAGCCGGGGTTTATGCAGTTAAAGCTTTCGGATTCCTTTATCAATCCGGATTGCAGCGGAGATTTTGAATGGACAGCCAATATGGTGAATCTTAATGATGGTAAAAATGAAGACTTACTTAACAACTGTCGGCCGTTAAAGGATTATATGACGTTGATCAATGAAATCCGTAAAAATTGTAAAACCATGGAGTTTGAGAGTGCTGTCGATGCAGCGGTAACTTATTGTATTGAGCATGATGTTTTAAAGACATTTTTGCTTAAACATAGAGCGGAGGTGAAAGACGTGTGTATCACTGAGTATAATGAAAAATCGTTTGTTGAAGGGATACGTGCGGAGGGTCGTGCAGAAGGTCGTGCGGAAGGTCAGAACGAAAAGGGGCTGGCGGTATACCGTAATCTTCGGAAGAGAGGTTTTTCAAAGGAAGACGCTCTGGTAATCGCAGATATTTCGCCGGATCTGGTAGTTAACGAAGACTAGCTGATCTGTAACATAACCTTAGCAATGATTCATAGAAGTACCACATAGAATCTTCTTGTAGCTGTGGTAAACCGTTTTAAAAATGGTAAGACAGCAGAGCAGATCATTATAGGCGGCATAGATGCAGAAAGGGTGGCGCTCGCACAGTCAATTTAATAAACGACAAATTTCAAGAGTCATCCATCTGGATGGCTCTTTTATTGATCCTGATATCTGCGCGGATTTCAGCAGACAGCTCATATTGTGAATTTTATGAAATTTGAAAATTCTGGAATTTCTGGAATTTCTTTACGCAAGAAACGGAAGAATTAAGAATGGCAGTATCAAGATTTTTTGTTATACTGTGTTATAGAAAAAGGAAACACAAAAGAATCTGATAGATACAGAGCCTTGCAGCTACCTTTGCGGATATATTTCTGTATATCCATTATTCTGAGTTTTCTCAGCTCAGACTGGACGAAAAACTTACGGAACAACAGGTAAAATTATGGAATGATCCTTTGACAGGTGTTTGCAGCCGTTTTGCTTATCTTGAGACCATTAATGCCTATAAAAATTGTCCTCCGGATCATTTGACCGTTTTTTTGATGGATATTAATGGGTTAAAAGCAGTGAGTGATTCCATGGGACATGAGGCGGGAGATGAGCTGATTTGTGGAGCGGCTGAGTGTATCGAAGCTTCTATCGGAAGAAAAGGACAGACATTCCGCATTGGTGGTGATGAATTTGTTGTATTTGCCGGCATGACACAAAAACAGGTTGAGTCAACCCTGCTCGAATTAAAGCATACAACAGAGAAGTAGTCTGGGACAAAGGTTGACAGAGTGAGTATCTCTGTTGGATATGCTCTTACGGAAGACCATAAAGAATTTTCTATTGAGGAGCTTGTGTATCATTAAGACAACAGGGAAACAAATTCCACACGCTGATCCATCCAGTTCCCGATAATTGCAATTCCTTTTCCCATGGTAAAAGCTGCAACAATGGTTCCGATGCCAAGTCCCATGATATGTCCGAGACAGAAGAACGTCATACATGCGGTAATAACCAGACAGGTTACATCAAAACCGATTTTGATGCGGGCATAGGGAACCTTTGTGATGTCTGCGGCTTCCCGCGGAAACAGATCGGTTGGGATGATCGGTAGTTTGCAGCGGTTTGACAGCGCAATTCCAAAACAGATGATAAGATAACTCAATACAAAGTAGAGGATGCGAAGTGGTATATTCAGCGGCAGCCGCGTAATCCACAGTTCATGCAGATCCATCATCTCTCCAAACGCAAACCCTACAACAAAACTAAATAAATAGGATGGGACAAATTTTTTTCGCATAATCATTAGAATGCAGATCAAAAGTCCCTGAAACAGGTAAGTCCAGGTGCCGAGTGTCAGTTTCGGGAAAACCTGTTGAAACGCATACGGCACGCTTGAAATGGCGGAGATTCCGGAGCCGGACTGAAGCATCAGAAGGACACCGAGGCTGTTAATGATAACGGCAAGGATAAGTGCTGCCTCACCACGTAAGATTTTTTTCTGTTGTTTCATGATAATAGTGCTCTTTTCCGATAGATTTTGTGTGCATTGCACACGGTTGCGATTATAGTCCTTTTTTCACAGATTTTCAAGTGTGGGTTATGTAATGGATGCATTTCCAGTGCAGAAGGTAACCGATTGTGGAGAGATTGCGTGAAACAGAATAAATTCTGATAAAATTTCTTGCAAAGTAGGTTTCCTTGTGGTATATGGTATTAAAACGGTTAAACTATGGAAACAGAAACGAAGAAAAGAGGGCAATCACAATGTGTACAGCAGCAACATACAAGACAACGGATTTTTATTTTGGACGTACCCTGGATTATGAATTTTCCTATGGGGATGAAGTGGCAGTCCTGCCACGGAATTATGCGCTTACCTTCCGGCATATGGGTGTATTAAAAGCGCATTATGCGATCATCGGTATGGCATATGTAGTGGGCGATTATCCACTGTATTATGATGGAATCAATGAAAAAGGACTGGGTATGGCAGGGCTTAATTTTGTCGGCAATGCCGTGTATCAGAAAATTGAAGAAGGGCGGGAAAACATCGCACAGTTTGAATTTATCCCATGGATTTTAGCACAGTGCGCTTCGGTTTGTGAAGCAAGAGAAAAGCTGGAGAAGATGAATCTGGTAGGAACACAGTTCAGTGAGCAGCTTCCGGCGGCACAATTACACTGGATGATTGCGGATGAAAAGGAATGTATTGTAGTAGAATGTATGGCGGATGGATTGCATATATATGACAATCCGGCGGGAGTTTTGACGAACAATCCGCCATTTCCGCAACAGATGTTTTTGTTGAATCAGTATATGCATCTGTCACCGAAGCAGCCGGTCAATGCGTTTTCCAAGCAGCTTCCTCTGGAGCAGTACAGCCGCGGCATGGGAGCACTGGGCTTGCCGGGGGATTTGTCTTCTGCTTCACGGTTTGCCCGTGTGGCATTCACCCGGCTGCATGCGATGTCGGGTGAATCCGAAAAAGAGAGTATCAGTCAGTTTTTTCATATTTTAGGTTCGGTGGATCAGCAGCGTGGCTGCTGTGAGGTGGCAGATGGCAAATATGAGATTACGTTGTATACTTCCTGCTGTAATGCAACAAAGGGTATTTATTACTATACGACATATGAAAATCATCAGATTACTGCTGTGGATATGCATCGGGAGAATCTCGATGGGGAAACGCTGGTGCATTACCCAATTGTGACAGGAGAACATATTTTGTGGCAGAATTAAAAGGGTGACATACACGAGGAGATGGAAAGGGAAGTTTGAAATGAAATATATTCCGTTAATCATAATATTACTTCTGATTCTGGCAATTTTGGTTTTGATTTTTTACGGAGTGTACCGTGTGAAACGTTTATCCAGACAATTGTTTGGCACAGATGATATTTTGCAGGGCGTAAAAAAAGCGCAGGAAGATCTGTCAACAACACCGCGTTCGGTATCGGCAATGACAAGAATTGCCCTGCCGCAGATCGTTTCCGATTTTCCGGATTTTGAGTACAATGAAATGAAGCAGCGTGCAGAAAATGCCCTGATGCAGTATTTCGAGGCAGTAACGGCACAGGATGTAACAATTTTACAGGAAGGAAATGAAGATTTGAAAGAACAGCTTCGTTCGCAGATTCGCGCATTGGTCTCACAGGAAAAATGGGAACATTTTACGCAGGTAAAGATTCATCAGACGGAGATCGCCCGGTATCGGAAAGAAGCTGGCCGTTGCATCGTGACATTCCAGTCGGCGGTGGAAAGTTTTCATTATGTGACAGATGCAGCACATGCCGTGGTGCGGGGATCGGATCATATCTTAGAGCAGAGCCGCTATAATGTTGATCTGGTTTATATTCAAAATCGTGACCTTGCCAAAGGAAATACCGATGGAGCGCTTGGAGTCACATGTCCGAATTGTGGAGCACCGATCACGAATCTCGGAGCTAAATTCTGTGAGTATTGTGGCGCCGGTGTTATGGAGTTAAATGTACACGCATGGTCTTTTGAAAATATTGAGGAAGCATAACTGTTTTGTATTTATTTGCAAGCATAGGTGAAATTGTTTTTAGTCTGCTTGCGTTTGCTGTGATATTGTGTTAAAGTACATATTGTTCTGAATATGAGAACCAGAGAGTGATGACAGAAGTCACACGAAGGGGTACACCACCGCGGGTGTAGCTTTCTTTGTGTGGCTTTTTTTGTTGCAATAATAAGTGATTGCGAAACTTTTTCCAGATTCTTCCGTAATCGCCTAAATAATTTCAAAATAAAAAGGAGGTCTTACATGGTACATATCAATGGAAAAGACATAGATGTGGCAGGGCAGTCCCTGATGGATTTTTTAAATGCAAATGATTATGAGATGGGTACGTTTGTTGTGGAATGCAATGAAGAGATTATTCATAAAGAGGATTATAAAACATATATCCTCAGGGATGGTGATGTTATAGAAGTTGTCCAGTTTATGGGGGGTGGCTGCGGTACATCTCTGATGTATCGCTCCATAATGTAGCGTTGGTCCATTTGCGAAGCAAATTTTTCAAATCATAGGAAATTCCTTCCTATGATTCAAAAACGCTCCGCGGGGATGCGCAGCTCGCGGAGTTGAAGGTTATGTTGAACATACCGCTCGCGCGCGAAAGTGTGCGGTCAAGCGCACACTTTATTTAAAGAAAAATACCAGAGAGAATACAAGAAAGAAGGAAGAAAAAATGAAGAATGACACATTTACATTAGGAGGGAAAGAATTCTCCTCGCGTTTTATTTTAGGATCAGGAAAATATTCCATGGAGCTGATCAAGGCTGCCGTTGAAAACGCCGGAGCACAGATTATTACATTAGCAGTGCGCCGCACCAACACAAAGAAAAAAGAAAACATTCTGGACTTTATCCCGGATAACGTAACATTGCTTCCAAACACTTCAGGTGCAAGAGATGCAAAAGAAGCAGTCCGCATTGCGCGCATGGCAAGAGAACTTGGATGCGGAGATTTCGTAAAGGTTGAGATTATGAAAGACAGTAAATATCTGCTGCCGGATAATGTGGAGACCGTAAAGGCAACCGAAATGCTGGCAAAAGAAGGATTTGTGGTGCTTCCATACATGTATCCGGATCTGTATACCGCACGTGATCTGGTCAATGCCGGAGCCGCAGCTGTTATGCCATTGGCGTCTCCGATCGGTTCTAATAAAGGTCTGGCAACGAAAGAATTTATCCAGATTCTGATTGATGAGATTGATCTGCCGGTAATTGTGGATGCCGGAATCGGAAGACCTTCCCAGGCATGCGAGGCAATGGAGATGGGAGCTGCCGCAGTTATGGCAAATACCGCAATTGCAACAGCTGGGGATGTCCCGGCCATGGCGGGTGCATTCAAGGCAGCCATTGAAGCTGGAAGAAGTGCATATCTGTCGGGACTGGGTCGTGTACTTGAGCGTGGCGCTTCCGCAAGTGATCCACTGACCGGATTTTTGAGAGACTAGGGGGCGAAATCATGGCTGAAAATCAATTTTTTATTGACTCCGATAAGTTAAGCGAAGCTGCACTGGAGCGCAAACATAAACTGGAAACCGATCCGTCGAGCAGAACGAACCATATGGAATATATGCCGGGGATGGAACAGATCGATCCAACCATAAGAAATAAAGTCCTTTCCGAGATGGACAGTTACGATTACAACAAATATACGGCAAGAGATGTGCAGAATGCTTTAGAGCATGAAACCTGTACGGTCGAGGATTTTAAAGCACTGCTTTCTCCTGCGGCGGAACCATTCTTAGAGCGCATGGCACAGCGTGCAAAGATCGAGACAGGCAAGCATTTCGGAAATACGGTGTATCTGTTCACACCGCTTTACATTGCAAACTACTGCGAGAATTACTGTGTGTACTGCGGATTTAACTGCTACAACGACATTCATCGTAAGAAACTGACTTTTGAGGAAATCGAGCATGAGATGAAAGTCATTGCAGACTCCGGCATTGAGGAAATCCTGATGCTGACTGGCGAGAGCCGTGCGCAGAGTGATGTCGAGTATATCGGGGAAGCCTGCAGGCTGGCAAAAAAATATTTCCGCAATATCGGTCTGGAAATTTATCCGGTCAACAGCGATGAATATCGGTATCTGCACGAATGCGGCGCTGATTACGTGACGGTATTCCAGGAAACCTATGACAATGTTAAATACGAAACCCTGCATCTGATGGGGCATAAGCGTGTATTCCCATACCGTTTTGAGGCACAGGAGCGTGCGCTGATGGGAGGCATGCGCGGTGTCGGATTTTCCGCATTGCTTGGACTTTCCGATTTCCACAAAGATGCACTGGCTTCGGCACTGCACATTTATTATCTGCAGCGCAAGTATCCGTATGCAGAGTATTCCCTGTCCTGTCCGCGTCTGCGCCCGATCATCAACAACGACAAGATCAATCCGCTTGATGTGCACGAAAAGCAGTTGTGCCAGATTCTGTGTGCGTACCGTATTTTCCTGCCGTATGTCGGTATCACCGTTTCTTCCCGCGAGCAGAAACATTTCCGTGACGGCATCGTAAAGATTGCAGCGACAAAGGTATCTGCGGGAGTGTCTACCGGAATCGGAGATCATGAGAGCAAGTATACCGGAAAGGATACCGGAGAATCCGGAGATGAGCAGTTTGAAATCTCCGATGGAAGAAGCTTTGACCAGATGTATAACGATATGGAAAGCGAAGGTCTGCAGCCGGTATTAAATGACTATGTCTATGTATAGAAAAATCTGCGTGACCAACCGTGCGCTGGCAGAGCATCCTTTTTTAGAACAGTTAGCGTGCGTGCTTGCCACAAAACCGTATGCGATGATCCTGCGGGAAAAAGACCTCACGGAAGAGGTATACGAAGAACTTGCGGGAAAAGTAAAAAAATTGTGTGAAAACACGGACACCAGGCTGATTCTGCACAGCTTCCCGGATGCTGCAATGCATCTGGGGGGTACGGCCATTCATATGCCGCTGCATCGGTTTATGGAGATGCCGGAAGAACAAAAGCAAAAATTTCTGGTGCGCGGTGTCTCCGTACATTCGGTGGAGGATGCGCGCCTGGCAGAACAATGCGGGGCAACCTATCTGACAGCAGGGCATGTGTTTGTGACCGATTGTAAAAAAGGACTGGCACCGAGAGGACTTGATTTTTTGCATGAGGTGTGCAGCTCTGTGAAAATTCCGGTATACGCAATTGGAGGAATCAACGACAAAAATGCGGCATCCTGTATCAGGGAGGGAGCAGCAGGTGTGTGTGTCATGTCCGGGTATATGAGGATGCGTTAAAAGAATACAGGTTCTCTGTTTCGGACAAGGGAAATTCGGAATACGGTAGTGTCAAACCAGACCTGTTCCCCAATTACATCTACAGGCATATAATCCTGTCCGGTTACAATTTTAAACATGTCTTCCGATGATAATCTGCACAGTGAGCGAAAAGGTGCGGTTATGTCGATCTAACAAATTTACATCCAGTTTTTTAATCTGCTGTGAAACAGCAGATTGTGAAACATGGAATTGTTCCGCAGCTTCGTAGAAATTCCCATTTGCAATCATATTTTCAAAGATTGAATCTGTTCTATACCTTCTTATTGTAAAAATATATATTATTTTATGTTGAATTTTAGAAAAGAAAAGACAATAATAGAAAAGAAATTGTGTGTAAGTGGTTAATTCGATATATGAGGTGTAGAACCGTGATTTATAATGATTTTGTCAAATAAATATAGTAATGATAGGAAAGACAACTTTCTGAACAAAATGATGGAGGTATGGATTGTGAATAAGAAAAAAAATAACCATATTGGCATGTACTCTTTTTATGGTGATGAGTCTGGGAGCTTGTGGAAAAGCAAAAGAAGATGAGTTCACCGTAACACAGCAGGAAAGCGAGTCTGTAGATTCAGAAATAAACAATGATGAAAACACAGAGAGTGAGGATTCACAAATAAACAATGATGAAAATACAGAGAGTAAGGATTCTGAGATAAAAAAAGAGGAAGACACAGATACAGAGAATTCATCCATAAAACAGCCGCAAAGCAGTGTGCAGAAGGTTGAAGGTACAGAAGAGAAATTGACATCAGACAAACTGTTGGATTTATTTGTCAATGGATCAATAGATGCAGTTGATTCCAAAGATATGACGTCAAAGTATAGTATCGCTGATTTTCATATAGGTTCTGGAGAAAAGAATTCATATTCGATTGGAGAGAAAATGGATCTTGACAATGATGGAGAAAATGAGCTGATAATTAAAGGTACTTATGGTGGGGTATACTTCGATGCTCGTGACAATAAGGTGTATGCCTTTGCCAGGGGAGATGGTGATGCAAATATACTTTCATATACTTATTACAATGGAGAAATTTGGATTTTGTACAGTAATAGTGTGAATGAGGGGGCTGAAAGTTATCATATGGAAAAATACGAGGGAGCTGACAAGTTAGTTGCGAAAATGAATTTTAGTGAAAAATTTGCTGATGCAAATAATCCGAAGGCTGGAAAGAAATATGTATTGAATGGAAAAGAAATTTCCAGTGATGAATATGCCGCATTTGCCAGTAAAATCTTTGCGGCTGAAGAAAGTACAGACTGAAAATCTGATTTTGGGTATTCATTTTTTATTACTAAAAAAGTGTAAAATTTTCGATGAAAAAACCATTGTAACGTGTTATACTGGCAGAAGCATGAGGATAAATGTCAGGAAACATGAAAGAAGAGGTTACCAGTCAATAAAAATGAGTAACATACTGGAAAAACAGTTTTTAAAACAAAGAAATGATTTTGAAAAATCCTGTGTGGAGAGAGATAAAAAATACCACTTTCCGCAAGGAGTGATTTTTGAAACAGATATCGCATATGCAAAGGATAAAAACAAAGCGCACCGCCTGGATAGATATCGTCCAAAGGGGAAAGAAGCGCAGATACTTCCGGTGATTATCAATGTCCATGGGGGAGGGCTGCTTCTCGGAAATAAGGAATTTAACAAGTATTTTTGTGCGCTGCTCAGTAAGAAGGGATTTCTGGTGTACAGCATGGAGTACCGGCTCATCCCGGACTGTACATTTTTTGATCAGCTGCGTGACATCTTTCTGGCAATGGATTTTGTAAAGGAACATGCTGCAGCAGACGGAGGAGATCTGTCGCATGTCTATCTTGTCGGGGACAGTGGCGGGGCCTGTCTGGCCACTTATGCAAATGCAATACAGAACAGCAAAAAAATTGCAAAGGCAGCGGGCGTAAAACCGTCTGAGCTTAAGGTGCACGCACTTGGTCTCATCAGCGGGATGTTTTATACGACAAAGTTTGATAAGATTGGTCTGTTTCTTTCGAAATATCTGTATGGAAAACAGTACAAAAAAGCACCATTTGCGGCTTATGTAAATCCGGAAAATCCGGAGCTGCTTTATGCGCTTGCACCGGCATGGTTGGTGACAAGCCATAACGATCATCTGAGAAATTACACGATCCGTTTTGAGAAGGCTCTGACAGCAGCAAAGAAAGAGCATGAGATTGTTGATTTTCCGAAAAACAAAAAACTGACGCATGCATTTTCTGTGTTTGAACCGTTTCTTCCGGAGAGTCATGCCGTTATTGATATGCTTACGGAATATCTCAGAAAATTTTGACATCGGAGTGGAAAAAAACAGAATCAGATTTAGATAACAGAACAGGGAGATTGCAGCGAATGCTGCATTCTCCCTGTTTTTAGCTGATCATATCCAAAAACATCTGATGGATCTTCCGGTCGCTGTCGAGTTCCGGATGGAAAGCAATTGCGATCTGATTTCCATAGCGTACACCTACGATATGGTCATCGACTACTGAGAGAATCTCCACACCGTCCGATACGCTCTCTACATAAGGGGCGCGGATAAACGACATTGGAACCAGTCCGAGATCTTTAAATTCTGCCTCAGTATGGAAACTGCCGAGCTGGCGGCCGTAGGCATTTCTTTTGACCTGCATCGGGATTGTGCCAAAATGTTCCGGGGAGCCTAAAAGGATCAACCCGGCGCAGGTGCCAAGCACCGGCAGTCCATCAGCAATCTGCTTTCTCAGGGGATCAAACATTCTAAGTTCCCGGAGAAGTTTTCCCTGTACAGTGCTTTCCCCGCCCGGCAGGATCAGTCCGTCATACGGCTGGTCTAAGTCTGCCGCCTGACGCAGTTCCACGGTCTTTACCCCAAGTTCCTCCAATACATGTTCATGTTCGATAAATGCACCCTGCAGGGCAAGTACTGCAACAGTCATGTTTATTTCCCTCTTTCTGCCATCAGTAAGGCGATTTCCTGTTCGTTGATTCCGACCATGGCTTCTCCAAGCCCGGCAGATAATTCTGCGATCAGTTTTGCATCGGTATAGTTTGTGACGGCTTTTACGATAGCAGCTGCACGCTTGGCAGGATTGCCGGATTTAAAGATTCCGGAACCGACAAAGACACCTTCTGCTCCGAGCTGCATCATTAAAGCAGCATCTGCAGGAGTAGCGACACCGCCGGCAGCAAAGTTAACCACCGGAAGTTTTCCGTTATTATGGACATAGACAACCAGATCATACGGTACCTGTAATTCCTTTGCTGCTTCGAAAAGTTCATCTTCCCGCAGGCTGACAACTTTTGCAATCTGGCTGTTGATCTTTCGCATGTGGCGGACGGCCTGTACGACATCACCGGTACCAGGTTCTCCTTTGGTACGGATCATGGATGCACCTTCACTGATACGACGGAGTGCTTCACCGAGATCTTTGGCACCGCAGACAAACGGAACCTTGAACTGGTGCTTATCGATATGGTAGACGTCATCGGCAGGAGAGAGCACTTCACTCTCGTCGATATAGTCGATCTCGATAGCCTCTAAAAGCTGTGCCTCTACAAAATGACCAATCCGGCACTTGGCCATAACCGGGATGGATACGGCTTCCTGAATGCCGCGGATCATCTGAGGATCGCTCATGCGGGAAACGCCGCCGGCTGCACGGATGTCGGCAGGAATCCGTTCGAGTGCCATGACGGCGCATGCGCCGGCTTCTTCTGCAATTTTTGCCTGTTCCGGTGTGGTGACGTCCATAATTACGCCACCTTTTAACATCTGTGCAAGGTTTTTATTTAATTCATACTGTTCTGCTGTGCTCATCGGTATTCTTCTCCTTTTTTGTTAAAATTTGTTTTATGCCGGTCATTATAGAACTTGATTGGATATATGAAAATAGCCAAAATAAATATTTATTATAAGACCAGAACGACAAAACGACGTTTAATGATATAAAATCACATGATGTAGTAATAAAAACTATATAATATAGTAGACATGCGATGACAAATGGTGTAATATGATGTGTGACATAAAAGGAGTAGAAAACGGAGGCGGGATGAAGCTGAAACAGCGCACGATTTATTATCAGGATGAACTGCATGACGAGTTTGCCGGAGATCATATTAAAGCAAAACATATTGGACAGGATTACCGGTATATCCGGGTGAGTCTTCTGGAACGGATGCTGCATGGATTCTGGTACCGTATAGTGGCAATTCCGCTTGCACGTCTTTACATGAAACTGCATTTTTCACATAAAATAATAAACAAAGAAGTGTTAAAGCAGGCCGGAAACAGTGGATTTTATCTGTATGGGAATCATACACATTTTCTGGCGGATGCGCTGATACCAACGCTGGTAAATCATCCGCGGGAAACGGCGGTGATCGTGCATCCGAACAATGTTTCCATGCCGGTGCTGGGGCGGATTACACCATATCTTGGGGCACTTCCGCTGCCGGATGACAGAGGTGCCATGAAGCATTTTCTGGAGGCATTGACCTGGCATACCGATTGTGGAGATTGTATTATGATCTATCCGGAGGCACATATCTGGCCGTTTTATACCGGAATACGGCCGTTTCCTGATACATCATTCCGTTATCCGGTGCAGCAGAAACTTCCGGTTTTCTGTCTGACCAATACTTATCAGCGCAGGGGAAAGTCTCACATTCCGCAGATCGTAACGTATCTGGATGGGCCATTTTATCCGGATGCAGAATTGCCTGCAAAACTGCAAAAAACGCAGCTGAGGGATCAGGTGTATGAAGCCATGGGAAAACGGGCGCAAAACAGCAATATGGAAATGATCCGTTATATAAAAAAAGACACTGACAGGGAGAAATCATTCATATGAGAAATATTCTTTTTTGTGGAAACAGTAAAGTATTTGATGGTGTGCTTACATGCATGTTGTCTGTTTTAAAAAGAACACATGCAACAGATCCGTTCTGTTTTTATATTTTCTCAATGGACATGACGCGGATCAGACCGGAATATACGCCGATCAGCGAAGATATGACAGATTTTCTGGAGCGCGTTGCAAAAAAATTTCATCCGCAGAACCGGGTGATTTCGGTGGATGTAACAGTATTATATGAGCGTTATTTCGGAGGATGTCCGAATGAAAGTGCTTATTGTTCGCCATATACACTTTTGCGCCTGCTGGCAGATCTGGTGCCGGGAATGCCGGATAAACTGTTGTATCTGGATGCGGATATTCTGTTTCAGAGAGATATCCGGCTGCTGTATGACAAGGATGTGTCACACGTGGAATATGCCGCGGCAAGGGATCATTATGGCAAGTATCTGATCTCTCCGGATTATATTAATGCGGGGGTATTGCTGCTTAATATGAAAAATATCAGAACAACCGGTCTGTTTATGAAAGCACGAAAGCTGCTTCAGACAAAAAAACTCATTTTTGCGGATCAAAGCGCGATTATTCGCAGTACGCGTGCGAAAATGCTGCTCCCGCAGAAATTTAATGATCAGAAATTTTTACATAAACATACTGTCGTGAGACATTTTTCCAGACGGCTGTTTTATCTGCCGTATCCGCATACGGACAACATCAAACAATGGGAGGTAGAGCGGGTGCATACGGTATTTCATTACCATGCATTTGATGACATTTTAAAAGAGTATCTGTACTTAAAACATATTTATGAAAAAAGTAAACACATATAAATTGCTGCATCCGGATGAAACGGATGCAGGAGAGGAGAAGGAGCATGAAAGAGAAAATGAATAAAATACCGGTGTTTTACGCATGTGATGATAATTTTGTGAAATACACGATGGTTTCACTGCAGTCGATGATGGATCATGCATCCAAAGAGGCACAGTATGAAATTCATGTACTTCACACCAATATTTCGGAAGAAATGCAAAAGAAGATGCATGCTATGGAGAATGCGAATTTTTCTGTGCAGTTTGATCATGTGACGGAATATTTACATTCCATACAGGAGAAACTTCCACTTCGGGATTATTATTCCAAAACAACATATTTTCGTCTGTTTATCGCGGAAATGTTTCCGGAAATAGACAAAGCCATCTATATCGACAGCGATACGGTCGTGCTGGGGGATATTGCACAGCTGTATGCTTATGATCTCGGGGATGCTTATGTGGGAGCGTGCAGGGAACAGGTGATGATTCAGGAAGAGATATACGGCACTTATGTGGAGAAGGTGCTTGGGGTAGAACGTGATAATTATTTCAACGCCGGTATGCTTGTGATAAACTGTGAACAGTTTCGTAAAAATCACGTGTTAGAGCAGTTTATGGAACTTCTCCCGATGTACAATTTTGTGGTCACACAGGATGAAGATTATCTGAATCTGATCTGCCACAACAAGGTGTGCTGGCTGCCGCAGAAGTGGAATGTGGAAGTATTCGGTCAGATCCCGTGCCGCGAAGAAGAAATCTGTGTGCTGCATTATATTATGGTCTCAAAGCCATGGCATTACAGTGACTGCCGTCTGCAGGAATATTTTTGGGAGAGCGCACAAAAGACCAGTGTGTATGCCGAGATCCGGAAGGTGCTTGAAAGCTATACAGACGAAGAAAGAAAGCGGGATGCGGAGTCCTGTGACCGTCTGATGCAGACCGCAAAGGATGAGATCGCCAAGGAAAATAATTACCTGAATCTGGTGAAAGCAGGAAAATTAAAGTCCAAAGACCGCCTGGAAGTACTTGAAAAAATTGCTTTATACGAAAGAGAAGGCCGTTTTGGGGAAGATGTGGAGGAAGATCCACCGACGCGGCAGCTTCAGCCGTCAGAGATTGATTATCTGCGTAAGAAACTGAAAAGCCGCATCAAGACCAATCTGACCTACAAGGTGGCACGGTCATTTTTGAATAAGATCATTGAAAATAAACAGCTGATCATCAAGGATGTCATTGGAACGGAACATATGGATGCACTGACTTCCGGTGCGGTGATTACCTGTAATCATTTCAACGCATTTGACAGCTTTGCCATGCAGATTGCCTATGAAAAATCAAAACAGTGCAAAAAACGCCGGCTTTACCGTGTGATCCGCGAAGGAAATTATACGAATTTTCCGGGCTTTTACGGAATGCTCATGCGAAACTGTTACACGTTTCCACTGAGTTCCAACCGCGATACGATGAAGAAATTTTTAAGTTCCATGGATACTGTGCTGCAGCACGGAGATTTCATGCTGGTCTATCCGGAACAGAGTATGTGGTGGAATTACCGCAAACCGAAGCCGTTAAAGAAAGGCGCCTATACATTTGCCGCCAAAAACCATGTGCCGGTGCTGCCTTGCTTTATCACCATGGAAGACAGCGATATCCTCGGTGATGATGGCTTTTATGTGCAGGAATACACGATACACATTGCAGAGCCGATTTATCCGGACCCGCAGAAAACACAGGCAGAAAATGTGGATGAGATGCGCAGGAAAAATGCTGCTGCGTGGAAACAGATTTACGAAGAGTTTTACGGAATTCCTTTAGTATACGATACTGCGGAAGCAGTGCAGTATGTGGGAAAGCCGACCAATATCGCATAAGAACAGATACCAGACCGCCGGAGGATGCCTCCGGCGGTTTTTTACTGTCTGCGGAATTGTGTGGGTGTCATGCCGGTAAGTTTTTTAAACATCACGATAAAATGGCTGGAATCTGTATAACCGACATCGTGTGAGATCTCCTGGATTTTGCGGTCACGGCGCATAAGCAGCAGTTCTTTTGCCTTGGTGATCCGGTAGTTTGTTAAATATTCGTAGACGGAGCAGCCCAGGTAGCGCACAAACAGGCGGGACAGGTATTGCGGGGATACATAGACCTGCCGGCATAACTTTTCGGCGGTCAGGTCTTCCATATAGTGTGTTTCGATCAGCCGCAATACGGGCTCAACATATTTTTCCCACAGGGGATCGCTGGTATTTGCGTGGAAAAATCCATTGGAAAACTGCAGCAGCAGTGCATAACAGTCGCAGGAAAGCTGGTGTGTATTGACTGGTGCTGTTTTAAAACGTGCTACAGCACGGTCGATTACAGCTTTGATTTCCAGAGCATTTTCCTTTTCTGTAAAAATTATGCGGTTGTTGCCAAGAATCTGCGGCAGATGTGCTTCCATTGTACCGCCAAATGTTGCAAAACACGTAATCCATGCAGAGGTGTCTGCTGCACGGTAAGCATGTGGGACATGCGGTGTGATCAGAATGCCGTGATCTTCAGGCAAAAAATATTCTTTTCCGTCAATTGTGAAGATGCCACAGCCTTCTTCTGTCTGCAAATAGTGATAGATTGGGTAACCTTGTGGACGGCTGAGCGCTTCCTGCAGCCAGTGGTTTCCAACGGAATCAAACTGGAATGGTTCTTTGCTGAGCGTGTTGCTGAAATAGATTGCCATGAGATATCTCCACTTCTTTTTTCTATGGCATCATAGCATATTTCAACAGAAAAAGAAATAGTTTCAAAATGTTATATAAATTGGTTTATCATGTTATACAAATATAAAAGATTGTATCGTATAATAGGGAAAAATCAACGAAAACAAAAAATGAGACATAAATTCAGAATCGAAAAGAAAAGGAGAAAACTATGAGCACGCATTTTAAGAGAATCCTCTACGGAGGAGATTACAACCCGAATCAGTGGCCGAAGGATATCTGGCAGGGAGATATGCGCATTTTTAAGGATGCACACATCAATACCGCGACAATCAATGTATTTTCATGGGCAAAGATCCAGCCATCGGAGCATGAATATAATTTTGATGAGCTTGACGAGATCGTGGATATGCTTTCGAAAGAAAATTACGATATCGTATTTGCCACTTCCACGGCAGCCCTTCCGGGATGGATGGTGCGTAAATATCCGGAAGTGATGTTTACTGATTATGAAGGAAGACAGCACAAATTTGGCGGCCGTCACAATGCCTGCCCGAATTCTTTTGTGTTTAAACATTATGCGCGTGAACTGGCATATAAACTGGCAGAGCGCTATGCAGACAATCCACATGTGACCTGCTGGCATGTCAGCAACGAATATGGAAACGAGTGTTTCTGTGAGAACTGTCAGAAGGCATTCCGTGTGTGGCTGAAAGATAAGTATAAGACAATTGATGCATTAAACAGGGCCTGGAATATGGAATTCTGGGGACATACCGTTTACGACTGGGATGATGTGGTACCGCCAAATGCGTTAAGTGACGGAATCGGAAGTGAAAAGACTGCTTTTGCAGGTATTTCCATTGATTATCGCAGATTTTATTCGGACAGCCAGTTAGCATGCTTCAAGATGGAGCGCGACGCGATCCGGAGTGTCAAGCCGGATGCATTTGTTACCACAAACCTGATGGGAACATTCAAGGGGCTTGATTATTTCAAATGGGCAAAAGAGATGGATGTTGTATCCTGGGATAATTATCCTTCCTATGATACGCCGTGGAGCAGCATTGCCATGACACACGATCTGATGCGCGGTTTAAAAGATGAGCCGTTTATGCTGATGGAGCAGACGCCAAGCCAGCAGAACTGGCAGAAATACAATTCCCTGAAACGTCCGGGGCAGATGCGGGCACAAAGTTATCAGACACTGGCACATGGGGCAGACACGATCCAGTTTTTCCAGCTTCGCAGAAGTGTGGGCGGATGTGAGAAATTCCATGGCGCTGTGATTGCACATGCAGGAAGTGAAAATACCCGTGTTTTTCGTGAGGTGGCTCAGCTTGGCGCGGAGCTGGAAAGCTTTGGAGACCGTACTTTGGGATCACGCAATGAAGCGGAAGTCGGACTGATTTTCGACTGGGATAATTACTGGGCACTGGAGTACACCAGCGGTCCGTCCGAGGATTTAAAATATGTGGATCAGATTCATCAGTACTATCAGTATTTTTACAAAAAGAATATCGGTGTGGATATGATTCCTGTGGATGCGGATTTTTCAAAATACAAGATTGTTGTGGCACCGGTGCTTTATATGGTAAAGGATGGAATGAAAGAAGCGCTGGAGAATTTTGTGAAAAATGGCGGTATTCTGATTACTACGTTTATGAGCGGAATTGTCGGACAGTCGGATAATGTATATCTGGGCGGTTATCCGGGACCGCTCCGCGAGATGGCGGGGGTATGGGTTGAGGAGATTGATGCCCTTGCACCGGAACAGAAAAATAAGGCAAAGTTTGCAGACGGCAGTACAGCAGCATGCGGTCTTTTGTGCGATCTGATGCATTTAGAGGGTGCGAAAGCACTTGCCTCTTATGAGGAAGATTTCTATGCAGGAATGCCGGCAGCATCGAAGAATACATACGGAAAAGGTACCACATATTATATTGCAACCCGGTTTGAGGAAGAAGGGCTTGCAAAGATTTTGGATCAGGCAGTCCAGGAGGCCGGAGTTTCATCCGTTATCCCGGAAGAAACCGGACTTGAAGTTGTCACACGCGTCAGTGATACCACGCGATTCTATTTTGTCATGAACTTTACGGATGAGGAGCAGATTCTGCCGGAGAGTCTGACCGGAAAGAAAGACATGATCGGCCAAAAGATGACAGAACACGGAATGAAATTGAAAAAATGGGATGTCCTTTTACTGGAAGAACATCTGTAAACAAAAGACAGCGCCGGAATCCGAGAAAGTGGATCCGGCGCTGAAGTTTATGTTGAACATATCGCTCGCGCGCGAAAGTGTGCGACAAGCGCACACTTTATTTTTTGTGATACGTGGATAAATACATTTTTTCAGGAACGGGCATAGGAAGTGCCCAGAGACAGAATCTGAAGGCGTTTCCTGAAATCTTCGGCATTTTCAAAATGTCCCTGTAAGATGTCTTCTTTTTTCACAATGATGTCCTGTACCGTTTTATCCGTCAGGTGGAAAAAGTTATCAGAAAAAATAACATCTGCACCGTCAAAATCCAAAGCGACAAACGGAGCAAAGCAGTCACTGGAAATGTGCAGGATAAAAGCATCATTCGTTTCTTCTGCTTCCGTGGATATAACCGGGTTTTTTAGATTTAAATATTTATACGGCACAAGTGTTTCCACATCCTTTAACACTTTTTGATCTTTTGTATGTATCACTGCTTCCAAAAATACATCGTCTTTTTGATCTTCCCAGGAACAGATATCGACAACTGCTGTTTCGATAGCGGAAAAGGCCGGGGAGTTCCCTTTGGTTTCGTATGTTTCCAGCACATTCCCTGACAGGTCACGAATGGACAGGGTGAGAGAATACTCTGTGGTTTCGAAGGATTCGTTGGAAAAATATACGTGGCACCTGTGATCTTCCAGCGTCATACTGACCGCGTGTGGGGCATAAAATTTCTGAGCCATGTAATGCAGGGCTTTCCATCTGCCAAAATAATCAATGCTGGACCAGGAAGGTGCCGGCCAGTCATCGTTGATCTGCCAGTAGAGGGTTCCCATACAGCGGCCGCGGTTTCGGCGCCAGTGGTCCACACCGTATTTGATGGCCATACCCTGTAATACCTGACTGGCATACAGGAGATGTGTCAGATCTTTTGGATAGCGCAGATTTTCGGACAGATAGTAGAGCATCTTACCGTTTGCCGCATCATTTTTCTGATGGCTTTCCATGACACGGGAGAAAATATTGCGGTCATCTTCCAAAGTAAAACTGTTGACGGTCTTTGCACATGGGAAAGACTGAAAACCGAATTCGGAGCAGAAACGGAAAAAATATTTGCGGTAGTCGGTAAATGGTTTCTGTCCATGCCAGACATCCCAGTAGTGGGTATCTCCGCGGTTTGCATCATCCGGATTGTCAAAACAGCCGCCGGATGACGGGGAAGAATGCCAGTAAAAGGTTTCACCGTCTGCCTCCTGTACGGCTTTCGGGAGGACTTCTTCAAACAATCTGATATAATCGGCACGAAGATAAGGAGTTTCTTTCTGGAAATCGCCCCAGTGATCCCAGGCAGATTCAATCTCGTTGTTGCCGCACCATAAACCAAGGCTGGCGTGGTGGCGCAGACGGCGCACATTATCATAGGTCTCCTGCCTGCAGTTTTCGGCAAACGCGTCCGTTACATCGTAGACATTGCAGGCATACATCAGATCCTGCCATACGATCAGCCCTTTTTCATCACAGAGATCATAAAAAGCATCGGAAGGGTAGTAACCGCCACCCCATACACGGACGCAGTTAAAGTGTGCCCTGCGGCAGCTTTCCAGAATATAATCCAGCTTCTTTTCGGTAATTCTTGTGTACAGACAGTCATCCGGAATATAGTTTCCCCCGCGGGTAAAAATTTTGACACCATTGACACAGAAGGCGAATTCATTTCCCCATTCGTCTTTTTCCTGGTTGATCGTTAATGTGCGCAGACCGATCCGTCTGGTGATAGATTCCAGGCTTGTTCCGTCCTCATCCAGTAAAGTGGTCCTGACGATATAAAGAGGCTGATCGCCATAGTCATTCGGCCACCAGAGTTTTGGATTTTCGATCACAAAATCCACCGCTGCCACACCGTCTGCATTTGTTTTACACAGTTTCGTCTGCAGCGGTTTGTCTGCACCGTCTTCTGAGAGTTCCACGCAAAGTTTTTGTCCCGGAACGGATTCGGAAAGTGTTATGGATGTCTGGACGGAAACGTTTTTGGCATGCTGCTGATGGATGCGGATGTCTTCGATTCTGGCATGGGAATATCCCTGTAAATAAATGTCCCGGAAAATTCCGGCATCGATGGTCTGTGGACCCCAGTCCCAGCCAAACATGGAGTGTGCTTTGCGCAAAAGCTGGTTTCCTTTCATGGAGCCGCACGGAATATAATTGATTTTTTTATGGGCTTCATAAGGATAATCTTCGATAAAACGCAGCACAGAACGAAAAACAATCTGAATTTCGTTTTTTCCGGGGTGCAGAAGTTTCTTTGCCTGGAATTTCCAGGTACGGTGCATATTATCTGTTTTTGCAAGGAATGTGCCGTTGATGCTGATTTCCGCAAGTGTGTCAAGTCCTTCACACACCAGAACAATATGTTGTTGGGCCAAGAGTTCTTCATCGACATCAAACGTCCGGGTGAAAACATAATCCTTCCAGAACAATGCGCGTGTAGCATCCTCATTGGTACGGTAAAATGGATCTTTTATTTTTCCGGCGGCAAGAAGCCCGGAAAGTACAGTGCCGGGAATCTGCATATCTACAGATTCTAAAGAACGGTGTCCGGCAGAAAGCTGCCAGGTTCCGTTTAAAGTATAGGTTTGCATGTTATATCTCCCCTCTTGGTAATCTTTTCATTATTTTCTTGATTTTATCACAGAACAGTTCATACAACATCTATCTATCTTGCAAATTGTTATGCATTCTTTTGATTTTGCAAAATCCTTAAAGTTTTCTTAACCAGGCATGAACAGTTGAAGGGACAGTGGAAATTTTATTCGGGATTGTGTATACTGAAACTATCCTGACAATTGCAGATTTTCAGAAAAGAGGGAAATACTATGAAGAAAAGATTATACAAGAGCAGTACAGATAAAAAGGTTTGTGGAGTATGTGGCGGAATCGCAAACTATTTTGACGTAGATCCGACCGTGATTCGTCTGATCTGGGTGATCTTTACACTTGTGGGTGGCAGTGGACTGATTGCATACATCATTGCGGCCATTATCATGCCGGATGAAATGTAACATAAAATGATAGAAAACCGAAAGGAGAATTAATAAATATATGTGGGCTTACGAAAGTGTTTTTTATCAGATTTATCCGCTTGGGTTCTGCGGAGCACCATTTGAAAATGACGGTGTGCTGGAACATAGAATTGAAAAAGTAAATGACTGGATTCCTCATATTAAAAAATTAGGGGCCGATGCCATTTATTTTTCTCCGGTATTTGAGTCGGACACACATGGATACAATACCAGGGATTATACAAAGATTGATACCCGCCTGGGTACAAATGAGGATTTCGCAAATGTATGCAGCAATCTGCACAAAGAAGGAATCCGCGTGGTACTTGACGGTGTATTCAACCATGTGGGAAGAGGGTTCTGGGCATTTGAGGATGTCTTGAAAAACCGGGAGCAGTCCCCTTATGTGAACTGGTTCGGACGCATTGCCTTTGACGGAAATTCCAACTACAATGACGGCTTATGGTATGAGGGCTGGGAAGGAAACTATGATCTGGTCAAACTGAACCTGCGCAATGAAGAGGTGATCCAGCATATCTTTTCTGCCATCAAAGGATGGGTAGACGAATTTGATATTGACGGACTGCGGCTGGACGTGGCATATTGTCTGGATCATGATTTTGTGCGCAGACTGCGCAGTTTCTGTAATGAATTAAAACCAGACTTTTTCCTTGTTGGAGAGACACTGCATGGGGATTATAACCAGTTGATGAACGATGAAATGCTGCATTCTGTGACGAACTATGAGTGTTACAAGGGATTGTATTCCAGCTTTAACTGCATGAACATGTTTGAGATCAATCATTCCCTGCTTCGTCAGTTCGGACCGGAAAACTGGACGTTATATAAGGGAAAACACCTGTTGTCTTTCGTGGATAATCATGATGTGACCCGTGTGGCCTCCATTCTGACCAATAAAAATCATCTGCCGCTGATTTACGCGCTTGCTTTTGGGATGCCGGGAATCCCATGCGTATATTACGGAAGTGAGTGGGGCGCAGAAGGACGCAAAGAAGATGGAGATCCGGCACTTCGTCCATCGTTTGAGAAACCGGAGTGGAATGATCTGACAGAGTGGATTTCCAAACTGGCAGAGGCAAAGAAACAGTCCAAAGCACTGCAGTATGGAAACTTTATGTCTAAAGTTCTGACCAATGGACAGTGCGTGTTTGAAAGAGAATGGGAAGGGGAACGTGTCTACGTTGCGATCAATGCGGCAGACAGTCCGTTTTATGCAGGATTTGATGCCGGAGCAGCGGAAGCCACCGACCTGATCACCGGAGAAAAAATTGCATTGAATGGTGGATTTGAGATTCCGGGATATCGTGCGTTTTTCCTGCGGGTGTAATATGGTAGCGGATTTTGAATTAAAGAAGCTGGTAAAGCCATTGCAGGACTGGTTTGATGGGCATGCACGCGTACTCCCCTGGAGAGATGATCCGAAGGCATATAAAGTATGGATTTCTGAGATCATGTTACAGCAGACAAGGGTAGAAGCCGTTAAACCTTACTTTACACGGTTTATGGAGGCACTTCCCGATGTGGAGGCGCTTGCCGCGTGTCCGGAGGATCGTTATCTGAAACTGTGGGAAGGACTTGGTTACTACAACCGTGTCCGGAATCTGCATGCCGCAGCGGAACAGATTATGGAGCAGTATGGCGGGACAATTCCGGATACGGTGGAAGAACTGCTTCGCCTGAAAGGCATCGGAAGCTATACGGCAGGAGCGATCGCTTCGATTGCCTATAACCGGCCGGTTCCGGCGGTGGACGGGAATGTGCTGCGGGTGATTTCCCGTGTGTGCGCAGATGATTCGGATATCATGAAGCAGTCGGTCCGCAGTGCGATGGAGCGCAGCCTGCAGGCGATGATGGAAACGGAAGTAACGAATGGCCTGATTCCGCGTAAATTTAACCAGGCACTGATGGAGTTAGGCGCAATGGTGTGTGTGCCGAATGGGGCACCGCATTGTCCGGAATGTCCATGGTATGGATTCTGTGAGGCACGTCTGCAGGATAAAATTGACACGATTCCGGTGAAAACCAGGGCAAAAGCGCGCAGAATCGAGGAGCGCACGGTGTTTGTCATCCGGGACGGAGAACATGTGGCATTGCGCAAGCGGCCGGCGAAGGGGCTTTTAGCAGGCCTGTATGAACTTTTAAATGTTTCGGGTATCTTAGAGCAGCAGGAAGCTTTGGAATATGTGAAAAACCAGGGGTTTTCACCGATACGGATACAGGCACTTGCACCGGCCAGACACATTTTTTCCCATGTGGAGTGGCATATGCATGCCTATGTGGTTCTCGTAGAAGAAACTACGGCACCAAAAGAAAATATTTTATTTACTGAGGCACAGAAAGCAGTGGAAAACTATGCAGTTCCCAGTGCTTTTTCCGCGTATTGGAATGCCATTAAGATGGAAATCAAAGAGTAAGCAAAAGAGCTGTCCGGACAGGACAGCTCTTTTTATGTGTTATGAGAAAAAATTAATCTCTAAAAAAGGGAGGACCTCGCGCCTTGCGGTGCGAGGATTATGAAAAAGAAAAAGTTTATTTCTTAGGTATGACTAAAGTATAGTTTGCAATTATGACGCCGGTGTGTGGAGTTTATGAGAGATTTGTAAATAAATTATGAACAAAAATAACAATGGAAAAAGATTAAGCAAATGTTAAGATAATATCTCTCGACTGTTTATAAATTCTCATTTATAATAGGTCTATCAATTATTTTTTCAGCAGGTTTGTACGAAGGGAAAACATATGAAATTATTAACATTTACAATACCGTGTTACAATTCACAGGATTATATGCGTCACTGCATTGAATCGATTCTTCCGGGAGGGGAAGATGTGGAGATTCTGATTGTGGATGACGGATCAAAGGATGATACCGCTGCGATTGCAGATGAATATGCCGAAAAATATCCAACGATTGTAAAAGCAATTCATCAGGAGAACGGGGGACATGGAGAAGCTGTGAATGCGGGAATCCGCAATGCAACCGGTTTATATTTTAAGGTAGTGGACAGTGATGACTGGGTAGACTGGAACGCTTATCAGGCGATTCTTGCAAAGCTTAGGGAGATTGCAGGGGGAAGTGTGGCACTTGATATGCTTCTGGCAAATTATGTATATGAGAAGGAAGGGGCAAAACACAAGCGGGTCATGCGTCAGACCGGTTTTCCGAAAGATCAGATCTTTACCTGGAGTGATGTGCGGCATTTTTATAAAGGACATTACATACTGATGCATTCCGTGATCTATCGTACAAAACTTCTCCGGGAATGTGGACTTGAACTGCCGAAACATACTTTTTATGTGGATAACATTTATGTATATAAGCCATTGCCGCATGTGCGGACGATGTATTATATGGATGTGGATTTTTACCGTTATTTTATCGGAAGAGAGGATCAGTCCGTCAATGAGAAGGTGATGATCAGCCGGATTGACCAGCAGATCCGTGTGAATAAGATCATGATTGACGATGTGGATCTGAATAAAGTGTCCAATTATAAATGCCGGCATTATATGATAAACTATCTGGAAATTATCACGGTTGTCACGACGGTTATGCTGCTGCGTTCCGGCACAGAAGAAAACCTTGAGAAAAAGCGTGAATTGTGGCGGTATATCAAAAACAAGGATATCGGGCTGTTTCACCGCCTGCGCAACGGCATTATGGGACAGACCATGAATCTGCCGGGAAGAAGCGGAAGAAAAATTTCAGTTGCGGCATACCGTCTGTCGCAAAAAGTGGTTGGATTTAATTAAAAAGGTTCACTGTCTTGTCACCTGTAAAGATATGTGCTATACTGCATGTCAAACACTATTGAAATATTCATACAGAAGGTGGCAAAAATGAAAACAGATATTCTGATCGTGGGAAGCGGATGTTCCGGTTTATACTGTGCATTAAATCTTCCGCGGGAGAAACAGATTACAATTATTACAAAGTCAGATGTTAAGAGCAGTGATTCTTATCTTGCACAGGGAGGAATCTGTATGCTTAAGGATGACAGTGATTATGACAGTTATTTTGAGGATACGATGAAAGCGGGACATTATGAAAATGACCGGGAATCCGTATCGATTATGATCCGTTCGTCACAGGATGTGATTCATGACCTGATCGGATTTGGCGTGGATTTTGCCCGTGACGAGAATGGCAATCTTGCATTTACCAGAGAGGGAGCACATTCGGACAAGCGTATCCTTTTTCATGAGGATATTACAGGAGAAGAAATTACAAGCAAGCTGCTTGCAGTTGCCCGCAAGTGTCCGAATATTACCATATTGGAAAATACCAGGATGGTAGATATTGTGACGAAGGATAACTGCTGTTACGGAGCCGTAATCCGCAGGGAGGACGGTACAATTGAAACGGTGGAAGCGGAGCATACCGTCTGGGCATGTGGAGGAATCGGAGGATTATATCGTCATTCGACCAATTTCCGTCATCTGACCGGAGATGCCCTTGCACTTTCCATCAAACATGGAATCCGTTTGAAAGATGTGAATTATGTACAGATTCATCCGACCACATTCTATTCGCCGGACGAAGAGGAACGCAGTTTCCTGATTTCGGAATCTGTCCGCGGAGAAGGGGCAAAGCTTTATGACAAGAATATGAAACGGTTTGTCAATGAGCTGCTGCCACGTGATCTGCTGGCAGAAGAAATTTATAAGCAGATGGCAAAAGATGGAACAGATCATGTATGGGAAGATCTGCGTACCATTCCAAGAGAAGAATTGATGGAACATTTCCCGAATATTGTGGAACATTGCCGTGAAATGGGGTATGATGTAACCAAAGAATGCATTCCTGTGGTACCGGCACAGCATTATTTCATGGGTGGGGTATGGGTAGATCACGAAAGCCATACGTCCATGGAACGTCTGTATGCTGTGGGAGAGACGGCATGTAACGGAGTACACGGAAAAAACCGTCTGGCAAGTAATTCTTTGCTGGAAAGCCTTGTATTTGCAAAACGGGCGGCAAAGCAGATGAGTGAGCAGAAGGAAACGATTTCCACAGCACCGGAACTGTTTGCGGCAATTGACTGGAGTATCTATGCGGATGCCAAAGCACTGTCGAGCCAGTATCATGAATATGTACGGGAAGCGATTATCGCGGCAGATGCAAAGATGCAGCAGGTACAGGATGCAAGGACAAAAGCAACGGTTGCATTTCGCAAGCAGTGTGCACAGGTCGGATAAAATAAAATAAGAAAATCAGGAGAGAGAGATGTACGATCAGGTAACTTTAAAATTAAATGTAGATCCATGGATTCTCAGTGCTTTAAAAGAAGATATCACAAGTGAGGATGTCTCCACAAACAGTGTCATGCCTCATCCACAGGCAGGAGAAGTGGATCTTATCTGCAAAGAAGATGGCATTATATGCGGGCTACAGGTATTCGAGAGAGTGTTTACCCTTCTCGATGAAAAGACAACAGTTGAATTTTTGGTGCAGGATGGAGCAGAAGTTCATAAGGGACAGCTTATGGCAAAAGTGCATGGCGATATCCGGACCCTTTTATGCGGAGAGCGTACCGCACTGAATTATCTGCAGCGTATGAGCGGAATTGCAACCTACACACATTTCGTGGCAGAATTATTAAAAGGAACCGGAATCAAACTTCTGGATACCAGAAAGACAACACCAAACAATCGTATTTTTGAAAAATATGCAGTAAGAATCGGTGGTGGAAATAACCACAGATATAATCTTTCCGACGGGGTATTGCTGAAAGATAATCATATCGGAGCTGCAGGCGGAGTAAAAGAAGCGATTGCTGCTGCAAAGGAGTATGCACCGTTTGTCCGTAAGATTGAGGTAGAAGTAGAAAATCTGGATATGGTAAAGGAAGCTGTGGAGGCAGGTGCGGATATTATCATGCTGGATAATATGGACACCGATGCGCTGAAAGAAGCCATCGCCTATATTGACGGACGGGCAGAGATTGAAGTTTCCGGAAATGTGACGAAAGAAAATATTGCAAGACTGACCGGACTTGGCGTAGATTATGTTTCCAGTGGGGCATTGACACATTCGGCTCCGATTCTGGATATTTCTTTGAAAAATCTGCATCCGGTAGAAAATTAAAGAAAGTGGGATTCCAGAGATGAGCGGGGAAGAAAGGCGTGGAAAAATTATACAGGCACTGAAAAACAGCGACAAAGCAGTTTCTGCCACGACACTGGCAAAAGAATTTGACGTGAGCAGACAGGTCATTGTGCAGGATGTTGCACTTCTTCGGGCAAATGGAAAAAATATATTTTCGACCAACCGGGGGTATCTGATACAGGAAGATGAGGAGACAACCCGTGTATTTAAGGTACAGCATGAAGATGATGAGGTTGAAAAAGAACTGACAACGATTGTGGATCTCGGAGGAACCGTTGAGGATGTATTTGTATATCATAAGGTATACGGAGTGCTTCGGGCAGAGATGAATATCAAATCCCGTATGGATATCCGCAATTATATGGAGGAGATCCGTTCCGGGAAATCCAGTCTGCTGAAAAATGTTACTTCCGGATATCATTATCATACGGTCCGGGCGGAACGCGTGGAAATTCTGGATATGATTCAGGAGGAATTGCAGAAGAAGGGGCTCCTTGCAAAACTACAGGACTATGAACCTGTTGATTTTTGGGGACAGAATAATTATAATGAGTAAATGACTACTATTGTGATTATTGATAAGAAGTCAGAGAAAGAATAAAAAGGAGAAGGATGGAATGAGCGACGAGTTTACAACAAACGAAAACGGTTCAAAAACACCGGAGGAAACAAACTTTCAGGATTATACGGCACCGGAAAATGAGATCGTACAGAATGAAACATCACAGATGACGCAGGAACAGCCGGAGACTTCTTATGGAGCAACATCGGCAGAGGAAAATCCGCAGCCGGACAATACGGCATATGCGTATGGACAGACTGCGTACCAGCAGGCATATCAGAGTGAACAGTCACAGCCGAATGCATATCAGCAGGCATATTACGGACAGACACAGGCAAAGGGAACAGGAACCGGATTTGGAATTGCCTCACTGGTTCTTGGAATTTTATCTGTTTTTACATTTGCATGCTGCATCAATTATATTCTGGCAGTGCTTGCGATTATTTTCGGTATTGTGCAGATGGTAAAGAACGAGAAAAAGGGGCTGGCGATCGGTGGAATTATTACAGCAGTGATTTCGATTGTTCTTGGGATTGCCGTTTCGCTTTATGCTGTAAATATTGCGGAAAAAATGCAGGATCCGGACAGTCCGTTTTATCAGTATTTTGAAGAGTATGAGCAGAAACTGGAGGAAGGAAAGAGTTCTTTCTAGCCGGGAGTTATAAAAAGGAGAACCTGTTTTACAGGTTCTCCTTTATTCGTATATCGATGTCTGTGTAGTGGAATTCTTCGCAGGAGATGCCCTCAATCAGATAACGGGAGAGCAATTCTACCGGAAGGTATCCCTGCTTGTATGGCTGCTGGCAGATGGTAGCAGTGATAATGCCATCATCGAGCAGTTTTTTTGTGGAAGGAACACAGTCGTAAGTAAAGATACGCATGGCATCGATCCGGCCGCTTTCGACTGCGGCACGGCATCCGCCTGCTACACCGCCGGCTGCAAAATACAGCACATTGATTTCGGGGTGCAAAGCCAGCATTTCTTTGACTTTTTCATAACTTTCATTATCATCATCATGATTTTCTATTGTTTCCACGATATGAATACGTTCGCCCTTTTCGGAAAGCGTTGAAGTGAAACCCTCGATACGATCGGAGTGACAGAGTACATGTGACGAACCGGTTACAATACCAATATGGATTTCCCCGAATGTCATCAGGGAAACCAGTCCGGCAGCCGTCTGTCCGGACAGATGGTAATTACTTCCGACATATGCGATCCTGCGGGAAAGAATATCCGTGTTTACGGTAATGACCGGAATGTTCATTTCTGTAAGGCGGTCGATTTCCGCAGCGATATATAAAGAATTAAACGGTGCGATAACTAATCCATTGATGCCTTCTGCAAGAAGTGCTTCCATGGCATTAAACTGTTCCGTCTCATCAAATGGAACCTGACGGATAAGAACGGTGAAATTATAGGCAGATAATTCTTTTGCCTTGGCATTTACGCCTTCAAGGACTTCACTGAAAAAAGGATTGGAATCGGGAAATAAAATAACACCGATTTTCAGATTCTTTTTCTGTGCAGCAAGCATCAGTCCTGCTTTGTTGGGTTTATAGTTTAATTTTTCTGCAATTTCACGTACACGGGCTGCAGTATTGGCATTGACGGAACCACGGTTGTTTAGTACACGGTCAACCGTACCGCGAGAAACACCTGCCATTTCAGCAATCTGTTTTATAGTGGCCATGTCGTTCCCCCTTGTTGAATTTTTCCTGAATAACTCTTACAAGGGTAGCATTGATAAGGTAAAATGTCAATTGAAATACAGAAAATGTGTGCGTGCACGACAAGAGTGGGGAAAGTTACTGTACGCTTTCCACAAAATAAGTGCAACCGGTTTGGAAGAAATCACGAAAAAGAGAAAAAATTTCGGAAAACAGTTGAAAATATCAGCGCATCGTTGTAGGATATGAGTAGAAACGTGCACGAGCACAAAATTAACATTTCAGAATTGAGGGTTATCATGAATTACATAGGAATTGATCTGGGAACTTCTGCTGTTAAACTTCTTTTGATGGAGGGCAGTGGAAAAATTTTAAAGATCGTCAGTCGTGAATATCCAATCTGTTTTCCAAAACCGGGATGGTCGGAGCAGAATCCGTATGACTGGTTTACACAGTCAATGGATGGACTAAAGGAATTGTTGGATGGTACAGACAGGAGTCTGGTTGCCGGCATCAGCTTTGGCGGACAGATGCATGGACTTGTAGCACTGGACGATAAGGATGAAGTGATTCGTCCGGCAATTCTCTGGAACGACGGAAGGACGACAAAAGAGTGCGATTATTTAAATCAGGTAATTGGGAAGGAACGTCTTTCTGCATACACAGCCAATATTTCATTTACCGGATTTACTGCGCCGAAAGTACTCTGGATGAAAAACAATGAACCGGAGAATTTTGCAAAGATTCATAAAATTATGCTGCCAAAGGATTATCTGGCATTTCGCCTGAGCGGCAATTACAGTACGGATGTATCGGATGCGTCCGGAACACTGTTCTTTGATGTAAAGAATCGCTGCTGGTCAGAAGAAATGTGTGAGATCTGCAGTATTAAAACAAGCTGGCTTCCAAAAGTATACGAAAGTTATGAGGAAGTTGGAACGCTGCTTCCGGAACTGGCGAAGGAACTCGGCGTATCGGATCAGGTAAAAATTGTAGCCGGAGCCGGAGACAATGCGGCAGCAGCTGTGGGAACCGGAACCGTTGGAGATGGTGCATGTAACATTTCTTTGGGAACGAGCGGAACCGTATTTATTTCTTCCGATAAATTCGGAGTGGACGAAAATAATGCACTGCATTCGTTCGACCATGCGGATGGAAGTTATCATCTGATGGGCTGCATGCTTTCCGCAGCATCCTGTAATAAATGGTGGATGGATGATATTATCGGCACAAAGGATTATGGCGCAGAACAGGAAAATATTACGAAGCTTGGAGAAAACCATGTATTTTTCCTTCCATATCTGATGGGGGAGCGGTCTCCGCACAATGATCCGAATGCAAGAGGTACTTTTATCGGTTTGACCATGGATACTACCAGAGCGGATATGACACAGGCGGTACTCGAAGGTGTGGCATTTGCCTTAAGAGATTCTTTTGAGGTGGCACGTTCACTCGGCATTCATATTGCCCGTACCCGTATTTGCGGTGGAGGAGCAAAGAGTCCGCTGTGGAAAAAGATTGTGGCAAATGTGCTCAATATTCCGGTAGATATTCCGGAAAATGAACAGGGACCGTCAATGGGTGGCGCAATGCTTGCAGCAGTAGCTTGTGGAGAATACCCGACCGTCCGCGATGCAGCAGAGGCAATTGTAAAACTGACCGATACGGTAGAACCGGAACCGGAGCTTGCAGCAAAATATGAAGAGCGTTATCAGAAGTTCCGTAAGATTTATCCGGCATGCAGGGATCTGTTTTTGGAACTTGCAAAATAAAATCGTATCATCGTATCTAACAAAAAATTAAAATGATTACATACAACAAGGAGGCAAAATCATGATTAATATTCCAGAAGTAAAAGTAGGTATCGTTGCAGTCAGCCGTGACTGTTTCCCGGAGTCTCTTTCCGTAAACCGCAGAAAGGCGCTGATCAAAGCATATACAGACAAGTATGATGCAAAGGATATTTATGAGTGTCCGGTCTGCATCGTAGAGAGTGAAATTCATATGGAGCAGGCGCTGGCAGATATTAAAGCAGCAGGATGCAATGCGCTGTGTGTATACCTTGGAAACTTCGGACCGGAAATTTCCGAGACCATGCTTGCAAAATATTTTGATGGACCAAAGATGTTTGTTGCTGCAGCAGAAGAGTCCCAGAACAATCTGGTTCAGGGACGTGGAGATGCATACTGCGGTATGTTAAATGCAAGTTACAACTTAAAACTTCGCAATGTCGGTGCTTACATTCCGGAATATCCGGTTGGAGATGCAGAGGATTGCGCAGATATGATTCACGACTTTTTACCGATTGCAAGAGCAGTAGAAGGACTTGCAAACTTAAAAATCATTTCCTTTGGACCAAGACCAACGAATTTCCTTGCATGCAATGCTCCAATCCAGCAGCTTTATAATCTGGGCGTGGAAATTGAGGAAAATTCAGAGCTGGATCTGTTTGAGGCATTCAACAACCACGCAGGAGATCAGCGTATTCCGGAGGTTGTTGCAGATATGAAAGCAGAACTCGGTGAGGGAAACAAAAAGCCGGAGATTTTAGAGAAACTTGCACAGTATGAACTGACACTGCTTGACTGGATTGAGGCGCACAAAGGTTCCCGTAAATATGTTGCAATTGCAGGAAAATGCTGGCCGGCATTCCAGACACAGTTTGGATTTGTTCCGTGTTATGTCAACAGTCGTCTGACCGGAAGAGGCATTCCGGTATCCTGCGAGGTAGATATTTACGGCGCACTGAGTGAGTTTATCGGTACCTGCGTGAGCGAGGATGCTGTCACACTGCTCGACATCAATAACTCCGTTCCGAAGGATATGTACAAAGAGTCGATCGAGGGCAAGTTTGACTATACACATAAAGATACATTTATGGGATTCCATTGTGGCAATACCTGTTCAAAGAAGCTGGCATCCTGTGAGATGAAAAACCAGATGATCATGGCAAGAAGCCTTCCTGTCGAAGTAACAAACGGTACCCTTGAGGGAGATATTGCACCGGGCGATATCACATTCTACCGCCTGCAGTCCACTTCCGACAATAAGCTGCGCGCGTATGTGGCACAGGGAGAAGTCCTTCCGGTTGCAACCCGTTCGTTCGGAAGCATTGGCGTATTTGCCATTCATGAGATGGGACGTTTCTACCGTCACGTTCTGATCGAGAAGAATTATCCGCATCACGGAGCGGTTGCATTCGGACATTACGGAAAGGCTCTGTTTGAGGTATTTAAGTATATTGGGGTTCCGATGGAGGACATCAATTACAACCAGCCGGCATCTCTGCCTTATCCGACGGAGAATCCGTTCGCATAAAGAAAAATAATATGGGAATAAGCACCAGCTTGGGCCTGTAGATGTCTGCAGGTTAAGCTGGTGCTTTTTAAATGGGAGTTTCATCCCAAAGATACCAAGTGAAACAGGAAAACTAAAATCATTTGGCAGGTAATTCATCCGGCAGCAATACAGAAAATGACAACAGTTCAACTGTGACACCGGCTCCGGTGAATGGGGCGGACGGATACAGTGTTTACACATTCGTATGCAACGGCAAAAATAATTTTAAGAAACAGAAGGAGACGGTAAACGGTACAAAGTAAAATTTCAGATTTTCAAAAAAAGAAAAAGTATGGTATTATAAAACTGGCATCACGGATGCCGGTTCTATAATAAAAATCTGAGGTGATTGTACAATGAAACAGGAAAATTATATACGTGGCATGATAATGATCATTTTGTCGGCATTCTTTTTTGCGTGTATGAATGTGAGTGTGCGGCTGGCGGGAGATCTGCCGTCCGTACAGAAAAGTTTTTTTCGGAATCTGGTAGCTGCATTTTTTGCGGCAATTATTCTTATCAAAAGTCATACAGCACCTAAGGTGGAAAAAACACAGTGGGGTTCACTGTTTTTACGCTGTGCATTTGGGACACTTGGAATTCTTTGTAATTTCTACGCGATTGATCACCTGCTGGTGGCAGATGCTTCTATTTTAAATAAATTATCTCCCTTTTTTGCAATTATTTTTTCCTTCCTGTTATTAAAAGAAAAGATAAAACCAGCTCAGGCAATGTGCGTTATACTGGCATTTGTCGGCTGTTTGTTTGTGGTAAAACCGGGGTTTGAAAATGCACATCTGATCCCTGCGCTTATTGGCGTATGCGGAGGACTGGGGGCAGGAATCGCATATACAATGGTGCGGAAGATGGGTACACACGGAGTAAAGGGACCGGTCATTGTGTTTTATTTTTCCTGCTTTTCCTGTATTATTGTGATACCGTGGATCGTATTTCATTATCAGCCGATGTCACTGCGGCAGTTGTTGACGCTGCTTCTTGCGGGACTTTTTGCAGCGGGAGGACAGTTTACGATCACCGCAGCATATACCTATGCACCCGCCGGAAAAATTTCTATTTTTGATTATTCACAGATTATTTTTGCAACATTACTTGGATTTCTTTTATTCGCGGAGATTCCGGATCGATACAGTCTGATAGGATATGGATTGATCATTCTGGCTTCACTGGGAAATTTTCTGTATAACTGGAAACACAAAGATTAAAGGAGTATTCACATGTCGATTATTTCATTTCGGTGTCATACAACCATTCATCTGGCACCATTGGTAAATCAGGAAACGATTCATCAGGATATGGATAGGGGACAGCAGCTTATGTCAAGGATCAATCAGGGAATCCTTAGGGAGATAAAGCCCAAAAACCCACTGGTTGAATGGTATTACTGGAAGGACAAACACACAGTTTCGGATGTCACAGAGCATAGTTTGTTTAAGATGGCGCAGGGGATGCTCTCCCCCGTGGAAAATGATAATTACCGGTTGGAAGAGATTGAAGAATTAAATAATGCATGGGCAGTTTATGATAAAAAACTGAACACATTTTTTGCGTTTGACCCGGCAATTACGACATTGCAAAAAGATGAGAAGCGAAACCGTGTGCTGGTAGTCTGTGAAGACAAGGAACGTGGGCTGATTGATGTCATTGAAGCGGGAGCCCTGCTGCTTGAGTGTCTGCGTGCATTTACAGGGATAGAAGAACTTTGCTTTCTTCCGCTCAACCCGGACTACTATATATGGACAGGAACGGTGACTGGGATTGACGGATTGAAGATGCGCAGTAATGGATATGCCGGTACCTGGCTGCTTCTGCAAAGTGAAAGCCAGGTGAAGAAATTGCGGATGCTTGCAACAATTTACAGTATGGATTATCCGAATCTGGTAGATTCGGATGAACTGGCACGCAGACTGGCAAAGGAGGAAGCCGCAGGGCAGTGCATCCGAAGCAGGCATGGGATCGTGCTGTTTACGGAAGAGGGCCTTGTGTATATGGATGGAACAAATCCGGACAATGACTGGGAACTGAAGTATCCAATTTATGAGAATGACTGTTATTATGAGATGCTGAGATTTGCTTACCAGAAACAGGTATCCGGGGAACTGGAAAATTACTGTGCATGGAAAGCCTGGCTGAACAAGGATTTTACTTGACATCTGAAAGAATCATTACTATACTTAAAACCAAAGGTGAAAAACGAAGACGAAGACAGTAACTGTGATAGGAAAGTCAAAGAGAGTTGGAACAGGTGAGAGCCAATACGAGTAATATGACAGTGAAAATCACTTCCGAGTTGCGGATCGAAATCCCAGGAGAGTAGAGTTCGACGTATTTCCAGCGTTATGGGAACGAAGTATGCAAATCCTTTTTGAATAAGGGATTTAAGTACATGGTAATCAGGTGGTATAACGTGACCCCGCGTCCTAATTACTGGACGTGGGGATTTTTTATTTCAGAATCATAAATGCAGGAGGAAAATATGTACAACAAAGTAGATACCAATATGAACTTTGTCGATCGCGAAAAAGAAACGGAAAAATTCTGGCGCGAAAATGATATCTTCAAAAAATCCATGGAGAACCGTAAGGAAGGCGAGACTTACACATTTTATGACGGACCGCCTACGGCAAACGGAAAACCACATATCGGACATGTAGAGACACGTACCATCAAGGATATGATTCCAAGATTCCAGACCATGAAAGGAAAGTACGTTCCACGGAAAGCCGGATGGGATACTCACGGTCTTCCGGTAGAAATCGAAGTGGAGAAACTTCTTGGACTGGATGGAAAGGATCAGATCGAAGCATATGGTCTTGAGCCATTCATCAAAAAGTGTAAAGAATCCGTCTGGAAATACAAGGGTATGTGGGAAGATTTCTCAAATACGGTAGGTTTCTGGGCTGATATGGACAATCCATACGTTACCTATGATGACAATTTCATTGAATCCGAGTGGTGGGCATTAAAAGAGATCTGGAACAAAGGACTTCTCTACAAGGGATTCAAGATCGTGCCTTACTGTCCTCGGTGTGGGACTCCGCTTTCCGCACAGGAAGTTGCACAGGGATATAAATTAGTAAAAGAAAAATCTGCAGTCGTCCGTTTTAAGGTTGCCGGAGAGGATGCGTATTTTCTGGCATGGACCACAACTCCGTGGACACTGCCAAGTAACGTGGCACTCTGTGTAAACCCGAATGATACTTATATTAAGGTAAAAGCTGTGGACGGCTACACATATTATCTGGCAGAGGCACTGGCAGACAAGGTACTTTCTCCACTGTTATCCAAAGAGGACAAAGAGGCAGGAAAGAAAGCTTACGAAGTGCTGGAAACCTGCAAGGGAAAGGATCTTGAGTACAAAGAATATGAGCCGCTTTATGCCTGTGCAAAGGAACTGGCAGATAAGCAGGGAAAGAAAGGATTCTTTGTCACCTGTGATACTTATGTCACCATGTCCGATGGTACCGGAATCGTTCATATCGCACCGGCATTTGGTGAGGATGATGCCAATGTCGGAAGAAACTATGACCTTCCGTTCGTACAGTTTGTAAACGGAAAAGGAGAGCTGACCGAGGAGACACCGTTTGCCGGTATGTGGGTAAAAGATGCCGATCCGGAAGTATTAAAGGATTTGAGTGCAAGAAAGCAGCTTTTTGATGCACCGAAGTTTGAACATGAGTATCCACACTGCTGGAGATGTGACAAGCCTCTGATCTACTATGCAAGAGAGTCCTGGTACATCAAGGAGACCGCGGTAAAGGATGATCTGATCCGAAATAATAATACGGTCAACTGGATTCCGGAATCTATCGGTTCCGGCCGTTTCGGAAACTGGCTGGAGAACATTCAGGACTGGGCAATTTCCCGTAACCGTTACTGGGGTACCCCACTTAATATCTGGGAGTGCGCGTGCGGACACAGGGAGTGCATCGGAAGCCGTGCCGAACTGGCAGAAAAGGCTGGTGATCCAAAGGCGGCAGAGGTAGAACTTCACAGACCATACATTGACGCCGTTACGATCAAGTGTCCGGAGTGTGGTAAGGATATGCATCGTGTACCGGAAGTATTAGACTGCTGGTTTGATTCCGGAGCGATGCCGTTTGCACAGCATCATTATCCATTTGAAAACAAAGAAGTGTTTGAGCAGCAGTTCCCTGCAAAGTTTATCTCCGAGGCTGTGGATCAGACCAGAGGATGGTTCCATTCCCTGATGGCAGAGTCTACACTGCTTTTCAACAAAGCACCATATGAGAATGTTATCGTACTTGGACATGTACAGGATGAGAATGGACAGAAGATGTCCAAGTCCAAGGGAAATGCGGTGGATCCGTTTGATGCACTGCAGACATACGGTGCTGATGCCATCCGCTGGTATTTCTATACGGCATCTGCACCATGGATTCCAAAGAGATTCTCCGGTAAGCTTGTGCTCGAAGGTCAGCGTAAATTTATGGGAACGCTCTGGAACACCTATGCGTTCTTCGTGCTTTACGCAAATATTGATAAATTTGATGCCACAAAATACAAACTGGAATATGATAAATTATCGGTTATGGATAGATGGCTTCTTTCCAAGCTTAATTCTGCAGTAGCCGGTGTGGATGACTGTCTGTCCAATTATAAGATTCCGGAAGCAGCAAAATATCTTCAGGAATTTGTGGATGATATGAGTAACTGGTATGTCCGTCGTTCCCGTGAGCGTTTCTGGGCAAAGGGTATGGAACAGGATAAAATCAATGCCTATATGACATTGTATACAGCACTCGTTACCATCAGCAAGGCAGCAGCACCGATGATTCCGTTTATGACAGAGGATATTTACCGTAATCTGGTATGTTCCATTGATCCGTCTGCACCGGAAAGTATTCACCTGTGTGACTTCCCGACGGTGGATGAGAAGATGATCGACAAGGATCTGGAAACTGCAATGGATGAGGTATTAAAGATCGTTGTTATGGGACGTGCGTGCCGGAACAGTGCCAATATCAAAAACCGTCAGCCGATTGGTCAGATGTATGTCAAGGCACCGGAAGCACTGGGTGATTTTTATAAGGATATCATTGCGGATGAGCTGAATGTGAAGAATGTGACGTTTACGGATGATGTTTCTTCTTATACCGATTATCAGTTTAAACCACAGCTTCGTACCGTGGGTCCGAAATATGGAAAATATTTAAAACAGATTCAGTCTGTCCTGTCAGAACTTGACGGAAATGCTGCAATGAAAGAATTAAAAGAGAACGGATGTCTGAAACTTGACAGTGTAAGTTCTGAGGTTGTATTATTGGAAGAGGATCTGCTGATTACCATGACACAGGCAGAAGGCTTTGTGACCGAGGGGGACAACAATGTGACAGTTGTTATGGATACAAGACTGACTCCGGAACTGATTGAAGAAGGTTTTGTGCGTGAGCTGATCAGTAAGATTCAGACGATGCGTAAAGAAGCAGGTTTTGAAGTTATGGATCATATTGCTGTTTCTTATACAGCAGATGAGAAGGTAACTGGTATTTTCAATAAATATGGAGAAAAGATCCAGACAGAAGTACTTGCAAATGCTATCACTGCAGGCACACTTGCCGGATATCAGAAAGAATGGAGCATTAACGGTGAGAAGGTTACGCTGGCAGTGGAAAAACAATAGTGTCACGCAAACCAGGCACAGAGGAGGACTTTTGATGCGAGACAAAGTGTTTAGTAAAAAGGAGTTTATTGCTTCCGTGACAGAAAATGTCAAGACGATGTATCGTAAGACATTGAAAGAAGCGACACAGCAGGAGATTTATCAGGCTGTTTCACTGGCTGTCAAGGATGTTGTCATGGATGAATGGATGGCAACACAGCAGGTCATTGAAAAAGATGACCCTAAGATATTGTATTATATGTCCATGGAGTTTCTGATGGGCAGGGCACTGGGGAATAATCTGATTAATCTGGGGGCTTATGGGGAAGTAAAAGAAGCACTTGAAGAGATTGGACTGGATTTGAGTGTCATTGAAGACCAGGAGCCGGATCCGGCTCTTGGAAATGGCGGACTTGGCCGGCTGGCAGCATGTTTTATGGATTCTCTTGCTACTCTGGGCTATGCCGCATATGGATGTGGAATCCGTTACCGCTACGGTATGTTCAAGCAGCAGATTATTGATGGATTTCAGGTCGAAGTACCGGATAACTGGCTGAAGGATGGATATCCGTTTGAACTTCGCAGACCGGAATACTGCTACGAGATCAAGTTTGGTGGTCATGTGGAAGAAACCGCAGGGGAGGACGGAAATCTGCACTTTGAGCAGGTAGGGTATCAGTCTGTTCTTGCAATTCCTTATGATATGCCGATTGTTGGCTACGGCAACCATGTGGTAGATTCCCTGATGATCTGGGATGCACAGCCGAAGGAAGAGTTTTCACTGGATTCCTTTGACCGTGGAGATTACGATCAGGCAGTGGAGCAGGAAAATCTTGCCCGCAACCTGGTAGAGGTGCTGTATCCGAACGACAATCACGTAAAAGGAAAGGAACTGCGCTTAAAACAGCAGTATTTCTTTGTTTCCGCAAGTATCCAGCGTGCGCTGGAGCGTTTTAAGAAACATCACAATGATCTGCATGATCTGCCAAAGAAGGTAACGTTCCAGATGAATGATACCCATCCGACGGTTGCTGTTGCAGAACTGATGCGAATCCTTCTGGATGAGGAAGGCATGTCATGGGATGAGGCATGGGAGATCACAACACACTGTGTAGCTTATACCAACCATACCATCATGGCAGAGGCACTTGAAAAGTGGCCGATCGACATCTTCCAGAGACTGCTTCCGCGTGTATATCAGATCGTGGATGAGATCAACCGCCGTTTTGTAGAAGAGATCCGTGCAAAATATCCGGATAATGAGGAGAAGGTGCGCAAGATGGCAATTCTCTACGACGGACAGGTGAAGATGGCAAATCTTGCAATTGTTGCCGGATATTCTGTCAACGGTGTGGCAAGACTGCATACAGAGATTCTTGAGAAGCAGGAACTTCGTGATTTCTATGAACTGTTTCCGGAGAAATTTAACAATAAAACCAACGGTATCACACAGAGACGTTTCCTTGCACATGGAAATCCACTGCTTGCAGACTGGGTAACAAAGCATGTCGGAAAAGACTGGATCACAAGTCTTGCGAAGGTCGAGGATCTGACAAAATATGCAACCGATCCGAAAGCACAGCAGGAATTTCTGGAGATCAAAAAGCAGAATAAGATCCGTCTGGCAAAATATATCAAAGAGCACAATGGTATCGAAGTCGATCCGGATTCTATCTTTGATGTACAGGTTAAGAGACTGCATGAGTATAAGAGACAGCTTATGAATATCCTGCATGTGATGTATCTGTACAACCAGATCAAGGAAAATCCGGGCATGGATTTCTATCCGAGAACTTTTATCTTCGGAGCAAAGGCTGCAGCCGGATATCGTACGGCAAAGAAGACCATCAAGCTGATTAACACTGTTGCGGATGTAATCAATAATGATCCATCCATCAACGGAAAGATCAAGGTTGTGTTCATTGAGGACTACCGTGTATCCATTGCAGAGTGGATTTTTGCGGCAGCAGATGTCAGCGAACAGATTTCCACAGCAAGTAAAGAGGCATCCGGAACCGGAAACATGAAGTTTATGTTAAATGGTGCGATTACACTTGGAACCATGGACGGAGCGAATGTTGAGATGTACGAGGAAGTCGGTGCAGACAATATCTTTATCTTTGGTATGAGCGCAGATGAGGTTATCGCACATGAGCAGCATCATGATTACAACCCATATGATATCTACAACAACGATGAGGATATCAGGAAAGTTGTCAACCAGCTGGTAGACGGAACATACTCCCACAATGACCGTGAACTGTTCCGTGAACTGTACAACTCACTGTTAAACCCACAGCAGGGACAGGTGGCAGACCGCTACTTTATCCTTGCAGATTTCCGTGCATATGCAAATGCACAGAAGAAGATCGGTGCTTATTACACCAACAAGAGTGCGTGGGCAAAGTCTGCAATTTTAAATATTGCGCACAGTGGTAAATTCTCTTCTGACAGAACCATTCAGGAATATGTGGATGATATCTGGAAACTTGATAAGATTGAAGTGAATACGGAAGGCTGCTAATCGCTTGGATGGCAGTGGCAGAAAAGGCGGGAAACCCGATGGGGATCCCGCCTTTTTAGTCTGCAAATTTTCCATATGGAAGATAGATATACAATAGGAAAATAGAACTAAAAACAGATAGCGAATGATAAATATCCGCTATCTGTCTTCTTTCAGGAAAGAAATGTATGCAGTTCCTTCAGGCGTGCATTAAAATCAGAAATCCCCAGATCATACAATTCCTGTTCCAACTTTTCATCGCGTGCGTAAGTACTCATTTTTAACTCTTTCGAAGGAGCAAAGACGAGGGCTTCCCCGGCGGTTTCGTGTTTTTTAACATCGGCAATATTCTGGCGGTACATCAGATGCCGGTTGTCGAGGGCTTTTATGGTCTGTGGATATTTGCGCAGGGCATGCCGGTAAATGTGCCGGAAGCCTTCCGGCTGCTTTACAAAACTGCGGGGTTTGCTTAAGATTACAACCACACGGTCACATCCCTTGGCAAACGCGCGCTCGATCGGAACGGAATCCGATAATCCACCATCAAAATACGTCTCATTATGGAAAGAAATCGGACGACACATCACAGGCAGGGCACAGCTTGCCATGATGGCACGGTAGTCATCCTGTTTCATATCATCTTTGGTAAAATACACCGGTTTTCCGGTTGCAGCATCGGTTGCAACAAGCTCGAACTCGGCCGGATTTTCCACGATGGCAGGATAATCGATCGGGTCAGCTCCATCGGAGTTGGTCAGTGTCTGATAAATATACTGAAGACCGAAAAACTGTCCGGTGCGTAGCAGATTTTTGACGCCCATATAACCAGGTTCGTTCAGATGGTCTACATAAAAACGAAGATTGCGCCCGCGTTGTCCGGCGAGATAGCTTGCTGTGTTTGCAGATCCGGCCGATACGCCGATGCAGTAATCGAATGTAATGTGTTCATCTAAAAAGCGGTCAAGAATGCCTGCGCTGTAGGCACATTTCATGCCGCCGCCTTCTACTACAAGTCCTGTCTTCATGTCTGGGATACTCCTTTTGCCTGAAATTAGCATTATTGTAGCACTTTTTTTCTTTTTGTCAAATTTTTAACAATATGTGTTTGTTTTTCTGCAACCGTTTAAGTGGTGCCGGGACATTTGAAAAAAAGTGATTGGCTGACAATTCCTTAGAATGGGGACAGCCCGGAAGGCAGAGATATTGGATTTTCTTGATATGAGATATGATTTGACGAATGGGCAGATTGAGGAAGGTATGGGATAATATTTAAAAATAATAATATCCTTTCGTGAAGAAAGTTTCATAAAAGCTAAGAAAGTTTTCAATAAAGTTGTGGAATTTGTTTCTCATGGAAGTTCATCTCCTTTCTGTTTACGTTGTCATTATAAAACACGAAAGGGAATATTACTTGCCAAAATAAAAAAATAAATGGACAAAAATTGCAAAAAGCAGAGATTCCAATCCTCTGCTTTTTGCATTTTTTTATATGTTTTTACGATATTCAGAAGGTGACAGTCCTTTTGCCTTTTGAAAAATGCGGCTGAAATACAGTGGATTATCATATCCGACAATTTGTGCGATCTCATTGATATTGTATTGTGTATTTTGAAGCAATGCTTCGGCATTATATATTCTTTTTTGTAGAATGAATTGCTTTGGCGTGATTCCGGCATATAATCTGAAATTACGGATAAACCAACTGGCACTGACATGATTTTGTTCGGCATAGTCATCAATGCTGATTGGTTCATTGTAATGTTCACTGAAATAAGAAATTGCTTTGTCTATTTCCTCAGCAGCATGGGAGTTCACTGTGTTGACAGAAAATTTAAAGTGGCGTTGTAGTTTTATAAAAATTTGTCTTAAATACATTTCAAGCATTTCAGAATAGCTATCCTGACACATTTGTAATTCTTTTATCATGGCACGGAAAAGATACTGATATTCCGAACCGGAACCACAGTGGAACACCCTTTTATCATTTGTCAATCCATAGGAACGGAGCAGATTGGTGACATTGTTTCCTGTAAAATGAACCCAGTAAACCTCCGTCTGGTCTTTGGCATAGTATTCATATTTCTGGGGTTCTCTTGGGCGGTATAAAACCATATGACCAGCATGAACAATCGTTTCTTCCTCATCGTTGTCAAAATGAAAATGAGCTTTCCCGGCAGCAATAAAGATCAACTGAAAATCAACTCTGCCACGTGGTCTCCAGGTGGGAAGTTTAGGGTGCGTATATAACTTGTAAGTCCCACACATGGTTACGACAAGTGGCTTGGATTTATCTTTTCTGTCAATTGTTGAGTTATTCAGATATGCATTATTGGTATACATTTGAGACCCCCATAGGATAATTGAAAATGTTCATGAAATAATAATCTGAAATACATAAATTTATGTTTGGCTCATGATGCAATTTTATCATTTTATGCATGTCTTGTCTATTTAGATTTTAAACGTTTGAAATAATGGTATTTTTTGTATAAATTAACGTGCTGGAAAATGAAAGTCAATAAAAGTACATGTCAAAAATAACAAAAGAAAGGAATAAAGAAAATGGTTTTTGTTAATTATACTGTTTTGTGCATGTTTTGTGTAATTTATGATATGGTTTTTTGACATCAGTTTTTATATACTATCTATAACAAAGTTGTGGGAACAAAAATAAGGATCATCGAAAGGAGCAGTTTCACATGGAAGAAAAGAAATACCTGAAATGGTATAACAAGGTGGGGTATGGAACCGGAGATCTGGCAGGAAATGTCGTGTATGCATTTCTTTCCTCGTTTGTAATGTTGTATCTGACAAATACGGTAGGGTTAAATCCGGGAGTTGTTGGAACATTGATCATGGTATCAAAATTATTCGACGGTGTCAGTGATATGTTTTTTGGTACATTGATTGACAAAACAAAGAGCAGACTTGGAAAAGCAAGACCGTGGATGCTTTATGCATATATTGGCTGTGCAGTAACGCTTGTGGCGAACTTTGCAATACCGGAAAGTCTTGGAAAAACAGCACAGTATGCATGGTTTTTTATTGCATATACTTTGCTGAATGCAGTATTTTTTACTGCAAACAATATTGCCTATGCATCACTGGTTACGTTTTGTACAAAAAATAGCAAAGAACGGGTAGAAATGGGGTCGTTCCGTTTTATTTTTGCGTTTTTAACAAGTCTGATCATTCAATCTATCACCGTTCAGTTTGTAAGAATGGCAGGCGGTGGAGCTGCTGCATGGAGAACCGTAGCAATCATATACGCAGTAATCGGACTGATTGTAAACACAATTTCCGTATTCTCAATCAAAGAACTTCCGGAGGAAGAATTAAAGGCAGGCAGAGAACAGACAGAAGAAAAATATGGTTTGATTGAAGCCGCAAAACTTTTATTTTCCAATAAATATTATCTTATGATTTGTGTTACTTATATTTGTCAGCAGATCCATTCGGCTATGTTAAATATGGGTATTTACTATATGATTTATGTTTTGAAAAATGAAGATTTATATTCGGTCTTTTCCTGGGCAATTAATATCCCTGTCATCATTGCAATGTGTATTACACCTATGCTTGTGGAAAAGATGAAGGGATTATATCGAATGAATCTTGCAGGATACATTCTTGGAACAGCCGGACGTGTCGGTGTTATTTTTGCAGGCTATATGGGAAGTGTTCCGCTGATGCTTGCTTTTACCGCAATCGCAGCACTTGGAATGGCACCATGGCAGGGAGATATGGGAGCTGTTGTGGCAAGCTGTTCAGAATACACATACCTGACAAAACATAAACACATTGATGGAACCATGTATTCCTGTACATCCTTTGGAACCAAAATCGGGGGTGGAATCGGAGTTGCCCTCTGCGGATGGCTGCTTGATGCAAGCGGATTTGTCAAGGAAGCGGCCGTGCAGCCTGCATCCTGCATGAATATGCTTCACATTATGTATTTATGGATTCCAATGATCCTGTCATTAGTCATTACATTTATTATGTCAGAAATGAATGTGGAAGCAGCGAACCGGCGACTTAGAGAACAGATGGAGGAGTGTTGACGTGGAATATAGTGGAATGAAAGAAATTGTATGGGGTGTATGGAAAGAGAGGGAAAATATGAACGCTGATATGAAATGGCTGGACAATCCGGAAGTGTTTAGGGTAAATCAATTGGAATCACATAGTGATCATTGTTATTATCTGGATTATTCAGACATGAAAAAAGAAAAAAATCCATTATTACAGTCATTAAATGGTCAATGGGAGTTTGCTTACAGCAAAAATGTGATGGAAA
>ENA-OOZX01000296-OOZX01000296.1-human-gut-metagenome-genome-assembly--contig:-NODE-296-length-48414-cov-3.962861_pt1 | contig 48414 bp, 47 predicted proteins | sample MGYA00241048_ERZ501412 | MGnify/ENA primary metagenome ERZ501412 (study PRJEB25962, sample SAMEA2042518) | human gut metagenome | biome: human gut; feature: human-associated habitat; material: faeces... | reverse complement strand
TGTGAGGTTCTTCTTTCGTCTATTGACATTATTTATGAATTACAGGAATGCTTAAGGATTTATTTTTTCTTTTTTACTCTTCCTCTGAGTAGTCACAGTTTGAGCATTGCCAAACTTCTCCATTCCAATGTAAACAACTGCCGCATTCAGGGCATGGACGAACTTCATCATCGTCATCCTCTAATTCGCCTGAACAATATGGACAATGGCTATATTCAGATTCATCATAGACTTTATCACAAAATGGACACTGCTGCATAATTCTGCCTCCTTTCACATTAACATCAATAATCAAACTTAGTTGTTATCGTTCTGAGCAGATGTGGTTAATTCCATCATCTTCTGCGCATATGTATGACCATCAATTTCTTCATTGGCATACTGTTGCATAAGCTCGTCAATTTGTTCTTTCAATTCTTCTCGTGTCATTTTCTCACCACCTCCTAATTTGATTTCTTAAGTGTTACAGGAATGCTTAAGTTTTCCTAATCTTCCGTTAAGTCTCCACCCCGACAAAAATCCGCCAAATCAAAATCAGAATAATGTTCTTTTTCATTTTCACCAAAAATTTCATCATACCATGTCACACTTCCATCAATAATTTTTACCCTATTTCCACATTCTGGGCATGTATACCATGCCCAATCATCAAATTCTGTCATTAACATTCCACATGTTTTACAAGTAGGATAATCTTTCATTTTATCATCTTCTCTCATCATTTATAAATAATATATTGGCTTATCATCAGGATTCTGAACCTTAAGTTCTACTCATTCATCTTCATCCACCAAAGAAATATTTACCTCCTCAGAATCGAAAGCTCCCATTGGATATTCTCTCTTCCAACCAGCGATACGAATAACCTTACCGCATTCTGGACACTTGTAATTTTGCTCGCTATCAAAATATCTTATAAAATCTGGTCCCATACCATTTTCTCTTTCTTCGCTACTTTCTGAACAAACATAGTCTTCCAAATCAACAGTGTCTTCTGCATCACAGTTAGGACACTTGATATCCTCCATCATTTCTAACTCAAACTGCCAATCCTCAAAATCCATAAATTCTTCACCTTCACTTTCACGTCTTGTTATTTCTTCCAAGTAATAATCAGAAGGCATGGAATCATACTTAATACCAGCATCGAGCAGTTCAGCTGATAAACTTAAGGCACCTTGTATTTGTTGCAATTTGTCTTCCATATTTTTTCTTCTTTGCTCAAGTGCATCTGTAAATGATACTTTTCCTAAATCTATATTCTTAATATCATCGCATGTTAGCCCAGCCTTGGTGAGTACTACTAATTGTTTTAGTCGAGCAATATCATTAGCTGTATACCCCGCCTTCTTTGTCTCAGACACAAAAATCCCCTTCTTCTTAAAATATTTTAGGCGGTTATTGTTTATACCAAGTAGTTCATATACTTCTTTGGCCTGTTTCAACGCTACTTTTTCTTTACTCATACTCAGTTCCTCCTTTTCTTACTCCATCATACCTGATGGGGACAATCTCCCCGTCAAGTATTTTTTTGATTTCTTAATGTCCCTGGGAACTTAAGTTTTCCTACCACCTCTATTTTCTTACTCAGTTCTTCTTTTGACAAAAGATTAATTGCCTGATTTTCTATATTTACTTGTTTTTTTGTTCTTCTTGCTTTAACATTCATCTTGAATACCTCTTGTGTTTTTAGATTTTACTAACTGGCCGGTCAGTAATAATCTAAATTTACTTGAGGTATTCTTTTTGGTCAATTCCCTTTACTCTTTAAAGTATACAGGAAGCTCCTCTCTTTTCTTTTTCTACATACCAATTTCTTATAATACTGAATATTTTTCTACTTCTTCGGCATAAGAATTTTAGGTCTTATAAATTAAATTCTTTCTTAAGCAATTCAATAAGGAACCGAGCACTCTCCTTATCAAATTGAATAGATTGGCTAATTTTCTCTGGCATTTCTCGTCCTTTTCTACCATACGTGTCAATTTGAAAGTATTTTTGCTCATTCGATTCAAATACAGTATATGTCGTATAAACCTTCGTATGTACCATATTTCTATCTTTATCAATACGCTTTATCGTTTCTAAATCTATCTGTGCCATCTCCGTTTTCCTCTCTAATCTAAATATCTTTTACTATGAAATTTTTATTTCCTTATCCAACAACTTGCTTAATCACACCAGTTCACATTTTTTACTTTTTCCAAAAAAATTTTGTTATGTCAATTATATATACTGAATTAGAATTTTAGAAATTATAATTATTAATTTAATCCATAATATTTTGATCAAATATAGTTTCTTCAACAACCTTTACACACTCTTCGGTATGTTTTTTTATATCATTTCCCCAAAATCGAATTACTGTCCAACCTTCAAATGATAATCTCTTATTTATTTCATCATCTCGCTCTCTGTTCCTCGATATTTTTCTAATCCAATAGTCCGCATTATTACTGTTCTTAAGTTTCAATTTCAATATATCCCAATCTTTTCCATGAAAAAATTCGCTGTCACAAAAAATGACAATTTTATATTTGGGCAACACAATATCGGGTTTTCCTAAAAGTTTATTATAATTTTTTCTATATCTATATCCTTTTTTCCATAAAGCTTTTCTTAAAATCACTTCTATTTTAGTATCTTTAGACTTAATGTGTTTCATATTTTTTCTTCGTTGGTCTTTTGTAAGATTATCCATTTTATACTTTTATCCTATTACATATAAATAACTAGATTCATTTCAAACTAGATCTTTTTTCAATACTTGTCTGTTAACACTTAAAATATCTCTTAATTTTGTATGTGTATATGGCACCTTGTTATGATTTTGAACCATTTCAATTACATTAGAAACACTTATAGCTGAACCATTTACACCTGTTTCATCTACAATATTTTGTATTTGTTTGTTAATATTTTTCCCAAATCCACCCGCAATATATGAGAAAAAGGCTAATTCTCTTTGACTATCACCATAATTTTGTATATTTTCAATGTAATTATGTACCATCCGATTATAATGGTCATTACTAATCGTGTATTTTCGATACGCTTTGTTATCTAGAATTGCCTGATATCCATCTTGATTATCAGAAACCAGTAATACATCTGGTGTTAATCCAATTGGCCCAACATGCTTAGTTTCATATCCAAATACATCATGAAATAATTCTACTGTTGCTTTCTCAAATTCTGTTGCTTCTTCTCTTCCCTTAAATGCCATTTCGAAATATTCCGTCATGAATGCGTCTATAGAACCATTTGGATATACTTCAAATAATATGTCTTCTACTATTTTTTCTTTTATTCCTGTCGTCTGTACAATATAATCTACAAGAGGTGCTGTAATCTTTGTAATTGGTCTTTTTAATGCTTGTGTAATATACGCTTGTTTAATTTTTTGTATTGCTATCATTTTAGCTGTTATTGTTTTTGATGATGTAAGATTTCTATTATCCTTTCTGTGTTTAGGATCAATCCCATACTTTCTTTGAAAATATTCATGTCTTTCTGGCTGATCAATAAACTTTAATGGATTACTAAGAATATTTTTAACTTCTTCTTGCTTATCCTCCAAGATTTCAATCTTTTTTTCATCTCTCTTTACTAATTGCGTATATTCCAACCAATTGACTAAGGTATTAGCAAGATCCATCAAATGACTATATGGATGTTCTAAATTTATAGTTCCTTTTGAGGGTTTATATTTATCAAAAAAATCTTTTTCCAAACAATTGTCCCCATAGGTTCTAAATTGTTCTATACGATCTACAATATAATTATAACATTTCTCTGTTTCATTTTCTGCTTCAGTTACAATAATTTTTGCAATTTCCTCTTCTGTTAAATAACCGACTTTATCGTCATTTAATAATTTTAATAAGAAACGAAATGGCCTAATTTTAAAACGTTGATTAACCTTTACACCTCTCCCCACTGAAAAAGCAGAAGGAAATTGATATTTTAATATTTGTTGTTTTAATATTTCAACTGGCGAATCTCCATTCATAATGGCTTCGCCTGCTAACGTTAGTTTAATTTTTTCTGTAGATTCTTGTATAAAGATAAGTCCCAAACTAACCAACCATGCTTTATATGTTCTTGCACCTCCTCCTGTTTGGTCTCTTCTTTCACCTTTGCGTTTTAATCCAGCATTTTCTAATGCATCTTCATAAGCCAAATGAGAATCTCTTTGACCTTCCCATTCTTGATTTAATGCCAAATCCGCAAATATAGATAATACTTCTGGCACTGAATTTAATTTTCTTTTCGGACGTGTTACCCACCAGTAATTTAACATCTTAATCATTCCCCTTTAATAATTTATCTTCAATTAACTTTTTATATATTTAAATTTTATCATGTTCATCTTCCCTATGCAATGCATGAAAAAAAGATGTCATACAAAATCATATAACATCTCTTAATCACTAAATCAATTTGTTATTTAATTTTCCTTAGCATCCATTCCATCATATTCAATTCCTGCAAATGTCTTAAGAATTGATTCAAAAATAACTTTAGCTCCCCTTGATGGTACAGCCATTCCAATTTGTTTACGAACAGATTCTTTTGATCCTTCAAAAATGTAATTATCCGGAAATGTTTGCAATCTAGCCCTTTCTCTATTAGTTAAAGCTCTATTTTCTGAATAATGATACATATGTGTTCCGCCTCCTCCAGAACCAGTTACTGTATATGCTGGTTTATCTGGATCGAGTCTTTTATAAATTTGACTTATCTTTGCACCCTTTACTTTTAATTGCAACCTTTCCGGTATATCCGCTGTAAATGCATTCTGTCCTGGTTTAATATAAGATAATCTCTCAATTACTTGTTTAGATTGTCTTGTCAATTCATTATTAGCCATGCTAGAATCTATTGGTGGAACTTCTATCGCCGTTTTACAGGTAACATCTATATCTTTATATGGATCAATACTCGGAATTTTATACTCGTACGGCAAATCTTTTCGAATACCTACTATGATCATTCTATGCCTTGCTTGAGGCACTCCATATTCTTCAAATTTGTATAAATTAGGATAAATCTTATATCCTGCTTTAATAAGATCTTCTTTTATTTTTGTAAATGCTTTTCCTTCATTAGCACTTTTTAACCCACCTACATTTTCAGCCAAAAACCACATAGGTTGGTATCTTTTTAACGCTTTAACCCCATACGTATATAAAGGACCAAATTCCCCATCGAATCCTTTTTGCTCTCCTACTACAGAGAAATCATTACATGGAAAACCAAAAGCTAAAGCATCGATATCTCCTAAAGATTCTATATCTAATTCTCTAACATCTTTACAAATAACAGATTTAGGATCTTGCGGACATATATTTCTTACATATGTCTTACACGTATCTAAATCATAATCATTCGCCCATTTATGTATGATTTTATATTCTGAATCCTCAATAGATGCCGTTGTAGCCGCTAATGCCAGACCTCCTGGTCCACAAAATAATTCTCCCAACCTGAACTTTTTTATTGTTTCAACTTTCATTATACTATTTCTCCATTCGCTAAAATAAATTGTCTATCAAATTTTGCTCCTAGCACTTCTGCAATGGATTCTAGTTCAGCAATTGTAAAACTAGCTCTTTTCATCTTTGAATTAAAACTTTGCGGTGATTTTCCTAAACGTCTTGCCAATTCTGCTTCACTAACATTACTTCTAACACATAAAATCTTTATTTGTTCTGTTATTGTCATCAACTTCTCTCCTCTTATCAAAAACTTTTTATATTATAAAAAAAATTTTTGATAATGTCAAAAAGAATTGATATAAAATATATGTTTAATTAGAAAATATATCCTCATAAAAATTTTTTATTTTTCTAATATCATTGGTTCTATTCTTTATTGGCAACGATTTCCAAACCACTTCTTTATAAGGAGCAGTAGAAGTGTCCCCAATTCTTGAATCAATAATAGAAATAATCCCTTTATCTTCTTCACTTCTAATTAATCGACCAATCCCCTGTTTTAATTTTATTATCATTTCTGGAACAGCAACTTCCATCAATCCATTTCTACTCTTGCTATATTTATAATCTATAATAGGTTCTCTAATAGGAAACGGTAATTTAAAGATAATTACTTGAGATAAAGATGCTCCTTCAATATTAATACCTTCCCAATAGCTTCCTGTTCCTAATAGTACAGAATTAGTATCTTCTCTAAATTTTTTCAAAGTTTCTTTTTGATTAGAATTTCCTTGTTGCATCAGTATATTAAATGGTAGTTTTTCATTTAATAATTTTTCATATACTATTTGCATATCTGTCTTAGCTGTAAATAAAATTAATGTTTTACCATTGCTTATTTCAAGCAATTTTTTTATTTCTTCCAATGATCTTTCTAAAAATGTATCTCTTTCTTTTGTCGGATGAGGCATATTATCGCTATAGTAAATCATTGCATGTTTATCATAATCAAATGGAGATGTTTTTGATTCACATATTATACTTCTATTTCCAGATAATCCCACACTCTTTATAAAATAAGCATAATCTTTTTCATAATTTTCATTTTTACTATTTGTTATCGTTGCCGATGTCAAAATAACTGGTAATTGGGAATTATAAAATATACTATTCTCAAATTTCTTTGGACAACTATACAGTTTAATTGATTTTATTCCATAGTTTTTTTTGTCGCGTTCCATCCAAAATATATCATCACTGTTTTCTCCCCATTTCATTGAATCTAAAAATCTTATAATTTTCTCAAGTTCATCAAATGCATCATCATTATTAGGTTTATAGATTCCTCCAAAATCATCAAATGACATATCTATATAGTCATAAATTCTATTTAAAGTTTCTACCAATTTATTTAATTTTCCCCCTATATTCTTTACATAATATCTGTCAATATTTTCACCTTTTTCTCTAGCTTTATTATCTTGATTTAGCATTTGGTTCATCAATTTATAAAATACATCGTCTATAAGTCGATCTGCTATTTGTATATTCTTAGAAATTTTTGAATTATGTCGTCTTATTCCCCGCACTGTGCCATACAAAGCACTTTTTATTTTTGATGATGTAATATATACAGTTAATGATGCTCGAACTTTACTTTCTAAATTATGAGCTTCGTCTACTATAATAACACCAACTTCATCATTCATAAGTTTCCTTCTACCCTCTGATTTTTTATACATATCTATTGCTAATAAGTCTTGATTGCAAACAATAACTCCATTTGTATTTAACATTTTTTGACGTAGCCAATGATAATAACAGTCTTTATTAAAAGCACATTTATATTTACAATATTTCCATTTATATTCTTTTACATTAATTTGATTCCATATATTACTAGGGATATCAATATTCCAATCTGCCTTCTCTTTACCTTTTACAGATACTAACTTAAATATTTGTTGATTTTCTTTATTAGCAGATACTATATCATCTGTGAAATAATTCATGCACCTATTTTTACATAAAAAGTGATTTTGCCCCTTAGCAACAATTATTTCTACTTCATAACGAATCATTTTCATAATCGTCTGTATATCTTTAATCAATTGTTCTTGTAATGCAATTGTTGAAGTTGCAATAATTATTGGTCTATGATAAGTTCTATTATAATATAATGCTGGTACAATATACGCAAAAGATTTACCTATTCCAACACCAGCTTCCACTAATACATTTTTATTTTCTTTAATTCCATCTACTATTTCACATGCCATATCTAATTGGCCTTCTCGTTCCTGAAATCCTGCTTCAATTGCTCTTTCTGTAAAAAAAGCGTATACTTTTTCTCCAATCTTTATAAATCTACCCTTTCGTTCACTTTCTTCTTCATGCAAAATAGCGTTATCATTATTTATCCATATTCCCATTTTCAACACCTCAAACTATATTGTTCTCTGATAATTATAATAAACTTAATTTTATTTTAGTATAATTGCTTTTATTCTAATTTGTCAATAGTTTTTCGAACATTTGTTCTTATGCAGTGAAATAAAAAGGACATACACCCATAAGGATATATGCCCTCCAAAAATTATCAAATTAATTCCACAAAGAATTATTTTAACTGAGCAGCAACCTCAGCCGCAAAGTCTTCTTCTTTCTTTTCAATACCTTCACCAGTTTCAAAACGAACGAATCCTTTGATTGTAACATTAGCTCCGTTTGCTTTAGCAACCTGTTCTACGTATTTTCCAACTGCCTGTTTTCCGTCTTCAGCTTTAACGTAAGCCTGATCTAACAGACATACTTCTTTTAATTCTTTGTTCAGACGTCCAACGATCATCTTTTCGATGATGTTTTCTGGTTTGTCTGGGTTTTCGTTCATAGCCTGAACTTTTAAGATTTCTGTTTCATGCTCGATGTAATCTTTAGAAACTTCATCTCTGCTTGTGTATTTTGGAGAAATAGCTGCAACCTGCATTGCTACGTTTTTAGCCATCTCTTTGATCTCGTCGTTAACTACGTCTGTAGCAACTTCTACTAATACACCGATCTTACCACCAGCGTGGATGTAAGATGCAACAAATCCGTCTGCTGCAGATACTTTAGCGAATCTACGGATGTTTAAGTTCTCTCCGATAACAGCGATCTTACCATCTAATGCTTCTTTTACAGTTTTTCCAGCTTCTGCTTTAGATTCTTCTGCTAAGAATCCTTCGATATCAGCTGCTTTTGTTGTAAGAGCCTGATCAGCTACTTCTGCTACATATGTTCTGAATGTATCATTCTTAGCTACGAAGTCTGTTTCAGAGTTAACTTCAACGATTGCTGCTTCTTTTGCATCTTCAGATACTGCTACTGCAACAAGTCCTTCAGCTGCGATACGTCCAGCTTTCTTTGCTGCTTTTGCAAGACCGTTTTCTCTTAAAAATTCAACTGCTGCGTCCATGTCTCCTTCTGTCTTTGTAAGAGCTTTCTTACAATCCATCATTCCGGCACCAGTCATTTCTCTTAATTCTTTTACCATTGCTGCTGTGATAGCCATGATTCTTTTTCCTCCTAAATTGAAAGTGTGAATAAATTATTCAGCGTCTTCTGCAACTTCTTCAGAGTCTGCATCGATTCCCTGGTTTGCTTCGATAACTGCATCAGCCATAGCAGATGTGATCAGTTTTACTGCACGGATCGCATCATCGTTTCCTGGGATGATATAATCTAATTCTTCAGGATCGCTGTTTGTATCTGCGATTCCAACAAGAGGAATTCCTAAAGTATGTGCTTCCTGTACACAGATGCTTTCTTTCTTAGGGTCTACAACGAAGATCATGTCTGGAAGTCCACCCATTTCTTCGATTCCACCTAAGTTCTTCTGTAATTTGTCTTTTTCTTTGTTAAGTTCTAAAACTTCTCTCTTTGGAAGTACGTCAAATGTTCCGTCTTCTTCCATCTCTTTGATCTTTTTCAGTCTAGCGATTCTAGATTCGATTGTCTTGAAGTTAGTCATCATTCCACCTAACCATCTCTGGTTTACGTAGAACATTCCGCAACGTTCTGCTTCAGCCTGAATAGAATCCTGAGCCTGTTTCTTTGTTCCTACGAACAGAATCTTTCCACCCTGTGCTACACAATCTTTTACTGCGTTGTAAGCATCGTCAACCATTCCTACAGATTTCTGTAAGTCGATGATATGGATACCATTACGCTCTGTGTAGATGTATGGTGCCATTTTAGGGTTCCATCTTCTTGTCTGATGTCCGAAATGTACACCTGCTTCAAGTAACTGTTTCATTGAAATAACGCTCATTTTAAATCTCCTTTAGTTTTTGCTTCCGCTATTTTCATCGTTCTGACAAACCTCTTGGGCACTTACCAGAATTCCAATAGCGTGTTTATTTTTACCTATGACAGTATATCAAACCTTGTCCTTCTTTGCAAGAACTTTTTCTTTAATTCTAAAAGAATTAATCAAGCTTTGTGATCTCGTCAAATATAAAGTCATTCACTACCTTAATATATGTTCCCTTCATACCAGAGGATCTTGTCTCAACAACTCCGGCACTTTCTAGTTTCCTTAGTGCGTTTACGACAACGGATCTTGTGATTCCGAATCTGTCTGCGATCTTACTTGCAACTAAGACTCCTTCATTGCCTTCTAATTCTTCTAAGATATGGATCACTGCTTTGTGTTCTGTGAAGGATAACGTACTGATCGCGGAATCAACGATTCCTTTCTTTCTTCGTTCCTGTTCCACTTCTTCGCTTACAGATCTTAACATTTCAAGTCCGACAACGGTTGTTCCATATTCCGCTAAGATAATATCATCAATGGAATAATTTTCTCTCTGGCGGTACATAAATAATGTTCCGAATCTCTCTCCTGCGATATCGATCGGTGCGATGATCGCATAGTAATCATCAACGTCTGACTCAAATCCCAGTGTGGAAAGGCTGACATTTTCATTGGTGGAAAGAATCGTTAATAGTCTTTCATTTAGTGAAAAATCAACATAATCTTTAACATTTCCTGAGATCAGCTGATGAAGCACTTCGATGTGGTCTGCTTCATTTTTACCTAAGATCTTTCCTTTTTTACTGATGACAAGGACGTTTGAATTCATTACTTCTGTCAGAACTTTACAGATATCGTTAAATACAACTTTCTGTGAATTGTTATTATGAAGTAATTTATTGATCTTTCTTGTTTTATCTAGTAATTGTATACTACTCATCTATATTTTTTCTCCTTATTTTGACACTGACTCCCCAGAAGTCTCTTTCTCTTTTGCATCTTCTGGCATGCTGCATACGAATCCACATTCCTTGCTAGAGCATACAAGCTTCTTACCTTTTTCGATCATATAGCTTCCGCATTTTTCACATTTGACTGTGGATGGTTTCTGCCATGACATAAATTCACATTCCGGATTATTTTCACATCCGTAATATTTTCTTCCTTTTTTCGTTTTCTTTAAGACAACTTCTCCGCCGCACATTGGGCATGGGATTCCGACTTTTTCAAAATGTGGTTTTGTATTTCTGCATTCTGGGAATCCAGGGCATGCAAGGAATTTCCCGTATGGTCCGTACTTCACGACCATATTTCTTCCACATTCATCGCAGATAACGTCTGTGACTTCGTCTTCGATCTTGATCTTCTCTAATTCTTTTTCTGCATTCTTCACTGCGATCTCAAAGTCTGGGTAGAAATTTTCAATGACGGATTTCCAATGGACTTTACCTTCTTCTACCATATCAAGCAGACCTTCCATCATCGCTGTGAAATTCACATCGACGATACTTGCAAATGCTTTCTTCATCATGTTGTTGACTGCTTCTCCAAGCTCTGTGACATATAAGTTCTTCTTTTCTTTGACAACATAACGTCTTGCTGTGATCGTTGAGATCGTTGGTGCGTAAGTACTTGGACGTCCAATTCCAAACTCTTCTAGTGTCTTAACTAAAGATGCTTCTGTATAATGAGCTGGTGGCTGTGTAAAATGCTGTTTTGGTTCTAAATCATTCAATGTAAGTTGGGTATCTTCATCGATGGATTTTAACATTACATTTCCTTCGGATTTCTCATTGTTAATGTTATATACAGATAGGAATCCATCGAAGGCAATCTTGCTTGCGGATGCATTAAAACGATAATCTCCAGCAGCGATCTTTACAGATGTATTCTCATATTTGGCTGGTGCCATACGGCTTGCCATGAAACGGTTCCAGATCAGCTGGTATAAACGGAACTGATCTCTTGATAGTTCATCTTTGATGCTTGCTGGTGAGTTTGTCATGTAGGTTGGTCGGATGGCTTCATGTGCATCCTGTACTTTCTTGTCGTCTTTCTTGGCAACAGTTCCTGCTCCAACGAACTCGGCTCCATAAGCTTCTTTGATGTATTCTTTCGCTGCTGCATCGGCTTCTACAGAGATACGTGTGGAGTCTGTACGTAAGTATGTGATCAGACCGACGGTTCCCTGTCCTTTGATATTGACACCTTCATATAACTGCTGTGCGATACGCATCGTTTTCTGTGGTGCGAAGTTTAACTTGCTGGATGCATCCTGCTGAAGAGTACTTGTCGTAAATGGAAGTGGGCTCTTCTTTAATCGTTCTGTGACTTTCACTCCTTCGACGGTGAATTCTTTTCCTTTTAAATAGGATAAGATCTCATTCATCTCTTCTTCGCTGTGGATCTCGATCTTCTGTTCTTTATTGCCAATCAGTTTGGCTTCTAATGGCTTTTTGCTTCCTTTGACATCTAATAAGGCTTCTAAGGACCAGTATTCCTGTGGAATAAACAGATTGATCTCTTCTTCTCTGTCACAGATCAGGCGTAGAGCTACGGACTGAACTCGTCCAGCACTTAAACCTCGTTTGATCTTTGCCCAGAGGATCGGACTGATCTGGTATCCTACGATTCGGTCCAGAACACGTCTTGCCTGCTGTGCATCGACTAAGTTCATATCGATGTCTCTTGCGTGTTTAATGGAGTCTTTGACAGCTGTTTTTGTGATCTCATTAAATGTGATTCGACTGTAGTTTTTGTTCTCCAGTTTTAATGCGTAATATAAATGCCATGAGATGGCTTCTCCTTCACGGTCCGGGTCAGTCGCGAGGTATACTTTGTCTGCTTTTTTTACCGCTTTACGAAGAGCTGCTAATACTTCACCCTTCCCACGGATCGTAATGTACTTTGGTTCAAAGTCATTCTCGATATCTATTCCTAAGGTACTCTTTGGCAGATCGCGAACATGCCCGTTGGACGCGATCACTTCGTAATTCCTGCCCAGGAACTTTTTGATTGTTTTGGCTTTCGCCGGTGATTCGACGATAACTAGATATTTTGGCATATAGTATTACCCCTTGTTTACATTTTTTTGATATATAAGTTCTGATGGATCTGTTTGATATATCCTTTCGCTTCTAATTGAAATAAAGCTTGGATCACTTCTTCATAAGAATCTTGGGATGTACTTAAGATCTCATCAATATATTTCGGTTTCAAACTCAACATATCATACACCCTTTTTTCTGCCTTTGCAAGAGATTTTACACTATGCTTTGGAAATTTTCGTGAAAATCCCGTGAATTCTGAAAATTCTGTTAAAATATCATCGACATTTTCAACTAATTTTGCTCCTTGTTTGATCAATCCATGACATCCTTGGCAATGTTTGTCTGTGATCATTCCGGGAACTGCGAACACTTCTTTGTTCTGATCAAGCCCGCAATCCGCCGTGATCAGCGATCCGCTCCTTGCTCTGGCTTCTGTGACGAGGATTCCATCACTTAATCCACTGATGATGCGGTTTCTTTCTGGAAAATGCCATTTGAGCGGTTCACTGCCTGGCGGGTACTCAGAAATAACTGTCTGATTCGCATACATGTCATAAAATAACTGAAAATTTTCTTTTGGGTAAATGAGATCGATCCCACATCCTAAAACCCCAACAGCCTGTCCTTTTTTGTCGATTATTTCACGGTGAACTGTCCCATCTACGCCCCTTGCGAGTCCACTTACAATCTGTACGCCTTGCTGAGCCAGCTCTTTTGCGAACTTTTTTGAGATTTCGAATCCATAAGTTGTCGGATATCTTGATCCAACAATCGCTATTGACAGTTCTTTTTCTTCATATGGCTGACCTTTTTGAAAAATCCCATACGGAGCATCGTAGATCTTTCTTAATCGATTCGGGTAAGCAGCTTCTTTTTGAATGATAAAACGGATATTTTCTCGATGCAGAGCTTCATAGCCTTTCTTGATCGCTGTTTCATCTCTTGAATGAACGAAACGATCATATTCAAGTTGTGTCATGTGTTCTTTTAAGATTGCTGGGTTGATCTTATAGAGTTCTTTTGGATGAATGAAGATATCCATCAATTCTTTTTGCTTCTTGATCGGCAATCGGACTTTGCCGCATAGCCAGTACCAATATAATTTATCTTCCATATTCAAGCACCTCTTTGATAAATCCTGTATTTCTGAAGGTCATGGCTTCCATCAGGTGGATTGGTTTGATCTCTGATTCATTTTCCATAAGCATGATCGTCAGTGCTACTTTTAAAATCTTATCCATTCCTCGCCTTGTGATCTTGCCAGATCGATAGGCGATATCTAAAATCTCTTTGCATTCTTTGGATAAATGAAGGAGCTTGTTTAACTGTATGTGGCTTAAATGGCTGGTATCACTGTATTGATAGTTTTTTAATAACTTTTTTTCTCTTTGGATGGTTGTTTCGATGCGTTCTTTGATCTGATCGGATGTTTCTTGACTCTCTTTTTGTATCTTCTGTGTATCAGCCTCTTTTTTACTTAGACATAGGACCATGTCAAAACGGTCTAAGATCGGACCGGACAATTTCTTTAGATAACGCTTTTTTTCATGATAAGTGCATCGACAAATGCCATCTTCCAATCCATAACCGCAAGGACATGGATTCATGGTGGCGATCAGTTGAAAGTCTGCCGGAAACTTGTGGTAGATCCCATTTCTGGTGATATCGATCGTTCCATCTTCCAATGGCTGTCTGAGTGCTTCGATACATTCTGTTTTAAATTCCATAAATTCGTCCAGAAATAAAATGCCATGATGTGCTAATGTGATCTCTCCTGCCGTCGGCGTCTTGCCGCCTCCAAGGAATGCGGCTTTCGGGATCATTGGATGTGGCTGGCGAAATGGTCTGGTATCATCTTCTAAATACCGTGGAATTCCAGTGGCATCATAGATTGCCTGAACTTCCATCTTCTCTTCTTTTGATAGTTGTGGAAGAATGGTCGGGATCCTTCTGGCTGCCATTGTTTTTCCTGAACCTGGGGAACCAATGATCAATAGATGATGTCTTCCAGTGACCGCGATCTCCATCGCTCTTTTTAAATGTTGTTGTCCGATGATGTCACTGAAGTCTTCTTCTGACTCTTCCTTTTGATAAGTTGTTGCACTTCTGCAACTTTTTTGATGATATGTTCCATGAAAATAGTCCAGGACATCCTGTAAACTGTCCATAAATACCACTTCAATATCTTCAATCCCTCTTAGAGAATTCTCATCTTCACTTGCCGCAAAGAACTTGTGAATTCCTTGTTTTCTTGCTTCTAAAACGATCGGAAGGCAGTTTCCTACACCTCTGATCTTGCCGTTTAGTCCTAATTCTCCCATGATACAGATGTCATCTAACTTGCTTGCATCGATTAAATTCAGGCATCCTAAAAAGGCCACGGCGATTGGGAAATCGAACGCGGTTCCGTTCTTTCTTATATTGGCTGGGGATAAATTAACGGTGATCTTCATCGACGGTAAGGGATGGCCGATGGAGCGCAGTGCTGATGCAACCCGCTCTTTTGCTTCCATAGATTCTTTAGAAAGATAGCCTACCATTGTAAAATATGGCAGGCCGTTTCTGATCTCTACTTCTACGTGGATGAGCTTTCCGCTCACTCCACTGATGATTCCTGTGATTACTTCCTGATAAATAATACTCAACTCCTTCTCTTCTCAAAAAGGAAGCTGGTTTCAAAATGATATGGTTAGTTTATCACAAAAGTAATATTTTTACAATCTTGTTTATTCAAAACAATTGTGATTATTTTAATAATTTCTTTAATTCACTCATAAATGTGTTCACATCTTTGAATTCACGGTAAATGGCTGCAAATCTTACGTATGCAACTTCATTTAAATCCTTTAATTTGTCCATGACCATCTCTCCGATCACAGATGTTTCAACTTCTCTTGTTCCCATGTTATAGATCTTTGTCTCGATCTCATCGATCGCTGCTTCGATCTGCCCCATGGATACTGGGAGTTTGTGACAGGATTGTACGATTCCATTCCGGATCTTGTTTCGATCATAGAGTTGTCGTGTCTTGTCTTTCTTGATGACACTCAACGGTTCTGTCTCTATCTTCTCATAAGTTGTAAAACGTTTTCCGCATTCGTCACATTGTCTTCTTCTACGGATCGCATTGTTGTCTTCTGCCGGTCTGGAATCTACGACTCTGGAATTCTCACTTCCACAATATGGGCATCTCATCTTCTTGTACCTCCGTGTTTTTACTGCTTGAAGTATATCATTTTTTTTGTAGAAAAGAAAGCTTTTCTTTTATTTCAGGCATTCTTTTTCGTTGATATCGACTAGAATCGTATCTCTGCCGATCCTTACAATGCATTTGTAGGGGATTTTGTAAACTTTATTCTTGCCAACGCATATGAGCATCTTCGTTGTTTTGGGAACGATCAGATAACAAATCTTACCCGTATGGATTTCAAATTCGAGGTCTAGGACAAAGCCTAAACATTCTCCTGTATTACAATTGATCACATCTTTTTGCCGAAGTTCGAGAAATTTCATGTCAGGAATCCTTTTTCTTCCTATTATAATAGTATTCTTTTTTTCCATGAATAGAAGCAGAAAAAAGCAGGAGATTCTGATCTCTCGAATCTCCTGCTTCTTTATTATTATAATGATATAAAGAAAGATTAAGCTTCTTTCTTTGGTGCTGGTTTCTTAGGAACTAATTTCTTTCCTGTAATGATTCCTTTTGGACATTTACCTGCACATAATCCACAACCTACACATTTATCATAATCAATCTGTGCGATGTTGTTTTCAACTTTGATCGCTCCAAGACGGCATACTTTTTCGCATGCTTTACATCCGATACATCCTGCTTTACATACAGACATAACGTTTTTACCGAATTCTTTAGAGCTGCACTGTACTCTTGTTTTCTTGTTTTCTGGTACAAGGTCGATCAATGCTTTTGGACATGTTTCTGCGCATTTTCCACATCCTACACATGCTTCTTCATCGATGTGAGCGATTCCGTTCACGATAGAGATCGCATTTTCTGGACATACTGCTGCACAGCTTCCAAATCCCATACATCCAAATTCGCATCCTTTTGGTCCTGCACCTGGTACGTTCATCGCTTCGATACAGCTCTGAACTCCTGAGTACTGGTATTTGTCAGATGCTTTTTCGCAAGTTCCGGCACATTTTACGAATGCGACTTTCTTCACGAATTCTCCTGCTTCTACACCCATGATCGCACTGATCTTCTCAGCTGCAGCTGCTCCACCAACTGGACAGCCGTTCACTGGTGCTTCTCCATTTGCGATTGCTTTTGCAAGTCCATCACAACCTGCGTATCCACAACCACCACAGTTATTTCCTGGAAGTTCTGCACGGATGGCTACTTCCTTCTCGTCTACAGGAACTTTAAATTTCTCTGAGGCAATTCCCAGTAAGATTGCGATAAGCAGACCGGTTCCTCCGACAACAACCATGGCAAGTAAAATTGCTGATATATTCATCTTCTTTACCTCCTAAATAAGTCCTGAGAATCCGAAGAATGCGATTGCCATTAATCCTGCTGTTAACAGTGTGATAGGCATTCCTTTGAAAGATTCTGGGATGTTGTTGTATTCCATCTTTTCACGGATACCAGCAAGGATAACGATAGCAATTAGGAATCCTAAAGAGATACCGATACCATTGACTACGCTGGCGATGAAACTATAGTCGTTCTGTACGTTTGTTAATGCTGTACCAAGAACTGCACAGTTTGTTGTGATCAGTGGAAGGAATACTCCCAGAGATTCATATAATGCTGGCATAGATTTCTTTAATACCATTTCTACGAACTGTACTAATGCTGCGATTACCAGGATAAATACGATCGTATTTAAGTATGTTAAATCTGTTGGTACTAATAAAAATGTATAAATTAAATTTGTAACTGCTGATGCGATAGTAATAACGAAGAGAACGGCTGCACCCATTCCGGCTGCTGTCTCAACTTTCTTAGAAACTCCAAGGAAAGGACATAAACCAAGGAACTGGCTTAATACGACGTTATTTACCAGCGCTGAACCGATGGCAATTAACAGTAAACTTTTCATCTTAATCCTCCTTATTTGTCATCTACAGTTGTATCAAAAAAGCTTCTGGAACCGCAAGCGCTGTTTCCGCAGTGAGAACAATCTCCGCATCCACCACTCTGTGCTTCTCCGGCTTTTTTAGGTTTTTTGCTCTTAACTTTATTCTGGATCGCTACTAAGCATGCAAGTACGAAGAATGCTCCAGGTGCCAGGATAAAGATTGTGATTGGTTCGTATGCAGATGGCATTACCTGCATTCCGAAGATCTGACCTGCTCCTAATAATTCACGGAATGCTCCTAAAATTGTTAAGGCTACAGTAAATCCAAGTCCCATTCCAAGTCCGTCAAAGAAGGAGTTGATCGGTCCGTTCTTTGCTGCAAAGGATTCTGCACGTCCAAGGATGATACAGTTTACTACGATCAGTGGGATGTATAATCCTAATGCGTCGTTAACTGCTGGAACATATCCCTGTAATAAGAACTGTACGATTGTTACCAGAGATGCGATAACTACGATATATCCTGGAATACGTACACGATCAGGGATGACATTTCTTAATGCTGAAATGATCATGTTAGAAAACATTAATACGGCTGTTGTTGAAAGTCCCATTCCTGCACCGTTGATCGCAGATGTTGTTACTGCTAATGTAGGACACATACCTAACATTAAGACGAAGGTAGGGTTTTCTTTTACGATACCATTAATCAATCGTTCCATTGGATTTGGTTTCATGTTTAATTACCTCCCTTCAGGCTCTTTGAATATGCAACACAGCTGTTAACTGCACTTGTGACAGCACGGCTTGTGATCGTTGCACCACTGATGGCATCTACTTTAGAATCATCGTTCTTACCAGATCCATCTTTTACAACTTCAAATTTGTCTGCTTTTTTGTTTTTAAAGTTACTCTTGAATTCTGGTTCTTTGGCTTTCATACCTAAACCAGCTGTTTCGCTGATGGATAATGTTTCATAACCATTGACTGTTCCATCATCTCTAACACCTACAGATAAAGATACATCTCCACCGTATCCTTCTGGGTTTGTTACAGAGAATACGTATCCAAGTTCTTTTCCGTTTTTGTCAACTGCTTTTACAACTTCAGAAATCGTGTTCTGTCCAAGATCATTTTTCTTTAAGACAGCTGCTACGTCTTTCTGGTCTAATTTTACTGTATCGAATTTCGCTGCATCTTTGAATACGGCTTTGTAAGCTTCCTGTTTTGTCTTTTCTTCCTGTGCGGCGATCGGTGCTTTTGTTACATTATATACGATACCTAAAAGGAGTCCTGCAATTAATGTGATCACACATAATTTGATACAATCCATTACGAGATTCTTATTCATTGCTCTTACCTCCTTTTTTTACGATTCCAAATGGAGTTGGTACTGTCACTCTCTCGATCAGTGGAACTAATAAGTTTGCAATGATGATTGAGTAAGATACACCTTCTGCCATTGGTCCGAACAGACGGAATAATCCAGTTAAAATACCAAGAACGATCGCATAGATGATCTTTCCGTTCTTTGTAATTGGAGATGTTACGTAGTCTGTTGCCATGAAGATCGCACCTAACATTAATCCACCACTGAAGATCTGTGCTGCCATGTAAGATAGATCAAATCCATGACCACCGAAGATCAGTACGAAGATTGCTACAACTGCAACGTAAACACATGGGATGATCGGAGAGATGACTTTCTTAAATACTAAGTATGCTCCACCGATGATCAGTAATAATGCAGATGTTTCACCAATTGTTCCAGGAACGAATCCTAAGAATGATTTCATAACATCTACACTTTTTCCCTGTTCCATAACAGCAAGTGGTGTTGCTGTTGTTACACCATCATATGTAAATGTTGTCATTCTTGCTGCAAATGAGATCATTAAGAAACATCTTGCACCAAGGGCTGGGTTCATAAAGTTCTGTCCCAATCCACCGAACACCTGTTTTACAACGATGATCGCGAAGATTCCACCAAGGATCGGCATCCAGAATGGTGCTCCTGATGGTAAGTTTAATGCAAGTAACAGTCCGGTCAATGCCGCACTTAAGTCACCTACAGTGATTGGCTGTTTCATAAGTTTCTGGTAAATATACTCAACGACAACACAGGTAGCAACAGAAATTGCAACTGTCAGTGCCGCAGATGCTCCAAAGATATAGATACCAAAAATTGTAGCGGGTAGTAATGCGATGATAACATCTAACATAATCTTTTGTGTTGAGCCATTATCTCTGACATGAGGATTGGCTGACACATGATATAATGTTTCGCTCATATGTATCTCTCCTTTATTTCTTTCTACGGTTAGCTAATACCTGTTTACGACCTGTCTTCATGGACTGTGCAAGGTTACGTTTTGCTGGACATACAAATGAACAAGATCCACACTCAACGCATTCTGCTCCATAAAGTTTCTCAAACTCGTCAAACTGATTATGATCTGCTAATACAGATAATTTTGCTGGCATCAGCTTCTGTGGACAGACGCTCACACATCTTCCACAACGAATACAATTGCTTGGTTGGTTCGCAGCAACTTCATCTTTTGTGAATGCTAAGAAGCATGAGAATGTTTTGACAGCTGGTACATCTGTTGTAAACATTGCCATACCCATCATAGGTCCACCAGAAATGATCTTCTCAGGCTGTGTCTTAAATCCACCGGCTGCTTCGATCAGTTCCTGTACGTTTGTTCCTGTACGTACTTTAAAGTTACTTGGATTCTTGATCGCATCTCCAGTAACTGTCACAACACGTTCGTATAATGGTTTACCATCTTTGACAGCTTCTTTGATCGCTACGATCGTAGCTACGTTATCTACGATGCATCCTGCATCTGCTGGTAACATGCTGGAGTTGATGCTTCTTCCTGTTGTTGCATAAATCAAAGAACGTTCTGCACCCTGTGGGTATTTTGTCTTTAATGTAGCAACGCTGATTCTTGCATCACCTTTTACTAATGCTTCTACTTTAGCAATTGCATCTTTTTTATTATCTTCAATACCAATGATACCTTTTGCTTTTGGGAACATATCAAGTACGATATTTAATCCTTCAATTAAAAGTTCTGGTGTCTCCATTAAGATGCGGTAGTCACCTGTGATATAAGGTTCACACTCCGCTCCATTTACGATGATATATTCGATCGCATCTGGATCTTTTGGCGCTAATTTCACATGTGTTGGGAATCCGGCTCCACCAAGTCCTACGATTCCAGCTTCTTTGATCGCTGCTAAAACATCATCTTTAGACATCTGATCATAAGGTTTTGCCTCAAAGGCAGCCTCTTTGAATTCTCCATCATTCTCAATTACGATAGAGTTAACTTTTGCTCCGGCTGGAGTCATTCTTGGCTCGATCGCCTTTACAGTTCCTGAAACAGAGCTGAAAATATTCGCGGATACAAATCCTCCAGCTTCTGCCACCTTCTGGCCTACTAACACCTGGTCTCCCTTGCTAACGATTGGCTGTGCAGGAGCACCGATGTGCTGACCTAAAGGTAAAACAACATCTCCTTTTGGCAGGTATTCGGTGATTGGTGAATTCTTTGCAAATTCTTTACCATCTGCCGGATGAACACCGCCGCTAAATGTAAACAATGCCATTTTAAGCCTTCCTTTCTTCTTTACATTTTTTTCCATTGCGAAAAAAAAGAGTTCTCATAAAATGAAAACTCCTTTGAACACAAGACTTATAATACCATAGTCTCTTTTATTTTTCAATGTTTTTTTAACAATTTCTTTGCATTTGCATACAAAAAATCTATGTTTTTCTTCAGATTTTCTTAAGATCCTGAAATAACTTGTTGATTTCAGCTTTTATATTCTATCATTTACGGATCTGTCCATTTCCATAAATGATGAATTTGCTGGTTGTCAGTGCATCTAATCCCATTGGTCCTCTAGCATGAATCTTCTGGGTACTGATTCCGATCTCTGCTCCAAATCCAAATTCAAATCCATCAGTAAATCTTGTAGATGCATTAACATAAACGGCTGCTGCATCGATCTGATTTAAGAATTCCTGTGCATTCTGGTAAGAATCTGTGACGATCGCTTCCGAATGCCCCGTATTGTAATGATTGATATGTGCCACTGCTTCGTCAAAGCTGTCGACAGTTTTCACAGAGATGATAGAATCTAAGTATTCTGTTCCCCAGTCTTCTTCTGTTGCAGGGATGACCTGGTCATTTAAAGCACAAACTCTCTCATCTCCACGTACCTGTACTCCTTTTTCTAATAAAGCATCGATGATCGCTGGACCGTGACTCTCCAAGATGTTCTTATGTAATACTAAAGATTCACATGTATTACATGTTCCAAGTCTCTGTGTCTTTGCATTGATGATGATGTTAACTGCCATGTCTTTCTGGGCAAATTCATCTACGTATACATGACAATTTCCTGTTCCTGTCTCGATCACTGGCACTGTAGAATTCTTTACAACACTTTGAATGAGTCCTGCACCACCTCTTGGAATCAGAACATCTAAGTATTCATTTAACTGCATCATCTTTGTAGCTGTCTCACGGCTTGTATCTGTCAGCAGCTGAATGCTGTATTTTGGCATATTGCAGGATTCTAGTGCACTCTGGATCACATTTGTGATCGCAAGATTTGAATTGATTGCATCACTTCCACCACGAAGAAGGCATGCATTTCCTGTCTTAAAACATAGTGCAAATGCATCTGCTGTTACGTTTGGTCTTGATTCGTAGATGATACCGACAACTCCTAATGGTACTGTTTTCTTACCGATCAAAAGTCCATTCGGTGTTTTCTGCATATGTTCTACAGAACCAATTGGATCATGTAGTTCAGCTACCTGACGAAGTCCTTCTGCCATTGCTTCAATACGGTCAGGATTCAGGGATAAGCGATCGATCAACGCCTCGCTCATATCATTGCTTTTTGCATTCTCTACATCTTTATAATTCTCACTTAAGATATATTCCTGATTCTGTACCAGACATTTGGCTGCTTCTCTTAATACTTCATTCTTATCTTCAATCCCTGCTTTTCCAAGAATTATCGATGCTTCTTTTGCCTGTTTTCCTAGTTGTTCCAACATTATGAATGCCTCCTTTTCGGTGCGGTTTGCATCTATCATCAATATGTTCTATCTAATCTGCTCTAGTTTAATCCTTTTGGTTTTAATGGAGTGATCGATCCATCTTCATTTTTAATACTTACATTATTAAGCTGCGCTCTTAAGTTTGCACGAACAGACTGGATGTATTCATGTCTTAATTTTCTCTGTTCTTCTTTCTGTTCTGGTGTTAACCCAATGGATTTATCCAGATTGTATAATTCATTAATTCTTTGAATATCTTTTTCTTTCATCTGTAATATTTCCTTTCTATATAATACATTGTTTTATCTTATTATGCCTTAAAATATGGGCGTTCTGTTAAATATTTCTTGAAATCAAAGTCTGGTCGTTTGTGTGCTAAGAATAATGTTCCGATCTCTTCTCCTGCAACAACTTTATTGACATTATTTAAATTATTGCTGTTTACGATCACCATATCTGCTCCAGCATCTGTTACGATATTGGCTGCTGCGATCTTTGTTTCCATTCCGCCAGTTCCGACCTTAGTTACAGCTCCTTTTGCCATTCTTCCGATCTTTTCATCTAAGACCGGTACTTCAGGAATCAGTTTGGCCAGTGGATTCTTGTGTGGATCATCCGTATAAAGTCCGTCAATATCTGTCAGGAGGATCAATAGATCACCTTGTACAACCGCAGTTACGACTGCAGATAAGGTATCATTGTCACCAAACTCGATCTCTTCTGTCGATACCGTATCGTTTTCATTTACGATCGGAATCACACCGAGTTTTAGTAATTCTTCAAATGTATTCTTGGCGTTATATCTTCTCTCGTCATTGAGCATCGTCTCTTTTGTGATCAGAATCTGTGCAGATCCCTGATTGTATTCAGCAAACAGTTTCTGGTAGATCATCATTAACTGTCCCTGTCCTACAGCAGAACATGCCTGCTTCATTGGAAGGGATGTCGGACGGTTTTCTAATCCCAGGGCTTTAAATCCTACACCGATCGCTCCTGAAGATACCAGGATCACGTCTTTTCCGCTGTTATGTAAGTCTGTTAAAACACGGACTAATTTCTCTAATCGGAATAAATTGATGTTTCCTGTTGCTTTATGGATCAAAGAAGATGTACCTACTTTGACGATGATTCTTTGTTTATCTTTTAGTTTTTCACGATTATTCATTTTACATTCACTCCTTGAAAGGTATTTTACACTGTAACGAGGGCTTGTGCAACCTTAATTCCATCCATTGCTGCAGAAGTGATGCCGCCAGCAAAACCTGCTCCCTCTCCGCATGGGTAGATTCCTTTGATATTGCTCTCAAATCCTTGATCTCTCTCGATTCTTAACGGAGAAGATGTTCTTGCTTCAATTCCGCACAAAATCGTATCTTCTCGATTAAATCCTTTGATCTTTTTATCAAAATATTGCATTCCTTCCGAAATCGCTTCACTGACCGGTTCTGGAAGACAGTTTCTTAAGTTTCCAAAACTTGTCAATCCTTTGGTATTCGGTGTGATCTCGCCAAAGGATTCTGTAATCTTTCCTTCTCTGAAATCTTTTAATGTCTGAACCGGGATTCTTCCTTTTCCTTCGCTAAAAGCTTTTTCTTCCCATTTCTGCTGAAATCTTACGCCTGCTAATGCGTCATTTCCATCAAAATCCTCTGGTGTAACACTTGCGATGATCGCACTGTTGGAATTCTTTGCTGCTCGATCGTGATTGCTCATTCCATTGACCGTCAATCGTTCTGGCTCTGAAGACGCGTTGACCACGAAACCTCCCGGACACATACAGAAGGAATACACACTTCTTCCATTGTTTGCATGATATGTTAGTTTGTATGATGCAGCTGGAAGATCATATTGATCTGCTCCCTTTCCATACTGCGAATGGTCGATCATCTCACGCGGGTGTTCCACACGAAGTCCGATTGCAAAAGCTTTAGGATTCATTTCCAGATCACGATCTGATAAGACTTTAAATGTATCTCTGGCACTGTGTCCCGGTGCTAAGATCGCTGTTTCTGTTTTAATTTCTTCTTTATCATTGATGATCAGCCCTGTTAATTTTCCATCCTGGATCACGAAATCTGTCACTTTCGCCTCAAAACGGACATCTCCGCCAAGAGATCTGATCTCTTCTCTGATCCCTGCAACGACATTTCTTAAAAGATCCGTTCCGATATGTGGTTTATTTTCATATAAGATCTCTTCTGGTGCACCATGTTCTACAAAAGTTTCTAAAACGAATCTATTCCTTCCGAATTTGTCTTTTACTAAGGTATTTAGTTTTCCGTCTGAAAATGTTCCTGCTCCTCCTTCTCCAAATTGTACATTGGATTCAGGATTCAGTTCACCACTCTCCCAGAAATGTTCTACATCTTTCATACGCTTTGTGACATCTTTCCCTCGTTCTAAGACGATCGGATGTAATCCGGCTCTTGCAAGCATCAGTGCTGCAAACAGACCTGCCGGTCCCATTCCGATCACAACCGGTGGATATTTAAATTCCCGCTGATTTTCTGGAAATTCAAACTTCTTTTCTTTTACTGCCATGATATTACGATTCTTGTTCTTTTTGAGGAATTTCTCTTCTTGACCCTTACCTAATGTCACATCAACTGCATACACATAAGATAATTCTTCTTTTTTCCTCGCATCAATAGACCGTTTTACGATCTTGTATTGTTTATATTCTGTATTATGTAATGCTTTTTTTATCTTCTTCTCAAGTGCTGCCTCTTTGTGATCGATCGGCAGCTTGATCTGGTTGATTCTTATCATTGTCTTCCTATCTGGCTTGCAGCGATGTATCCAGATGTAAATGCCCACTGAAGGTTGTACCCTCCGCATGTTCCATCGACATCTAGTAATTCACCGACAACATAAAGCCCTTCTAATAACTTTGATTCTAATGTTCCTTGTATGATTTCTTTTGTGGATACGCCTCCGGCTGTTACCTGTGCCATATCATATCCTTTATATCCTTTGATCTCAACTTCAAAGTGTTGGATCATATCTAAGATCCTGTTAAGATCTTTCCTGGATATCTGAGCAACTGGTTTTCTTGGATCAATCTTTAATCTCAGTAAGATTGCATATACCAGTTTTTTATTTAAAAATCCCTGGAAGAATTCTTCGACTGTCTTATAATTGCAGCTCTTTAAGAATACTTCTGTTGTTTCTTCTAAGGTTACCATCTGTGGCATGAGATTTAAATAGATTTTTACTTTTTTCTTTCTTCTTAATGCTTCGATCGCAAAATGACTGATCTGGAAAATCGGGATCCCTGAAACCCCATATTTTGTAAACTGAACTTCTCCATGTTCTTTGGCGATCAATTCATTATTCGCGTAGACGCTGACATTACTGACATTTCGAACTCCCGAGGTGTCTTTTAAATATTTTCCTTCTGCTTCTAATCCTACCAAAGACGGGAATGTATCCGTGATCTTATGATGAAAGTCTTTGGCAAGCTTGTATCCACTTCCGTTGCTTCCTAAGTTTGGCTGTGCACATCCACCAGTTGCAAGGATCAGATTGCTTGACTGAAAACATTTGTCATTTCCATAGACATAAAATGTGGACTTACGTTTCTCTGCTTTCGTGACTTCAAATTCTGTCAGAATATCCACGTGCAGATGCTTTAATTTCTGTGTCAATGTATCAACAACAGTTGCTGCCTGCAAAGATGCAGGATAATAATACCCATTTTGCTCTGTCACAAGCATTCCGAGAGATTCAAAGAACTGAATGAGATCTTCTAATCCAAATTCCTCGATCATCGGATAAGCAAAGGAAGGTCTCTGCCCTCTGTAGCAATTCTCGTCCATGTAGGCATTTGACAGGTTGCATCTTCCATTTCCCGTTGCTAATATTTTCTTTCCTAATTTATCCATCCGTTCAAGCAAGAGAACTTTCTTATGATGACTAGCTGCTGTGATCGCTGCCATCATACCAGAAGCCCCTGCTCCAACGATGATCACATCATATTTCATTCGTTATTTTTCTCCAAATTTTTATTTTAACTACTGTATGATTCCAGAAAATGATATACTTCTTCTCTGTTTTCAAAGATAAAATTCTCTTTCAGCATATTTTTGATGTCTGCTGGCAGATTCTCTTTCTTCATATCTGTATATTCAAAAACTTCTTTGGTCTTATTATTGATCACAGCCAGACTTCCATCAAGAATCTTCAGACTGTACGTTGCCTTAACCTTCTTGACTGCTTTGGTCTGTTTTTTTTCAGCTGTTGTTGTTATCTGAGAACGAACTTCCTTGAGGTTGTCCTTCTTTTCATTTGCTGAGAATGCAAGATAACACATACAGATGCACAAAACTGTGATCACAACCATATATATCATCAAAAATCGATTGATCTTCTTCATAATGCAACCCTCCTTTGGCTATATTGTTACCAAAGATAAGGGAATTTATACAAAAAGCCCAAATCATAGCAGATCTGGACTTTTTCTTCCTTTTATAAATGGAAGCCCTTACGATCCTTACAGCAAATGTAATTTCTTTGCTAATCTGACGATCAGATTTCCTTTTGGAATCTTAGTAAGTTCTTCTTCTGTAAATACTCTTAACTTAATGATCGCTGCAAAATAGATCAGTGCTCCAACTGGCACTGCAATGATCACGCAGACCGCAAAGCATACTCGCCCGAATGGAAGAACGCTTTGAACCGCATACTGAATCAGAAAACAGACAACACCCATCACTGCTGCACTTAATGCAGGCTTGATAAATGTCTTTGTGATCTCCTGATGAAAACCTGTGTATTTCTTGATGGAGTGTGCATTTAACAGACACATCACAAGGGAAAATGCCATAGTCGCAAATACCAATCCATATGTTTTACAATCTGTGTATGTTAATAAAAGCCATAATACAACGATATTGACCACAACGGAAATCGCAGAATGTCTGACTGGCACTCTCATCTTTCCCATTCCCTGTAAGATACCATTTGTCAACGTTGACAGGCAGTAGAAAATAACGGAAACTGCACCGATCCGAAGCATGGCAGCTCCTAATCCCTTAGCATATGTTGCACCGAAGATCAATCCATTGATCGAACTATTCAACACACCTAGTCCAACCGCACATGGGATCGCGATCATCATCGTAAAACGTATCGCCATCTGGATACTGTCGTTCATATCGTCCTTCTTGCCTAACGCATAAGCTGCAGAAACATTTGGCACGATCGCATTGGAAAGTGCAGATGCCATCGCAACTGGAACGTTGATCAGCACGTTATACTGACCGCTGAACAAACCATAAAATTCTGAAACTACTTTCGCCGTAATTCCTTTTCCTACTAAGATATTACTAAAGATCGTCTGGTCGATCGTTGCACTACAGTTATAGATCGCTGTACTAAAGATAACCGGTGTGATCGTTAATAATAAGATCTTTAAGATATTCCCATAAGATTCAATATATTTTGTACGGTCATGTTTCATCTGAATCTTGACCTTTGGCTGGTATGCACGATAAATGATAGAGCAGAAGATCAATCCTGTTAAAACACCGACTCCTGTACCGATCGCACTACCTGCTGCCCCATGTCTTGCGATCTCATATGTGATCTTGTTAGATGGCAGATATGGTAAGATCAGTACATATGCCATCAAAATACTAAAGATCGCATTCAAGATCTGCTCAATGATCTGGGAAATGGATGTTGGCACCATTGTATTATGTCCTTGAAAATATCCTCTAAGTACTCCAAGAATCCCAGAGAAAAAGATCGTTGGGGAAATGACCTGAAGGGCAAGTGCTGCACCTTTTTGATGTCCGACAAAGGTTGGTGCTCCAAAATATGCGATCATGGACGCGATACCACCAACGACAACTGCATAAACTAATGCTCCATAGAAGATTCTCTGAGCATTGATATATTCTTTCTTCGCAAGTCTTGCAGAAATTGATTTGGATACCGCAAGTGGAATACTAAAGGATGCGATCAACAGAATAATGTTATAGATATTATATGCATAAGAATAGTACCCCATACCTTCTTTGCCGATAATCCCAAACAGTGGACTACGATATAATAATCCGATCACACGGCAGACAATGGATGCTGCGGCTAAGATCATTCCTTGCATTAAAAATGAGTTTTTACTGCTTTTACTCATACTAAACCTCTTTCATCTCTTGTATATTTCGTCTTTGTCAAAATCTCTTCCTGACGTTTTTCCATATCTTTTCGTTCTTCCTCTTCCATATGGTCATATCCAAACAGATGTAACATACTGTGAGCGATCAAAAAGGCATATTCTCTCTCTCGGCTGTGGCCATAATTCTCAGCCTGTTCCCATACCTTGTCCATGGAGATCACGATATCTCCAAGTAGAAATTCACCGCTCTCCGGATCAAATGCCATCGGATCTTCTTCAATCTTTGAGAAATCCGCTGGTTCTTCGTATTCTGCCATTGGAAAAGACAGTACGTCTGTTGGCCGGTCGATCTCTCTTTGTTCTTTGTTGATCGCATGAATCGTTTCATTATCGGTTAGCATTAAATTCACTTCGCACTCATAAGGGCAGTCCACATAATCAATCGCTGCCTCGATCACTTCATGTGCGATCTTCTCATAAGGGATATTGATCTCCCCTTCGTATTCATTCTCGATTATAATACTCATAACATTCCTATCTTCTGTTCTTTTTGTTATTGTTATTCTTATTCTTTTTCGCAGATCTGGCTGCTTCATATTGATCATATGCTGCAACAATCTTCTGTACTAATGGATGTCTGACAACGTCCTTATTGGTAAGCTCACAGACCCCGATCTCCTTAACTTTTCTTAACACTCTTAGAGATTCTTCTAATCCTGAAATACTGTCAAATGGCAAATCTTTCTGTGTTAAGTCACCCGTGATGATCGCTTTGGACCCAAATCCAATACGTGTTAAGAACATCTTCATCTGAGCAGGTGTCGTATTCTGTGCCTCATCCAAGATAATGTATGCATTATCCAGTGTACGTCCTCTCATGTAAGCTAATGGAGCGACTTCGATCAAGCCTTTCTCCATATTCTTCATAAATGCGTCAGCCCCAAGGATCTCATATAATGCATCATATAATGGTCTTAAATATGGATCAACTTTACTCTGTAGATCTCCAGGCAAGAAACCTAGCTTCTCTCCTGCCTCAATTGCTGGTCTTGTTAAAATGATACGGCTGACTTCATCATTCTTAAATGCTGTGATTGCCATTGCCATTGCAAGATATGTCTTACCAGTTCCTGCAGGACCGACTCCAAATGTGATCATCTTATTCTTGATCGCATCGACGTATTTTTGCTGTCCTAAAGTCTTTGGTTTGACTGCTTTGCCTTGGATCGTATGACAGATGACATCTTTATCAAGCTCCAAAAGACTGGGAGATTTCTCTTCCATTGATAACGATAACGCATAGTTTACATTCTGCTCTGTGATCACATTTCCTCGTTTGGATAATTCGAGTAATTCATCGATCACGGAGATTGCATGATTGACTGCCTGCTGTGTTCCAATACATTTTAAATGGTCACCTCTCAGGATCAGACTCACATGCAGTGTTTTTTCGATTTTCTTCATATAGGCATCAAACTGCCCGAATACATTCCCGCCATGTTCTGCCGGAAAATTCATTTCTATTTCAACTGGATTCATCTAATTCTCAGTCTCCTTCTTTGTGTATATTCCTTATGTATTCTACCATCTGTTACAAAGTTTTTCAACCTGAGTGGCAAAATCCATATGGCCTGATTCATAACTTTTATTTATTGCTGCGCTGTTGTTGGTGTGATCATTTCTTCTTGTTTCTTTGTTAATTTCTTGATATTTCGGATCTTTCCGACACTTTCTTCTTTGATGATCGATGCCTTAACTTCATATCGGTTGTTCTTTTTTTTATAATTTCCTTCACAGTGAACGATCTTTGCTCCTGCTTTTGCTTTCTTCATAAGATATCGTTCCAGCTGTTTTTTTAATTTTAACTGTGCTTCTTTTTTTGTCAAGATTTTCTTCTTTGGCCTGTATCTTTCAGTTATCTGCATCGTGATCCCAATGGGCAGATAAAAAGATTTCCCTATCTTTAATGATCTTCTCTTTGTCATAACATTTGTATGATCCTGTCTTTTCTTTTCGGGAAAATCGAATTGATACTGTCCAAAATATAAATTTTTGATGCTCTTTTTCTTGCCTGTGATCAGCTTTTCGTAATATTCCATGGGAATTGAATTGTTGTACACCTCTTTAGTGCGCATCACAATCTCACCATCTGCCTTGATCTTATCCGTCTGTGTCACGGTAAAATCATCACTGTAGTAATAGATCAATCCAGAAATTAAAGTTGTTCCTCTTTTGACACTGTCCCCAACACTTACAAGCGGTGTTCCACTTTTGACCGCCATTTTTGTAATGATCCCTGATTTATTTGCCACGATATCACATGGTTTCTTGGGATTCTGCTTTGTTTTACGATCTAAAGTTTCTTTTATCTCAATATGCAGTCTTGTTCCCTGAATCGAACAGGATGCCCACGCAATCTCAGCATAATCTTCCCTCAGATGGTCTTCCAATGCATCACAGTCAATCTGGTATTTTAATGTTCCAATATGGTAGTAGTTATCCGTAACATACTTTAATATATCACTTTCTGAATATACTTCTCCTCCAGAAACTGTAATCTCCCATAAAAACTGACTCAGCGAAAGGATCATTAAACCGCACAAACACATGGAAAAAAATAATATTTTACGTTTTTTATGTTCTTTTAAGAAATATGGCAGTCCTTTTTGCCCTTGTAACGCAAGATCAACATTTGCTTTCTCTGCTAATGCTTCCAACATTTGATAAGAACTTCGTCTGATAAAAAACACATAGCCGTCTGATACTGGTTTTAATTCCCACAATACAAGATGATTTTTTGCACAGAGATTCAAAAAACGCTCTGTCTGATATCCTTTGACTTGAAAATACAGCCTTCCAAATATAAAGTGCAGAATTTTAAGCATTTCTCATGCTCCTTTCAAAGAATATCATACATATTCCAGCCTTTTGATCTTTCCTTTGATCTTCATTGATTCCTGTGAGTAAAAATCAACCTCCAGATCACATCCACAGATATTTAATACGACATGATTCCCCTGAATGGAGATCTTATTCTCATCATATGATACGATCCCCCTGTAATTTTCTATGTATGCTTCACAGTTTCCTGTCAAGGTTATAATGAAATCTCCAAACACCACATCTCTTGGAAGAGAAAGTCCTTTAGCAATCACTTCTTTTGGTTTCTTCTTCATGCAAAACTCCTTTTGTGGCATTTGGTTTAATATATGCCGAAAAAAAGCACCATATACCTGTTCCCAGGTAAATGATGCTTATCTTTTCAATCAAGTAAAAATTATTTAGATTTTCTCTTACGAGCCGCTTCAGACTTTTTCTTACGTCTTACGCTTGGCTTTTCGTAATGTTCTCTTTTACGAATCTCCTGCTGAATTCCTGCTTTTGCACAGTTTCTCTTGAATCTGCGAAGAGCGCTATCTAAAGATTCATTTTCTTTAACGATTACGTTTGACATTCTATTCCCGACCTCCCCTCCAGTCTTGTACTTGTGCATAGGACTGTTTGGGTTTTAATTTTTTGCACTAGATTAGTATATCACATTTTAGATTTTTGTCAACTATGAAATTTGACTTTCTAAAATTTCTTTTACTTTTGCTACTGCTTCTGGAATTCCGGCTGGATTCTTTCCTCCGGCCTGAGCCATATTTGGACGTCCTCCACCGCCGCCTCCAACGCATCCGGCGATCGCTTTGATCAGGTTTCCAGCGTGTGCTCCTGCTTTCTGTGCCTCGTCTGTTACCATGGCAACTAAGAATACTTTTCCGTCTTTCTGGGAAGCAAGGACAATGACACCTTCTCCTAATTTCTCTTTTAAGTTATCTCCAAGTTCACGAAGTCCATTCATATCAACGTCTTCTATAGAAGTTGCAAGAAGTTTCACTCCTTTTACTTCTTCTACCTGATCCATAACATCTCCCAGAGCGTCTTTTGCAAGTTTGCTCTTTAAGGATTCGTTTTCGCTCTTTAATTCTTTTACTTCTGCAAGAAGTGATTCAATTCTTGTCAGCAGTGTTGCTGGTGTAGCTTTTAATGCTTTGGCTGCTTCTTTTAATTCTTCTTCCTGCTTATGGTAGTAGTTAAATACTCCCTGATCTGTCACTGCTTCGATTCTTCGAACTCCTGATGCAACACCAGTTTCAGATAAAATCTTGAATGCTGTGATCGCTCCTGTATTCTTCACATGAGTACCACCACATAATTCTACAGAGAAATCTCCCATGGATACAACACGTACTTCGTCTCCGTATTTCTCTCCAAACAGTGCCATAGCTCCTGTTTTCTTAGCTTCTTCCATAGACATAACTTTTGTCACAACTGGAAGATCCTGAGCGATCTTTTCGTTGACGATCTTCTCAACTCTTGCGATCTCATCATCAGATAATGGTGAGAAATGTGTAAAGTCGAATCTTAAATGTTCCGCATTATTTAAAGATCCTGCCTGCTCTACATGAGTTCCAAGCACTTCTCTTAATGCTTTCTGTAATAAATGAGTTGCACTATGGTTCTTTGCACCTAATGCTCTGTTCTTCTCATTCACTGTAAAGACTGCTTTGTCTCCTACGTTGAATGTTCCTTCGACTACATGTCCAACATGTCCAAACTTACCACCGGATAATTTAATGACATCTTCTACTTCAAAAGATGCATCTCCGCTGATGATCACACCTTTATCTGCTTCCTGACCACCACTTGTAGCATAGAATGCTGTCTGGTCAGCGACGATCGTTCCTTTGTCTCCTTTGTTCAGAGTTGAAACAACTTCTGTCTCTGTTGTCATAGCTGTGATCTCACCTTCACAAGTAAGTTCATCATATCCAACGAATTTTGTTGTCATGGCTGGATCTAACTGTTCGTATACAGTTGCATCTGCACCCATGTAGTTTGTTGTCTTTCTTGCAGCTCTGGCAGTCTCTCTCTGAACCTGCATTTCTTTTTCAAAGCCTTCTTTATCTACAGTAAATCCCTTTTCTTCTAAGATCTCGATCGTCAGATCTAATGGGAATCCATATGTGTCATATAATTTGAACGCATCTGCACCAGCAAGCTCTTTGCTGCCTTTCTCGTTCATAGCTTTTTCCATATCTGCTAAGATAGACAGTCCCTGATCGATCGTCTTGTTGAACTGTTTTTCTTCCTGAGATAAATGATTGAAGATAAATTCTGCTTTCTCTTCTAATTCTGGATATCCATCTTTAGATTCACGGATCACGACTTTACTGATATCTGTTAAGAACAGATGATCGATCCCTAATAATCTTCCATGTCTTGCTGCGCGGCGAATCAGACGGCGAAGAACATATCCACGTCCTTCGTTAGATGGTGTGATACCATCAGATAACATAAATGTAGCAGAACGAATATGGTCTGTGATCACACGGATCGATACGTCTGTCTCGTGGTCTGTACCATAAGTAACTCCTGCAACTTTACAGATTTCATCGCGGATCGCTTTGATAGAATCTACGTCGAAGATAGAATCTACTTCCTGTACAACGACTGCAAGACGTTCCAGTCCCATACCTGTATCAATGTTCTTATTCTCTAATTCTGTATAATGGTTGTGCCCATCATTCTCAAACTGTGTAAATACGTTGTTCCATACTTCCATATAACGGTCGCAGTCACATCCTACCGTACAGTCTGGGCTTCCGCATCCGTATTTCTCTCCACGGTCATAGTAGATCTCTGAACATGGTCCACAAGGTCCTGCCCCATGCTCCCAGAAGTTGTCTTCTTTTCCAAAACGGAAGATTCTCTCTGGTGCGATTCCGATCTCTTTCTCCCAGATCTCGAATGCTTCATCATCATCTTCGTATACAGATGGATATAATCTGTCAGGATCTAATCCGATCACTTTTGTTAAAAATTCCCAAGACCATGCGATCGCTTCATGTTTGAAGTAATCTCCAAAAGAGAAGTTTCCTAACATCTCAAAGAATGTACCATGTCTTGCTGTCTTACCAACATTCTCAATATCTCCTGTACGGATACACTTCTGACATGTTGTCACTCTTGTTCTTGGTGGTACTTCCTGTCCTGTGAAATAAGGTTTCAGTGGTGCCATACCAGCGTTGATCAGTAATAAACTGTTATCGTTCTTTGGCACGAGTGAAAAACTCTTTAATGCTAAATGTCCTTTACTTTCGAAAAACTCAAGATACATCTTCCTGAGTTCGTTGACTCCATATGCTCTCAACGTTTCATCCTCCTAGTGTCGTTTCATTATATTTAAGAAGACCTTGCCTTTACGGCTTTTTAGCTGCATGAGCCTGTATTCTCATGCAGCTAAATGATCTTCTCTTAATCATGTATGATCTTATGATTCTTTCTTCTTTGCCTTCGCACGACCGACTCCGAAATAAATTCCTGCCGCAGAGCATGCAAAAAGAATCGCAAACTTCAATACATAAGAGACTAATTCTGATAAAAATGCTGTCATAATCTTGCCTCCTTATCTTATAAAGTCGATTATACCAAATCGAACTTAGAAACACAAATATTTTCTCACAAAGATTACGTTCTTAATCTTCTTTTTCTAGTAAATCTGTGTAGAAGCAAGAATAATTTCCTGTATGGCAGGCAGCCCCGATCTGTTTTACCTTAGCAAGTAAGGTGTCTCTGTCGCAGTCAATATATAAATCTTTGACATACTGATAATGTCCGGATGTCTCCCCTTTGATCCATAATTCATCACGGCTTCGGCTGTAATAAGTCATAATCCCTGTCTCGATCGTCTTATCATATGCTTCTTTTGTCATATATGCGACCATCAAAACTTCATTTGTCTTATGATCCTGTACAACAACGGTTAACATTCCGTCGCTGTTTAATTTGAATTCATCAAAACTCATCTTGCTATTTAATGGTTTTGCCTCATTACTCATCTTATAAGGCTCCTTTCGTGGAAAGTACATCTGTGATCCTTGGATCCATACTGGTTGCTTCATCCAAAGCTTTTGCAAATGCTTTAAATGCTGCTTCGATCATATGATGATTATTCTCTCCATGTAATTTCTTCAAATGAAGATTCATCATGCTACCGTAAGATACTGCATAAAAGAATTCTCTTACCATCTCTGTGTCAAATTCTCCAACGCGATCAACCGTAAAATCACAATCCATCACAAAATATGGTCTTCCAGACAGATCGATCGCACATAACATTAATGTCTCATCCATTGGAAGCATAAATGATCCATAACGTTTGATCCCTTTCTTATCTCCAACGGCCTGTTTGATCGCTTCTCCAAGTACGATTCCGACATCTTCGATCGTATGATGGCAGTCTACATAGAGATCTCCCTCAACTTCCACATCAAGATCAAAAAATCCGTGACGTGCAAATGCATTTAACATATGGTCAAAAAAACCGATTCCTGTATGGATATTTCCATTTCCATTTCCATCAAGATCAATGGAAAGTTTGATCTTTGTCTCACTTGTATTTCTCTCAATTGATGCACTTCTACTCATATTTTTATCCTTCCTGGTTATCTTCAAATCTTACTTTCATGGAATTAGCATGTGCTGTCAGCTGTTCCTGATTCGCAAAGAATTCGATGTCTTTGTGTACTGGCTCTAAGGCTTCTCTTGAATAGTAGATGACACTTGATTTCTTGATGAAATCATCAACACTTAATGGAGAGAAGAATTTTGCTGTTCCATTTGTTGGAAGTACGTGGTTTGGTCCTGCAAAATAATCTCCTAAAGGTTCACAGCTGTATGCTCCGATAAAGATCGCTCCTGCATTCTTGATCCTTGTCATAACATCAAATGGATTTGCTGTCATGATCTCCATATGTTCAGACGCAATAGCGTTTGCCGTATCAATTGCTTCTTTCATATCGCTTGCAACAAGAATATATCCGAAGGAATCTAAAGATTTCTCCATGATCTCTTTTCTTGATAACTGATTTAAGAATCCGTCAATCTCATCAGATACTTTATGTGCTAATTCTTCGCTTGTTGTAACAAGGATCGCACTTGCCATCTCATCATGTTCTGCCTGGGAAAGTAAGTCTGCTGCCACATATCTTGGATTCGCTGTCTCATCAGCTAACACTAAGATCTCACTTGGTCCTGCAATGGAATCGATACTTACGTTTCCATAAACTGCTTTCTTGGCAAGAGCCACAAAAATGTTACCAGGTCCTACGATCTTGTCTACTTTTGGAATAGACTCTGTTCCAAATGCCATCGCTGCAATTGCCTGTGCTCCACCGACTTTATATACTTTTGTTGCTCCAGCTTCTTTCGCTGCAACTAATGTATTTGCTGTAACTTTTCCGTCTTTTCCAGGAGGTGTTGTCATGATGATATTTTTCACTCCTGCAACGTGTGCTGGAACAATGTTCATTAAAACAGAAGATGGATAAACTGCTTTTCCACCTGGTACATAGACACCACAAGTTTCCATTGGTGTTACTTTCTGTCCAAGCATTACTCCGTCTTCTCTTGTCTCAAACCAGCTCTTCTGAATCTGTTTTTCATGGAAATCACGAATATTCTTGATCGCTTTACGGATAACTTTGATCAATTCATCGTCCACTTCTTCGTAAGCTTCCTTAATTTCTTCTTCTGTAACTAAAATATTCTCTGCATTGATCTCTGCTTTATCAAACTGTGCTGTATAATCAAAGACAGCTTTATCTCCATTATCTCTGACATTTTTGATGATCGCATCGACTTTATCCTGAAAATCCCCATAGTTTGTAGGACTTCTTTTTAATAAATCTGATAAAATATTTGCAATGGAATCTTTGTTAACTTTTACTATTCTCATGTTTCTCTCCTCCGGCCTATTCTTTTTCATCCAAGATCTTCTTTAGTGCAACGATGATCTTGCTGATTCGTTCTTGTTCCATCTTCTGGCTTACCTGATTCACTACCATTCTTGCTGATAATGGGCAAACTTCTTCTAAGACTTCCAATCCATTTTCTTTTAAGGTTGTTCCTGTCTCAACGATATCAACGATCACCTCTGATAATCCAACAATCGGTGCAAGTTCAACAGATCCGTTTAACTTAACGATCTCTACTGTCTGTAATTTCTGATTATTGAAATATTCTTTAGCGATATGTGGGTATTTGGATGCCACACGGATGATCTCATTACTGTTTAAATATTTCTTCGCTTCTTTGGGTCCGCACACACACATCTTGCAAGCTCCAAATTTCAAGTCTAATACTTCGTATAGATTTCTTCCTTCTTCAAGGATCGTATCTTTTCCAACAACACCGATATCAGCTGCTCCATATTCCACGTAAGTTGGCACGTCACTTGCTTTGGATAAGAAAAATTTTAATTTTAATTCTTCGTTTACGAAGATTAATTTTCTTGTTTTCTCGTCTTTCATTTCCTCGCATGTGATCCCGATCTCTTCTAATAAAGCCATCGCTTTCTTTGCAAGGCGCCCTTTCGCCAGGGCAAATGTAATATATCTCATGGTCTTTTGTTTCCCTTCTTTTGCTCGATTTGTTGATTAGATGAAATAAAGAATTCCACCGAGGCGATGCTCTTTAGCAAATCTTTCATAGTCTGCTTTGCTGCACAGATCATTCTTTCTCTCTAAGATGACTTTCTTTCCTTCTTTTCTTAATTCTTCTGCTCGAAGGATCGCATCTTTCATTGTTGCTTCTTTATAAATGATCATTGTATCCATATGATCTGCTTCCATATGAATTCCCTGACGGCTTAATGCCATCATCAGCTCATCTAATACGATCGCAAATCCAACTGATGGGGCTTTCTTTCCGAACTGTTCGATCAGATTATCATATCGTCCACCTTTTAGAACTGCATCTCCTGTTCCATAAGTATAACCTTTGAAAATGATTCCTGTGTAATAATTATGCTTATTTAACATTCCAAGATCAAAACTTACATACTGCTCTTTGCCGTATAATTTTAAGATATCATATACATCGCGAAGTCTTTTGATCGCTTTCTTAGACTGTTCATTCTCAACCATTGCTTCTGCCTGATCTAAGATCGCTACATCTCCATTCAGTTCGTTAAAATGTAAAAATACATCTTTGATCTTATCAGACAGATCTAATGTCTCTACATATTCCATTAATCCAAAATAATTCTTATTTAAGATCAGCTCTCGAAGCTGTGTTTTGACTTCTTCATCTTTGATCGTCTGTGTCAATCCGTTGAAGAATTCAACTTCTCCGATAGAAAGTCTGAAATCAGTCAATCCAGCTGCCAGAAAACAATCAATTGCCATTGCAATAGATTCTGTATCTGCCTGTACAGACGCATCATTGACTAATTCTGCACCTAACTGGCATGTTTCTTTTAACTTCAACTGATAGCTTGAGTTATTTAAAAATACATTTCCTGCATAAGATAAACGGATTCCCATATTCTCTTCATTAAAATACTTTGCAATACAGCGTGCAATGGATGGTGTGACATCCGGACGAAGAACTAAGGTATTTCCTTCTCTATCAAAGAATTTAAACATCTCCCTTGCGGATACGGTTCCTTTTTCACTGTTAAATACATCAAAGAATTCAAATCCTGGAGTTCTGATCCCTTCATATCCGTAAGATGCAAAGACTTTGTTTAATTTTGCCTTCAGCTTACTTCGCTGTCCATATTCTGTTCCATATACATCTCTGACACCTTCTGGTGTGTGGACTCTCTTTTTATTCATATTTTTGCCGCTCCTTGATACTTTATCGAATTAAAGCGCTACTTGGGTAGCACATCAAATTATCTGTATTTTACCAATCCTTAACTTATTTGTCAACCTCGTTCACTCTAATTCATCTTTTGATATGTTACATGAAATTCCTACAACTGAGAAACAACTTCTTCGATCACCTGATCCATGATCTCTACCGGATCATATACAAGGTCCACGCTGCAATATTCACAAATATCCTCTAATGCTCCAAAAATCCATGGATTTCTTGCTTTGATCGTCTTCATTCTTCCATTCTGCTGCACAAAACTGATAAAGAATCCTAATGTTCTGCTGATCTCATCATCACCCTCTTCTAAAATATCCATTGTGATCACACCGCCATCGGTATTATCATATGCCATAAATAAAAGTGGATTCTTTGGACGCTCCCCTTCTTCTTCCCCTTCTACCATAACTGGAAGATAAGTAAAATCTAAAATCACTTCAAGATCGATTTGTTTTTGATTCTTTAATTCATCTTTTAATTCCTGATCTTCTAACATCACTGACGGAAATTCTTTTTCAGCTTCTGGTATCTCTTTTACAAACATTTCCCAAGTATCATTTTCAGTATTATAACGGCGAACGATACCTTCTGCCTGTTCGATTTCTGGGTTTAATTCTCCCTGTCTGACTGCTTCCACTACCATATACAGGTTCTCATAAGTTTCTATAAGAAGTGCAACTTCATCTTCATCTAACTGATATGGTTTGTAACCTTTCTTATAAGAAACAAAGTAAATCCAGTCACTGATCGTCTTAAAACGAATATCTAATTCATCGATAACTTTTCTTTGTTCATCTGGCACATTCATCATGCTTCCCCAGAAACATGTAAGACTTGAATGTTCATCCATCAGATACTGTGCTGGAAGATCCCCTTCTTCACTTCCAAGGATCATATAGAAATCTCCTAAGCCTTCAACTCCATCAAAGACTGCAATTCCTCTTTCTCCGCTGAATTTTCCCATCACACTGCAAAATACAGGTTCTTCTCTGTCTTTTAGCTGAATGGTTACAAGTTGTGTGTCACCAAGGTAATTCCAAGGCTCTAATTTGTCTAGTTTTAATGTAATGTCGTATAACTGCTTCCATGCATTCTTTGACGCTTCTTTTCTCAATGACTTGTCCTCCATAGATTATTTTATTGTACACTTAATATTCATTATAATAAGAAATGATTTTAATTACAACAAAATCCCGACTATCTTTCTATGATTTGTGAATTTGATCGTTTTTTCTTTATACTTTTTCGAATTTCTGATATAATTGTTTGACGGATTTATCTTATTATTTTAAATTAGATAACTGATTTTATTACCAGGAGGTATTTATCATGGCATTCGACGGATTTGTCATTTCAAATATTATATCAGAACTTAATAAACAGATCATTGGTGGCAGAATCTATAAGATTTATCAGCCAGAGGCCGACGAGATCACGCTTGTGATCAAAAAAGAGAGATTGACAACAAGACTTCATCTCTCAGCCAGTGCTTCTCTTCCTCTTGTCTATTTATCGAAAGAAGGAAAAGCAAACCCTATGCAGGCTCCAAATTTCTGCATGCTGCTTCGTAAACATATCAGCAGTGGAAGGATCATTTCGATCACACAGCCTGACTTTGAGCGTATTATCGAAATTAAGATTGAGCATCTGGATGAGCTTGGAGATGTCTGTCAGAAACGTCTGATCGTTGAAATCATGGGAAAACACAGTAATATCATTTTTGTAAACAGTGATGATGTGATCTTAGATAGTATCAAGCACATCTCTGCAAATATCAGTTCTGTCAGAGAGGTTTTACCTGGACGTACTTACACATTTCCACCGTCTAAAGGGAAACATCCTTTAGCAAGTCTGACTACGGAGAATTTTTATCAGCATATCATCACCAAACCACTGAATCTTTGTAAAGCACTTTATACTTCCATCACAGGTATGAGTCCTTTGATCGCAAATGAACTTTGTTATCGTGCTGGGCTCGATGGGAATGCATCTACTGATTCTTTGACCGATGATAGTGCTGCTGGATTATATGGCCAGCTTGTAAAATTAAATGCTCTTGTAGAAGATGAGGCATATCAGCCAAATATCATTTATTCTGGGGAAGAACCTAAGGAATTTTCTTGTATTCCTTTAACTTCTTATCCTGACTGTACAGAGAAAACATATGATTCTATTTTTGACGTGCTGATCGGGTATTATTCTGAGAAGGAAAAATATACAAGAATGAAGCAGAAATCTTCTGACCTTCGTAAGATCGTGCAGACTGCTCTTGAGAGGACAAGCAAGAAATATGATCTACAGCTTCGTCAGTTAAAGGATACCGAGAAGCGTGAGAAATTCAAAGTTTATGGAGAACTTACACAGACATATGGATATGGACTAGAGCCAAATGCAAAATCTTTAACTTGCATGAATTATTACACAAACGAAGAGATTACGATCCCTCTTGATCCAACAAAGACTCCTTTGGAGAATTCCAAAAAGTTTTTTGCAAAATATAATAAGCTAAAACGTACTTATGAAGCTCTTTCTGAGCTTGTCGTGGAGACAAAAGCTGATCTTGATCATCTCGATTCGATCTCTACTGCTCTTTCTTTATCCGAAGATGAGAAAGACCTGCAGCTGATCAAAGATGAACTTTCTGATTATGGTTATATTAAGAGCCACGGAAAGAAAAAAGGAAAGAAACAGGCAAAATCCAAACCATTACATTTTGTCTCTTCTGATGGTTTCCATATGTATGTTGGAAAAAATAACTATCAGAATGATGAATTAAGTTTTAAGTTTGCAAATGGCGGGGATTGGTGGTTCCATGCAAAGAATATGGCTGGGTCCCATGTTATTGTACGAAAGGAACAAGCGGAGACTCTTCCAGATGCTACCTTTGAAGAAGCTGGCCGTCTTGCAGCTTATTATTCCAAGGGGCGTCAGGCACCGAAGGTTGAGATTGATTATGTTCAGAGAAAAGAACTAAGAAAGCCGCCAAAGGCAAAACCTGGATTTGTCATTTATCATACAAATTATTCTATGATGTGTGTTCCGAATATTGATGGAATTGAAATTGTTGAATAGACAGTTGTATTTATAATGCGAGAAAAAAGTGTCAAGAAATTGTTTCTTGACACTTTGTATTATGATTATATGAGTTAAGAAAAAAGGTTGTTAATTTGATTTTTGGTTGATTTTTATTGATATTATTTCGACTACATTGCTTTGTAGATTGCTACGACATCATCTAAAATCTTTTCATCTGTGATTCCAGATACTTCTTTTAATGCTGCTTTTACTCCGTTTGCTTTGATCTTATCCTGTAATTCTACGCTCTGTGGATCTTCAGCATTATCATATTTTAATGCTGCTGCCATTCCTGCTAATAATGCATCCACTGGAAGACCATATTCTAATGCTGTCATTGTTGGTTTTGTTAAACGATCTGTTGCACTTAATTTTCTTAATGGTTCTCTACCTACACGAGCTGTATCATCTACAAGGTATGGGTTTTTGAAACGATTTAAGATCTTGTCAATGTATTTAAAGTGAGCATCTTTGTCAAATCCATATTTGTTGACTAATGCCATACCACTCTGCTGCATTGCTTTTTTAACAGTTTTAAAGATTTCCTCATCAGCGATACTTTCATCGATCGTTTTGAATCCTTTGTAGTTTCCAAGATATGCTGTGATGCAGTGTCCTGTGTTTAATGTAAATAATTTTCTTTCAATATATGCCATTAAGTTATCTGCAAGATTCATTCCTTCGATCTGTGGAACAGCTCCCTTAAAGGATGCTTCTTCGACATTCCATTCATAATAGTTTTCTACAACGACGTCGATTGGATTATCTAAACGTACTGGAGGCACGATTCTGTCTACAGAGCAGTCTGGGAATCCTACATATTTGTCTGCATATGCTTTTTCTTCGTCATTTAAGTTTCCATAAACAGCTTCTTTTAACTGAGAACTTGCTTTGACTGCATTTTCGCAAGCAATGATGTTTAAGTATTCTTCAGAACCATTTTCTTTTCTTGCTTTGATTCCTTCTGCGATAGATGGAGCGATGATCGGAAGAATTCTTACTCCAACGGCTGTTGTGATGATCTCAGCCTCTTTTACTTCATCGATCAGTTCAGGTTTTGTTGAATTTACTCCGCTGATATCTGTGATCACGATCTCGCTGCTTTCTACGTCTTTTACAAAAATTGTATATTTCTTATCTTCGTTGATCTTATCAATGATTTCCTGATTTACATCTGCGAATACTACATGATATCCTGCTTTGCTTAACAGTCCACCGATAAATCCACGTCCAATATTTCCTGCTCCAAACTGAATTGCTTTCTTCATTTTCTTCACTCCTAAAATTAAAATATAAATCTATAAGTATATATCTTAGGTATTTAATAAGCGAGAAGAATTTCCCGCTTATTAAATTGACCTTTTTTTGTTTAAATCTTATTTAAACATTTCCATGATTTCGTCAACATTTTCTGTTGTTTTTAACTGTTCTAATCTTTCAGGATCTTCGATGATCTCAGAGATCTTAGCTAATAATCCAAGATGTTCATCACCGATTCCAGCAATACCAAAGACTAACTGAGCTTTTTCTCCATCAAAGTCTACACCTTCTGGATACTGAAGCATTACGATACCAGTTTTCTGTACTTTCTTCTTGGCATCTCCTGTTCCGTGAGGAATTGCTACACCTAATCCCATGTATGTTGTAACTGTTTCTTCACGTTTTACCATAGCGTCAATATAACCTTCTTCAACATATCCAAGTTCATTTAACAGTTTTCCTGCTGCTTTGATCGCTTCGAATTTGTCGACTGGTTTTAATCCTGTTTTGATTCCTTCTTCTACAAGGATCTTTGCATTTCCAGTAACTACTGGTGTTTCAACTTCTTCAACAGCTGCAGCTGTCTGTGCTGATGCATCAACTTTTGCTGTCATCTGTTCATATAATCCATCTAAGTTTGGATCCTGTAAGAAGTTATTGATGATAACTAACTGTGCCTGTGGTGCAGATTTTCTGGCTCTGTCTGCTAAGACTGCCTGAACAACTGCGATATCACAATCCGCTGGGATGTTATCTACTGATGTATTGATCACTGTAAGATCTGGGCGCTGTGCTTTCACACGATTTCTGAATTTTGTAGCTCCCATTGCAGATGATCCCATTCCTGCGTCACATGCAAATACGATCTTCTTAACTTTATCTGCGTCTTTCTTCTCTCCTGGGTCAACTGTGATTCCTTTAGATTCTGCTTTCTTTGCTGCCATATCGTCCTGTGCATCTTCAAGACTCTTACCATCTGACATACGAATGATAGGTGATGCGATCAAGAATGATACTACAGTTGCGATCAGTACACCTAAGATCGTTAATGGAATCTGGCTCTTTGGTGACATTGATAAATAAGCGATGATTGATCCTGGTGAAGATGGTCCAATAAGTCCGCATTTTGTAAATGTGAAGAATGTGATCGCACAAATGTTACCAACGATCGGAGCGATGATCACGATTGGGTTCATCAGGATATATGGGAAGTAAATCTCATGAATACCACCGAAGAAATGAATGATGATCGCACCTGGTGCAGATGATTTTGTTACTTTGTCTTTAGAGAATACTGCATATGCTAATAATACTCCAAGTCCTGGTCCTGGGTTTGCCTCTAACATGTACATGATAGATTTACCAGCTTCTTTTGCCTGTTCAATACCAATTGGTGTAAAGATACCATGGTTGATCGCGTTATTTAAGAATAATACTTTGGCAGGTTCGATAAAGATTGCTGCTAAAGGTATTAATTTTGCTTTTACAAGTACGTTAACTCCTGCTGTTAACACTGCTAATACGGTTGACATAAATGGTCCGATGATAAAGTATCCAATGATCGCTACGATCATTCCTAAAATACCAACAGAGAAGTTATTGATCAACATCTCAAATCCGGCTGGCATATGTCCGTCCATTGCTTTATCAAATTTCTTGATGACCCATCCTGCAAATGGTCCCATAACCATGGCTCCCATTAACATTGGCTGTCCATCAAATCCACCAACTCCGGCGATACAACCCATGACTGCGATTGCACCCATAACTCCTCCACGGTCTCCACCGACCTGTTTACCACCTGTGTAGGCGATTAGCATTGGTAATAAGAATGTTAACATGTATGGCTGAATTGATGCTAACTTCGCATTTGGAATCCATCCATCTGCGATAAATAATGCTGTAATGAATCCCCATGCAATGAATGCTCCGATATTAGGCATTACCATTGCACTTAAAAATTTACCGAATTTTTGTAATCCATTTTTCATTTACAATATCCTCCTTTTGTTTTTATCTTCTCTTCATTTTATTTTCGTAATAGTTACCAAGACTTGTTTCAAGTTCTGCCTCGACTGCATTTCTGTTTTTGTCAAATAAGTAAGTGATGATCTGGTCTTTCTCGGCTAATGCTCCGCTTATTTCACTCATAACTTCGCGATAAACCTTACTTCCATCTCCCTGTGGAACAAGCATCAAGATCGCACCCTTGATTGGCTGCCCATCTTCAATGATCTCATCATTTAAATAGACAAAACCAAATCTGCAATGTCTGATGCCTTTTGTTTCACAATGTAAAAATAATGCATTCATACTCGGAATAAATGTGCTTGCGATATTCTCGCGTTTGCTTAATGCAAAAGTGATCTCTGTTGCTGTCGTTTCATTTCGTGCAAATAATTCTCCTGCATATTCGATCAATTGTTTCTTATTCTTAATGTTTTCACCTGTTGATATTTTAATGTTATCTAATACCTGTAAGATCTCTTCTCCAAGAAGTGTCATATACTCGATGTCTTCTCTTCCAATCCTTTTGACTGGTTTTACAGTCTTTATGGGATTTTTTCTTTTCTTCTTGTCGATATTTTTGATCATGGCATTGATCATTTTCTTATCTGTCTCTGTTAAAATAGAGTTCACATAGACATTTGGAAATGTCAGATTTAATTTTGCTGTGGAAACGATAAAATCAATTCCCTCTTCGATCAGCTCCTCTTCCTTGATCTCTGCTGTCGAGATGATCTTTTGTACCATCAGCTGCGGAAATTCTTTCTTCAGATGAACGGCTAGCATATGGGATGTCCCAACTCCATGTGGGCAGGCAACATAAACAGATAACTTTTCTTCTTTATCTTTTTGCTGTTCAACCGCTACACAGAAGTATAATGCGATAAACCCCATCTCCCCTTCTGGGAGTTTTTTAATATGTAATTCTTCTTTTAAGAACTCACACGCTTTGATCGTTGCCGCATAAACTTTGGAATATTTTTCTTCTAAAAAATCAATGTATTGATTTTCTGTAAATACGCCTTGTTTCATTCGATTGATCGCTGGTTTCATATGATTACATAATCCATCGATCAACACCGCATTCTCAAAAAATTCCATTTCTAAAAGTATTTCCATCTCAGCAATGATCCGCATGACCAACTGCCTGACTTTAAAACTTTCTTCATCGATCTTATTCTCACTTTTGTTTTTCCAGATCTTCGCTGCCAAAAGCTGCATTGCTATGTTATATACTTCTCCTTGTGAGAGCTGATGTCCTTCAAAATTGCTTAACTTGCCTCCCAGCCATTTTGCAATCTGATATTCTGGTAAATGAGTGATCGATCTGACGTCTTTCTCTTCTTTGATCTCATGTCCCATTCTTACCCTGTTTTGTGTGATCAATAAATACAAGCTTAAATGCCTAATGGAATGGTCAGTATATTCTATATCTAACACTCCCTGCATATTTTTAATGATATCTCTTGTATCATCTAACACTTCTTGCGTAAGATTCGGAAACATTCGTTCTTTGAGTTTTTTCTCTTTATCAAACAATACTTTTAAGGAATGTCCTCTTAACTTTTGTCTCAATACCATTGTCACTGCCTGACGGTAATCTTCCTCTTTTCCTTCCCAGTAAATTCCCATTCCCGGTCTTCGGTAAAGAGTCAAATTATAGTGATCAAGCCATGTTTCAACCTCTTCCAGGTCGTTGCTTAATGTTGCATCCGAAATATGAAAAAGGGATGTAAAGTAAAAATATTTGAGTGGTTCGTTGATCGTTAACAGTTCAAGTAATATGATCATCTGGCGATCTGCTTTACTGTATACTGGCTTGTTCTCATCCATATCTACGAGTTCTTTAATATAGTTTCTTGTTTCTGCATCTTCATCCACATACATCCCGATTCTTGGTTTCTTGACTAGTTTAAAGTCATTCTCCTCAAACCATTCGTTGATGCGAGGCATTTCTCTTAATACGGTTCTTGAACTTAATTTCAGTTTTTCTGATATTGCCTGTATTGTAATTGGATCGTCAGCATTAAAAGCTGCTAACATCTCAATGATAAGTTTCTGTCTTTTTGTTAATCCGGATTTCTTAGACACTCTGTATCATCCCCTTTCACGTATTATTATATATACAATGGGTGGTTTGGACAAGCGATTGATATGATGGTTTTGACGACATTCAATAGTGACATTTTGTTGTCAGTATTTATAGTTTGTCAGTATTATTTCATGACAAGTTTTGATTGTAATAGTGTTGCATGTATGAGTCAGAAAGAAGATAAGAAGAACTATTTAAAGAAAAAAGGATGACACTCCGCATTTTTGAAAGCGTTT
>ENA-OOZX01000260-OOZX01000260.1-human-gut-metagenome-genome-assembly--contig:-NODE-260-length-53803-cov-5.211487_pt1 | contig 53803 bp, 39 predicted proteins | sample MGYA00241048_ERZ501412 | MGnify/ENA primary metagenome ERZ501412 (study PRJEB25962, sample SAMEA2042518) | human gut metagenome | biome: human gut; feature: human-associated habitat; material: faeces... | reverse complement strand
GACAAAATCTCCCACAAATTGTGACGCACATCTTGCAGAAAGCCTTTTTCAAACATACTCTAGTTCATAAAAAATACATAAAAAGTTCATAAAAAATATATAATAATATGGTACATATTAAATATCCGAGTCGAATATGTATAATGGTTATAGCGCAAAGGTTGCATCATAAACATGATGCGCAAAAGAGAATCCGGTGAGAGTCCGGAACGATGCCGTCACTGTGTAAGGGAACTGCTTCAGAGCCCACTGGGAAACCGGGAAGGGGGAGCAGTGTTGACCGAAGTCAGGAGAACTGCCTTTGCGTGGAATCTTAGGTCTGCGGTACACAGAACTTGTATTCTCATAACGATACATGAATATTTCCTGAATGTTTTTTGGAAGAAAAGTGTGTATATGAGAATGTGTGCAGTCGCAGAAAATGCGGCTGTTTTTATGCAATGGGAGATTGGTGATAGATTTCCCATGGGATTCTTTATACGTGATTCTATCCGGAAATACAAAAAAAAGAGGAAAAAGAAATGAAAAGAAAATCTTTATTAGCAATCCTTCTTGCAGCTTCTATGGCAGCAAGCATGACAGCAGCAACAGCAACTGTTGCATTTGCAGAGACAGAGGAAGCAGCAGAGGAGACAACAGACGATGCTGAGACAGCTGATGATGCTGAGGCAGCTGACGATGCTGAAGCAGCTGATGATGCTGAGACAACAGACGATGCAGAAGCAGCTGATGACACTGCAGATGCAGATAAGGAAGCGGCTGATAAAGTAGCAGCACTTATCGATGCTATTTATGTTCAGGAGAGAACAGATGATACAGATGAGCAGTGCAAGGAAGCTAAAGAAGCATGGGATGCCCTTACAGATGCTCAGAAAGAGCTTGTAGAGGGAGAAGAGGCCAGCCCAGAGTATTTCGGACGTGACACAGGTGATGCTTCCAAGGATGATCCGCGTAATCAGGACGAGATCGGTGAGAATGAGCTTCTTGTAGTAAGCTTTGGTACTTCCTTTAACGACAGCCGTGCAGAGGATATCAAAGGAATCGAGGATGCTCTTGCAGAAGCATTCCCGGATTGGTCTGTAAGAAGAGCATTTACCGCTCAGATCATTATCAACCATGTACAGGCAAGAGATGATGAGAAGATTGATAACATGCAGCAGGCACTTGACCGTGCAGTAGCAAACGGTGTTAAGAATCTTGTAGTTCAGCCTACACATCTTATGCATGGTGCTGAGTACGATGAGATGGTAGAAGCTATTGATGCTTACAAAGATAAATTTGAATCTGTATCAATCGCTGAACCAATGCTTGGTGAGGTTGGCGATGACGCTACCGTTATCAACGATGACAAAGCTGCTGTTGCTCAGGCAATCACAGATGAAGCTGTAAAAGAAGCTGGATATGACAGCATGGAAGCAGCTGCAGAGGATGGAACCGCATTTGTATTCATGGGACATGGTACTTCCCATACAGCAAACGTTACATATGACCAGATGCAGACCCAGATGGAGAAACTTGGATTCACAAACGCATTCATCGGTACTGTAGAAGGTGAGCCAGAGGATACAGCTTGTGATGAAGTTATCAATAAAGTAAAAGATGCCGGATTCAAGAAAGTAATCCTTCGTCCGCTTATGGTTGTTGCTGGTGACCATGCAAACAATGATATGGCTGGTGATGATGACGATTCCTGGAAGAGCATGTTCGAGGCCTCTGGAGATTTCGATGAGATTGACTGCCAGATCGAAGGTCTTGGAAGAATTGACGCTGTTGAGCAGCTTTATGTAGCTCATACTCAGGCAGCTATTGATTCCATCGCGAAATAATTATTCTGGTATAAATTGTTATTGCAACAGAACAAAAGCAGCTGCTCCTACACTGTGGGGCAGCTGTTTGAGTAATAAAACAAATACGGTACACACAAGTGCACCGTAAATAAAGAAAAAGCAAGGAGAGTTATTATGAAACGTTCATTAGTCATTTTATTAACAGCTGTAAGTATTTCCGCTATGACAGCAGGAACTGCATTCCCGGCATTTGCAGAAGCCACAGAGGCTGAGGCAGAGGAAACCACAGATGGTGCAGAGAATGCCGCAGACAGCGAACTTGAAGACGGTGTTTATGGTGTAGAGTTTGACACAGACAGCAGTATGTTCCATGTAAATGAGGCTTGCAACGGAAGAGCTACCCTCACTGTAAAGGATGGTAAAATGACCGTTCATATTACTCTCGTTTCCAAGAATATTGAGAATGTTTTCCTTGGAACAGCAGAGGATGCACAGAAAGACGGTGCCGAACTGATTCAGCCTACTATTGATAAGGTAACTTACAGCGATGGCATGACAGAGGAGGTTTATGGATTCAATGTTCCGGTAGAGAAGCTGGATGAGGAATTTGACCTGGCAATCATTGGTAAAAAGGGAAAATGGTATGACCATAAGGTAAGCGTTACGGATGTGCAGGAGCAGACTGAGGAAGAAAAAAATGCAGTTGAGATCGGTGAGGAAGAGAAAAGCGAAGATGCTGATACAACTACAGATGCAGCTGCCGAGGAAGAGAATAAGGATTGATCAATAATCTGAAAGGGACATCACATGAGCGAAAACGGTTCATGCGATGTCCCTTTTTATATTTATTTTGTTTTGCCCTCACCGGCAAAATATTCTTTTGTCAGCTTCACAACTGTACCGGAAAGCAGGAACAAAGCAATCAGGTTGGGAATTGCCATAAGACCGTTAAATGTCTCGGCAATGCTCCACATCAGTCCAAGGTTGGCAGTTGCGCCAAGGATGGCAACCAGGGAATAAATAACCATAAAAGGTTTGATCACTTTTTCAGAGAACAGGAACTCGATGCAGCGGGCACCGTAAAGTCCCCATCCGACTGCTGTGGAAAAAGCGAAGCAGCACATGGCAACTGCTGTAAAAATGGATACCCAGCTTCCATATGTAGAAGTAAATCCAAGGATAGTAAGCTCTGCACCGGCTGCTTTTCCATAATCAACAGCAACGCCGCTGCAAAGGATAACCAGTGCAGTCAGTGTACAGATCACGATGGTATCTGTAAAGACTTCGAAAATACCGAACATACCCTGTTTTACAGGCTTTTTGGTATCTGCACACGCATGGGCAATGGATCCGGTACCAAGACCAGCCTCGTTAGAGAAGATACCACGGGAAACACCCTTTTTTAAACTTGTGAACATACTTAAAACAATGCCGCCTGTTACAGCTCTGGGCTGAAATGCCCCTCTGAAAATAGAAGCAAATACAGCTGGTACATTCTGAATGTTCAGAAGGATAACTCCCAGTCCGAGAAGGATGTAAAGCAGAGCCATAAATGGAACCAGCTTTTCGGTAACATGGCCAATTCGTTTGATTCCTCCAAGAAGGATCATGGCGATCAGAATGGCAATTATGATTCCGATGATCAGGTTGGAAGTGGAAACGGCGCTTTCGCTGATCACGTTATAATTCAGCAATGCAGAATTGATCGCAGTGGTGATAGTATTGACCTGTGTAGCGTTACCGGTACCAAATACAGTGAGCACGCCGAATGCTGCGAACAGATAAGCCAGCCAGTGCCATTTTTTGCTAAGACCGTTCTTGATGTAATACATGGGACCGCCTACCAGTTCACCGTTGGCATTGATCTCGCGGTAGTGTACCGCCAGAGTAACCTCAGCATATTTGGTACACATGCCAAACAGTGCAGAAACCCACATCCAGAATATGGCTCCGGGACCGCCAATTGCGATAGCACCTGCTACACCGGCAATATTGCCAGTACCGACCGTGGCTGCAAGTGCTGTACACACTGCCTGGAAAGGCGTGATAGCACCGTCAGATGCGTCACGTTTGCGGAAAATACGTCCAAGGGTTGTTTTGATTGCGTAGGGGAATTTGCGAATCTGAAGAAAATTGGTGCGGATACTAAGATAAAGACCAACTCCGAAGATACAGACCATTGCAGGAACGCCCCAGATAAAATTATTTACAGCGGTGTTGATGGTTTCGATTATTTGCAACATAAAATACCTCTCTGGAAGTTTTTTTTGATGTATGCGAACGGAACTTCTTCCATGTCACACACATTATTAAACTGGTGCAGCCAGAGCCTGTTTGAAAAATCATTCTTGCAATCTGCACGCCCGCTTTGTGGGAAATTTTGCTCGAATTCAGTTGCTGTAGCCTGCCACGGCGCCCTCATCCGAGCAAAATCTCCCACAAATTGTGACGCACATCTTGCAAAAAGCTTTTTTCAGATATGCTCTGGAGCTTCATTTATGTGAAGACATGACAACTACTGCACCATATTTAGCGGATAAAATTTGTCTTGATCTTATCTTCCGCCTGAGGAACTGCAATACCTGCCGCTTTCCCTGCTTCCAGGGATTTCAGAAGCCATGCCATATTGTTTCCAAGTGAGCGCATGATCTGAAGTCCTTCTTCATCCTGTGCAACTTCTGCAGGAGTATTTCCGTGAACCATGTTCCAGTAGTTAGCAGATACAACAGGCATTTCATGATAGCTGAAATATTTCTGAAGAACGTCTAAAGTAGCTGTGGTGCCGGCTCTTCTTGCAGAAGCAACTGCTGCAGCTGGTTTGTGGAGCATGTCTTTGCCTGCCATGGAGCAAAGCTTATCCATAAATTCAATGATCTGTCCGGATGGGGAAGCCCAGTATACCGGAGAACCAACTATAAGCGCATCTGCTTCTTTTAATTTCGCCGCGGCGGCTTTTACATTATCTGTATCCGGATTTCCAGCTTGGAAAATCTCAGTATCAATTCCATTATGATTCAGTGTTTTTGCCACTTCACTAAGTGCGGTGAACGTACAGCCTTCCTTGCGCGGGCTGCCATTTAAGAGTAAAACCTTCATGTTTTTCATCCTTTCTGAAGTAAGTTATATCAGACTGCGATAGCCGCAATCTGCATGCATCATCTCTCTAAAGCGGTAATGTATCTTCTTATTATACGATAGAAATAGTTGGATTTCAAGAGAATGGTTTTATTTTAAAAACACAATATGTTCACAATTTAAGATTATAATAAAAAATATTTGAACTATTCAGCAAATATTATTCCGCAAGGTATTTTATGTGAATCTGACTCACATAAAAATCGAAATCTTCGGCGCCCCACTTTGCGGTATATTTTGCCTGAATTGGTGAATGGTTATAAACATTTATTATGCGACAGAAAGGAAGTAGTAAGTGCTTCAGATCAAAGACATACACAAAGAATACAGAACAGGAAATTTGGTACAGCGTGCCCTGGACGGAGTGAGCCTTAGTCTTCGGGACAATGAATTTGTGGCAATTCTTGGTCCCAGCGGTTCGGGAAAAACCACTCTTCTGAATATTATTGGTGGTCTTGACCGGTACGATAGAGGCGATCTGATCATCAATGGGATTTCTACGAAAAAATATAAAGACAGGGACTGGGACTCTTATCGAAATCATACCATAGGATTTGTGTTTCAGAGTTATAATCTGATCCCACACCAGACAGTTCTTGCAAACGTGGAGCTTGCCCTTACCATTTCCGGTGTATCAAAAAGTGAGCGGAGACGCCGTGCAAAAGAAGCTCTGGAAAAAGTAGGCCTTGGTGCCCAGATCCACAAAAAGCCAAGTCAGATGTCAGGCGGTCAGATGCAGCGAGTGGCAATTGCCAGAGCACTTGTAAATGACCCGGAAATTCTTTTGGCGGATGAGCCAACAGGAGCCCTGGATTCAGATACCAGTGTACAGGTTATGGATCTTTTGCAAGGGGTCGCAAAGGAACGATTGGTAGTAATGGTCACCCATAATCCGGAGCTTGCCCAGCTTTATGCCACCAGAATCGTGACGGTAAAAGATGGGCGGATCCTTTCTGATACAGATCCGTTTGTGATAGACAGCGAGAGCATGGCACCTCCTGTTCACAAGAATATGGGAAAATCCTCCATGTCCTTTTTTACTGCACTTTCCCTTAGCTTTCAGAATCTGAAGACTAAGAAAGCCCGGACCTTACTTACTTCTTTTGCAGGCTCCATCGGTATTATCGGAATTGCGCTGATCCTTTCCATATCAAATGGTGTAGACAAATACATTACAAATATGGAAGAAGAAACACTTTCAGAATATCCGTTGCAGATACAAAGCACAGGAGTGGATCTTACCTCTATGATGATGGGAGCAGCCACAGCGCAGAGTGGGAAAAAGGATGGGGAAGTAGGAGTTGCCCAGATGGTGACTAATATGTTCTCCAAAATGAATTCCAATGATCTGGAGTCTCTGAAGGTTTACCTGGACAGTAATGAAAGCAGCATTTCCCAGTATGCAAATTCGGTGGAGTATACGTATTCTGTTTCTCCCCAGATTTTTCTGGAAAATGAAAAAAATATCCGACAGGTAAATCCGGACAAATCTTTTTCGGCTATGGGTTTGGGCTCTGGTTCCTCCAACAGCATTATGTCTTCTACCATGAGCACTGATGTTTTTCATGAAATGCCGGAAGATGCTGATCTTTATAAGGATCAATATGACGTGAAAGCGGGAAGATGGCCTGAAAATTATAAAGAATGTGTACTGGTGCTTACTTCACAGGGCGATATCAGTGATTTTCTCCAATACACTCTTGGGCTTCGGGACGGTAAGGAACTGGATGATATGGTTCAGAAATTTATGGCAGAAGAGGCAGTGGAAACGCCAGAAAACGAGGGTCCATACACCTATGATGAAATCCTGGGGAAGAAATTTAAGCTGGTAAACAGTACCGATTATTATGAATATGATGAAGAATATAAGGTCTGGAAGGATAAATCAGACAACAGCTCTTATATGAAAAAACTGGTGAAAAACGGAGAAGATCTGACAATTGTGGGAATTGTCCAGCCTGTGGAAGGTGCCGCTGCTTCCATGCTCACTGCAGGAATCTGTTATACCCCGGAGCTTACCAAACATGTGATCGAGAAGGCTGCTTCCAGTGAAATTGTGAAGCAGCAGCTGGCGGATGAAAAGATAAATGTTTTTACCGGAGAGGAATTTGGAAAAGAAGACAATGAGAACAGTAAGTTTGACATGGAATCCCTTTTTTCCATTAACGCGGATGCTCTGCAGGAGGCCTTTCAGGTAGATCTCAGTGGATTTAATATGGACCTGTCCAGTCTTTCGGGGCTGTCCTCCGGATTGAATGTGGAAATGCCGGATATGCCTGACATGTCAGCTCTGGCTGGAAATATAAATCTGGATGAGAGCAGTATGCCGGATCTTTCCAAGCTTATCAAGCTGGATGACCTTGATCTGGATCTTTCCCATATGATTGATCCGGAAGAAATTCTGAAAAATCTTCCGGCAGACCAGGTTCCGGATATGAGTCAGGCGCTGAAGTCAGTGAAGTTTGATTTTACAGAAGAGAAGGTAACTGCTTTGCTGAAAGAGGTTCTTACTGGTTATCAGGAAAGCATTAAAGATAAACCGGAAGCAGATATGGATAAAATGCAGGCAGCATTGAAGCAGTATCTGACATCAAAAGAGATGAACGAACGTCTGTGCAAGGATCTGCAGGAGCTGGTGAAAAATAACGTGAACGTGGATATGTCTTCGGAAAAACTGATCGCAGTGGCTGTGGGGCTGATGAACCAGTATCAGGAGTATGCCAAGGCAAATGGTATCACCCAGACAGATGTGGCCAGCATTCTTGCCTTTTTAAGTCAGGGGGAAATCCAGCAGCAGATCAAAGAGGAAGCAGAGAATCTGGTTAAAAACAGCGTGACAGTGAATATTACCACAAAACAGATACGGGATCTTCTTATGCAGGACGTTGTAGCTGCTTATCCGGAGTATGCCAGGAATAATTCCCTTCCGGACCCGGCTAATCTGGGAACCTATTTTCTGGAATATATGCAGACAGAGGATGGGCAGAATCGTCTCATGAATGGACTTATGACTCTTGTGGATACCAGCGAGGTGCAGACGCAGTTTTCCCAGGCAATGGAAACTTACATGAAAGTCATGATGACTTCTTTCACAGATGCGATCGCAAAGGGGATTGAGTCAAAATTCACAGAGATAATGGAACAGGTGGAAAAACAGCTTACGAAGGGAATCCAGACTGCTATGGAGCAGATGATTGGAAATATCAGCTCCGGTATGCAGGAGGCAATGCAGTCTGTGATGACCAGTGTATCATCGAGTCTTACTTCTGCCATGAGCCAGGCTATGAGCGGACTTGGCGGATTGGGAAGCGGCATGGGAAATATGGAAGATGCGCTTTCCATTAATCCGGAGGCTTTTGCAAAAGCAATTCAGATGAACATGAATGAGGACGACCTCTCAGAGCTCATGATGTCCCTGCTGTCATCTGAAAATTCTTCTTATGACGGAAATCTGAAAAAGCTTGGATATGCAGATCTAAATGTTCCTGGCGGAATTAATATCTATCCAAAGGATTTTGAAAGTAAATCAGAAATTGTAGGTATTCTGGATCAGTATAACGCGGATATGGAAGCGGCAGGAGAGGATGAGAAGGTGATCACTTATACGGATCTTGTGGGAACGCTGATGTCGTCAGTTACGAATATTGTAAATATTATCAGTTATGTTCTGGTGGCTTTTGTAGCGATTTCCCTTGTGGTTTCTTCCATTATGATCGGTGTTATCACGTATATCAGTGTTCTGGAGAGGAAAAAAGAAATTGGTATTCTAAGAGCGATTGGTGCTTCCAGGCACAACGTGTCACAGGTGTTCAATGCGGAGACGTTTATTATCGGATTTTGCGCAGGTGCTATGGGGATTGGAATTACATTGCTTCTTCTCATTCCTGCGAACAGCATTATCCGGTCACTGGCTGACGGAGTGAATGTGAAGGCGGCTCTTCCTCCTGTGGCAGCAGTAGTTCTGATCGGACTGAGCGTGGTTCTGACTCTTCTTGGCGGACTGATCCCATCAAGAAAAGCTGCTAAAAGTGATCCGGTGACAGCGCTTCGAACTGATTAAAATAACAGAATTTGATGACTGATTTTGACCATCATTATAAAATACAGAAAAATGCAGGGTTCAGGTTGGGGCACAGCCTGATATCTGCATTTTTTTGTGATTTATGGATATTACTATTCGTACAGCCAATAGTAAATAACCGCTATATTGACCTGTCTGATCTGTCATATACTGCGCCAATGTGGCAGATACTTAATTTTCACTGTACTGGAGCGCGTCTGAAAAATCATTCCCGCAATCTGTACGCCCCACTTTGAGGTATGTTTCGCCCGAATTCGGTTGCCGTAGCCAGCTACGACGCCCTCATCCGGACAAAATCTCCCACAAATTGTGACGTACATCTTGCAGAAAGCTTTTTTGAACATGCTCTGGCACATCGTTGCATATAAAAAATCAAAAACAGTCAAAATAATTCATATTTGTGCAATTGGAATAAATCATAAGTGAAAATCTTGTGAAAAAGATTGATTGACTTTGAGTGTATATGAAAGTATAATAAGCACAACAAATCAAAAACAAGCAAAAATAAGCAGGAGGCAGAAATGATTTACACTGTGACTTTTAATCCGTCACTGGATTACATCGTGTCGGTAGAGAACTTCCAGCTTGGTCTTACCAATCGAACCAGTTCGGAGATGCTTTTGCCGGGAGGCAAGGGAATTAATGTTTCTACAGTTCTTATGAATCTGGGAATTGAGAGTACAGCCCTTGGATTTACAGCCGGATTTACCGGAGATGAGATTATCAGACGTCTTGAGGAGATGGGTGTGAGAAATGGTTTCATCCAGGTAGGGGAAGGCTTTTCCAGAATCAATCTGAAGCTGAAGAGTATAGACGGTACAGAAATCAATGGACAGGGACCGAAGATCGGAACTGATAAGGTGGATCTGCTGATGAAGCAGTTAGGAGAGCTTGGACAAGGCGATGTACTTTTCCTTTCCGGAAGCATTCCGTCATCCATGCCGGATGATGCCTACCAGAAGATCATGGCTATGCTGGACGGCAGAGGCGTAAGAATCGCAGTGGACGCGACGAGAGATCTTCTGATGAAGGTTCTCCCCTATCATCCATTTCTTATTAAGCCAAATAACCATGAACTTGGTGAGATCTTCGGCGTAGAACTGAAAGACCGCCAGTCCGTGATCCCATATGGTAAGAAACTCCAGGAGATGGGAGCTGTGAATGTACTGATTTCCATGGCAGGAGAGGGCGCGGTCCTTATTGCTGAGAATGGAGACGTTTATGAGGAGCCTGCACCGAAAGGCAAGCTGATCAATGGTGTTGGAGCCGGAGACTCCATGGTTGCCGGATTTATGGCAGGATATATGGAGAAGCAGGATTATGAATATGCGTTCCACATGGGAATCGCAGCTGGAAGTGCCAGTGCGTTTTCTGAGAATCTTGCTACCAGAGAAGAGATTGAAGCTGTATATCAGCAGATCACAGGAAAGGATCAGGAGGAAAGGAAGAAATGAGGATCACAGATTTACTGGACGTAAGAAGTATTTCGTTAAATGCTGCCCCAGCAGATAAGTCTCAGACTCTGGATGCAGCGGTTTCCCTTATGACCAGAAGTGGCAAGATTAATGATGAGGAAGCGTACCGTAAGCAGGTCTATGCCAGAGAGGAAGAAAGTACTACAGGAATCGGGGAGGGAATCGCCATTCCTCATGGTAAATGTGATGCAGTAGAGAAACCAGGACTTGCCGCTATGGTGATCCCGGGAGGGGTTGACTTTGACTCTCTTGACGGAGAGCCGGTTACCTTGCTGTTTCTTATTGCTGCGCCAAATACAGAGGATAATGTTCATCTGGATGTGCTCAGCAAGCTTTCCATGATGCTGATGGATGAGGACTTTACCAAGAGCCTTCGTGCAGCGAAGACACCAGAGGAATTTCTTGCGATCATTGATCAGGCAGATGAGGAGAAGAAGAGCGTAGATGAGCGTCTGGCCGATATGGGAGAGGCTGAAGCGGATCAGTTTAAGATTCTGGCTGTTACTTCCTGCCCTACAGGAATTGCCCACACCTACATGGCAGCAGAAGGAATTGAGAAGGCTGCCAAGGCGAAGAACTGTTTTGTGAAAATTGAGACAAGAGGTTCCGGTGGTGCCAAAAATGTGCTTACGGATCAGGAGATTCAGGATGCAGACTGCATTATCGTTGCAGCCGATGCTCAGGTTCCCATGGACCGTTTTGACGGCAAGAAGGTGATTCAGCGTCAGGTTTCTGACGGAATCAATAAGGCTGATGAGCTTGTAGAGCTTGCCATGTCTGGAAACGTACCGATTTATCACAGCGGAAATGCATCAGCCTCATCACAGAGTCAGAATAAGGCCGGTGGCAGTGTGGGACACAAGATTTACACCCAGTTGATGAATGGTGTTTCCCATATGCTTCCGTTTGTAGTTGGCGGTGGTATTCTGATCGCCATTGCCTTTTTGATCGATGGTCTTATGGTTGATATGAATGCCCTGGATGTGGCAGAGCGAGCTAATTTTGGTACCATCACCCCGGCAGCAGCCATGTTCAAGCAGATTGGTGATGTGGCATTTGGCTTTATGCTTCCGGTTCTGGCGGGATTTATTGCCATGGCAATCGGTGACAGACCGGCACTTGCACTTGGCTTTGTGGGTGGAATGATGGCACACAGCGGAACTTCAGGTTTCCTTGGTGCTCTGGTAGTTGGTTTTGCAGCAGGATATATTATTCTGGGACTTCGTAAGGTATGTGAGAAGCTTCCGGAAGCTCTTGAGAAGATCGCACCGGTTCTGATTTATCCGGTTGTTGGTATTCTGCTCATGGGACTTCTGATGCTGTTTGTTGTAGAGCCCATCATGGGGGGTATCAATACAGCACTGAATAACGGACTTACCTCCATGGGAAACTCCAGCAAGATCATTCTTGGACTGATCCTTGGCGGAATGATGGCAATCGACATGGGTGGTCCGTTTAACAAGGCAGCATATGTATTTGGTACTGCAGCGATTGCAGCTGGTAACTATGATATTATGCCAGCCGTTATGGTTGGTGGTATGGTTCCGCCATGCGCCATCGCACTTGCTACACTTCTTTTTAAAGACAGATTCACGAAAGAAGAAAGGGAGTCTGGTCCTACCAACTTTATTATGGGACTTGCCTTTATCACAGAGGGAGCCATTCCTTTTGCAGCAGCCGACCCGTTTCATGTGCTTCCGGCATGTATCATTGGATCTGGTCTTGCAGGTGCAATGTCCATGGCATTTGGATGTACTTTAATGGCACCTCACGGTGGAATCTTCGTAGTTCCGGTAATGGGAAATGCAGTGCAGTATGTGATTGCACTGGTTGTGGGAACTGTTGTTTCCGCAGTGCTCCTGGGAGTTCTGAAGAGGAAAAAGGCCTGACAATGGATGTTAAAACAGGCTCTAATATTGGCTGCGGAATGAATGGTAACTCATGTCTGGAAAAGATATGCAGGTATAATCGTGTTATTGTGAAGGTCATGAACAGTAACATAATCGTGAATAGTGATTGACACAGAATGTGAAATCAGATATAAAGAAATCAAATAATAAGAAAATCAATAGAGACCAAAGATAAAAAGAAAAATGGAGGAATGAATCATGAGAGAATTTAAATATGTTGTAACAGACCCGGAAGGAATCCACGCACGTCCAGCAGGAGAGCTTGTAAAAGCAGTAAAGGCTTTTTCTTCTGATATCAAGATCGCAAAGGGCGGCAAGGCTATGAATTGTAAGGCAATCTTCGGAATTATGGGACTTGCAGTGAAGAAAGGTGACGAGGTTACTCTTACATTTGAAGGTGCAGATGAAGACGCTGCATATGAGGCAGTGAGCAAATTCATGCAGGAAACTCTGTAAGACAGGAAGGGGACATACCTGCGGGTATGTCCCTGTTTGTTTGTAAACAGCTTGTCAAAGTGATATTTGCGTGAGACTTTGGTGAGTATCACGAGAACGGGATAGGATGGCAGGAGCGTTTGGTCTCCTGTCAGCAGATCAAATAAGTGGGAGAGAAAAAATGCAGATATATAATGGAAAAAGTGTTTTCGGTGGTATTGCCATCGGTAAGATCAGCGTATATCAGAAAAAAGAGCAGCAGGTTAAGCGTGTGAAGATTGATGATCCGGAACAGGAGATGGCGCGCTATGAGAAAGCTAAAGCAGAAGGGATTAAACAGCTTCAGGGACTTTACGATAAGGCCTTGAGAGAAGTCGGGGAAGCCAATGCAGCAATCTTCGAAGTTCATCAGATGATGATGGAGGACGATGGATATACTGAATCTGTAGAGAATATCATTCGCAGCCAGGGCGTAAATGCAGAGTATGCAGTGGCAACTACAGGTGACAATTATGCGCAGATGTTTTCGGCAATGGACGACGATTATATGAGAGAGCGTGCAGCTGATGTTCGTGATATTTCTGAGCGGCTTCTCACCATTTTAAATGGAGAAGAGACAGGGGCTGTAGATGCAGACGAGCCGAAGATCATTGTGGCAGAGGATCTGGCGCCATCAGAGACTGTACAGCTGGATAAGGATAAAGTTCTCTCTTTTGTTACAGTGAAAGGCTCCTTGAATTCCCATACAGCGATTCTTGCAAGGACCATGGCGATTCCTGCACTTGTAAATACTTCCGTGTCTCTTGAGAGTGAGATGGATGGCAGACTTGGAATTGTAGACGGGGCAGACGGTACATTTTATGTAGATCCGGATGAGGAGACTCTGGCAGAGATGAAGAAGCGCCAGGAAGAAGATCTTTCCAGAAAGCAGCTTCTTTTGACCCTTAAAGGAAAAGAGAACGTTACACTTGACGGACAGAAAGTAATGCTGTACGCTAATATTGGCAACATCAAGGATCTGGCAACAGTCATTCAGAATGATGCTGGTGGAATCGGTCTTTTCAGAAGTGAGTTTATTTATCTGGAGAAGGAAGATTTCCCAACAGAGGAAGAACAGTTCCAGATTTACAGACAGGTTGCACAGACTATGGCAGGCAAGAGAGTGATCATCCGTACATTGGACATTGGTGCAGACAAGCAATGCGATTATTTCCACATGGAGCATGAAGAGAATCCGGCACTGGGATGCAGGGCAATCCGTATCTGTCTGACAAGACCGGAGATTTTCAAGACACAGCTTCGTGCTTTATTCCGTGCCAGTGCATTTGGCAAGATCGCAATTATGTATCCTATGATCACCAGCGTACAGGAAGTGCGTAAGATCAAGAAAAACGTAGAGGAAGTGAAAGCGGAGCTTACCGCTCAGGGCGTAGAGTTTGGTAATCCGGAACAGGGAATTATGATTGAGACTCCGGCAGCAGCAATCATCAGTGATGATCTTGCGAAAGAGGTTGATTTCTTCAGCATCGGAACCAACGATCTCAGCCAGTATACTATGGCAATCGATCGTCAGAATCCTCAGCTTGACCTGTTTTTTGATCCTCATCATCCGGCAGTGCTGCGCATGATTTCCCTGGTTGTGGAGAATGCTCATAAGGCTGGTATCTGGGCTGGAATCTGTGGAGAACTTGGTGCTGACCAGTCACTTACAAAAGAGTTTCTGGCAATGGGTGTGGACGAACTTTCTGTTTCACCAGGAAGTATTCTTCCACTGCGTAAGATCATTCTGGAAACCAATGTTACAGATTATAAGGCGGGAAAAGAATGTTAACACAGCAGCGACATGAGATCATTTTGGAGCTTCTGAGAGAGAAAGGAAGTATTACTGTCACAGAAGTGAAGGATCTTTTAGATACATCAGAGTCAACAGTGAGAAGAGATATCACTGCACTGGATAAGGAAGGCAAGCTGGAGAAAGTTTTCGGTGGTGCCGTGGAACTGAAGGAGCGGGTAACTGCATATGAATATTCAGTTGCCGAGAAAATGGGACTGAAGCTGGAGGAGAAGGACCGGATCGCAAAATATGCAGCAGGTCTTATCCAGGATGAGGATTTTGTCTATATTGATGCAGGTACTACTACTGGGGATATGCTGAAGTTTCTTAAGATTACAAGGGCAGTATTTGTTACCAATGCAGTGGTACATGCCCAGACACTGGCAGGAAGAGGCTTTAAGGTTCTTCTTGTAGGTGGAGAGCTGAAGAGCACTACAGAAGCAGTAATTGGTAATCAGGCTATGAATACGATTCGTGGTTATCATTTTACCAAAGGCTTTTTTGGAACCAATGGACTTACCAGAAAGAGTGGCTGTACTACCCCGGATGCCAATGAAGCGGCAGTTAAAGCAGCTGCCATGGAGCAGTGCAGGGAGTGCTATGTGCTCTGCGATAGTTCCAAGTTTGACAATATCAGTTCTGTGACCTTTGCAGATTTTTACAGATCTACGATAATTACAGACAGGATTCCGTCTGGCTATGAAGATTGTGCTAATATTATAGAAGTACAGAAGGAACAGTAACTGTCTTGTTACTGTTCACTGGTAACGTTCTGCGAGGTGTTTTTTGTGAACAAAGTTCACAGAAAACCCGAGAATTAAGTTTGCGCAGCAAACGCTACTTCTTGTGCTTGTCACAAGAAGGTTCGTCTTTCTGTGCATCGCGAAGCGTGTTACTGTGAACGGAGTGAACAGTAACAATTGAGTTATCACAACCTGGGATATGAATGTAAAAAATCCTGCCGTGCAGAATCCGATGGCGGTGGAATAGCAAATGTCACTCAATTTCTTATTATACTTTGAACGAACAGAATGGAGAGCTATAGAAATTATGGAATGTAAAGTAATTCCTTTTCATACCGTCGAGGAGAGAAGCAAAACAGATGCCGACAAAGCAGAAGCCCTTCTTTCCCAGGCAATGGAAGGTTTTCAAAAAAAATTAGTAGTGCTGGATGATGATCCTACAGGTGTGCAGACCGTTCATGATGTGTCTGTTTATACGGACTGGGAGGAAGAATCCATCCGCAAGGGCTTTGAGGAAAAAGAATCCATGTTTTTTATCCTCACCAATTCCCGCAGCTTTTCCGTGGAAGAGACCACAAAGGTACACCAGGATATTGCTGCACGTGTGGCAAAGGTGGCAGGGGAGCTGGGACAGGATTTCATGATTATTTCCCGTGGAGATTCCACTTTAAGAGGTCATTATCCGCTGGAAACACAGCTTCTGGCGGAAGGACTGGCTGACGGGAATACAGCCGGACCAGAGAAAACGGCAGCAGACAATGGAGTTTCTGCAGGGAGCACAGCTGTTGACGGTGAGATCATCTGCCCGTTTTTTCCAGAAGGCGGCCGCTACACAATGGACAATATCCATTATGTAAAAGAGCAGGACAACCTGGTTCCAGCCGGTATGACGGAATTTGCCAGGGACAAAACCTTCGGCTACAAATCCTCGGATCTTACGGAATACGTAGAGGAAAAAACAGAAGGAAAGTACCATAAAGAGGACTGTATCACCATTTCTCTGGACGAACTGAATGCTCTGGATGTGCAGGGAATCAAGGAGAAGCTGATGTCCGCACAGAATATGGCGAAAATTATAGTCAATGCAGTATCTTATGCAGATTTGAAAGTTTTCTGCGCAGCACTGGTGCTTGCAATGAAAGAAGGAAAGCATTACATGGCAAGAACAGCAGCAGCTTTCACCAAAGTAATGGGAAGGATTTCTGACCAACCTCTTCTTGGAAGAGAGCAGTTGGAGGGTGACACGAAGAACGGAGGAATCGTTCTGATCGGTTCCCATGTAAAGAAGACCACAGACCAGCTGAACTGTCTGAAAGAACTGGACGGACAGGCTGATTTTATGGAATTTCAGGTAAATACCGTATTCGAAGAAAACGGTCTGGAGAAAGAGGTAGAGAGAACGGTGAAGGCAGCAGAGGAGAAAATCCTGTCTGGAAGAACCGTTGTAATTTATACAAGCAGACAGCTTCTTGCGCCGGAGAATATGACTCCGGAAGAGAAACTGCATATTTCTGTAAAAATTTCCAATGCAGTGACCAGTATTATCGGAAAGCTTTCCGTGAAGCCGAAATTTATCATTGCAAAAGGCGGAATCACTTCGTCTGACGTAGGAACCAAAGCTCTTCGCGTAAAGAAAGCCCGGGTTATGGGGCAAGTGAAGAAGGGTATCCCGGTATGGATGACAGGAGAAGAGAGTAAGTTTCCTGGAATGCCGTACATTATTTTCCCTGGAAATGTGGGAGAAGTAAGTACATTGAAGGAAATTGTAGAGGAATTGATCTGAAAAATAGCATGATTGCAGGTCTTCGTTTACGCGAGTGGCAAATTTCAATTACGTAAGAGTTTTAATGACCTAACAAGTAAATTTTTAGTCTGTTTTGAACAGCTTACGGAGACACTGTATATTAGGAAGATGTCTATTAGAAAGAGGTTCGCTTAAATAGGAGGTTTACATAATGAGAAAAGTAATTATATCTCTGGCACCTGTACAGGCAGGAACCAGTGTGGATGCAGTAAAGCTTGCAGAGGATGTAGAGAAAAGCGTAAAACTTGGTGCTGCTATGTGTCACCTTCACTGCCGTAAACCAGACGGAAGCCTTACACCTGACATTTCTTATATGTCTGAGTGTTTTGACGAGATTCTGAAACGGACAGATGTGGTAGTTCAGGCGTCTACAGGCGGTGTTTCGGATATGAATATCCAGGACCGCTGCAATCCGCTTGATTATCCCAAGGTAGAGAGCGCATCTCTCAATGGCGGAAGTACAAACCTTGGCGAAGCAGTCTATGTTAATTCTTTTGATGATATCCGCTACTGCGCAGACGCTGTTTATAAGAGAGGAATCCTTCCGGAAACAGAAGTTTTTGATATTGGAATGTTACATAACATGGCAGTGGTAAAATCTGAGCAGCCATTTGCAGATCCAATGCTGTTTAACCTGGTATTTGGTCACAAAGGCGGCATGCAGCCTACTCCGGAAATGCTGGCAGCTTTCCGTTCCTTTGTTCCATCTGATGCACTTTGGGGTGTTACCCACTTTGGACGTGATAATTGGACTTTTCTGGCTGCAGCCATCGCTATGGGAGCAACGGTAGTACGTGTTGGTTTTGAAGACAGCCACTATCTGACGGAAGGTATAGAGGCCGAGTACAACTGGCAGGTGGTTGAGAAACTGGTAAATCTGATCCGCGCTATGGGTCTGGAGCCAGCGACTCCGGATGAGGCAAGACAGATGTTGAATCTGAGAAAACGCTAAAATACGATTTAAAATATAAAGTGTTGGATCGTAATTATTCAGTAGATGTTATTCTGCGAAGTGTGTGACCATGAAGGTACTGAACAGTTACGATATACCAAAGAAATATATGTCAGAAAGGATGGGTTAAAACAAATGTTGGCAATCAAGAAAATATATATGGATTATGAAACAGCCCCGGTTGGTGTTTCCCATATGCCCCAGTTTGCCTGGGAACTTGTAAGCGATAAGAAAAATGTAAAACAGAAATCCTACGAACTTCAGATTGCAAAAGACGCTGATTTTACAGATCTGATCTATAACAGCGGAAAAACAGAGTCTGAGGAATCTGCACATGTTTATGCAGAAGGTGCTTCTCTGGAGAGCGGCAAGCGCTATTTTGTCCGTGCAAAAGCCAGTGATGGTCAGGAAGAAACGGACTGGAGTGAAACCGCATCCTTTGTAACTGCCCTTGCAGGAAAAAATGGTGAGTGGGAGGAAGGCGCACCAGCATGGAAAGCTCCTTTTGTATCCGCCGAAACTGACGATTCCTATAAGAATGTTTCCAAAGGAACCTATGTAAGAGGAACCTTTGAAATCAAAAAAGATATAAAAGAAGCCTATGCCTTTACCACAGCCCTTGGCCTGTATCAGTTTTACCTGAATGGCAAAAAAGTTGGTGAGGACGAGATGACACCGGGATGGACATCCTATAGAAGACATCTCCTCTATCAGACCTATGATGTAACGGAATATCTGCAGAAGGGCATTAACGGTGCCGGAGCAATGCTGGCTCCAGGCTGGTATAAAGGAGTTATGGGACTGACAAAGGCCCGCAACAACTATGGTGATCAGACGGCTTTTACTATGGAACTTCTGATTCGCTACACCGATGGAACAACAGAATCTGTTTATACGGATCCATCCTGGAAAGGCTGCGATTCACCGGTGGTATTTGCAGAAATCTATGATGGTGAGACTTATGATGCAGCCCTTGAGATTCCGGACTGGTCAAAGGCAGAAACCACAAAAGGCGACTGGAAGCCGGTTCAGCTTGTATTCTTTGATACACAGGTTATGCGCGCGCAGTACGCTGCAAAGGTTCGTGTAATGGATCGTATTCCTGCAAAACGTATTTTCAAAACCCCGGCAGGAGATACGGTTATTGATTTTGCCCAGAATATGGCAGGACGAATTGAAGTAACTGCAGCAGGAAAACCGGGCGATGTGATCGAGCTTCACTGCTTCGAGGTTCTGGATAAAGATGGAAATGTATATCTGGACAATCTTCGTGCAGCCAAGGCAACGATGAAATATACTTTTGCAAGAGAAGAGACAGTTACCTGGCATCCGACTTTTACTTACATGGGATTTCAGTATGCGTTGATTGTTTCCTATCCAGGCGAGCCGAAAGCTGAGAATTTCACAGCTTGTACTCTTCACTCCAACATGGCTTCAAACGGAAGTCTGGAGTGTTCGAATCCGCTGCTGAACCAGCTGCATCACAATTTCCTGTGGGGACTGAAGAGTAATTTCCTTGATGTACCTACAGACTGCCCGCAGCGTGATGAGCGCCTGGGCTGGACTGGTGATGCGCAGATTTTCTGCCGTACAGCCACTTATCTGATGAATACCTATACGTTCTATAAGAAATGGCTCCATGATCTGGAGGTTGATCAGACACCAGAAGGCGGTGTACCACATGTTGTTCCGAATATTGAGGAAGGCCGTACAGATGGAAACTGGCTTCTCCGCCAGGGACCTCACTCTGCAGCAGCCTGGGCTGATGCGGCCATCATCAATCCATGGACCATGTATCTGATGTATGGGGATAAAGATATTCTGAAAAAACAGTACAACAGCATGAAGGGATGGATTGACTTCATGCGTGCCCATGCTGTTGATTATATCTGGAACTACAAGCTGCAGTTTGGTGACTGGGTTGCTCTTGATGCAGAGGAGGGCAGCTATTTCGGTGCAACACCAAATGACCTGACCTGTACTGCCTATTATGCATACTCTACCGGACTTTTTGTCCAGATGGCGAAAGCCCTTGGAAAAGAGGATGTGGCAGCAGAGTATGAGGAGCTTTATCATAAGATCGTAAAGAAATTCCAGGAGACCTTCTTCGATGCAGAAGGAAATATGACAGCACAGACACAGACCGCACATATTGTGGCACTGTATTTCCAGCTGACTCCTGAGAAATATATCACAAAAACGGTAGAAGGTCTGAAGCGCCTTCTGGACAAAGAAAACGGACATCTGGTTACCGGATTTGTGGGAACTCCGTATTTCTGTCATGCACTAAGCCAGAACCACGCTCTGAAGGAAGCCTATGACCTGCTTCTGAAGGAAGACTTCCCATCCTGGCTGTATCAGGTGAAAAAAGGTGCCACCACGATCTGGGAGCACTGGGATGGAATGAAGGATGACGGAAGCATGTGGAGTGCAGATATGAACTCCTTTAACCATTATGCTTATGGTGCTATTGGTGAGTGGATGTACCGTGCAATGGCCGGAATTGAAGCTGATCCGGAACATCCGGGCTTTAAACATGCGATACTCTATCCGCGCATTGGTGGAAATCTGAAGTACACTGCCGGAAAATATCATAGCATTTATGGTGATGTTGGTGTAAAATGGGAAGTCCAGGGGAAACAGATTACTTTAACTGTTCAGATTCCGGTGAATACAACAGCAGAGATCCGTCTGGACCAGGCAAAAGCTGTTCTGGAAAGCGATGGACTGACATTTACCAGGGAAGCAGACTATATGGCTGCCGAAGCGGGAAGCGGTACATACCATATCGCATTTGAACAGTAATCATAACGCAGAATGCGAAAGGGTGATGAGAATATGGAAAAGAAAAAAGAACCTTCAGGAATACAGAAAGCGTGGAGACAGCTGAGTATTCAGAATCAGATTTTTTTATCCATGTTTCTTATCACCCTTTTGGGTGTGGGCGTTTTGATGAATATTGTATACAAAACCTCTATTGATGCTATTGAACAGAATTACAGGGCATCTTATCAGTCTACGCTGAAGAATTCCAGCCGCGTTATGGATATGAATCTGAAGAACATTGTAGATGTAGGCCGAAATTTTCTGAATGATGAAGCTCTTCAGCAGATTCTGGAAAAAGGCAATGAATACGGAGGAAGCAAGTTTGCATCCACAGACCGTGAGAAACTTCGTGTGATTGCAAATGAAATGGCAAGTCAGCAGGTGTGGGTGAATTATATAGTATTTACGGATCTTTATGGCCATGTGTATCAGCTGAACAATGTGAACCTGGGTACTTATGATTTCTATAATTATTATAGTGATAAGGATATTCTGGAAGAAAGCTGGGTGAAACAGGCAAAGGCTGCGCAGGGAAAGGAAATTTTTTTCTGTGACAGTATTTTAAAAGCAGGAACAAAGAAAGGATTTTCTTATGCGAAATATATGATCAATCCCTCTGATGGACAGGGAATGGGCTATATGGTGGTGGGACTGAGCCAGAAGCTGTTGGGAAAATCCTTTGTTATGGGCAATGAAAGCTTTGATTCCAGTAACTTTATGGTTGTAGATGAGGATGATCAGCTGGTTTATTTTGTGGGAAATGAGGAAAGGGAGAATGCAATTATGCAATCCTATTCGAATCCGGGAGAGAACCATCTGTATCTGTTTTCTTCTGTCACCAATTCTACTACAGGCTGGCATATTGTAAACGTAGTTGAGAAAAATGAGATCAGTGAAGAGAGCAAAAATATCCGTCTGACCTCGTTTCTGGTAGCCGGCTGTGTTCTTGTAGTGGGTTTTCTCATGGCACGAATCATTTCCAGAACCATCAGCCATCCTCTGAAGCAGCTGGAAAATACCATTGCACAGGTTGGGGAAGGAGAGCGCCACATTACAGAAGAGTTTGACTACAGTGAAGTTGGCCGGATTGGACGGAAATTCAAGGAAATGGTCAATACGAACCTGGAGCTTTCCGAGCATCTTATGGCGGTGAAGCTGAATGAACGGGAAGCAGAGCTGCTTTTGCTTCAGTCCCAGATCAATCCCCATTTTCTTTATAATACACTGGATTCTCTGTACTTTGTTGCAATCATGCATGGGGATGACCAGATGGCAGAAATGGTAGAAGCACTTTCTGATAACTTTAAGCTGGCGCTGAATAATGGAAGCAAATATATTAAAGTTGCGGATTCTGTGAAATGGATGCAGGGCTATATGAAGCTTCAGAATATGCGTTACAATAATCGTTTTGAACTGTTCGTGGATATCAGAAGGGAAATTCTTCAGCGTGAAACGATTACCTTTATTTTTCAGCCATTTATTGAAAATGCCATGTATCACGGTCTGGAGCCGAAGATTGGAAAAGGAAAGATTTCCCTTCGCGGCTGGCAGGAGCAGAATAATATGATTTTCACTATTGAAGATGATGGTGTGGGAATTGACGATATGTCCAGACTGGAGAACGGTTATGGAGTGCGCAATGTAATAGAGCGTATAAAGTTGAATTACGGGGAAAAATACGGTGTAACATTTGAAAGCAGTCCAGGCAATGGAACGAAGGTAACGATTGTGGTTCCGGTAAGATAAGGGATAGGGAAATGCAGATACAAGGAGGATTTTCATGTATCGCTTAGTGGTAATTGATGATGAATATATAGTTGTGCAGGGAATTAAGGCTTTAATTTCCCGCCTGAAGCTGGATTATGAGGTAGTAGGGGCTGCTTATGACGGAATCCAGGGACTGGAAGTGATCCGAAGTGAGAAACCGGATGTAGTAATTACGGATATCCGAATTCCAGGGCTGGATGGTCTGTCTGTGATCGAGGCGGCGAAGGAAGAATGTCCGGATACATATTTTATTGTGATCAGTGGCTATTCTGAATTTGTGTATGCGCAGAGGGCGCTTACTCTTGGCGTAAAAGATTATATTGATAAGCCGGTTACAGCAGATAAACTGAAAAATGCCCTTACCAGAATTGAAGATGAATGGGCGAAGACTCGTCATGAGGATAATCGAAAGGCACAGGCTAATCGCGAGAAATTTCAGGAATTGGAAAGAACTTTTGAGAGCAGTGTAAAATGTATTACAGACTGTGATGCTGCAGCATTTCGGGAAGAATGCCGGCAGGCAATCAGATGCCTGCAGGAACTTTACCCGGAGTTGCAGGATTTTCGCAGGGAATTTTACAAGCATCTCTGTGTGCTCAGCGATGTACTGATCGAAAGTCAGAAGCAGGTGGAACGAGGGTCCCTTGTCTCTTTTCAGGAGATGGCAAAATGTCAGAGCATAGAAGCAGTACAGGCCTATGGGGAAAGTGTTCTGTCTGATATCAGCAAGCATCTGACCGCAGACCAGACCGGAAGCAAACACAGAGTTATCCTGGAGCTTCTTACTTATCTGGATGAGCATTATGATCAGGATATCGGACTTAGTGAGCTTGCAGACAGAGCCGGAATGAGCACGGCTTACTTAAGTGTTCTTTTTAAAACAGAGGTTGGCACATCTTATGTGAAATATCTGACGGACCTTCGCATAAAAAAGGCGAAGAAGCTGTTGCAGGATGGATATAAGGTTAATGAAGTCAGTGAAATGGTGGGATATAATAATTACAGATATTTCTGTGATATTTTTAAAAAACACGAGGGCATGACTCCCAATGAGTATAAGGGAAACGTGTGGAAAGCAGAATGATAAAAACAGGATTTGCAAAAATGCACATATTCAAATTGCTGAATATGTGCATTTTATATATTTAGCACAATTGAACGCCTGGACAAGTGGAACTTTTTATAAAAAACAGTCTAAAAAAACTGTACATTACCAAAAAAATTAGGCACTGGTAAAAAAACAGAACAATGGTATTATATAACCATAAGATATTTCCCGGGGATACAAAGAAACAAATTAAACATGACCGAAAAGTAAATGGCTATCAAGAGTAAATTATAACAAAGTTCAATAATTTTGAAAATTCTGGAGGAATTTATAATGAAAAAGAGAGCATTAGCTATTTTAATGGCAGCATTAACAGCAAGCACAATGTTTGCAGTTCCTACATTTGCAGCAGATTACTCAGGAGAGGATCCGCAGCTTGAGAAAAACATCAAAATCCTTACCATCTGGGCAGAAGATAATGACAATGGTATGCTGTTAAACAAAATCTGCGAAGACTATCAGAAAAATGTAAACCCGAATTTTACATGGGAATATGAGATGGTTGCTTCTGACAACCTTCAGCAGAAAATTGCTACACTTGCAGCATCCAATGATCTTCCGGATCTGTTCGCTTACGAAGCAGGTGCTCCGCTCAGCGTTCTCATCGATTCCGGAAAGGTTAAAAATATTACAGAAGCTGTTGACGAGATCGGAACAGCAGATTATTTAAACAGCGGTGCTGTTGAGCTTCTGAAAGGATTATCCGGAACAGATGATCTTTATGATCTTCCTCTTGGACTGAACGTAGAAGGCTTCTGGTACAACAAAGCCCTGTTCGAGCAGGCAGGATGCGAAGTTCCTACTACATGGGATGAGTTTGAAGAGGTTCTTCAGAAACTTTCCGATGCAGGTATCCAGCCTCTTACAACCGGCGGATCTGACAAATGGGGTGCAACCCGTCTGATCAATGCATACGCAGTAAGAACCGCAGGAAACGACATTATGACAAAAGCAGCTGACGGCGAAGTTCCTTATACAGATGAGAAACTTGTTGCAGCAGCTGATAAGATTGCAGAGTGGGCAGAGAAAGGATACTTCGGAGAAGGTATCACAACAGTTGATATGAACACAGCTGGTTCCATGCTGATGAGTGGAAAAGCAGCCATCTTCTACAATGGTTCCTGGTTTACACAGAACCTGACTGATGATTCCCAGAACCCGGCAGGCGAGGACGGAATCGGATTCTTCAACATTCCGGTTGCAGATGAGTCCATCAGCTCCGCTACTTCTTACTCTATGAACTGTGGTAACATTCTTGCACTTGACAATGACAAATATGATGAGGCTACTGGCTGGTTCTTGAAATACTTCATGGAGAACATCGGAAACGTAGCTATGGAAGATCAGGGAACTGTTAAAGGCTACACATATGATGTTGCAGCAGATGATATGGATAACTACACCAAGCTTGTTCTTGACGAGATTGACAAATCCACAGAAGGATTTGCATGGTGGGAAGCAAAAATGCCTAGCGAAATCTCCAAGACAGCTCAGGAAAATGTACAGCCTCTGTTAAACGGCGAAATGACTGGCGAAGAATATATGCAGTCCATCCAGGATGTATATGACATGCAGTAAGTAACAGCTTTGGCAATATAAGCTTTGAACTTCAAATGGGAGTGTTTGCCAGCAGACACTCCCATTTTTATGTTAGAAGATAGGATGTTAGATGTGGGAGCGCCAAAGGCGCAGAGCATCTGACTTTCGTATGAAATCAGAAAGGAAGGAATTTTATGAACAAGGTATTAGGTAATAAGAAAGCGATATCCCTTTTCGTAGTTCCGGCACTGATTATTTACACCATTATTGTAATGGTACCGGTTATCTGGTCGTTGTATTATTCATTCTTCAGCGGCAGCCCGGGACTTCAGTGGGAATTTGCCGGATTTGACAATTATGCAAGACTTTTCAGAGACAAGAACTTCTTAAATGCATTGACAGTAAACTGTAAATATGTATTGGTAGTAACCGTTGGCCAGGTTGGAATGGGACTTTTACTTTCCCTGATGTTTAAATTCTGGCTGAGAAGATGCAAAACTATTGTAAGAACTCTGGTTTTCTTCCCGGTAGTACTTCCTACTGTTGCAGTAGGTCAGCTGTTTGCAAAGATCTATGAGATTCAGCCAAATTATGGTCTGTTAAACTCATTGCTTGACTCTCTTGGTTTTACGAACCTTGTTCAGCCATGGATCGGCCAGTCCAGTACAGCTCTCTGGGCATTGTGCGTAATGGATATCTGGGTAGCCATGGGATTCTATTCCGTAATTTTCTATGGAGCACTCCTTGATATCTCTGATGATATCCTGGAAGCAGCCAGAATCGACGGCTGCGGTGGATGGCAGTTATTTAAAAACATTCTTCTTCCGCTTCTTCGTCCAATGGTAATTACCAGCCTTGTATTCAGCTTCTCCGGAACTGTAAAAATGTTCGAGTCTGCTATGGCTCTTACAAAGGGCGGACCTGGAAGTGCAACAAAATCACTGTCCATGTATATGTATGACGTTGCATTTACTTATAATAAGGTTGGTTACGCCAGCGTTATCGCAATCGTGATCTTCCTGATCTGTGTAGTTGGATCTCTTGTTATCAACAAATTTGATGTGAAAGACTGAAAGGAGGAAATATTATGAAAAAAGTAAAAGCAGCTTTTCGAGGAATTGTAATTTTCCTTCTTTGCGTAATTGAGATCTATCCGTTATTCTGGATGCTTACTGCATCCTTCAAGAAACAGGCTGAGTGGAGTGAGAAGCCAGCTTATGCGCTAAATGATGGCTTTTATTTCCAGAACTATTCTGATGCATGGACGAGGGGACATATGTCCACCTTCTTTAAGAACAGTTTGATCACTACATTAGTAGCACTTGTATTTATTGTATTTTTCTCAGTAACTGTAGGATTTGCTGTAACAAAGATGAAATGGAAATTCAGAAATGCAGTTGCACAGTATTTCCGTTTCGGTATCATGATTCCGGTAGCAATTGCTTTGATCCCGCTGTTCCAGATTTACAGCAGATCAAACCTGTTAAATACCAGAACATGTCTGATCATTACGTACATAGCATTTGGTCTGTCGCTGTCCATTTATCTGGTTCAGGGATATCTTCGTTCCTTCCCGGATGATATTATGGAGGCAGCCGTTATTGATGGCTGTGGTATTTACAGACTGATGTGGCATATTGTAACACCACTTATGAAGAACTCTATTGTAACCGTACTGGTTCTTCAGTTCTTCTTTAAATGGAACGACCTTCTGTTTTCCATGACATTCATTAGTGATTCTGCGCTGAAGACTGTTCAGACAGGACTTCTGTACTTCTCTGATGAGTTTGGATCCAAGAACTGGGGTGCAATTTTCGCTTCTGTATCCATGAGTGTATTCCCACTTCTGATTCTGTACATGGCACTGAATAAGAAACTGATGGAAGGTATGACAGCCGGAGCTGTAAAAGGTTGATTTTATGGAAGATAAAAGGACAGAGCAGTATAGACAGGAATTAAAAGAATTTGTAATGTCTCATACGGAGGATGTGCTTAAGAATCCGCGAAGCTTTATCCGTTACCCGTTTATTGATCCGGGCTCTGTTTACGATGGAAATGTATGGGACTGGGATACCTACTGGTCCGTATATGGCTTTCTGAATCTGGCGGATTCCTACCAGGATCCGTCTGTGAAGCCAAGAATTATAGAGCACGCACAGGGAAATATCCGCAATTTCTTCGACCATCAGCTGGAAGATGGATATATTCCCATGATGATCGAGGTGGCAGACTGGCCGGAGCCTTATCTGAATATGAGGCATAAGGAAGGCAAAATTATGAATATGCATAAGCCTTTCCTTTGCAGCCAGATGTGCCTGATCAGTGATTATACCGGTGATTATGCCTGGACAAAAGAATTTCTTCTTGGCGTGGCGAAGTATTTTGACTGTTATGATCACTATTATTTTCATGGAAACAGCGGACTGTATGTATGGCAGGATGATATTATGATCGGTATGGACAATGATCCGGCTACCTTTGGCCGTCCACCATTTTCCACTGCGAACATTTACCTTAACAGCTTCATGTGCGTAGAGCTGGAAGCTGGTGCCAAATTATATAGACAGTTCGGCAAAGAGGAAGAGGCGAAGAAGCTTCTTGAGAAACGTCAGGCATTGATTGAGGCAATCCAGCAGGAATGCTGGGACAAACGTGACCGTTTCTTCTATTCTGTTGATGTGGATATTAAGACAAGGAAATACGACTGGTTCCACCAGGGACTGGGAGTCTTCTGGAAGACATTGCCCATCAAAGTACGGGTATGGTCTGGCTTTATTCCCATGTATGCAGGAATTGCTACAAAAGAGCAGGCGGCAGACATGGTGAAACATATTTTTGATCCCGATACCTTTGGTTCTGACTTTGGTCTGACCACGCTTTCAAAGGATGAAAAAATGTTTGACCTGTCTGTTACCAATAATCCGTCCAACTGGCTTGGCCCGATCTGGCTGGTTGCAAACTATGTGGTATTCCGCGGACTTTTGAACTACGGATACCGCATGGAGGCGGAAATTATGTATAAGCGCACCATGCGCCTTCTGGGAGAGGACCTGGAGAAAACAGGATGTCTTCATGAGTATTACAATCCATTTAATGGAGAACCGGTTATGAATGGTGGCTTTATTAACTGGAATATACTGGCATTGAATATGGCAGATGAGCTGGAAGGAAAGAAACCAATGTGTCTGCCAGAATTGCTGGAAAAACAGGCAGAAAAGCAATCGTTATAATAAGATTTTTTCTGCTGTGAGGTAAGTAAATACAGGAAAAGGATTGCAGAATACGTGGAATTTTGCAGTCCTTTTTTGGTTTGACCGGTAAAAAACATCTTTCTGAAATAAAGTGTGTACAAAAAAATTCAGAAAGCTTATACTTAGAATGTGTTTTAAGTTTATTTTGTAAAATGAAACAGATAAAGGAGCAAAAACATGATTCAGAACCCGATTCTTCCGGGATTTTGCCCGGATCCAAGTATTATACGTGTTGGAGAAGATTATTATATTGCAAATTCAAGCTTTGAATGGTGGCCTGGTGTGAAAATCTATCATTCTAAAGATCTGAAGCATTATGAACAACTGCCATCGCCGCTGAACAGAATGAGCCAGCTTAATATGGTTGGTGAGGATGATTCCTGTGGCGTATGGGCACCGGATATTTCCTGGGACGGGGAATACTTCTGGCTGATTTATACGGACGTGAAAACTCGTACCGGAGGACTTTTTAATACCCATAATTATCTTGTAAAATCAAAGGACATCCGTGGCGGCTGGTCTGAGCCGGTTTATCTGAACAGCTCAGGTTTTGACCCATCTGTATTTCATGATACAGATGGCAAAATGTATATTGTGAATATGATCAACAATTTCAAGGGAATTCTGGTGCAGGAGTATGACCCTGAGAAGGAATGTCTGGTGGGAGAGGCGAAAAATGTTTTCCCGGGAACCGGACGCGGCTATACAGAAGGTCCACATATTTACCATATTGGAGAATATTATTATCTGCTGATGGCAGAAGGCGGAACCGGATATGAGCATATGGTAACTATGGCGAGATCCCGTTCCATCTGGGGACCATACGAGGAAGATCCAGGCAATCCGGTACTTACCTCTGATGTGGATAATCCAGAGAAACTGCAGAAATGCGGACATGCAGATCTTGTATGCACTCAAAACGGGGAGTGGTACATGGTACATCTTTGTGCAAGACCGCCGAAGGGGAGCAGACAGTGCGTGCTTGGTCGTGAGACTGCAATTCAGAAAATGGTATGGAACAAAGAGGGCTGGTTAAGACTGGCCTGCGGTGGAAGATTTGGACAGTGGGAGACGGAGGAGCCGACAGGAATTCAGGAGTATCTTTTCCCAGAGGAAGAGGGGAAGGATTATGGAAAAGAAGACTTTGATTTAGAAATTGCAGACAGTGCTGGAAATAATGAAACTACAAAGAATGCGGACATTGCTGAAATTCTTTCGAAAACAAAAGAGTATCTGAATGAGAAGAATGCTGTGGACGAAGAATGTGATAAAAAGTTAAGTATGCCAGTGAAGAAGACCCCTGCGCTTTTAGATGTGCGCTATACTTCCCTGCGCCAGCCCTATGACAGCTACACCAGCCTGACAGAACGTCCTGGCTATCTCCGCCTCTACGGTCAGGAATCCCTGAATTCCTGCTATAACGTAAGTCTTGTGGCACGGAGGCAGCAGGAGCGTCATGTTCAGGTGGAAACCTGTGTAGAGTTTGCCCCAACCTGCAGAGAGCAGATGGCAGGACTTGCCTATATGTATGACACTGGCAATTTCTACCTTCTGGTAAAGACCAGAGAGGAAGAGTTTGGCTCCCAGACACTTGATTTGAAAAAGCCTGCAAAGCTGCGCCTGATAAAGAGCGATCACTTTGACGTAGAAGATGTGATTCCGGCAATTTCCATCCCGGAGGAAGGCCCCGTATACCTGCACGTGACCACCACCCAGGAAGGACTTTACGCAAAATTCTTCTACTCCCTGGATGGAAAAGACTATCAGGAACTGGCTGAAGTCCCAACCAACATTCTCACCGACGAGCAGAGTGATGGATTCACCGGAGCTCACTTCGGAATGTACTGTCACGATATGACAGGGGTGAGACGGTATGCGGATTTTGATTATTTTGAGATTATAAAGAAGTAAAAAGGTGGTCTCTTTTTAGAAAAGAATTTCATGTTTAATATGATAGATGCCTTTTGGGTAAAAATATAGATGCAAGCGAAGTCTTTGATCTGCTGAATATCAGTAAATACAGTGAATATGTTTATTGAATATTCTATGGATTCTGAATCTAAATTCGGAACTGATTTTGGCTTTTCTTTCATAAAATAAAACCACGTCTTTGATATCAACATTCTAAAGACGTGGTTTTATACTATAAATTCAAGTAGCTGAAATATAAATATTTGTATTGATTGTATTTTGAAATGCATGTATACTAAAATTGTATTTTCAATTGATTACCAATATCATAATTACATTTTGTACAAATTTTAGAAAGCAATTTTAGAAATAATAATAATAGATTTTTTTGAAAAAATACTATATACTATGGATAACAAAAAACGTTAACGCACACGGTGGTGGGATGGGAGTTACAATTAAAGATATTGCAGAACATTGTAGGGTTTCTGTAGGGACAGTGGACAGAGCTTTGAACAATCGGTCTGGCATTAGTGAAAAAACGAAAAATCGTATTTTGAAAGCTGCTGAAGAGCTGAATTATCATCCTAATTACATGGGACAGAGTTTAGCTACAGGCAGGACAATGACAATTGGTATGGTATGTTTTGATCTGTATAATAATTTTTTTCCGGAATTAATCGATACGATAGAGCGACATGCCAAAGAAAAGGGATATTTTATATATTTGATATTAACTCATAGAGAGTTTAAATTAGAAAAAGAAGGATTGCAATATTTAAGTGAGAGACAGGTTGATGGAATTATATTATTCCCGATAGGATTAAGCAAGGAATACATTCAGGCTTTGTATGATTTGAAAATACCGATAGTTACAATTTATAACAAGTTGGATAACAGATTTCCATTTGTTGGTGTAAATGACAGGAAAGCTATGACAGATGCAGTAATGCATATTGCCAGTAAGGGATATAAAAGAATTACATATCTTACACCTGATATGGGAGCGCAGGAAAAACAAGGATTAAATACCTATACATTAAGACAAAGAACAGAGGGCTATCTGGATGGAATGAAGGGCGCAGACCTGCTGGATGAGGTTTCTATTTTAACGAAAGGTAGCTTGGAAGAAAAACTGGAAAAATTTATTAAACAAAATGATTTTTCTAGCAAGACTGCGCTGCTTTGTCTGTGTGATTCTTATGCAATTGATGCTATGACGTATCTGCAGAATAAAGGAATGCATGTCCCTGAGCAAGTTGGAATTATGGGGTATGATGATGTGGATCAGTTGAAATATATACATCCAAGAATCACGACCATAAAATATTCAGTTTTGCGTATGGGGAAAATAGCAATAGATATGCTGTTTCAGAATATGGAGCAGAAAATAGATAATCAGGAATGTTTGTTAGAGTATGAAATTGTAGATGGCGAAAGCCTTTAGTATATATGTGTAGTTTAAACAGATATTTTTATATCTGTTTAAATTATAGATAATTACGTGTGCGCACACGGAAATATAAAATAAAATTTTATAGGAGGATATGAATGAAAATTGAAAATGTGAAATACGTTCCATGTTCTCAGGATGAGCTATGGGAAAAAGTAGACGAGATTGCGAGGTACCTGAGACTGACAGCTGAATTTGGCTGCGCTGACAGTGGCAAAAAGATTTTTAATGAATTTGAAAATGAACTTACAAAGCTTATTAGCCAATTCCAGAAACTTGTTTTGCAGCAAAAAGATCCTGATGAACCTGATGATATTGAAGAAATAAGAAAATTAAGACCAGATGGACCGCGAAGAATGACAGATAATCTTCCAAAAGATTATAAAACAAGGTTGCGAGGTGCATTTTATGGCAGAATGGCAGGTTGTACATTAGGAGCAGCACTGGAATTCAATCCAATTGAAACCATGAAAGCGTGGGCTGAATATAATGGAGATTCATTTCCGCTTACCGATTATTGGAGTAAGATCAAGGATCCTATGAATGCACATTATATTACAGGAAAAAATATAGATCTTACGAAGAACCATATGGATGCAGTGCCTCCGGATGATGATACTATTTATACTCTTCTGGGACTTTTACTCATGGAAGAACATGGAATGGATTTTACCCATGAAGATATGGCACAAATCTGGCAGAAGTATCTTCCAATAAAAGGAGAGAATGGAAGCTGGGGATGCTATTGGGGTGAACGCATTATGATGCTGAATTTAAAGAAGGGTATGAATGTTTCTGAAGCGGGTATTAATGGAAACCCCAATCTCCAGAATATTGCAGGATGGACAAGAGCAGATTCTTATGGGTATGTATGTCCTGGCTGGCCAGAAAAAGCGGCTTATCTGGCATATAAAGACTGTTCCATCAATCATAGAAGAAATGGTGTATATGGTGCAATGTTTATGGCTGCTACAATTTCTGCTGCATTTGTAGTAGATGATCCATTGGAAGCTGTGAAAATTGGTCTCACAGAAATTCCAGAAAATTGCTTGTTTGCAGAAGGTATTCGCTGGGCGCTTAATAATAAATCCCAAAATTATCAGGAAGCAGCGGACAAAACATGGAAAAGATATGCTGGAATGTTTAATGGAAGTGCATTAACAAATGCTATTCATGTTGTAATGGGGTTGGATATAGGAGGAAGAGATTTTACTAAAATCATTGGTGAAACAATTGCTATGAGTGGCGATAATGATTGTACAGGCGCAACTGCAGGAAGTATTGCCGGAGCAGTAATTGGAATTGATAATATTCCAGAAAACTGGACGCGTCCATTTAATGGAAGAATGCATATTTATTTAAAAGAACTTCCAGAATATCTGGATATAGAAGAGGTTTGCGATAGGTTTGAGGTTCTTGCAAAGAAACTTGTAATGGAATAAAAGTGTAGAAAGGGGTTCTATATGAAAAAACGTACATTAGCTGTTATGCTGGCATTAGCAACTATAATATCTGGAAATTTTGTAGTAGAAGTTCATGCGGATGAGAAGGAAACGCTGGAAATATGGGATACTTTTGTAGATGGTTCTCTTGGAAAAGCACAGGAAGACATTATTAGCTCTTTTCAAGAAGCAAATCCAGATATTGAGGTGACTCGTGTTCCTAAAGAACTATCAACCTTGGGGGAAACCTTAAAAGCTGCCTTCATGGCTGGAGATGCACCTGATGTTATATATCTTGAAGCGGGTATTGGAACAGTAGGAAATTACGTAAAAGCGGGTTACTATGAAGATTTGACAAATGCTTACGACGAGTATGGGTGGAAAGATAATTTAATGTCAGCATGTTGGGAGATTCCAAGCGCAGATAATTTTATCTGGGGTGTTGGAAACGAAATGGAGACAATGAGTCTCTATGTGAATCAGGACATTTTTGATGAGCTTGGTCTGGAGCAGCCAAAGACAATTGAAGAACTGACTGAAGATATGAAGGTAATAAAGGATGCTGGCTATAATGTTCTTGCAAATACATTGGACTCACAGTGGAGCAATAATATGAATTTTATAGGTACAATTCTTTATTCTTATATGAGTCAGGATGAAATTGAGGATGTAATGAATCAGGACGGATCCTGGGATAAAGAATCAGTAAGAGCTGCGGTTGAGTGTATAGCTGATTGGTTGGATAAGGGATATTTTCCATCACATCCAGAAGTTGACGGAGATCAGGAACAATTATATTTTGCCGGAGATACAGCGCTTTGGATTACAGGAAACTGGGAAGTAGGAAATATTACAGAAAAAACTGATTTTACTACTTCTATTTATCCGTTCCCAGGTTCAGAAACCTGTCCTGATGGTGGATCTCAGGTGAATTTTGCAGGAGGAGCATATCTGGTATATTCCGGATCTGAGTCAAAAGAAGCAGCATATAAATTTATTGATTATTCTATAAATAATCCGGATACTGCTAAAATATGGGCAGAAGAAGGCGGAACAATGCCTCCTTACACCAAGGAATATGATGCTGAACTTTCACCTCTCGGAGAAAGAGTAGTAGAGCTTTTGGGAGATGAGTCACTTCAGAACACTGCAGGTATTAATATGTGGCTTGGAACAAATGCTTTTGATTTCTTTTCTGAAGCAGGACAGAAAATGGCAATCGGAGCATTGGATGTAGATTCCTTTATTTCTGAAGCTGATGCGGCAAAGGATAAAGATGTTGAAACGGGATTAACAAAGGGTTCTTTTAAATTAGATAAATAAACTTCAGCAGAAGGCTGCCGCATATTGCGGCAGCCAGGAAGGAGTGTGTAATAATGAGAAAAATAGGATTTAAGAAATCATTATACAGAAACCAGATTATAATGGGATATTTATTGCTAATTCCTGCTGTTGCTTTTTTTATAATCTTTTTTTGTTATAGTTTGCTTCAGGCGTTTCACTATAGTACTCTAGATTGGGATGGTGTAACGGCTGCAACATATGTTGGTCTGCAGAATTATGTGGAGTTATTTACTGATCCTGTATTTTGGAAAGCATTTATTAATAACGTCTGTTATACAATTGGAATTCTTATTTTTGGAGTTGCACCAGGGCTTTTATTAGCCTATATTTTGTCAAGACCTAGAATTAAAGGGCGTACGTTGTTTAGATCTGTATACTTTTTTCCCAGAATAATTTCAGCGGTTGTTTATGGCGCTGTTTGGAAATGGATATATGATCCCAGAATGGGGTTAGTATCAAAAATTATAGATCTATTTGGTGGAAATGGTAGTGATTTTGCTATTACTGGTAATGTAAAAACGGCAATGCTTGGAATAACAATTACTGGTGGCTGGACATATTTTGGTTTTTGTATGGTTATTTTCATTGCTGCATTTATGGGAACGGATTTGGAACTTGAAGAGGCTGCAAAATTAGATGGAGCTAATAGTAGACAAGTATTTTTTGAAGTGACACTTCCACAAATTAAATCGGTAATAAATATGGTTTTGGTATATACTGTAATAGATTGCTTTAAAGTGTATGATTTGGTACTTGTAATGACAAGCGGAGGTCCAAATGATGCAACACAGATTATGACATATTACATATATAAGCAGGCCTTTAGTTTTAATAAATTTGGCTATGGATCAGCAGCTGCTATTATACTTGGAATATTCATGGTTCTTTTTACCGTAATTTTTAATAAAACGATTGGAAAGGAGGACAATTAAAGATGAAGACATCCAGCAAGAAGAGAAATGCATTAACTTTAAAGATTTTGACATATGCAGTGTTGATTGTGGTTTTAATATATACAATTGTGCCATTTGCTACAGTTATTTTAACTTCTGCTCGTAGTGCAAAAGATGCTGTACGGGGACCTTTCACATGGCCAGAAGAATGGAGTGTAATTGAAAATTATATAGAAGCATGGAAAATCGGAAATTTTAGCAAATATCTTCTAAACAGTTTTTATATGATGGTGCTTACTGTGTTCGGAACTCTGATTGTTGCAACCTTAGCTGGATATTCTTTTGCAAAATTTAGATATCCAGGAAGAAATGTAATGTATTATATATTGTTGATTGGAATGATGATTCCGTTTCAGACAATTATGCTTCCGCTATATTTTACACTTAAATCTATGGGAATGTTAAACTCTCTCACTGGAATTTCTCTTTTAATGATTGGAACAGGAGAAGGCTTTGCCATTATGATGATGCGTTCCTTTTTTATTTCAATTCCAGATTCAATGATTGAAGCGGCCAGATTAGATGGATGCTCAGAATTAAAGGTTTTAACGAAGGTAATATTACCTAACACATTTCCTGCATGGACTTCCTTGATTGTAATTACAGCAATGGGTGCATGGAATAACTTATTAGCACCTATGATGTATATTTTTGATCAGAATAAATATCCAATTCCATATGCGCTGTATGCTTTTCAATCTGCACATACTACAGATTATCAATTGCTTGCTGCAGGTATGATGATTTCGATGGTTCCCATTGTAATTGTTTATGTAGCATTTCAGAGCAGCTTTCAAAATGGTCTTATGGCAGGGGCTGTTAAAGGCTAATAAATTCCTACATTTTCTTAATAAAGTTGCATTGCAAAACCCATGTTTCCTGGCTTATTATGGTATCAGGAAACATGGGCTTTTTTGTTTATGGAAAAAAAGAATTTTTAGTAAAAGGAGTATTAGATTATGGGCTTAGATTATGCAAAAACAATAGAAAAATGGGATGTTTTAGAGGTAACAGTAAATGGTCCAAAGGAGGGGAATCCTTTCTGTGACCAGTGGATCAAAGGCACTTTTGGCTGTAAAAATGAGAAGAAAACGGTAGATGGTTTTTATGATGGAGATGGTGTTTATAAAGTAAGATTTATGCCGTCTTTTACAGACGAGTATACTTTCGAAATTGAGGCTTCCTTTGATATTAACGCGGGGGAAGAAGTGCCGGATGAAGAAGCGCCTGAACATAAGCTTGGAATTGCTTATGGTGGGAAGGAAGTAGAAAAATGTGCTGTCAGAAATATGATGACTGGTAGTTTTACTGTAACTTCTCCTTCAGCAGACAACCATGGTCCGGTTCGTGTTGCAGGTACCTATTATCTTGCCTATGAGGATGGAACACCCTATCACTGCATCGGAACTACCTGTTATGTATGGAATCTGCAGAACGAAGAATTGCAGAAACAGACACTGAAAACCCTGGAAGAAAATGCGTTTAATAAAATTCGTTTCTGTATTTTCCCCAAGCACTATGACTACAATCTTCATGAGCCGATTACCTATCCTTATGAGGGAACACCCTGCGACAGTTCTGTGTTAAATGAGAATAATTTCGCGGAATATAATGGCTGTGCTCCGGGCAATGACTGGGACTTTACCAGATTCAATCCAGCCCATTTTCAACATATTGAAAAGTGTATTCAGGCACTTATGAATCTGGGAATCGAGGCAGATCTGATTGTTATGCATCCGTATGACAGATGGGGATTCTCCATGATGAAAGCAGAGGATGATGACCGCTACTGGAAGTATGTGCTGGCACGTTTTTCCGCATATCGAAATGTATGGTGGTCCCTGGCTAATGAATATGATCTGATGCATGAGAAAACGCTTTCTGACTGGGAAAGATATGCTGGCATTATCTGTGAGAAGGATCCTTATCATCATCTCAGATCCATTCATAACTGCAAAGCGTATTATGATTACAACCTGCCCTGGATCACCCATTGCAGCGTCCAGAGAACTGAGACATACCGCTCCTCCGAGCTGGTAAATGAGTGGCGCGAGAAATATCATAAGCCTGTAATTCTGGATGAAATCTGCTATGAGGGTAACATTCAGTTTGGCTGGGGAAATATCAGCGGTGAGGAAATGACAAGAAGATTCTGGGAGGCATTCTGCCGCGGAGGATATCCGGGACACGGTGAAACTTATCTCAGTCCGGATCGTATTCTCTGGTGGTCTCATGGCGGCGTTCTTCACGGAACCTCACCGGATCGTATTAGATTTCTTGCAAAAATCATGGAAGAAACACCGGGACTTGGTGTGGAACCTATGCCGTGTAAGTGGGATGAGGTTGCCTGCCGTGCTGCCGGCTTCCCAGCAAGGAAAGATTATTTTATTTACTATTATTCCTTTATGCGACCGGGCTTCCGAGACTTCTACTTTGATGATACTACAGAGTATCAGGTGGAAATAATCGATACCTGGGAAATGACTGTTACAGATGGAGGAATTCATAAAGGAAAGTTCCGAGTAAAGCTGCCGGGGAAAGAGTATATGGCGGTGCGCCTGCAGATAGCGAAATAATAACCATATTCATACAAAAAGCCCAGTTGTGTATGCAGCTGGGCTTTTTGAGCATAAAATTCTTGAATCGTTTTTCAGAATTTGTTATGATTCATATCAGAATTTATGAGAAATAAACAGAAATACTTTTAAACAGGGGAGGAGATTTTTTGGAAGAAACAAACATCAGTCAGGAGCAAAATCCATTGGGAACGGCTCCGGTAGGTGGTTTGATTGGGAAATTTGCAATTCCAGCTATTATCAGCATGCTGGTCAGTGCTTTGTACAATATAGTGGATCAGATTTTTATTGGCCAAGGCGTTGGGATGCTGGGAAATGCTGCTACTAATGTTGCGTTTCCTGTAACAACTATTGCAACGGCGTTGGCACTGCTTCTGGGAATTGGAGGTGCGTCTAACTATAACCTGGAAATGGGCGCCGGAAGAGAGAAGAAGGCAAGCTCCATAGCCGGAACGGCGCTTTCCACACTGGTAATCACAGGTGTGATTCTGGCAGTGGCAGTATTTCTGTTTTTGCGTCCGCTCCTAAGCTTATTTGGTGCAACGACAGATGTTATGCCTTATGCGGTGGATTATCTTGGGATCACAGCTGTGGGACTTCCTTTTTATGCATTATCCATTGGAGGAAATCATATTGTCCGTGCAGACAGAAGTCCCACATATTCTATGACCTGTGTTCTTACAGGTGCCATCATCAACACAATTCTGGATCCCCTTTTCATCTTTGGGTTTGGTTGGGGAATCAAGGGTGCTGCCTGGGCAACGGTGATCGGACAGGTTGTTTCCGGAATTTTGGTGATTATTTATTTTGGAAAATTTCGTAAAATGTATCTGGAGATGAGCATGTTAAAGCTTTCTTCAGAGTGCCTGAAAGCCATTATTTCTCTCGGAATGGCATCCTGCATTAATCAGATCGCTATGGCAATTGTTCAGATTGTACTAAACAATATTTTACGTTATTACGGCGGTTTATCTGTCTATGGAAGTGATATTCCAATTGCATGTGTAGGAGTTATTTCAAAAGTAAATCAGGTGTTTATGGCGATTTGTATTGGAATTTCCCAGGGCTGTCAGCCAATCTGGGGCTTTAATTATGGAGCAAAAAAATACGACAGGGTAAGGCTTGCATACCGTTATTCTGTAATCGCATGTACTGCGATTGCAACCGTATTTTTCCTTTGTTTCCAGTTATTTCCCCACCAGATTGTAAGCATTTTCGGAACCGGAAGTGACCTTTATTTCCAGTTCGCAGAACGCTATCTGAAGATATTTATGTTTATGACTTTTGCAAATGGAATTCAGCCAATGTCCTCAGGATTTTTTACATCTATCGGAAAAGCAAAGCTTGGAATCGTCATGTCCCTGACCAGACAGGTGCTGTTTCTTTTGCCGTTGATCATTGTTTTCTCATTGATAATGGGAATTGACGGAGTTATGTATGCAGGACCGATCGCAGATGCAGCTGCATTTGCACTGGCAATATTGTTCGCAAGAAGAGAGCTTGGAGCTATGAAGAAATAAAGATGTTTTACAATGAAAGTCCCGGATAGCAGCCATGAATGGGCCATGTTTGCATGAGCAAATTCATGGCTCATCTATAGCTGTCGTTCGGGTTGGAGCGTGTTTAAAAAATCATTTCCGCAAGCTGCACGCTCCACTTTGGGGATATTTTACCCGATTAATTGCTCAAATTTTGCCATTTCCATTGGCTTATAATAATAATAGCCCTGTAGTTCATCGCATCCCTCAACTACCAGGAAGTCTACCATTTCTTTGGTTTCTACCCCTTCACATACAATAAACTTATTAGTCCTTTTCAGCAGATGAAAAATCTCCTGCAGCACGATTTTTCCATTCTCTGTGAGCCTATCTGAAAGGAATTTCTTGTCGATTTTTACCTCGTCAAACAGGATATCCTTTAATGTATTTAAGGAAGAATATCCAGAGCCGAAATCATCCATAGAGATTCGAATGTTTTTTTCATGGAAGAAGCGGATCATGTGATTAACCGCTTCAATATTATGAATATAAGTAGATTCCGTAATCTCAAAAACTAAATATTGAGAGGGAATTTCATATTTCTGGATTAAATGCGAAACCTTTTCTGTGAATGTGTGGATTTTTCGAAAATGGACCGGAGATACATTCAGGGACAGAGACAACAGCTTAAGCCCTTTTTCCCGTCTGTCTGTTAGCCACTGAAATGCTGTTTCATAAACATAATAATCCAGAGCTTCAATCTCCCCGGTTTCTTCCAAAATAGGAAGAAAACTGTCTGGAAACCACAGGTCTCCATTTGCTCTCTTCCAACGGACAAGTACTTCTGCACTGGCAATTTTCTGCTCCCTTCCGCTGATTTTTGGTTGGAAATAAATTTGAAATTCTTTCTTCCCAAGTGCTTCCTTAAAGGAGTGAATAGTGTCTGCACGTTTCTGTTCAGCAAGAGCAATTTCTCTTGTATATTCGCACACACCGCAAAGCTTATCCTTCGCCTTTATGCGGACGATATTGGAGTGCGAAATAATTTCTTCGCCTGGAATTTCCATGTTTTCCAGATAATAAATACCAGTGTTCAGGGAAAGATAATTTACAGGATAAGCAGCCAGAACTTCTTTTGTAGTCTGCTTGTTAGACTCAATAATTCGGTTTTTAACAGCTGTATGCTCCTCTCCGGTAATGTCAATAACAGCTACAAAGATATCTGAATGATACCTGTTTACAAACAAGGTTTGTGGAAAAAGTTCCATCTTTTTCAGAATAAAATTCAGAATATTAGTCCCGGTTTCATACCCCCAATAGTCATTAATAAGGTGAAAATTGCTTACATCTGTCATTAGAAAAGCATACTTTTTTTCACCGTTGCTATTATTTAAAATAGTAAATAGTTTCTCTTTCAAAGACTCTGTAGAGATACTTTCTGCCAGTGGATTCCGGCAAAACTCCTGTGGCTTTTTTGCCATTTGTTCCTTTTTATAACGCTTGTCCTGATACATTTTCTGATCGGCAATCTGTAGAAGATCCATGATCAGGTAGTAGTGATTTTTGCAGCTGATATCGTATCCGACTGCATAGCTGATAGGATGGTCAGCTGTTTGATTATACACATCCAGCATGGATTGGAGCTGAATATTCATCTGCTCCAGCTGAGACCAGGTGGCGTGATTTTGCACGATCACGAACTCATCGCCGCCGAATCTGGCGAGAAAACTATCCTCAGTGAGTATTCGTGTCAGGTAAGAAGCAAAGGTCTGAATAAACACATCCCCCTGTTCATGACCATATGTATCGTTGATCTTTTTCAGATTGTTCAGGTCGAACATCATGACACCTACATTCAAGGTGTCGTCTGCATTCTGAAGCTGCTGCAGCTTCTTTTCCAAGGATTTTTTATCGTGGACACCTGCTACGTCAAAGCCGGAACTTCGGATCATATTTCTGATATAATCCCCTAAAGTAAGGGAAACAGCACATCCTACAAGGGATAAAATAATCAGAAAAGCAAAGGTTTTCTGACTTATTCCGCGTCTGTGACGGGTAATTAATGCAGTCAAAAATACAATATAAAATGTTGTCTGCAGGTAGCAGAGTTTCATAATTGTTTTGTTTCTTTCCATACATTTCTCCAGTATATAGTGCCTGATATTTCACTTGTAACTATTTGGAAGACAGCATTTTGCGGAGGGCGTAACTGTGAAGATACTGAACAGTTACTCTCTGTTTTTTAATTAGCCTGCGTATACAATAATTTTCTTGGCAAGCTCCTTATCCAGGCCGATTTTGCTGCCCTTTACCATAACCACATAATACCCGTGTAATTCTGATAAAATCGTAACCTGCGTTCCTGGGACAAAGCCCAGGGATTCCAGATAATGCCGCTGTTTTTCCAGTCCGCACACCTTATTAATGATATAAAAATGGTTAAACTCAGTTAAACTTAAAGGCATTGTGACGACCTCCTTTAAATAACGTTAGCAAAGACTAACATAGTATAACACGCATTTCATACAGATGGTATAGAAAATACATTTTTGAGAAATTTTTTCAGTTGATATCTACAGAAAAAGGAGTGAGTAATACTGGAAATAAGTATTTTCAGAAGTAAGGAAAATCAGACGTTTATTTTACGTGAGTCATCAATCATTGGTTCTGTTCTGATCTTTGCGGGATTGGTAGTCTCACAGAAGAAGACGAGGGAGAAGATGCAGACTGTGGGAACACCACAGGCGCGGAACAGCTGATTTCCATATATGGCAATGTCACCGGTAGGCGACATATCCGCTTGGTGAACCAAGCTCACAAAAAAGACTGATATAAACAATACTGTACTTCAGGAGGTTGTTGTTGGAGTCCGGTATGTTATATCAGTCTTTTTTTATAAATACAGCCGATTAACCGCTTAGATTAAATCTGTGTCTGCGATTAATGGCAGGAATGGCTTCCACAGCCATGATCGCCGCAGCTGTGTCCCTCTCCATGATGGTCGTGATGATCACAATGCACATCAGGATCATAGCCAAGATTTCCTGCAAGCAGTGCGTTTACAGCTTCGTCTGCATTTCCTGAGACTCCGCCGAAAAGACGGATTCCAGCCTGGGCAAGTGCATTCTGGGCACCGCCGCCAATACCGCCGCAGATCAGGGTATCTACGCCATGTGCAACCAGGAATCCAGCCAGTGCGCCGTGACCGCTTCCATTGGTATCGACTACTTCGGCACTTACAACCTTGCCATCTGCAATGTCATAGATCTTGAATGTTTCTGTGTGTCCAAAGTGCTGAAAAATTTCTCCATTTTCATAAGTAACTGCAATCTTCATAATGATATCTCCTTCATTTTGTAAATTTGATTTGGGAAGTGAACTATTAAATCGGTCAGCGGCTGGCAGTTCCTGTGAAAGGTCTAAGCTGGTAAGCGGAGTCTGTTTAGATTCCTTTCGGCAACAGCATTTCCCGCAGCGCGTATGCTCCCGTCCTTCGCAGAGCCGGTAATTTCCCCCGGCTATGACAAGGCGCTGTCCAAGGACGATGCACCGGGCAATTTTTTCCCGGGCAGTTTCATAAATTTCCGTGACAGTTGTCCGGGAAATGTCCATCTGGGCAGCACATTGTTCGTGAGTTTTCTTCTCCAGATCTACCAGACGGATGACTTCATATTCATCCAGAGTCAGAGTGACAGCTTCCGACTCTCTGGGACATTCTTCAGGAGAAAAAGTTTCATATTGGGGTGCCTGGCAGATTCTGCGGCATCTGGGCGGTCTTGGCATATACGTCACCTCCTTGTTTTCGACATATGTCGATTATAAACCAGAAGAAGAGAAAATTCAATACTAGTTGACAATTTTTTTTATTTGGAGTACAGTCCAAGAAGAGATAAAATCGTTACTGCTCAAAAGCAATTTTTTTCTGGAATTTCGGGCACAATTGGAGCAGTAATGTAAAATTAACAGAAGAGGTACGAATATGCTGAAAGTAAAGAACCTGACTTTTGAAGTGAATGAAGAAGGGAAAAAGCGCTGTCTGGTAAATCACATCAGTTTTGATGTTCAGGATGGAGAAATGCTGGTAATCACCGGACCAAATGGAGGTGGAAAATCCACCCTGGCCAAGGTACTGGCTGGCATTGAGAAAGCAAACAGCGGAGAAATTTATCTAGATGATGAGAACATTACAGGATACGATATTGATCATCGTGCAAATGCGGGAATTGGCTATGCATTTCAGCAGCCACCCCGCTTTAAAGGTATGACCGTGGCAAGAATGTTATCTCTTGCAGCAGGAAAGAATTTAACGGAAAAAGAGAGCTGTGACCTTCTCTCCGCTGTAGGACTTTGTTCCGAAGATTACCTGAACCGTCAGCTGGATGGAACCCTTTCCGGCGGTGAAATGAAGCGAATTGAGATTGCCACAGTTTTAGCGAAGTCTCATAAAGTAAGCATTTTTGATGAACCTGAAGCAGGAATCGACCTGTGGAGCTTTTCCATGCTGATCAAGCGCTTTGAGGAGATTCATCGTGAGAAAAAGGAGTGCCTGATCCTGATTTCCCATCAGGAAAAAATCATCAATATGGCAGATAAGATCATGGTAATTGAAGACGGTGAAGTAAAGAAATATGGTACGAAAGAAGACGTTTTCCCAACCTTATTTCAGCAGGAAAAATGTCAGAAATGTCTGAATGAAGGAGGAAAATGTTGATGGTTAAAGTAGAAGAAACAACCCAGGGTGTGCTTGATAAGATCAGCGAAGGCTTTGCTCAGAAAGGTGCTTTTAATCTCCGTCAGAATGGTATTTCCATCTGTCACGGTGACAGCGAACATATCAAAATAAAGAAAAAAGAGGACAAGCCGGGAATCGATATTTTCATTGACGGGGAGACAAAGGGAGAGAAGGTTTTCATCCCGGTAGTGGTAAGTGTATCTGGAATGACCGATCTGGTTTACAATGATTTTTATGTGGCAGACGGTGCAGATGTTGACATTGTTGCAGGCTGCGGAATCCACAATAGTGGCTGTAATGACAGTCGTCACGATGGTATTCATACTTTCCATGTGGGTAAAAATGCTAATGTACATTACGAGGAAAAACACTATGGAGAGGGGAATGGAACCGGAAGCAGAGTGCTGAATCCCGTAACTAATATTGAGCTTGGAGAGAACTCCGTATTTACGCTGGATACCGTTCAGATCAAAGGTGTTGACTCCACAATCCGTACCACAAATGTTTCAATGGATGCAGATTCCAAGCTGTTTGTTCTGGAACGTCTGATGACAGATGGGGAGCAGAAAGCGGAGTCTGATATTGAAGTCTGTATGAACGGAGCGGGATCTTCTGCACAGATTATTTCCCGTTCTGTTGGAAAGGGAAACTCTTCCCAGGTTTTCCATCCGAAGGCTGTTGGAAAGAACAAATGTCACGCACATATCCAGTGTGATTCCATTATTATGGATCATGCAGAGGTGGGTTCTATCCCGGAAATCCAGGCGAAGCATGTGGATGCTGCAATTGTTCATGAGGCCGCTATTGGAAGAATTAACGATGAGCAGCTTCTGAAGCTAAGAACTCTTGGAATGACGGAAGCTGAGGCGGAAAATGTGATCATTGAGAATTTCCTGAGTTGAGAAAAACTTAAACAGAAAAATAACCATTCAGTAGGTATGTACTATTTCGCGGAGGGTGTAACTGTGAAGGTGCTGAATAGTTATACAGAGAATATAGAATCTTCTGGTTGGTTTGGAAGATTTATGAAAAATGCCAGGCTGCATCGTTCAAAGACGCTGACCTGGCATTTGGCATTATCTAATTTTTACGGATTTTTTGGAACTCCATTTGGAATAATATTTTTTGCCGCTTACAACTTTGTAGGTGCGGATCCGTACATAATATTTTTTCTTTGAAACCAGTTTCTTTAAGGTTGCGCGTGTAGCAGAACCTTTTACGGTAAGGGTTTTCGCCTTTTTCATGCTGCTGTTCTGGTTGCCTTTATCGGAATCATCTTTACCGGAGTTATCTTTACCGGAGTTATCTTTACCGGAATCGTCTTTACCAGAGTTATCTTTACCAGAATCATCTTTACCGGAATCGTCTTTACCGGAGTCATCTTTACCAGAATCGTCTTTACCGGAATCGTCTTTACTGGAATCATCCTTACCAGGATTATCTTTTCCTGCGTCCGAGTCATCCTTGCCAGGAGCAGCTGTGATCGTAAAGGTTGTGTTAATAATGCCGGTGTAATTTCCAGCTCCAGTAATAGTTACAGTAGCAGTACCTTCCTTCACATTATCTTTATAAGAAACTGTGAAATCAGTGCCTGCCGCAAGTGTCTTGTCTCCGTATGTAACGGTAACATCCGGGCATTTCTCTGTTCCGTCACTGGTGTAGGAATACTGGGAAAGGGAAGCGGAATAGCGGCTGATATCCAATGGTTTAATGGTAAAGTCTTTCGTAACAGAACCAGTGTAATTTCCAGTTCCAGTGAGGATTGCGGAAGCAGTACCTGCATCCCAGTTGTTTCTGTAGGAAACGTAATAATCCTGGTTCAGGGTTAATTCCTTGTCCCCGCTTTTTACTGTGGCGGTTGGGCGTAAAGAGGAGCCTGTGTAGGTAAGGCTTTCATCGGAAAGCGTAACCGTGCAGCTGCTGATGTCAGCTCTGTTTATAGTAAAGGATTTGGTTACATACCCCTGGTAATTTCCAATTCCATCAATTCCAACCCACGGAGAATTGTAATAGCTGCTTGGTTCAATGTTGTTGTGGTATGTTACGATGAAATCCCTGTCTTTTACCAGGGTTTTACCGCTGTGGGTAACTGTCACTTCAGGAGTTACCTCGGAACCAGTGTAATATGCCGGGGCAATGGAGAATCTGGCATTTGCCATGATCTACAATACAATCACTGGAAATACAGATGCAGTAGAGGAAAATGGAGAGGCAGTCCGTTTGTACCAGAATTTCTGGAGATTCACAAAGGAAAATATGAAAAGGGACACAAATTTAGCTTTTCATTTAAGAAAAATGTGAAAAAAATGTGAAATTAGCACTCGCCTCTTGACAGTGCTAACAATGCGTGTTATATTACATGCAGAACAAAGGGAGAGAGAAAAAGAAATCTTCCAGTTTCAACAACGATGTTAATTAAACACGCAAGTGTTCACAATATAAGGAGGAATGGATTATGTTAATGCCTAGTATTTTTGGAGAAGATTTATTTGATGACTGGATGAGATTACCTGTAGAAAGAGAGAATCACAGAGGTTACAGAGCAGCTGAATTGATGAAGACAGATATTAAGGATGTGGATGGAAATTATGAGCTGAGCATTGATCTTCCAGGCTTCCATAAAGAGGATGTGAAGATTCAGCTGAAGGATGGCTATCTGAACATTCAGGCTTCCAGAACCGAGAATAAAGATGAGAAAGACAATAACGGCAAATACGTTCACAGAGAGCGTTACACCGGACAGTGCTCCAGAAGCTTTTACGTAGGTAAGGAACTGGAGCATGAGGACATCCATGCGAAATATGACAATGGTGTTCTGACTGTTACTTTCCCGAAGGAAGCGAAGAAAAAAGTGCCGGAAGAGAAGAAGTTTATTTCTATTGAAGGCTGATTTCCGGGGAAAGAGCTGTTTTAACAGATAAGAATTCCCGTGGGAAACTGATAACAGATAATAACTGGCGCGGAGCAGTTCACCTGCTTCGTGCCGATGAAATAAATAATTGAAATAGACGATTGAAATAGATAATTGAATTAGATAATATAGAGTGTGCATTAGCCGTAAATCAGAAGCGGCGGCTGATATTGCCGACTTACATAAGTAACGAGTGAAGGCGGCAGAGCATGTTTTGTTTGATGTGCTTGCAGTGTATGGATTATTCAGCAATATTGAAATAATGGTAAACAGCTTCTTTTATATAGATTGTGTTCATTTTAAGACGATTTTCTAATTTACATAGATTTTGTTTCATACCCCCTCATTTCCTGCCGGCTACCCACCGGCAGGTTTTTTCTTATGTCTTTACATCATTTCACCTGTCTGCTATACTTGTCTGGAATTGTTGATAACTGCAAAGGATAGAACAAAAAATCTCCCACAAATTATAATGTACATCTTGCAGAAAGCCTTTTCAAACAGGCTCCAGAGCGTGAAAACAAGATGTTGCTGCAATAATCGTGGATGGCAAAAATATGTTACTGTTTACCTGTTCACAGTAACAAAAACATTTTCAGAGAAGGAATTTACCCATGAATTACATTGTATTTGACCTGGAATGGAATCAGAGTCCAGGGGGAAAAAGGTGGTCTAACAGCCGTCTGCCTTTTGAAATCATAGAAATCGGCGCCATAAAACTAAATGAAGAGAAAGAAATTGTGGATAGCTTTCAGCGTCTGATCAAGCCCCAGGTGTACAATTGGATTCATGACAGCATCCATGAAGTGATTCACATGAATTATAAGGATCTGCAGAATGGAACTCTTTTCCCACAGGCCATCACGGAATTTTTGGAATGGTGTGGCGAAGAATATATTTTCTTTACCTGGGGAAATCAGGATGTAATGGAACTGCAGCGGAACATGAAATATTATGGAAAACTTTCCCTGCTCAAAGGTCCGGTGACTTATTATGATGTGCAGAAATTATTTGCTATTCGTTATGAAGAAAATGACGAGCGCCGTGCTCTGGAATTTGCTGCTGATAAAATGGGCGTGGAGAAGAAAATGGATTTTCACCGCGCTCTGGGAGATGCTTATTATACTGCATGTATTCTCCAGAAAATAGAAGATAAATACATTTTTCCAAACTCATCCCTGGACGTGTATCAGAATCCCAAGAGCAAGCGTGAAGAGATTCACATATCCTATCCAACCTATGATAAATATGTATCCCGGGAGTTCTATTCCCGCGAAAAAGCCATGAAGGACCGGGAAGTAACCAGCACGAAATGTCCATTGTGCCATAATCCTGCCAAGCGTAAGATCCGTTGGTTTATGAATAATTCCAAGGTTTACTACAGTGTGTCCCTCTGTCAGGAGCATGGCTTTGTACTGGGAAAAATCAGGATTCGCCGAACGGAAGACAATAAGTATTATGTAATTAAGAAGCTCACCAATGTAACAGATGAAGAAGCCGATGAAATCCGCCAGAAACGTGATGCGCATCGTGCCAAACGGAGACTGAAGAAAGAAGAGCAGTAAATCCGTGAAACTACTTCTTGTAACGAATGAAAAACTAACATTTGGTTAATAGAAAAATCCCCTCCAATCACATATGCTGATTATAAGTAATACAACAACAGCGTATAAAAAAGGAGGGGTTTTTATGAGTTTAAGAAATTATTTTTACAGGTTTGGGAAATACATTCTGACATTTTTCTTTGTAACACTGCTGCTGGTTCTCTTTGGTCCGCTGCGGGCGCAGGCTGCTATCACCAAGGAAGTTACCTCGGATGGTTTTAAACTCAGCGGAACGGGCAGCATGAATGTGTGGGATGGAGACGAATTCCGCTATTATATCGGTTATCAGATCCCTCATGAAGACTCCATGGATTATAAGGTAGATGTGACTATGACTTTTCAAAGCTCCGGTCTGACACCAGGCAGGGCAAGCGTGTATCTGGATGACGACAGCATACCCTTATATTCAAACGGAGGTACGGTGCTGCAGGGCTCAGCCACGTTCTCCAAATCTGATGAAATGGAATTGATGGAAATATTTGTAAATTATGATAGTTTTCCAAGTGAGCAGAACGTAGATTTTTCCATCACTGTAAATGTGCGGGAAAATCGCAAAAACGCAGATATTGCCATTTATCCGCCGGAAAACAATTACGATAAAACCACAGGAATGTTCCTGGTAACGGTTGATGATCCTTATGTTTTTTATTCAAATAAGGATTCGTCCAAATATTCTGTAAGTATTTCGGACTCATCGGTGGCACAGGTTACAGGCATTACTCCAAAATCCAATGACAGCTTTGAGGTAAGCGTATATTTTGCAAAAGCAGGTTCGACGGAGTTCATTTTCAAATATGAAAATCAGACGAAAAAGGTGACTTTCACAGTAGCGAAAACAGTCATAACTGTTTCCAGTTCCATCTCCCTGAAGGTGGGGGATACCACCATGTTTTCCAATTATGTTTTCAAAACCGGCGGTGGAAGCATCACCATCAAGAAAGTGAAATCCAGCAATAAAAAGATCGTTGATGCAGCCGGAGGATTCCTGATCGCAAAGAAGCCTGGCACGGCCAGGGTAAGCGCCCTGGTAAATGGCAAGCGGAGAACCATAACCGTGATCGTCGGCAAAAAGCCTGCCACCAAGCCAAAACTGAAACAGCTTCAGGTAAAAGTGAAAGGATATAAATATTATCCGGATTCCGGCAAAACCATTTACACAACCCGCTTCACCAATAAATCCAAAAGCACCATCACAAAAGTGAAGCTGAAATTTACCATGACCATTAATGAAGAAATGACCCGCACCAAAACCTTTAAGGTCAATATAAAACCGGGAAAGACAAAAACCATGAAGCTGAATATAGGAAAACTAATAGCAGATCCTTCAAATATTACGGTGAAATGTCTGAAATTCTGGTATAAGAGTTGAGAAATGAAATTGTAGTAATAGGAGCATTTCGAATAAAGAGATAAAAGAATATTGTGTAAAGTAGAGGAACTACAATAATACAGGGCTAAGAACGAAAATGCGTAATGCAGTTTTCATTCTTAGCCCTTATTCTATAAAGTCGGTGTTGTCAGCAGACTGGTCATGATCGACCGTTCATACTGCATTCCCCATCCAACCATCTGACCATTGAAATAATACTTGCTCTTTAATCTCAATGGTCCCACAGCGTTGGAAAGAATGGCCTGTTTCTTGGTAAGAACACTGAGGTCTGTTCCTGTGGGGACGGTCACGTATACATTTTTGGTGTAGTAGAATGGATAAGTATTTCCGCAATTATTCAGCAGATACTGCTCACCTGGAAGATTTTTCTTCGGAACAGGATTCTTTCTGATTTTTACTTTTTTACATTCGAAATTGTCGAAACCGTAATCCAGGAGACTTTTTGTGTCAGCCCAGGCGCCATTTACGGAATTCATCACAACTGCAACCAGGGTCATATTTCCACGCTTGGCATAGGTGATCAGAGTAGCACCGGCAGCATCTGTGTAGCCTGTTTTTCCACCCAGAACACCATCATAGGCGTAATCCCTGCCAGCCATCATCTTGTGATGATTGAGCAGATAGCGGGTTTCTGTAAAAATATTGGTAGGCGGAATTTCATAAAGATCTGTGGTGAAAAATTTCCTGCAAAGTGGATTCTGCCATGCAGCCTTGGCTATTTTTGCCATGTCGCCTGCGGTGGTTACATGAGTCTCATCAGGAAGTCCGTTAGGGTTATTAAAATGGGTGTTTTTGCATCCAAGCTGCTGGGCTCTGGTGTTCATCAGCTCTACAAACTTCTTCACAGAACCGGAAACCTCTTCCCCAATACCAAGTGCCATTTCATTGGCTGATTCCAGCATCAGTGCCATAAGACATTGTTTAACTGTAAAAACCTCTCCGGCATCACCATAAATGGTGGAACTTCCCGCTTCAATTCCGTAAGCCGCCTGCTGAGAAAGGGTAAGCTGTGCGTTCACGTCCAGGTTCTCACATCCAAGAAGACACGTGAGGAGCTTGGTAATACTGGCCGGGTAAAGCTGAGTATTGGCATTCTTGGAATACAGGACCGCTTCTGCATTTAAGTCCATGAGAACTGCTGACTGCGCCTCAATCTTAGGACCCTCCGGCCAACCCTCAATGGAATCGGTATCAGCTGCCTGTGCATAATATTCGGTATGCGGATCCGGAGTAGGAGTGGGAGATTCGCTGGCAGTGTCTGTAGCTTCTGCCCAGACAGCGCCCGTCTGCCCAAGCAGCATTGCTGCTGTCAGGATTCCACAGAAAATCCGCTTTATTTTCATATGAAGATTTTTCCTGATCATATAAAATCCTTTCTTAAAATAGTACATAAAATTCCCAATACGTAATTGCATTATACCACTTTTCTTTATGTAAAACTATTAAAAGAGTGTGAATTGTTCACAGCACCCCGGAAAATCCACAAATTCAGCATTATTTTCCCCTATTCTCCCCATTTTTTCAGCGGAAAAACACTTGACATATAGAAATTCAGACCCTTATAATAGACAGGAAACAGAATAGTTAAAGACTGTGATGGAGACAGTAAGCTGATTTTGAACGTTTAAGGTTGTGCAGACACAGACAGCAGCAATCTTTTCAGCGAGACGGGGATGGTGTAAGCCCGCCGCAAGTAGATTCAGCCGAAGATCACTCCGGAGTTTTATCTCTGAAGGAACAAGTAGGAGATAACGGAATTCCCCCGTTACAGGGAGCGTGTATCGGCTGCGTGTGCAAGCCTGTACAATGTAACAGGTGGTATAACGAGTGCTGACAGCTTTCGTCCTTTTGCAGGATGAGAGCTTTTTTTATGCAGACGGAGAATCCTGCAGGCAGGATTCTTTATGTAACAGGAAATCCCAACAGCAATCGACTGATAATTTTAAAGGAGGAAAAAGCTTTGTACCAGAAAGTAGACACGAATCTGAATTTTGTAGATCGCGAGAAAAAAGTAGAAGAATTCTGGAAAGAAAACCATATTTTCGAAAAAAGTATGGAAAACCGTAAAGAAGGCCCGACTTACACATTCTATGACGGACCGCCAACAGCAAACGGCAAGCCGCATATCGGCCATGTGCTGACACGTGTTATCAAGGATATGATCCCAAGATACCGTGCAATGAAGGGTTACATGGTTCCGCGTAAGGCTGGATGGGATACCCATGGTCTTCCGGTAGAGCTTGAAGTAGAGAAGAAGCTTGGTCTGGATGGAAAAGAGCAGATCGAGGAATACGGTATGGAGCCGTTCATCCAGCAGTGTAAAGAGAGTGTCTGGAAATACAAAGGAATGTGGGAGGATTTCTCCTCAACAGTTGGTTTCTGGGCTGATATGGAGCATCCATATGTAACTTACGAGGACAATTATATTGAGTCCGAGTGGTGGGCACTGAAAGAAATCTGGAACAAAGGCCTCTTATACAAAGGCTTCAAGATCGTTCCTTACTGTCCACGCTGCGGAACCCCGCTTTCATCCCAGGAGGTTTCCCAGGGCTATAAATTAGTAAAAGAGCGTTCTGCAATCGCACGTTTCAAAGTGGTTGGAGAGGATGCATATTTCCTGGCATGGACCACAACACCGTGGACACTGCCTTCTAACGTTGCACTTTGCGTAAATCCGGATGAGACTTACTGTAAAGTAAAAGCAGCAGACGGATACACTTACTATATGGCAGAAGCACTTCTTGACAAAGTACTTGGCAAGCTTGCAAAGGAAGAAGAGCCTGCATATGAGGTTCTGGAAACCTATAAAGGAAAAGACCTGGAATACAAGGAATATGAGCCGCTGTTTAAATGCACAGGTGACTATGTAGCATCCAAGGGCAAGAAAGCGCATTATCTCGTATGTGATAACTACGTTACCATGAGTGATGGTACCGGTATTGTTCATATCGCTCCTGCATTTGGTGAAGACGACAGCCGTGTAGGACGTGAATATGACCTTCCGTTTGTACAGTTTGTAGATGGCAAGGGTGATCTTACTGCTGAGACACCATATGCCGGCGTGTTTGTTAAGAAAGCAGACCCAATGGTACTGGCTGATCTTGAAAAAGAAGGCAAGCTGTTTGATGCTCCGAAATTTGAGCATGATTACCCACACTGCTGGCGTTGTGATACACCACTAATCTACTACGCAAGAGAATCCTGGTTTATCAAAATGACAGCTGTTAAAGATGACCTGATCCGCAATAACAACACCATTAACTGGATCCCGGAGAGCATCGGTAAAGGACGTTTCGGCGACTGGCTTGAGAACGTTCAGGACTGGGGAATCAGCCGTAACCGTTACTGGGGAACTCCACTGA
>ENA-OOZX01000253-OOZX01000253.1-human-gut-metagenome-genome-assembly--contig:-NODE-253-length-54911-cov-13.124964_pt1 | contig 54911 bp, 84 predicted proteins | sample MGYA00241048_ERZ501412 | MGnify/ENA primary metagenome ERZ501412 (study PRJEB25962, sample SAMEA2042518) | human gut metagenome | biome: human gut; feature: human-associated habitat; material: faeces... | reverse complement strand
ACCGTAGCCAAACGGATAATTGACGGCTTTATCAGCCCCCGGTATTGTCTCAAAATAGCGGTAGCCGACGTAGATATCTTCTTTATAATCGACATATTTTACCGATTCATGGAATGTCTCCGATGACGGATAGTCTTCCAGTTTCTTTGCAAATGTGTCGGAAAGTTTTCCGGATGGGCTGCCGACGCCGCACAGAAGCTCTGCTGCTGCGCTTCCACCTTCCATACCCCCCTGCCATGCCATCAGCACCGCCTGAATTTTTTCATTTTCTGCAAACCAGTCCGTATCGACCATGCCGCCGACATTCATAACGACTGCCACCTTCGGGAACAACTGCTGCACCTGTTCCACCATCGCGCTCTCTTCCTTCGTCAGGTAAAAGTCTCCGTCCGGAAAAATGCGCTCTGCCTTTTCCAGCAGCGGATCTGTCTGTACCGACTCATCCATCTCCTTATCATAAGAACTCTTTCTGTCCCAGCCTTCCCCGGAAAAACGGCTGATGCAGATCACTGCCGTGTCCGTGTACGCTCTCGCTTTTTTTGCAGTTTCTTCCGGAAACGCAGGCTCTACTGTCATTCCTGGTTCTGCTCCTGCCTCGTACTGTTTTTCTACCTCTTTACGGTAATAATCAGAGAGTGCCTCATACACTTCTACTTTTCCCGGCAGCTTCTTGAATCCCTCATACAAATTTGTCGTATAAGCAACGGTTACATCTCCGCTTCCGCCACCACCCTTGACATAGTCAAAACTGCCTTTTCCAAACAGGGCGAGTTTGGTGCCTGCCTGAAATGGGAGAAGGCTTTCATTGTTCTTTAGAAGAACCATGCCTTCTTTGGCGGCTTCTTTTGACAGGGTGATGTGTGCTTTTGAGGCGGTGACTTTGGTGCCGTCAGCTCCGAGAGGGAGGTTGGGTTGATAAAGTGATCTTTGCCATTTTTCCATGATTGTGGGCTCCTTTTTGAAATATTTGGTTGGTGGGCGTTGGAGGCAAAACTCTTCCGAAGGCTGTGAATGTTGGGACAAAACTCCTCTTTAGGCTGTGAGCGTTGGAGGCAAAACTCCTCTTTAGGCTGTGAATGTTGTGAGGCATACACAGATTTAACGAAGGCACGCTCTCGCTGCGTGTCGCTCGTAGCGGTACTAAGCGACCAAAATACGGTCGCTAAGGACCGACGGCTCCCCAGCACCTTCTTATAAATCTGTATATCCCTCGCAACAGATGCAGGTTGTTGGGGAGTTTTGCATGCAGCGCTTTCAGCGTATTGATGCGTTTTGTCGGCAACGGCTTCTTGGTTTCGATGCATTTTTGCCTGCAACGGCTTCTTGGTTTTGATACGTTTTGTCGGCAGCGGCTTCTTGGTTTTGATGCGTTTTGTCGGCAACGGCTTCTTGGTTTCGATGCGTTTTTGCCTGCAACGGCTTCTTGGTATTGACGCGTTTTGTCGGCAACTCTCTTACGTTTCTTATATTCTTTATATTCCTATCATACTTACCTTACACTTTTATTTCAAGGCAGATAATGACTTGTATTTCGGTCGATATTGACTTATTATGAGCTTAACAACAAAGTTGGCAGAATCAGTCCTATCGTATTTTACAAGGACTGCCGCACATATTTTCCGGAAGGCTTTCCAACATGCCCTGCGGTCTGTACGGCGCCGGGGTGTCCGGGTAAGGTGGAGCCGTCTTACCGCTTTTTGTGTGTTCCTTAGCGGGCACATGAACAAAAAGTCATGCTGCGGACAGTTGTCCGAGCTCAATGCACTTTTGGCTTTCCATAAACGAAAAAGCGAGTTCTGGGAGCAGCATGAAATCGCCACTTTGTTCAGGTGCCCGCTTAGGAACACGAAAAAGCGGTAACCGGCTCAGCCTTACCCGGACACTCCGGCGCCATACAGACCGCAGGAAGGCTCGCCAAAACCCCCGCATGCCACAAATCAATTTCCCCCAGAAGAAAGGAATCCCCACCACCATGACCACCCACGAAATCATCACCTCCAAACCCAAACTCCCCGTCTACTTCGACATCTACCAGTCCGACAACCAGCTCGTGCCCAGCCACTGGCACGCACACGTTGAGATTTTATACATCTCCTCCGGTTCCATGCATGTCATCTGCCGCGAGGAATCCTTCCTGCTGCACACAGGCGATATCTTTCTGGTGAATTCCGGTGACATCCATTACACCCGCACGATCGGCAGAACGGAAACCTACCTGCTGCAGATCCCGTTTGACTTCTTTAACCAGATGCTTCCCGGTTTTGCCTCCATCCGTTTTCAGGAATACTTTTCTGCGGAAAAATATAAAAATGACCCCGTATTCTGCGAAATGCGGGATCACTTACTGACCATGGGTTACTTATATAAAAATGAAAAAAATGGCTACCAGTTTTTATTTGGCAGCCACCTTCATCATTTTCTTTATATACTTTATACTTCTTACGTCCTGCCACAGTCACAGAGTACCGTCTCGCAGGACACCAAAACGCTCACACGGCTCAAAGATATCATCACCTATGTGGAAGGGCATTATATGGAACCGCTCTCCCTCTCGGATATCTCCAGCCGTTTTGCACTCAATCCGGAATACTTCTGCCGGTTTTTTAAGAAAAATATGGGATTTACCTTTTTAGAGTACGTCAACATGGTACGGCTCTCCCATATCTATTCCGACCTCACGCAGACCGGCGACAGCATTACACAGATCATGGAACGCCACGGCTTCGTCAACTACAAGGTCTTTAACCGCATGTTCAAGGAAGTATACGGCTGCCTGCCTTCAAAAGTCCGTCATCAATAACCAACCGACTGTCTGCTCTTGGAAATCCGTCCTTAATAACCGATCGGCTTATCCTTGCTTCCAGTCTTAAGACGAGCCATAGCCCGCGCTAAAGAGGCTTTGGAACGATGATACTCTTCAATGCTCTGTTTCTGGCGGAGCTGTTCTTCGGCACGCTCTTTTGCTTCCTGTGCACGTCTTAAATCGATCTCCTCCGGCGATTCGCAAGTGTCTACGATGACTGTTGCACGGTTGTTGATGATCTGCGCAAACCCGGTTCCCGTAACACCGTAGATCGTGTTTCCGTTTTCCTCTAAGATACGGATCTCTCCGACCTCCACGGCAAACACCATATTTTCATGGTGCGCTTGGATCGCCTTTAAACCATCATGGAGCGGCAGGACTACCTGTGCACATCTTCCATCGTAAAATACCTTATCACAGGCAATTACTTTTAAGCTAAATGTATTCATGTTCCTCCCTCCTAGCTGGCGGAACCGGTATTACCCATTGTCTTTGCCCGCTCAATGACATCCTCGATCGTTCCTACGTTAAAGAAAGCAGCTTCCGGATATTCATCCATCTCACCGTCAACGATCGCCTTAAATCCGCGTACGGTGTCTTTTAACGGCACATATTTGCCCGGTACACCGGTAAAGTTCTCTGCAACGTGGAACGGCTGGGATAAGAACTTCTGGATCTTTCTTGCACGGTAAACAACAAGTTTATCCTCCTCGGAAAGCTCTTCCATACCAAGAATTGCAATGATATCCTGTAACTCTGTGTATTTCTGAAGGATCTCCTGAACACGTCTTGCTGTCTCATAATGCTCTTTTCCGACAACATCCTCCTCGAGGATACGGGAGTTTGACTCCAACGGATCAACTGCCGGATAAATACCCTGCTCTACGATCTTTCTGGAAAGAACGGTCGTTGCATCCAGATGTGCGAATGTCGTTGCAGGCGCCGGGTCAGTTAAGTCGTCTGCAGGCACATAGACTGCCTGTACGGAAGTAACGGAACCGTTTTTGGTTGATGCGATACGTTCCTGTAATTCACCCATCTCAGTTGCTAAAGTCGGCTGATAACCAACGGCTGACGGCATACGTCCTAACAGAGCGGATACCTCAGAACCAGCCTGTGTAAAACGGAAAATATTATCAATGAATAAAAGCACGTTCTGATGCTCCTCATCACGGAAATATTCTGCCATGGTAAGTCCTGTCTCAGCAACACGCATACGTGCTCCTGGCGGCTCGTTCATCTGACCAAACACTAAGGCTGTCTTTTCGAGTACGCCGGATTCTTTCATCTCGGACCAGAGGTCATTACCCTCTCTTGAACGCTCTCCGACACCGGTAAAAATGGAATATCCGCCGTGCTCGGTTGCAATGTTACGGATCAGCTCCTGGATCAATACCGTTTTACCAACGCCAGCACCACCGAACAGACCGATCTTACCACCTTTTGCATACGGTGCTAAAAGGTCGATGACCTTGATTCCTGTTTCAAGTACCTCAACGACCGGACTCTGATCCTCGAAAGATGGCGGATCTCTGTGGATACACCAGTGTTTCTCACCCTCTAAAGTCTTGCCGCCGTCTAAGGTATCTCCTAATACATTGAACAGACGCCCCAATGTGCCCTGTCCGACCGGAACCGTAATACCGCTTCCCGTAGCAACAACTTCCATGTCCTTGTGAAGTCCCTCACTGGCAGCTAACATAATACAACGTACTGTGTTATTGCCGATGTGCTGTGCAACTTCCATGACACAGCGTTTTCCGCCGTTGTCTACTTCAAGCGCATCTTTGATAAACGGAAGGTCATTATCTTCAAATTCAACGTCTACTACAGGTCCCATGACCTGCACGATTTTTCCTGTTTTCATTCCGCTTTCACATCCCCTTCCTATTTTTTCTTCTTTTTCTTCTGTGCCTTCGCACCGCCGATTACCTCTGTGATCTGCTGGGTAATCGCAGCCTGACGCACACGATTGTATTCAATGGACAAAGTCTGCAGCATCTCTTTTGCACTGTCTGTTGCCGCCTGCATCGCCATCATTCGTGAATTGTGCTCACTGGCAAATGACTCCACGAGTGCACCGTAAATAAATCCGTTGACATAGTTCGGCACCACATGCTCTAAAATATCCTGCATGGTCGTATCTGCCTTGATCTCCTCCTGATAAATATCAACAGGAGCTTTCCCCATGAAATCCTCTTTTACCAGTGGAAGCAGTTTCATCATTTCCGCTTCCATGGAAAATGAGTTTTCCATTTTCGTGTAAATGATGTATACCTCATCCAATTCGTTGTTATTGTATAACTCCAGAATACGTTCTGTGATAACTCTGGCTCTGTGCAGGGAAGGATTTTGCACCGTATATTTAAACTCGGTATCTACCTCTAACCCTTCCTTGGTAAAATACTGTCTTCCAAGCTCTCCGACGACGAACAGTTTGTTGTTTTCGCCCTGCTCAAACAGTTCATGCGCCATTTTAATGACGTTATGGTTGTACGCACCTGCCAGTCCCTTATCTGCGGTGATCACAATGTATCCCCTGCGTTTTTTGTCGTCCGGAATCTCCTCGCGCTGGTCAAAATACCGGCTCTTAGCATCCGGAATATGACGGAGCAGTCGTGAGATTGCAGACTGTAACGCATAGAAATACGGCTCTGTATTTTCGAGCTTCTGCTTTGCACTTCTTAACTTTGCAGAGGAAATCATATACATGGCACTCGTGATCTTCATCGTATCCTGAATACTTTTCATTCGTTTCTGAATTTCCTTGGTATTTGCCATGCTCTATCACCTGCTCTTAAATTCTTTGACTGCCTCTACGATCTTCTCTGTAATCTCATCATCCAGCACTTTTTTCTCGTTAATGGCATCAACGACATCTTTATGCTCAATCTTAAAGAAATCCAGTAATCTTCCCTGGAACTCTTTCATCTGTTTGATATCCACATCCAAAAGCAGACGTTTGTTTGCTGCAACCAGTGTGATTACCTGATCCGCAAGGCTCATCGGATGGCAGAGCGGCTGTTTTAAGAGTTCCATCAGTCCTTTACCATACTGTAACTGCTCTTTGGTCATATCATCAAGATCAGAGCTGAACTGTGTAAATACTTCCATTTCACGGTACTGTGCCAAATCGATACGAATCGTACCGGATGCTTTTTTCATTGCCTTTGTCTGTGCCGCACCACCTACACGGGATACGGAAAGACCTACATTGACCGCCGGTCTCATACCGGAGTTGAACAGATCACTCTCTAAGAAAATCTGACCGTCTGTAATAGAAATAACGTTCGTAGGAATATAAGCGGAAACATCGCCTGCCTGTGTCTCAATAATCGGCAATGCGGTAATGGATCCTCCGCCTAATTCATCGCTTAACTTACTGGAACGCTCTAATAATCTTGAATGTAAATAGAATACGTCTCCCGGATATGCCTCACGTCCCGGTGAACGCTCCAAAAGTAATGACAATGCACGGTATGCCACTGCATGTTTGGAGAGATCATCATATACGATCAGGACATCTTTTCCTTTGTACATGAAGTACTCTGCAAGCGCTGTTCCTGCATACGGAGCGATGTACTGTAAAGATGCAGATTCACTCGCTGTCGAGGAAAGCACGATGGAATAATCCATGGCACCGTTCTTTGTCAGTGTATTCACTAATTTTGCAACCGTAGATGCCTTCTGACCGATTGCAACGTAAATGCAGACAACATCTTTGCCTTTCTGGTTTAAGATGGTATCTACTGCGATCGATGTTTTACCGGTCTGACGGTCACCGATGATCAGCTCACGCTGTCCACGTCCGATTGGGAACATGGAGTCGATCGCAAGAATACCTGTCTCCATTGGCTGTTTTACGGACTGTCTGTCTACGATACCCGGTGCTTCCTGCTCGATGGCACGGTAATCATCTGCTTTGATCTCACCTTTTCCATCGATCGGGGCTCCAAGGGCATTGATAATTCTTCCAAGGTAAGCATCACCTACCGGAATACCTGCTTTTTTCTTAGTTCTGGTTACTTTCGTTCCCTCTTTGATCTCTGTGTCTTTACCAAAAATAATACAGCCTACCTGATCACGTTTGATATCCTGTACCATTCCGCGGACACCGTTCTCAAAGATAACGATCTCACCATACATCGCATGCTCAATACCATAAATCGTTGCGATACCATCACCGACCCAGATGACAGTTCCGACTTCCTGGTCTTTGCTTACCATGTCATAGTTCTCTATCTCTGTTTTCAGGATAGATATAATCTCTTCTGAACTGATAGAACCCACGTTATCACCTCCACGCTAATCTTCTCTCTAACCGATTTAAGCGCCCTTTCATGCTGTAATCTTCTTCTATATCTCCTACCCGCAGTACGAATCCACCGATCAGTTCCGGCTTCTTTTCCAATGCAAGCGCAACTTTATCTTTCTGATATTTCTTTGCAAGATATGCCTTCATCTGTGCCACTTCATCCTCTGTCGGCTCTAAGACATACTCCAGTTTTGCCTGAAGGATACCATTTTTCTCCGCTTCCACTACATCATATGCGGCAAAAATTTCCTCAAGGAGATCTGCCTCACCGTAATCGCAAACCACCTTCAGAAAATTTTTCATTGATTCCGGAAAAATCCGATCGATCAGCTTATGTTTCTCCTGTTTTGACACAACCGGGCTTTTTAAACTCTTCGGCAGATCCTGGGTCAGAGAAAGAATCTCTTTTGTCTCATCAACCGCTTCTCTTGTCACACCAAGCTCTAAGAGAACCGTTGCATAATTATTTGCTGTCTGCGTCATTCACACCACCTGCTTTTGTCAAAAACTGTTGATACAGTAACCGGTTATTCTCGTTCGTACTTGCCTCACCAAGTACTTTTCCTGCTGCTGCCACTGCAAGAACTGCAATCTGTGACTGAAGATCCTGCACAGTTTTGTCACGTTCGAGTTCCACGGTCTTATGGGCCTTCTCGATGATCTTTTCTGCTTCCGCATCCGCCGCATTGATTCTGTTCTCATACTCTGCCTGTGCACTCTTACGAGTTTTCTCAAGCAGTTCTGCAGATTCCTCATGCGCCTGTGCAAGCATTCCCTCATACTGTTTCTTTAAGTCTCCCGCTTCTGCCTTTAATTTGTTGGCATCTGCGATCTGACCTTCGATCATCTGCTTACGCTGCTCCATAACATTCGTGACAGGACCAATTAAAAACTTACGAAGTCCCAGATACAGAACGATCAGGTTAATGATGGTAAAGACGACGTTCCAATCTATTCTTAATAATTGCATTCTCTACCAGACCCTTTCCTTAACCTAAGAATAAGATAATTAAAATTGCAACAACCATACCGAAAATTGCAGTACCTTCGGCAAGTGCACAACCAAGTAATAATGCTTTTGTAATCTTTCCGTCTGCTTCCGGCTGTCTTGCGATAGCGTCTGTTGCCTTAGATGTTGCAAGACCGATACCGATACCTGCTCCAATACCTGTTAATGCTGCGATTCCTGCTCCAATTGCGATTAATGATGTCATGATAAATTTCTCCTTTTTTGTTTTTACTTTTTTTACTCGATGCTTTCCTTAATAAATAAGGATGTTAAAAATACAAATACATACGCCTGAATGAATCCGTCAAACAAGTCAAAATAAAGACTGAGTGGAACCGGTACTAAAAGCGGTGCCACGATCTTGATCAGCTCCATAATGACGAATGCCCCTAAAATGTTACCAAAAAGTCGCATACACAATGATAATGGACGGATAAATATCTCCAATATATTCATTGGTAACATAATTGGAATCGGTTCGGCGAAACTCTTCAGAAAACCTTTCATTCCTTTTGCACGTACTCCCGAATACTCGATCAGTACAATGCTCATCAATGCAAGCGCACCGGTAACACCGACATCCTTTGTCGGGGATTTCAGTCCAAACAGTCCGATCATATTAGCGATTGCAATGTAAACTCCTACTGTCATTAAATAAGGAATATAACATTTTCCTTCCTCTCCAAGCAAATCGTAAAAGAAGTTATGCAGTCCACCAACAACTGTCTCCACTGCCAGCTGACGTTTTCCTACGTTCTCTACACGCAGGTTTCTTCCTAAGAAAAATGCTGCTACCAAAAGAACTGCCATAATGATCCATGTCACTACCACTGATTCGGCAACCGGAATACCTCCAAATACCGGAATCGTGAATGCTGTCTCACAATTAAGTTCTTCCATCAGCGCTTTCGATAATTCCTCCGTATTCTCACTTCCCTTCTTTCCTACACTTCGCTGTATTTTATTGAAAATTTTTCCACTTGTCAATTTTTTGTCATAGTGAAAATCATGGAGCCCATTTTGGTAATTTTATACAATTTCTTTTTATGTTTTTTGTAAGTTTTTTTACGTTTTGGGAATTGAATATTTCATTTGTTTATAATTATTTTATTTTTACCTTGAATTGATTCCAAAATATAGTCCAAAATATCTAAAAAAGTTTACATTTCTTATGCAATATCTTATACGATTCTTTAATAAATTACATATTGCGCTGCATTCCGCTATATCCCTCTCCCCAATCACTCAAAGATTTTTCTGATCATTTATCTCAACAACTTCTCTATTGATTCTCAACCGACTATTGTCACTCGTAATTTATACTCGCACATTGATTCATCACATCATATACTAAAATAAATAGCTTACTGTACTGGAGACTTTCAATGAACACAGAGACCAGAGGAACACTTTCCCGGCGGGGTAATATTTCACAGATCACAAATGCTTTCGTGGAGGAGGTCAATGCTTTTTCCAACACTTCCACCGGATATATCATCGTATCTTATGCAGCCTCGCCCGGACAGCAATCCGACAACATCCAGATGCTCCGTTTAAATATCAACCGGAACACTGTCATCCTCGATTCATCCTGTCAGGTCATATCCCTGTCGGAAATCCGCCCGCAAACATGGATCACTGCAGTTTTCTCTTCTGCAATGACACGGAGCATCCCTCCACAGGCAAATGCATTTCTGATCATGGTACAGAAGCGGCGCCCTCAAATTGAAATTGCAACCTCGATCGGCAGGATTGCAAGTATCGACGCCGCAAATGGCTTTTTGTACACCGGCAATCCAAACGACATCAACAGCCAGGTCCGCTACGTCATCTCAAATTCCACCTTCTCCGATCCATCCGGCCGCCCGATCACACTTTCATCCCTCCGCCCCAGCCAGCGCGTCCGCATTACACATGCAACCGCACAGACCGCAAGCATCCCACCTCAGACAATAGCGTTTCATGTGCAGTTATTGTAACCGAATCTTTACTATGGCTTCACAATTTTTTCAAATATTTACCACAATTTCATCATGAACTTCGTTTACTATAAATAATGTCAAAAGGAAATAAACCTTTTTCACATAAAACAGTTTCTTTTTTTTCATAACAAAAGCCAGTAAAACATCCCCCGTTTTACTGGCTCCTCCTTTTTTATTCACCTTATATTTTTGATTTATCTTGTCATAAAATTATTTAGAAATTCAGTAAATTTGATTTTGCGGGCATTTTTATCCAACCCACAGTCAACCCACTTAAAACAGCATAAAAAAATCGGAAGTGCTGATTTTTCAACACTTCCAATCTTTTAAGTAATGAGACATCGGGGATTCGAACCCCGGACAACTTGATTAAAAGTCAAGATGCGTTTCCTTTATTTCCGGTGCTTTGAGACACCTTTGTGGACATTTTGCGGACATTATTCTTTCTCATTACCAAGATTAAGTTCGTGTTCTTTCCTTATTATAATATAAAATATTAGTAAGGAAAATACTCCTTTTACAGATTTTTATTACCCGATATAAACTTTTCCGTCCACGCCAACAGCCAGACATGCGATCGTGGCATCTAGCTTGAACCACACAGATCCGTCATCGAACTTTCTGACATCTACCGGTTTGATGTCAGCACCTTTTCTCAGGTATCCGATACCGCTCTTATTATCACAGGATATCTTGATCTGGTTGGATAAGTAAATATACTTGCCATGCTCGCCGTAATAACCGTTGCAGACCGGAACAGATTCTTTGACGCGATACCAGTTACCGGCTTTATATTCCGTCTTGGTTGCACCGGTGCAACTCTCTACTTTCTTATTATAGAGAGCTGCTTCGGCTTTTCTTCTCCGCTGTAATCCCGGTAATGTTTTACCGGCAGCCTTACAGTACTGCTGCATTGCAGACGGGATCTGATTCATTACTCTGCCTGTACACAGCTTTTTCACGTTGCCCTGCCCCAGGTTAAAAGCAAAGCTGACCAGTGCATCAAACTGATTCTGATTAAGTTTGTCTGTAAATGGGACATAGGACGGATTGTTGACATACTTTTCAAACTTTGCCACATCATGCTTTAAATACTCTTCTGCCTGCGCCTGTGTGATCTTCATTCCTTTATGTACGCCTGCTGTGTGACCGTACCCGATCGTCCACACACCTGCAGAACACTGATAAGCTGTAAGCCGGCAGCCTTCAAACTGTTTGATAAGGGCAAGACCAGCCTGTCCGATTTTTCTATTTGCCATGATTATTCCTCACTTTCTTTAATCTCTGTTTTGCTGTCTAACAATTTCTGTGTAATATCCAGTCCTGCAATTAAAAACTGCGGCACATTCACATTCATCTCTACCAGATTTTCCAAGATGCTGCGGACCTCATTAATCAAATATGTAGCAAGGGTAAACCATCCAAACAGCAGCACAAAGTCAAGCTGCACGCCTATGACCTCGCCCATTGCCACAAAGCAATTTGATATGAAAAAGGCAAGTCCAATTACAACCCAATACCATACCTTTTTAAAGATGCCCTTTGCTCCGATGGCACTTGACTCATTCTTTTTATAGAATCTTGCCTTGCAGTACCCGGTTGCATAGTCGATCACATTCAGGATCAGGAATCCTGCAAATAAAAACCAGTACTCGCCGAATAGTGCCACCCCGATTGTTGCAATCAGTCCATAGATCATGTTGATTTTGTCAAATTTCATAAAATTTTCCTCTCTTTCTGCCCGTAGGCTTTATGCAAAAGAGCCGGACATGTAAGTTTTTCTTACACATTCGGCTCTTAAGCTCTTATTTTTATTCTGTTGACTTTGCTGAGTCCAGCTTATCACTGATTTCTTTTAATACAACATCTAACTTTTTCCAATTTTCATTTTTCAGTTCTTCATCATAGAACTCATTTTCTTCCGGGATATTAAATCCGTAATTTTCTGTCTGCCTCATCAGGTATCCTCCTCTTCTGCATACGCTTTTCCTGTGATCTGTTCATATTCCTCCGGCGTGATCCACTTACCTACAGCATTATGTACACGGTTCTCATTCCACAGTCCTTTGTCATAGTAATTTTTTACTTTTTCATAATTCTTACTCATCCAGGCTCACCTCCATCTGCATAGCCATATAGTCAATATCAGCTCTCTGCTTTTCAATACGGTCTGTATTTTCAGCCGTCTGCGCTGCATTTTCAGCCAGATTTTCCGATACAGCAGTGATTCGCTGCTCGGTATCATCGGCTTCTTTCGCCAGTACAACCGTTTTTATATCTTCCTGCAGAATAATCCGCTCTAAGACCACATATCCCGGAATAACTGATGTCAATGCATCCTCGTCAGTGTAAACTTTTAACACTGCAAGTTCTTCCTTATTCGAAAAAGCGCCCTGCAGCTCCTCGCAGGTTTGATTGCCGGTAAATTCGACATTCAGCTTTCCGTCAACATAGTTGATATTATTAATTGTTAAAGTATTTTTTGTTGTTTTTAATTTCATAAAAAGTCCTCCCTTATTTCAAGCGTATCGCACACATCCAAGCGCTATCGACGTTCAAAGCGGCTCCACTATTCTGTTTTACAATCAGATTAATTGTTGCGCCAGCATTCTGCACAGGACCGACAGAAAAAGCCTGCACAATGGTTGCTCCCGTTGGAGCTGCAGCCGTACTCTGCCCTCCGAGTCCGCCTGATGATTCTGTCGAGTATCTCAAAGATATAAATCTACTGCCATTTCCATTTTTGGCAAAATTCGCTTGTGCATGAATTAAATATAATCCGGCTTCCTTGATGGTTAATGATACAACCGCCGTTTCTGTATTGTTTGCACAGCTTTTCGCAGTGGTCACATTTGCCGAATATGCTGATTTTATATTCGAAATATGATCTTCAATTTTTTTTGCAAGGCTACCAGCCACATTCGGATTTGCCTGCCTTGCATCAAGCGCATAACCTGCTGCTGTAGTCGTGTTATTATTGACAACATCGTTATTCGTTAAAAGCGTTCGAAAATAAAACGTATAATTATTAAATCCAAAACTATGTACTACTCCTTGAAGCATTGGACATATGCCAGTTGCATAGCTCGGATATCCGTTTTCATCTACTTCCGAAGTATTATATATTCGAATCTGTGCAAACGTTGTTGAACTTGGATTTACATCACCAAAAAATGTGTATCCTGCTTTGCTAGGATAATTTTTACAGATCCATTTCAGCAACTCCTTGAAATAAACATTTGTTGTATGCGTCGAATCAACCAGACCATATGGAACTCTTGGTAATATTACAATTTTTGATATTCCAGTGCCTTCAATTTTTTTCGAACACAGCGCATCTTCAAACGTCACTTCGCCCGTAAGCGATCCACCGCTTGTAGGCAATGCGCCGACATCTTCCGCTGTTAATCCATCAAAAATCTTTTCTACACTCTCAAAATTCTCATTCACGGTTTTCATATCCACCGGATCTGTTCTTTCAAACAGCTTGAATTTAAAAATATCTGTAAGTTTCATGTTATCCTCTCTTTCTCAGTCCGATTTCTGCAACCTGCTCTACTGTGAACCGTGATAATTCTTCCATCGTATAATTGGTGATATTTTCTACCTTTGAGCTCAAATTCTTCGGAATACTGATGTTTCTCAATTCCCAATGCGTAAACTGTCCCAGTATAATATGCGGATATGGCTTTAAGCTCCTGTACTGGTTGTAAAGCAGTTCTGTGTTAAGCAAAATATTGCATGGCACGATTTCGTCTAAAATATCCGCCACAGAATCATATTGGTTTTTCTGCGCTATACCGATTTTAACGATCATTGTCTGACCGGGAATATCAAAGTCTATTGCGTACTCTGTACCACACAATTCCTTTAATTTTCTTTCAAGGAAAGCATAGTTATACGGCAGACACACATTCCATTTGGTCAGACACCGGAAGATTCTATCTTCGAGCGTATCATCACTTTTCGGCGTCATTCCAAGAATCTTTTCAAACCGGGCAATTCCCTCTTCGTCACAGGATATAATGTACCGGTTATCAATCATCCTGTTATGCCTAGATTCCAACAATCGAAACTCCGGTGTTTCCGTATCCATAATTTCAGCCAGCTCACTGTATTCCTGCAAATACAAAGGGAGCAGCTCCTTAAGATTGATATATCTATCCTCCATAAGTAACCACCCCCATGACCGGGATCTCATATTCTGTTAATTCAAGATTTTGTGTACCCCCATTGATGGTTGTTCCTGTCACATCAAGCACACCTTTCACACCCATGATTGCAGCATCCAGCGACGCAATTCTCACGATCAGATGATTCTGGTTCTCCCAGTCCTGCCGCAACGATAAAATGTACTTTTTCATTGCGTCCTCAATCAATGCTTTACATTCATTCAATCCATAACCACTGTCAAAGGTGATATTCATTGCAATATTTACCACTGACTCTTTCGCCGTCTCGACCGTAACCACATGCCCGATCGGCGCCAGCCCGTCCCCCATGCCATCACCGTTTGGATCAAACTCTTTCTGGACTACAGATATCAATGTATCCGTAGCTTTTCCATGTGCACTGTCTAAAATAACAAGTTTCACTGTTCCTGGACCATTCCACGTCCGTATCACTTTGACTGCTCCGACTCCCGCCAGTGCAAGCGTTTTGTTTCGATAATCTTTTACATTACCGGAAAATGCCCTTTCCTCAAACGATTCAAAATACCTCTGCCGCAGGGATTCCGTACTTTCTTCCGCTTCTCCATAGATCAAAACCCTCGTGATCTTTGCAGTCGTGAGACCAGAAATATATTCGATTGGCAGAACATCTCCCGTATATTCATTTCCGACCGTACCGATCTGCTCACAGGTGACCTGTCCGGGAGCTGTAACGATATAGGTATTTTCCCCGCCGGTAAATCTTTTTCCGTCCGCAACCTCCACATCGGTTTCTAACTCAAGTACCGCCTGAGTTGCTTTCTTTGGTGTAATACCGCGATCTGCACATAACCGGATCAGATATTCCCTTGATGCCGTGTCTCCAAATGTCTCTGCCAGCATGCAGTCAAATGCAATATACATAGACGTCAGTTCCACTGCTGCCGGTGCCAGTGCAGCATAGATTGGCGAACTCTCCCTTTTATCCATTGTCTCAGGCACACGGGACAGCATGCGCTGTAAAATCACATCAAATGTCTGATCTTCATACATTACACGTCCACCTCCTTCTCAATCTTTGCATTTCCATATTTCGTGTGCGCGGTAAATTTAGCGATCAGCGTTTTTCTGTGCACTTCAAACTCAAAATTATCTACCGAGTCTATCCGGTCATCCTGTGTCAGAGCCTCCGTAATCCGCCGTTCCACTTCCACCATGACATAATCCATCGGCTTACCGATCAGATCCTGCAATTCCACACCATAGTTCCATGAAAAAATAATGTAACGATACCGCTCTGTGTTCAGGATATTGTAAATTGCCTGTTTTACTGCTTCCAAACCATCACATTCGCCTACAACATTGCACGTTTCCCGGATCATGTGATGACATAAAGACGGCTGTTCTGTTACCTCGATTTCTTTTAAACTGTTAACTGCCGGAATCATGTCACACCACCCTGTCCGCAACTAAAAACTTCTGGCCGCCCTGCTGCCGGATCAGTACAACCTGCTGACCTGTTTTTAATCCGCTGTAAATCTTCATTTCCTTTTTCACACCGTCTAATTCAATGTCCACGGTACGATCTGTTAAATGTTCCGGCACGATAAGCTGTGCGCTGGCTATATCAAACCTCTGCTCAACTTTAATTTTTAATGGAGCTGCCGCTATCACTGTACCAGACATCACATCCGCCGGATATCCCGCCTCATTGACTCCGTTTGACACCTGCTGTATCGCCCTCACGAAATCATTTGCATCATGCACTGAAACCACCTCCTGATAAAGTCAAATCCATTGTATGTTTGCTTTCACCGTATTTGTGTACACATTTTTCTACGAGCATCAGATTTTTTATCTGCACATCTCCTAAATTAAGCTGTACCACGACCAACGAGCCGCCGCGCACTCTGGAATCACCACAGGCATCCTTAATTGTCAACGTCTTTGTAGCTTTATTGTAAAGTTTCAAGAGCGCATCCGCTTTCGCCTGCCCGTTTTCTCCATCCTGCAGCGTGTCAAAGTACTGTAAGATTCCCCAGTCATTCATGTGGGAGGAATCCTGTGCAATATATACATCCCTTTTTCCTGTCTTTTCATTGTCAAAGACCAGCTTGATCCGGTTGTAAGTATCTGAATCAATCGAAGATTCATAATCATAATTCTGCCCGGTCTCTGCATCTATGACGATAGGCACATACATATCACCGATAAAAGACAAATTCAGCTTTCCGCCGTCATCATGGAGAATGTACAGATCACCTGTATTCTGCAATGTCAGATCAAGTGCATTTCCGATCATATCCATAAGAGACTCGTTATCTTCCACTCTCGATGCAATCTTCCATATGGTGTCCGCAATCGTGCCGAGATTAAAATTAAAATTGTTGGCAATCTGCATCACGACCTCAGCAGCCGTTTTGTTCTCATATACCATTGTGTCTTTGTTTTTCAGATACCGGATCTGGTCATAGGCAGTTACTTTTACAATATTGCTTCTGTCGCGCTTGATTTTAAAAATAAAACCATAAAACACACCTGTTTCTCCATCCTTAAAGCGCACCGGGTTTCCTTCCGCAATCGAAATCCCGGTATCCACAAAACTAAATTCTATGGAACCGGGACTAATCTGCCGCTCTGTGGTCACTTTTACTTCTTCCTGTACTGGGGGCAGGTAAACTGTGCTGCCGTTTTGAATTAATAACTCGTACATTTTTCCTCCTGTGTCTTATGCTGCCGGGATCGTAAGCACCTGCCCCGGATATATCAGATTCGGATTCCCACCGATCACTGATTTATTGGCATTGTAGATCACACTCCACTTTCCACCATCGCCGTAAAACTGCTTCGCAATCTTCCAGAGACAGTCCCCGGAAACTACAGTATAGCTTCCCCCGGTTGGTGCGTTGCCAGCTGCTCTGGTCTGCTGCATTGCCGCCTGTGGTTTTGGAAGTGATATATCCACGGTACAGGTCTTTGTGGTAAATTCACGGTACTGTTTCAGTTTAATCTTGACAGTCGTATCAAATCCCTCTCCGGCATCATCCACAATGGAATAATCCTCAAGTGAAACTGTCATGTTGGTATGAAATAACTTCTTGTTGTTTGGAAATGCTCTTGTCATGATATACTGAAAACTTTTCTTCTGTAACTTTAATTCTTCCAGCTTATCCAGATAAAACCTGGCATTCCGGAAAGTCTCTGGATATAGGGCAAACGGATATTCTGTATTTGGAAGCAGAAGATCAAATTCCACATCTGACAACCCTGCGGCTTTCAAAATATTTGCTTCGCCCTCATTAATCAGAGTTACCGTTTCGTTCTGATTATTAATTTTTACTGTTACTTTGGACGGAGCTACCGGAAACAGCACTCCATCCAGATATAATTTATATGCCATTTCCTACGCTCCCTCCCGGACGATTTCTAATGCCTCTAACACTTTCGTTGTCATTCCATCCACGATACCATCCAGATCTGCATTACTGCTCACGTTGTTATTGTTCGTCATATCCAGCTTAATCTCCGCAGTCGTAAAACGGTTGATTGTCTCCTGCTCTGCAATGTCTCTAAGATATTTCAGATCCTCGTCCGTGATATCCACAGAATCTTTGATTGCACTGGTATCATCTGCAATACTGTCAAGGTTGCCACCTGCACCGGAATTTGCGATTGCATCACTGAAACCAGATATATAATCATCGGGATTCGGAATATCTGTTTTACCGAAGATATCCGCCAGACTGAAATTTGATATCTTATCATCAATTTTCTCTCCAAAATTATATCCTGAGTTCCATGCGTCCCCATAATCGAACCGGTTGAACTGATAATCTGACATGTCTACCGTCTTTAAAATTTCTGATCCACCATTTTCGCTTATCACAGCATCCACTTTTGCCTGTACTTTGTTCTGAAATCCCGCTACTGCATCCGCAAGACTACTGCCAAATACTGCATCAAGCATCCGGGCAGCTGACTCGATGACTTCCACGATAAAGTTAAACAGACTTAAAAATAAGGCTTCTATACCCGCGACCGGATTGTTAAAAACAAGTGCGAACGCATTGACAAAATTTGCTATCAGATTCCATAAGGTAACCCCAATTCCGATAATTGTATTTGCTGTTCCAATAAACAGATTTCCTATAAAAGCTAACGCTGTCGCAAATGCTCCGCAGATCAAACCTGTTGCTGATACTGATGTGCCTGCAAAATGATTTACTGCTGCAACTGCTGCATAAAAAACTGCTATCAGTGCAATTACAAGTAAAGTGATCCACACCACCGGACATGATAAAAATGCGGTATTTAACCCAAGCTGTGCTGCCGTTTCTGCTGTTGTAGCATTTACCGCCGTCCTCGTAGCTGCGGCGTGTGCATACGTTGCAATAGTCATTATCGTTTTGGTTACAGTGCTTGCTATCTCTATGCCTTTCACAATCGCAAGATAAGCACCATATACTGCTAAAGCTGCTGCCACTCCATATATAATCGGACTGATCACCGACCAGTTATCTGCAACAAAACTCCCTGTCTGGCTCATTAAGTCAAAGATATTCAGCACAATATTTGCCGTCATTGCCATAGCTTCGATCGCTCCATCAACAAATCCCTGGAACGCATCGCTGTTCGCCATCCCATTTAATCTTTGAAGAACCGGCTGGAAAGCCATAACTGCAGTATTCTGCATCGACTGCCAGATCTGTCCCCAGGTCATCGGCATCTCATCAAACTTACCATTGATATCATCCGCGGCTGCAAAAATCGCCGCTTTTACAACATCAGCAGAAAGTTCTCCATCTGCCGCCATTTCTCTGATCTGTCCGATTGGAACATCCAGATAATCTGCAATGTTCTGGATCAGGTTCGGCGCCTGCTCAAAAATACTGTTTAACTCATCACCGCGGAGTACGCCGGAACCAAGAGCCTGTGATAACTGTAACTCTGCATTTGCGGCTTCCTGTGTGGATGCACCGGCGATCGCCATCTGTTTTTGAACCAGATCTGCGAATGCAACAACCTCTTCCGAGTTGCCAAATGCATCCCTCGCATTATTGCCGAATCTTGCAACAACCGATGCCATGCTATCTAGCGATCCACGCGCATCCTGTGCCGCAGCATATACCATATTGACAAGTTCTGACGTCTCATTTGCAGTTCCGTTTATCTCATTAAAGGAATTATTCATCAGATCCAGTCTTGAGGTTGCCTGCGTCAATTCATCGGATATGCTTAAAACTTTCCCGACGCCCTGTATACTGATATACGCTCCGACTGCACGTTTGATCGTATTTACCAGTTCGTTTGAACCGGACACCCCCTCCTGGATCTCTTGGTTAAATCTTCCCTGCTCATCCGTATTATCCCGGATATACCGCTCTGTATTACCCACTGTCTGCGATAACTGGAGATATGCCGCATTTGCACCGGACACATCCATATTCTGCATGGCGGTATTAAGATTATTCTGCTCCTGAATCGCCCGGTCTAATTGCGATCTCAACTGTTCCAACTGGGAGTTTGCTGTATCTGTTTCCATATTGACCGGATTGCTTTCGATCTGCTGTATCTGTTCCCGGATCGAATCAATTCTTACAGCCATGGAATTGAGATCCTGAAACATCTCCGGCGGAAAGATCGTTGTACTGTATGCCTGACTCGCAATATCATTCTGCGTACTGCTCAACTGCTCTAACATGCTATTGGCACTCTGTACTTCCTGCTCGAACCGATCTATTCCGGTTCCTGTAAACACATCCAGACTGTCCGTTTCCCAATGCACAGGAATCTCGACCGGCTCTGTCGGCACATTGGGCTGTATTCCCGGCAGGACCGGTTGAGAACTTCCTGCAAGCGGATCTATGACAGGAGCCGGCTGCTGTGCCACACCGTTCAACGCAATTAAGGATGCTGTTGCTTCATCGATTGCCTCGCGTGCTCCATCCAGGCTGCTCGTATCAATATCCATCGACATTGCCTGCTGCATATCGTACATCTGTGCTGTTGCAAGATTGACCGCATCCATAATGCCATATAAAACACTGGTAAACTGATCATTGAGCTCTATCGCTGTCTGAATAGCTGCCATACATCGTGCCTCCTTCCTAATGGATTTTGTTCTTTAACTTCCGCTCTTCCTCTTTCTTATCCTCAATTCTTTTCTTGATTGAAGCGGTTACAAATGCTTTTTCCCGCTCATCCATATTTAAAAATACAGATGGCAGGATATGTAATTTCAGAAGGGCATAGTAAGCAAAGTTCGCTTCGCTATCCCCTCCTCCAATTAGTTTTTTGCTTCGTCCACCAGATCATTAAAACTCTTGTCGAATCCCTGAAATTTCTGCATCCACACTTCAAACATCTGAAATTCGCCTGCACCATCCACCATTGCATACAATAAATCTTCCGGTGTTTTCACGCCGTAGGAATCCTGTAATTCTTCATCATACAGATCCGGATACACGGTTGCTGCCGCCATCATCTTTGACAGATATTTTTCTGTATTCAGTCTTGGGCGGTACATGTTCGGCTTGCCGGTCACCGGAACCTCTACGGTACATGCATTGCGCAGTTCCTCATTCTCGCGTGATGTGATCTGGCGAAATTCCCAGAGAAGCGGCTTTCCGTCTGTATCTGTAAGGCTCGCTGTCGGAGCATACTTCTGATTTGCTTTTACCTTTTTGTTTGCTTTCATAAATCTGCTGAATTCTGACATATCTTTCTCTCCTTTTCATTTAAAAATCCCCTCCCGCTGATGCAGGAAGGGAACATCATTAATTTGTTCTAAAACCCTCTAACTCTTTGAATTTCTCCGGCATATCCCAGTTCTCAAAGGTTCCCGAAATATCTTCATCCAGAATTTCTTCGCCCGCCTGGAACTTTGCAAGAATAAATGAGTCACAGAGACATCCCCTGTGAATAATTGTCTGTCTGCCTGCACTGCTTGATGGATCCTCATTGCTCACCTGGATTTCAAAATAAGGCAGGTTTCCTGTTTTCTGATACTGGTTTGCCATTGTGCGGAGCACTGACTGATTATAATGTGCAGTTCCCTTCCAGGTACCCTTTCCACCGGCAGCCTTGTGTCCCATACCGACTTTACCCAAAATCTTGACATCGCTGATCGTAACATCCCATTTACTTTCAAACTCTGTCAGATTCATAAAATTGTACCGTCTCTTACCGATCGTAATAAAACACTCCGCAAGGCTTCCATAGACGGCATCGCCCGCATCCATAATAGCTGTATTTCCCATCTTTCTTCACTCCTTCCTACGCTACCGTGACAGTCATATAGAGCTTACTCATCGCATTAACAACTGTCACCTGATCTGTGACCACTACAGACTTTTTCGATTCTCCCTGTGCGATCGTAATATCATCTTCGCTGAAGTTCTCGATCGCCCTGATTTTTTCAAGCTCCCTGTGGTGTGCCACGATGTCAGACCAGAGAGATGTTCTTCCTGCCGCATCATTTGAGATAGTGCCGAGATATTTCGTACTGAATAATACGGCGATATCATTACCGATCTGATCGATCACGCGGACTGTCTGATTGTCTTTGAAAAGTTCTCCCTGCGTATCTGTCACGCTTACCATGGAGTTGATGTCATCCAGAACGCGGATATCTGAATTTACCCTGTGCAAAACAAATTCTCCATTTTTGATAGACTCTCTTAACTGATTCTGTGTATACGATGCATCTACCGTAAAAGAACCGTCGTAAACTTTATTCTGGCAGGATTTATTTACAGCACATCCGCATTCTGCACCAGTAACCCAGTATACAAGACTTGCTTCACTCCATCCCGCATCTGTGGTCTTATTTTTTACATTGATAACACCCATGTGATCTGCGGAAATATTGTAGAGTACCACCTGAAATTTAATTCCAAGTTCATCGCGCAGCCGTTTGTTAAATGCAACGTATAACTTTTTCGTTGTCTCATCCGTTACCGCAACACCCATGGTGTTATAAGAATAAGATTCAATCAGATCCAAATATGTCTGATGTGCTGTTCCGTCTACAGTTCCATTTGTTCCACCTGTCAGTGGTGCGGCTGCCGTATCTTCCAGCTCGATTTCCTCTTTAAATGAAACATAATCATTCGCCACAAGCTCTTTTGCAGTTTTTACCGTCTGCGTATCTACTTTGGCTGTGCCAAGGTAAGTGATAACGTCAAACTTATCTGCGTCGTCTGCATTTTTCTGTACAGCGATCCGGATATCATTGCCACGGGTTCCGCTGTACAATGCGGTTGCTATGGTATTTGCAGCCTTTACACCGCCACCATTTAAACGGTATGCATAGAGTGTCTGTGCCCCAAGGAACAGATCATTCAGTCCTTTCATTTTCGGATCGTCAAATGCATAACCAAAAATCTTCATGCTGTTTTTCTGGAAATCCTCGTTTGTCATCTCAAAGACTTTCCCTTCCACGCCCCAGTCAAGTTCTAAAGGCATTGTCGCAACGCCTCTGTCTGACAGGTTCGTGTTTGCAGATGCCGCCGATACAAAATTGATATAAGTTCCCGGCAGCACCTTGTTCTGTGCGGTAAATGTTCCTCCACCTAAAGCCATTTATTTCACCTTTCCTTTCATGTATTTTTCTAATAACGTGTCCGCTTCTGCTTTTGTGTACTTTTTGTTTTCATCAAGCAATGCGTCCATTATATCTTTCCTGGCACTGTACTTTGCACAGGCAAGAAGCTGTTCTTTTGTAAATTTCTGTGCCGCTTTTCCCTGCGGCTTTTCTAATACCTTCCCGCTCGCATTTGCCATTTTATTATTCTCCCTTCATTTCTGACTGAATTTTAATCTGTCCCATCACCTCAGAACGTACCGGTTTTTTCAAGATTACCCGGTTATAATTCACAAAAAAATTCAATACACCGTCCACCAGATCATGGTTCTTATTCGTTCCACGTATTGCTCTGTCCGCATCTAACGGGGTAACATACTCTAAAGCAAACATCATACGCTCTGCCACATCGTTGCACTCTGCGTATGGATTCAGTTTAGATTCAGGAAAGTACTGGATACAGAATGCATTATTTTGCAGATACCGCTGCCCGCAAAGCGGGCTTATGCTCTGGTCAATCAACTGTATAAAAAAACAGGGCTCTTTCAAGTCCTGCTTTATCTCATCCTTATGGATCTTATAACCATCCTCAAACTCGCTGTCTAAGGCAATGCTGATCGCATCTATAATTTCATTTATCATTTCATGATATCTCCAAGGTATTTTCTGATTTTTCGTTCAAGGATCTGCGGTGCCATGTTCTGTAACTCCTGTTCGGATATCTTCATCATAAAATGTCCTTTGACCCAGCCTTTATGATTTGCGGTTCTGTGGCCGTATTCAACATAACTGGCATATTCGACCGGATTTACGATCTCGATCACATAGGTGCCCCCGAAATGATTTACCGTAAGACTGTCTGCGTATCCCTGTGCTGATGCCCGTTGCCCCGCTGTCCATCCCCGGCGAAGAGTTCCGCCTTGTTTGCCTTTCACTTTTTTCCCTTTATGTGAAAAACCTGTCTCACAAGTATAAGACTGCCCGGAATAATCCCCGACGGGTGTTCTTTTTATGACTAACCGCAAGAGTCTTGCTGCCAGATCCTTTGCGCATGCCTCCACAAACGCATCCGGATCCTGTAATTTTTCCATTCCTCTCTGCAGCTCCGTAAGTCCCCGGATATTAAAACTTCCCATTCCTGCCATCATGCATACCTCTCTGACAGTGTAAGCACAATCTCCTGATGCGTCGGATAAACCGCAGGTACACCACTGCATTCATATGCACGTGTGATGCCTGCCTGCGTGACTGTGATCTTGCTTCCAGACTTGATCTGTGTATCCGGGGACAGAAACAGTTTTGTGACCTGTGCTGTCTTTGCGGCAGCTTCCGTCTGGTCTACTGCACTGACATTCGAATATGACAGGCGGCATGGCTCATCCTCTAACACAACCACTTCCTTTTCCGATGTGATCTTTGTTCTCGGATCCTTGATCGGCTGAAATTCTGTTACAGTGCATGTTCCATCGTATGTCTCTTCCTGTGCCTTTCTTGCCATTGCCTGCATTTTTTTAATTGCATCTGAGATCATCTCCACGCCACCTTTCTGTATCGTTTCAACGAGGATTCATAATTTTTCAGCACTGTGCTCTTAAAATTGTCATCCACATACTGGCGGAATGAGGTAGAAGTGTCCCCCTCAGAGATAGAGGAAACCGCGCCGACTGCTGCCGACTCGCTTCCGATATTCTCATTCCGGTACAGATCCATTGCCATGCGGTAGCCGGTGTTTATCAGACCATCCGGCATTTCTTCCACATGGCAGTAGTTTTTTATGGTCTCCTCCACATCTGCAATGACAAATTCAAGCACCGCATCCTTAGAATCATCCTCAATCCCAAGAAGTGCCTTTAATTTTGCCAGATCCATAGGCTATCCGATCTTATGCTTAATTGCAACGATACGAAGCTGTTTCGGTTCGTATACCGGATTCCAGTTCTCTGCCATTGCAAGTTCTGCCCTCGTCGGAGTCTCCACATGTTCACGTTTTACGCCGGTGTATGCGATTCCTCTCGGATGCAGGATAAACGCTTTACGGTTGATCAGATAATCCACACCGCCGCCAGTCTGCTTGTCACGGTCCACCTCAGTAGCAACATGACCGACCGGAGAACCATTGCCGTAAGCAACTGCTCCATTACCGAAAAGGTATGTTGTGTATACATTATCAGCAACCGGGCATCCATCATCTACGGTCACACGTCTGCCCTGATAGGTGTCAAACTCAACATCTGTAGAATCACGCTCTGTCTCGATCAGGTTCAGCTTTTTCAGATAAGATTTTGTAGCAGAGTGCATTGCCACACCGGTAAGCTGCGACTGTGCATCTCCAAGCATCTGACATGCATCGATAAATGCAGATGCGCTAATCTGCTTTGCAGCCTCTGCTTTTCCTGTGGTCAGATCAAGAATGTGGTCTGCCATCCTGGTCTCCGCTTTCGGTGTTCCGCTTGGATCTGCCGTGGTGGTTTCAAATACGCCCGCAAGAATCGCAATCAATTCCTTCTGCATATCGCGCGCCCAGTACTGTGCCACCAGATCACCGATTGCTTTCATCGGGTCTGCACCTGCTAATGCTGCAGAAAGATTTGTGGCAGCCCACATTTTCTGACGGAGAATTGTGGTGGATACATCTTTGTTAGAACCGATCTTTGCCGGTGTCATCTTTACATCTTCCAGTGTCGGTTCGGATTCTCCCTGTAAATCCTCAAAGAACGGCATATTGTGTGTCCTTGCCGCCTCGGATGCCAGTGCATCAAATTCCGGGCTGTTTACCACGATCCCGCTCTGGAAAAACGCGGACAGCTCCATAGTTCTGTTGATTACATACCGGTTAAAAAGTTCCGGTACGATCACGTCTGCAATTTTTGTAATTGCCATAAATAGTTACCTCTCTTTCTAAATGGTTACCCCTGCGGCGGCTGCCATCGCTTTCGCCTGCTCCGGGTTGGATTTTAAAAGTTCGCCCTGTTTGGTCAGATTAAACGTCTCTTTTGCAAATGGGTTTGCAGTTCCTGCGCCACCAGTGCCGCCCTGTGGATGATACGGCGGTTTTGGCTGTTCCTGTTTGAACAGATGCGCCATTGTCTTATCTTCCTTGTACGGCTTTACGGCATCCTCTACGCCGACCGGCTTTCCTTCTTTGTCAAAAGTGAACTTGTCCAGTCCTCCGGCTTTGTAGATCAGGTAATCCGGATCAAGGACGCCCTGTTTTGTGAGGGAATCTTTTAACGCATAGGTCTTTGAGATCTGCTCGTTGGCTGTCTGCTGATCTTTCAGCTTCGTCTGCAGGTCAGTGATCGTGTTCTGCAATGCCTCGTTGTCTGCGTTGTTCTTTTTCAGATCATTGATCGTAGTATTAAGTGTTTTGACCTGACCGGCAAGATTCTCTTTTTCTGCCACAGCGGTGTCATATTTTCCTTTGCTGACATACTCGCCTTCTGACAGATCTGCATACCTGATATGCTTCAGTTTGTCCGGTTCGTTCGCATTTGCAGCATCAATCTTCTCTTTAACCTGCTTATACAGTTCTTCTTCTAACAATTCCTCTAACTTCATGGGTTACTTCCTTTCTGGCTTTATTTGCAGCCACGCTTATCATTATTTCCCTGATATGGGATTCTGCCGGCAGTTTTCATGTCATAAGGCTTCGGACAATATAAAAACAGGACTGCTGCTTACAATCCTGTTTCCGTCGTTTTACTTTTTGTGGTTGCACCGGTGCAACTTTTGATTTTGGGTATAAAAATACCACCATGCCATTTCTGACTGGTGGTTACATTTTAAGCATTTTCCGGATCAGTTCCAGATCGGTCACTTCAAGGGTTACAGTTCCATTTACAGGATCTGTATCTTCAAATCGGAGTCCCGAAAAAATAAGCCTCTCACAAGAGCGCTCACCCTGCACATCCCCGACTGCTTCATATACTTTTCCAGTATTAAACTCATTATCTGTCTGATATTCAATATCCTGGCATAAAATAAATGATGCATAGATTTTCTTTTCACCTTTGCACATTCTGCCGAGGACAGGCGTCATGCTCTGATGTTCTATGATCTCGATTTTACCAGTAAACTGTGCAAGCGGGAGTCGTCTACCTGCTGTGATCACGGTTAGTGATGCGTTTTGGATGTCCAATGTTTTTATCAGTGTTTTCATTTTATTACCTCCAGTCGCATTTGTTACAATCCCGGAATTGTCTCTTTTAATGTTTTCAGGAATTCCTTCGCCCTGCTCATAGCTGAGTTGTTTTGAAGGAAATCAATTCCCAATGGTGTGATCATAAAGTCCATATTCAGCTTGATTCCCGGTGTGTTTCTTCCTGTCATGCGAATTAATGAAACACCCTCGATATATCCATCCTCATAAAGATGCCTTATGATGTATTCCCAGTAATTCTTGCTGATATCTAAAGCATCTGCACGAATGATATTAAAATCCGGCTGTTCCCCAGCCTTTAAGCACGCATACAAATATGCCATGATTCTGTATGCGATTACAAAATAATCATCTTTTGCCATTGCATTGCTCCTTTTAACGTTCAATCTGTTTTTTTCTCAAAATATGGACATTTTTTATTTTTTCCATTCCATATTTCCGGTGGTATTCCGTTTTTCTTTGGATATGCTTTGCACGAATACGGAACTCCATCAAACTTAATTTTATTACAGTCTTGGCAAATAGGAAATAAAGTTTTCAATTGATATCTATCTATTTCTTGTAACATTCGATTCATCTCCTCTCGAATCTAGGCTTTACTCCATATAATTTGTATAATTCATTCCAAATTTCTTCGCCCAGTTTTACAAGCACTTCCCGTTCATTATACCCATTGTAATATCGTTCAATTATTTTAGGTTTTAACTGATATAACAGTCTGTTATAATCGTCACTAAATTGATCCATTGGCGGAAGGTACTGCATATTTTCATTATATTCTAACACATATGTACCATTTTTCCCACAGGTTCTAAAACTTCTGGCTTTATGATCAACTAACAGATATAGATCTTCCGGCGATGGTGGTGTACTCAAAGGATGATTGTGAGTAACATCGTTTCCTTTCATCAACTTTAACTGATGCTTTGTAAATTTTATAGTGTCTTCATTACCAAGCTGGCAGTTGATTGCTTTTCCTTTGTCAAATATAACAGCTGTTTCATAATCATTCTGAATTATTTCCTGTTCGACTGTTTTTAAGTCTTTTCCTTTAAATTCGTAATACCTTGGATCTGCTTTATTATTATTTGTAATAAGACCAAGTCTATCTCTTGCTTCTGTGTCGCCATCCACAAATGACTTCTTCCACTCCTCATACGTCGTATCTGCCGGCACATAGTAGATCTTGCCATCCTCTCCTCTCGCCGCACGCTCTCCCACGCTGTCAAATTCATCATCAAAATATGGACAGGTACAGCCGCGACAGCTTGGATGAAACGGCGGGGCTGTCACTCCGATCTGAAAGTCTTTCATGGGGAAATGCTTTCCGTCCATGGAACCGCAAAATTCACATGTATGGCTGTCTAATGTTTCTAAGATTTCAAACTGCTGCACATCCAGCTCTTTCATGCAGTCCTGTCTTGCCTTATTTGCAAATGCAGCAGATTCCGTCATGACCACTCTGCCCGCCTGTGCTCTGGATACTTTCATCTGCTTTGCTATCTCTGCGATAGCCCGGTCCGGTGCTTCTCCGGTAATGCACATACGTGACAGGCTGTTGTGTAAATTATTGATCAGCTTTGTCTTGTTCTCCCACAGGCGGTCGGAAAAGTTTTTCCCATCCACCGCCCATGGTTTACATACGATCATCTCAACAATTCTCGAATCCAGCCGGTTTATGGTCGTGCCAACACCGATACCTTTTTGTATTTCATAGGCAGTATGATAAAAATCAGAGGTATATGTATTCCTGATATGCTGATCTATCTCGTCCGTACAGTTTCCATACAGTTTTTCTGCCTCCTGCTGTATTTCAATCTTTAAGGCTTCCAGTCTGCCGATATGCACCCTCGCAGACGCGTTTTCAAGTTCTTTTTCCCACGCTCCGTTGATCTTGTTTTCTTTGCCATATTTGATGTAATCATCCACATTCCACTGAAATTCCTTCAATTCGCGTGCATTAAGCAGTTTTCGCGCTTCCTGCATGGAAATGCCGTTGTTATCTGCCAGGCGTTGATACCATGCATTGATCTTTCCGTTGATTGTGGCAAGCGACCGGTCAAATTGTTCCTGGATCTCCTGCACTTTCTGAACAGAGGTATCATGCTGCGCCTTTTCCATCTGTTTGAATCGTTCCTGCCAGTATGCACTTGTCCGTTCAGCCATGCAATCACCTCATTTCACAAAATCCCAAGTTCCTCGTATACGGCTGCAATTTTCGGAAACTGATTTGCAATCCAATCAACCATTGTTTCCTCATGTCCCATACGCGGAACGTGCTCAAAGTTATCTTTCAAGCCGCTTTCATTCAAAAACGCATGAATAATCTCATGGCGCAGACTGCTCTTGAAATAAACATCCTTTTCCTCTTCGTTATTAAAGTGAAAATGTTCTTCATCATCCAAATCTGCAATAACAATCAGTGGAAGGTCGCAACAACAATAACCAGCCCATGAATTTTTACTTAATTCACTGTCCTCTGACCACTTGTGTATCTCTATCCGATACTCCGTTCCCAGAATCATCACTGTCCGTCCCACTGCCTGTCTCCTTTCCCTTTGCATTAAAAGCACCAACGTAAGTATCCGCTTTCTCCTGTGCCTCTTTCTCTTCTTTTTCTATCTGCTTCAATTCCTCGTCAGCATCTTCTACCAACGGATGATTTTTCAGAATCGTCTTTTTGCTGACAATGCCAACCGAATCCCTGCATATCTGTGCCTGTTCCGTATCATTCTTGATACGGGTACGTGTCCATGTCTGGATGATCGAGCCACACGGAATGTTAAGGGATTTACAGATTGCCCGGATGAGCCGTGCAAATCCAAGTTTAAATTCCGTCTCCATCAGTCCGGTTTTCATCTCCAGAAGCGAATACATAAATTTCAGTGCTTCCCCCGACTGGTTCCCGAAGTTCTCTGGCTGTGGATCAAATCCCTGCCCCTGTTCAAAGATTGCCTTTCTGGTGGCTTCCAGTACACTGTTCCGGGCTTCGATTGGGATCTCGATGTTAAGTGTTGACACTGATCCATCTTCGTCACTTTCAATTTTTATTGCCTTATACTTTTTTAAATCTGAAAGGAACTCATTTAGATCCTGTCCTCCATATCCGGACAGCACAAAAATCAGTTCCTGTATATCGTCCAGATCATTAATAAAACCGCTGTAGACCTTATCATATACGTCTATCAGCGGCTTAATGTTTCGCAGATCATCTGTATGTATATTGTTGTTGTAAAATGGGATAAATGGCACTTCCCCAAAATCATGGCGATAATCGGCGGTCATGTCACTGGTAGCAGGATCGGCAAACATTTCATAGTATGTCAGCAGATCAAGTGTCTCTCCCGCCCTTCGCCGGAATGCCTGGCACTCTGTATCCGTCCAGTATTCATACACGGTATAATTGTCTCCAGTTGCATCGTCGATGTCCGGATATACCCGCATGGCTCCGATCAGCCTACGCTTTAAACTCCGGTCAAATACCGGGATGACCTGTTCTGATGGAACAACTGCCCATTCAAAACCACTATCGCCCTGCCAGTAATGCACCCAGCCGATTGAGGTATTGGCAGCATTTACACATAGCTCCATGCAGTTTTTCGCATATTCATCCCCCAGAGCCTTTGTGATTCGTTTATTTGCGGCAGTATTTCCAACATCAAACAGCGGCGGTGCAGTAAACGCATAGGATGCTTTCTGGTTCACGATCAGACCATGAAAGTTCCGAGGAATCCGGTTGTCTGCATTACGCAGTGGGTTGTCCGCTTCCTCTTTCTCTTCTTTTGGCTTATCCCGGAATAAAATATCTGTCTCATTCCGGTAATACCGTTCTGCCACTGCTGCCCGTGTCACAAATGCTGCATGACCGGGTTCGTATTTTTTTATCAGTTGTTTCATTGTTTCGATGTCCATTGTTATTCTCCCAAAATATCAAGGCTCTGATATACCGCAAAAATTTTCGGTGACTGAATTGCGAACCAGTCAACCATTTCTTCATTTTTTGCCCACGCACCATCATAACAATTTGAGGAATCAGATAAACCGCTCTCATTGAAAAAAGCGTGGATAATTTCATGCCTACAAACTTTTCTCCAATATTTCTTTTGCGATTTTTCGTCCATCCCTGTGAAATATTCTTCCTCTGACATGTCGGCAATTATGATTTTTTTATCTTCCTCACCGCAATAACCAGCAAGTCTATTCTTTTGCATATACTCATCTTCTGACACCTTATGAGTTTCAATCGAATATTCAGTTCCAAGGATATTTACTTTCATATTTTTCATTTTCTACCTCATTTCAAAATGCCAATGCCTCCGCGGTTCTCATCCGTGTAAATTGCATACCGGATTGCATCCTGCACATCATCGAACTGTTTTACCGGCTCCCCGGTCTTATCATTCCATACATACATATAGATTTCATCACGGAATCGCTCTACATTATCTACTATCCGAAGTTTGTTCTGCTTGTATAGCTGTGCCACACGCTCAATTCCGCTTAATACGGCTTTATTGGCATTGACCGCCCGCAAACCGTTTTTCTTAAACTTCTTCACATATTCCGGGCGGGCAGAATCACAATAGAATGGAATATTCCCATACTCAGCTTTCATTGCCTGTGCCTGCTCCAGCCAGAAATCTATTTCCTCAAACTGGCGCGCAATCTCCCGGATCAGATAATAACAGCCCTGATCGTCTTTCCCAATCAGCACGATTGCTCCGAAATGTTCATAGCCCCAGTCCACACCGGCAATAAACTTAACAAAATTGACCTTTTGCAATTCTGCCCTGCTGATATAATGGACTTTCTTATCAAAATCCCGGTATACGGCACCTTCGCCCATGACCCACATTCCCTCTATATTGCGATCATAAAACATTCCAGACGGTGTGGTCTCTTTCATGTTCTGCTTATAGCGTTCTGACAGGAACGTATTATCATCCAGCCTGTATTGCACTTCCTTAATAATTTTCCCATCTGCTTTATCAATAAAATCTTTCTTCAACCAATGTTCTGGGTTATCCGGGTTCGTGTCGATCAGCATCCTTGCACCATTTCCGGAACATCTGGACTTGATCTCGTCAAATACTTCCTGCTTTGCCATTGTGCCCTCATTGATGTAAGCACCGTAGGCGGTCATTCCTCGGATACGCCCCAGATCATTGATCTTTGAATGACCAAAACAGCACACCTGTACCCCGAACAGCTTAAATCGGTTGAATTTATCAAAATGAAATTCTATGCCATATTTGTTCGACAGCTCGATCAGTACATTTCGGTTGAGTGCTCCCAGATCTGTACCCGCCAGTATATATTGTGGATTTTCCACTCCCTGTACAGCGGCTATCTTTTTGATCCGGCGGAGTTCATACAGAAAGAGGTCATTATCCAGAACTGTCTTCCCGGTTCGCTTTGCGCCATGGTTAATCAACATAAAATAGTCATTATTCACGGCAAAGTGGAATGTATCAAGCTGTTTCGGTGTATACAGATCACTCAGCATCTTTCAGCGCACCCTCTATCTGTTCAAAGAATTTATCCAGTTTGCTCTCCCGGTCATCCTTGCCGGCATCTGCTCTGGATTTCAGCAAGGCAATCTCAGCTCTCTGCTTCTCGGTAGCAAGATCCATGTGGTCTGAAATCCACTGCAAGGCTTTCATGCGGTCGGCAAGTTTAATCTTTGCACCGTCTTTCCCTTTGGAAACCTCTGAAATTAATGTTCCGTCTACAGCTTTACTGTCTTTTAAATTCACATAGCTGTATTGAACTTCTTCATCCGTCTCCGGATCTGTAAACGTTCCGTTTCCAAATTCTACAAAATCAGTCATATCCGCAAAGGCAATATCCATGTACTTCTGAAATATATCCGACTCACTCACAAATTCCCTGTTGAGCCGATTCTGTTTTAGCCGGAGAATTTCTTCTTTCACTCCATCATTTTCCAACAAACGATATCCTATTGATGCCGCAGTCGCATAATCAACGCCATACGCTTTCTGATATGCCTTAGTAGCGTTGAAACACCGGATGTAATGTATGCAAAAAAGCTGTTGTTTATCGGTCAAGTCGGTGTTCTGCATTACCTGCTTGACTTCATCAGCTACAGCCTTTTTTTTAACGCTCTTTTTGTTTTCCGAACGTTCGCTTTTCTTTTCCGAACGCTCGCTTTGATGCTCACCATCCCAATGGTATGTACTTTTCCATCTTCGAACCGTACCGGGAGGAACGTCTAGTTGACTCGCAATCTCAACCAGCTTCATTCCTTTTTTATATAGTTTTCGGGCTTTCTCTGCCTTTTCGTTCGGACTCCTTGCCACTGCTGCCACCTTCCTGCTTTTTCTTTTCTCTATATTCCCTCATCACATGCGCAATCGCCTGTTCGGCTGTCGGATCACTGTATCTTTCTTTATTCATTCTAATCTCCCCATTCATACGGAGGTCGCGGCTCCCCTGGGTTTCATGGAGCCGCTTAATGTTGTGAGCACGAAAAAAGAGAGACTGCTGCCGCAATCTCCCTTTGAACCTTTCGGTTAGTATAACAATATCATATTATGAGTATCACATTTAATCACATCTTGAAATTTTCTAGCGCTTTTTTATGGATTCTATGTGTATGCTGCCAACTATGATTCATTTTCACACAGATATCCTCCCACTTCATCAGCCTTATGTAACGATACATCAGCACATCCTTTTCGTCCTCATTATCCATGCGCTCTATCTTATCCGTGATCTCCCTGCACAGCTTGATTCTGTGGTATCTGGCTTTCATGTACCGTCTTTCCTCTTCATCCAGTAGTGCAGCGTAACCGGATAGATCGGTGTTGTTGTGTGCGTGTGGCATACCATCATTGCCTGCGGATGGCATGATCTTGCTTAAACGCATTTCTGTTATCTTTTCCTCGCTACGCTTCATCTGGCGTACTGCTTTTTCATATTCTTTTAAATATTCCTTTTTCTGTTCTGTTTCTGTCAATCCTTTTCCTCCTATTCCTCTCCCCGCCAGATCTTCGGTGTACCATCTGCATTGAGCATAACGGTAAGACCGCCGCCCGTACTTATTGTGATATATAAATACATCACTCCTGTGTCATTATCTGCATAAATAAGATATTCTTGTCCACTTTCCACCAGTACCATTGTGTTTTCCTGTCCCGCACTGACATTTGCTGTATCACTGCATCCGGCAATCAGGAGTGCTACAGCTATGATGGCTGTTATAAGTTTCCTTTTCATGATCTACCTCCATCAAGATTTCTTTTTCTCATCATACGGCTCGCCACAGAACGGGCACCGTGACAGTAATACCGGCAGCTTCCGCTCTCTCTTCTTACCTTTTTCTTTTACTGTAAATTCTAAGTATGCTCTTTCGGATATAACCTCGATAGGTGGTAATACCTGTTCGATGTTTTCCATCCCACACATTTTTTCCAATACCTCATCCATGCAATTACACATTGTTTCCCCTCTCTTTCTCGGTTAAAAGTCAGTTTATCTGTGTTTCAGTGTATCTTTCATCAAACGGAACTGGCTCTGATTCGCATAAGCAATCACATCCTGCTTTTTCGATTGTGCATCTTTTTTCGCATTTCTCATTATTACAATCATGGCAACATAATTTTGTACCGCATTCCGTCATCTCGTATTCTGAGCAAAACATATCTTCTTCCTCCAATCCTCTCTTTCCGCATCATCTCCCACCCGCCACATATACTACTGCGGAAAGTGGTATGATGATCGTTTGGTTTTGTTATCTGGTTCTAAAATAAACTCATCTGGTTCTCGTCGTACTGATAAATGCATCCAGTCATGATTCTCCCTAACTGACGCAATCTCTCCACCCGTGGTTTCTGCTTAAGATTTGCCATATAATTATTATCCACTTCCGGCGGTATGGATAAATAACATTCCTCCGGTAATGGCAACTGATTTTCTGTGCAGGCCTCGCGGATCTTTGACTGATAATAAATGATATGATTCCGTGTCAGATTCATATTGCATCCATCGGACCAGAACGGATCATTACACCCGTTCTGATTGATATCTTTCCAGTGTTCTATTTCTCTGCGGATGCACTGGAAGTACTCTTTCACTTTATCTTCTGCTGTCTGTATCATGGCAGCACCTCCACAAAATTTAAGGTTTACGCAAACAGGAGCTGTCCGGTCTGCTCTGCTTCTATCTGCATATTCGGCATCCGCTCTGCAACACACAATTCTGGCAAATTTGCTCTGACCAGTGCCGCAGGTATCGGTGGGCATACTGCATTGCCGCAGCGGCGCACCTGTTCGCTCCGTGGGTAGATCTTTCCGGTATAGTCATGATCGATTATGTAATCATCCGGGAATCCTTGACATCCATATAACTCCCTTGGCTCTAGCATCCGCAGTCCGATATCCACGATCTGATAATCCACGCCCTTGATTGTCACCAGTCCGAATCTGTCTTTGGTCGTAACCGTATCAAGTGGTTGCTCTATATCCTGTCCTGTGGCATCGCCGTAGTATTTAATCAAAAACGCTCTGACTTCCCCGAAGTGCCCCGGTGATGTAGTAATGGTGTGTAACGGCTCGCGCAGATCCTGCCCTGTGCCGCTCTTATAAAATTTGCTCAAGAATGATGTAACCAGTCCGTATCTGTTCGAACCATCCACGGTCATGATCGGATCTTTAATGGTCTGCCCCCGGACTTCTCCCTGTGCTGTCTCGGAATGATACTGGATCAATGTAGGGCTAATAAGACAATGTTCATTTTTGCTTACAATCGTTGTGAGTGGCTCCCTCACATCCTTACTCCGATCCTTTGTGAACCCGGTCTGCCCGATCTGTACCATGTATGGCTCCACAATCCCGTAACCATGCTTTCCGGTGATTGTAGGCATCGGCTCTCGGATGTCGTTCGGTCTGCGCTCACCGCCGTGGTTGCACTGGATTATAAATGGTTCTGGATTATCAAGGACGAACTTTTTTAATCCCCTTGCAATCCGATCCATTGTTTTCTTTGCCAGCGGCCGAACCGCACGGATGCCGTACTTTTCTTTGATTTCTTTCGAAGTATCAAAGATGCTCGGACATGGCCGGCTGAAATCAATCTGTGTGTATGCTCCTACGTATGGTTTTAACAGTCCGGCTTTTACCGCTTCGCTATCCGCAGGGGCGTGTGTTGGCTCTGGCCATACAATCGGCTTGCCGTCACACCGGGCGATCATAAAGAATCGTTTACGCATGGTCGGTGCTCCGTAATCTGCCGCTACCAACTCCTTGAACTGCACCTCATATCCTAGATCTGTAAGCTGCTGTACAAATTTCTCAAAAGTCCTGCCCTGTTTACTCTTGATCGGATGATGCCGCCTGTTTAATGGTCCCCATGTCTTAAATTCCTCTACATTCTCAAGCATGATAACCCTTGGTCTTACAAGTCCCGCCCATCTTAAGGCTACCCATGCAAGGCCTCTGATGTTTTTATCTTTTGGTTTTCCACCCTTTGCCTTGCTGAAATGCTTACAGTCTGGCGAGAACCAGGCAAGTCCGACCGGATGCCCGTTACATGCCTTTACTGGATCAACAGACCAAACATTTTCGCAATAATGCTTCGTGTTCGGGTGGTTCGCCTTATGCATCTTAATGGCTTCTGGATCGTGGTTGATCGCTATGTCTACGCTATATCCGGTTGCAAGTTCTATTCCGGTGGAAGCACCGCCACCGCCGGCGAAGTTGTCAACTATCAATTCTCCATGTATCATTTTCTTCAAAAGGAACCCGGCGCGCCTTTTATCCGGATAGGTCCCGGCTCCTTTCTTATATTCCGTGCACACATCTACAATAGTGCACTTTGAAATTGTTTATGTTGCGTTTTATGCAACAAATTCATCGTTTTGTTGCTTTTAAATCATCCAATCTAACGGAAAACCTCTCACTCCTTTTTTATTTTAAAATTTCATCTAAGCAGGCATTCCAACCTGCATCTTTGCCGTTAAAATAAGCCGTGTCTGAATCTGTCCAGTCAAAACAATCATTTTTAACTGCTTCTATCAAAAAAGAATCGCTTTCCTTTTTTTCCGGCAGTCCACGGAGCGGACACCAATCATGCCGTTTCTCGGTGAATGTGCTTTGTGATAATTTCGAAGCACCATTGTTTAACACATTCATGAGCTGGCATTTTTTAATTTCTTGAAATTCGTACATGAATTTACACTTACTGCACGATTCCGGCATATCCATAACCAACACTGCTTTAGCCATACCTCACACTCCTTACCATCCAAATATCACATATCCTGGCATTAAGCCGTACTCCGGCACATCACGCAAAATATACACAATGTTCCTGCCGACCTCGCGTCCGGTATACTTTTCGCCATCCCACTCTTTTAGAATAACTGCATCGCCTATCTGCAAATCATCCTCGTCCTTGCGGATTTCAAACTTCTTTTTGTCGCGGATAACCGCATCAAAATACTTCGGCAATATCTTCTTCTCTATGATTTTACGCATCATTCACACTCCTTCCGGTTTCTCACACCGCTCAAATTCGATAACCCATACATAAGAATTAGCATCCCAGCCGTAGCGGTCAATGTCGGATTTCTTAATGGTGCTGTTCCAAATATTAACAAAAGCGGTTTTATTTCCTGCGCAATCTGGTACAGGATGCAGGCAAGAGCATCTCGCACCCTCTTTCCACGCTCCTTGTGGTGCGATTTTCTGCAACCGCTCCACCCTCACATTCGTAACCTTAAGCCAGATACGTGCGGCTTCTTTCGGCATGTGGATGGATGGTTTCCACTTTGTAACATCGGCAATGTCATTTCTTTGCCAATCTTCGTAGTAATAGTATCCGTTCGGCGCCTTTTTCCATGTTTCCCGGACATACAGGATATCGCCCGACTCGCAAGGCAACTTAAAAAATTTCTCTCCATACCCATCTGCAAATGTACCTCTACACGATATGTACCCTTTAGGTGTAAAAGCGGTATATCCCCATACTGCATCATCAGGAATAAAGCCTTTTACAATTCTTCTCGTTGCATCTTTTCTCCCATCCAGAATCGCCCGAACCATTTTTGTGTTAAATAATATTGGTTTAATTGCCATCTACACCACCTACTTTCTCAAAATAAAATGTAATTGGTTGCTTATTGGGAATTACTAAACCAAAGCGAACCGCATTTTTATAAGTTACGCTATCCCGCATCAAGGTATCTGGCATTGCTTCAACCATCTTTCGGAATCCCTCAAGAGTAGAACGGCTTTTATAATGATTGCAACTCCGGCAGGCAGGGAGCATATTATCCACCGTGTCCGTTCCCTGTTCGCTCCAACCGTTTAAAGGAATAACATGGTCTACTTGCATATCCTTGTACTCTAATTCACACCCACAGTAAGCGCAATGACCGTTGTATTTTGCATATACTTGTTTTCTAACAGATTTAGGAATCGGTTTTCGCATCTACTCCACCGCCTTTCACAATCTCGATTGCGTGCTCATAACTTCTTGCTTTCTCTTTTCCCAAATTCCTGTTATATGCATTCTCCCAAAACTTTCTCTCATTTTCCAACTGCTCCACAATCTTGTCCGGGTCATAGGCGGTCGGATATTCTTCTAGTAAATACAATACTGCATTTGTATTTACTAAAGTTCCATTGCTTAAAGTAACCGATTTTAAATCTTTCTTTAGTGCATCAGCATCAATCAGTCTCATCGTTTGCCCTCCTGTCTAATAATTCGCCTGAACTACTTTTACTATTTCCCAAAAGCAAGCATATATCTCTTCGTAACTGTTTTCCCCAGCAATAAGCTGTTGATCAACGATCTCCTGTACCGCTCTTCTTACAGTCATCGCTTTCTGGCATTCTTCCACTGTTCCGATCGTGCGGTACTGTTCAATTTCTTCAAGTGCATTGATTGCCATTGCATAAGCATTTTCAAATGATTTTCCCCATGATGTATCACACGGAATCGCTTTTCCAAGTTCGTTACAATCATATTTTAATTCTTCAATTGCTTCATTCTCCGTCATGACTCTATCTTTCATTTCTGCCAATTCCTCCTGACTGAATTTTGTGTAACCGATTCCACAATTTGTAAATCCTCCCGCTCTATACGCTATGGTTCTCGGCATCCTACACCTCCAACAGTTCCGGATTATCAATCTCGTTTCCAATAACATCTATATAATCCGGATTGAGCTCTGCTAAGGAAACACTTACGTCAGTAAACAGGGATACGGCTTCCCAACTCAACGAATCATCTGACCATTTGATAACGTAATCTTCATCTTCGCACCGGAAGATATCTTTCTCATAGATTCCCTCATATCCGGTGCACTGGCAGATGGTAGTTTCATTTACCCTGTGCCAATTTTCAAATCCTAAATCTCCTCTACTCCCACCTTTTGTATACATATTGCTATCATTTGTTGGAATGATAATTGCTTCATAACCATCTTCGGCATCACTTGACCGTATAAGATTTCCTTGTACCCATTCTCCGTTATCAATCCGCTTTGCACGGGATAAAAATCTATTCTCCATCGCGTTCCACCTTTTTTCCTTTACAAACTCCTCTGTGTTCATGCACGGAAAATGAAATACTTCCGGTCTGTTTCATGTAAGTCAATTTTTCTCCGGTCAACTCACATTTGTGTTTACGTTCGTTCAAATACTGACATCTTCCATCACAATACATCGCTTTCCCCCTCCATTTCTTTCAGCTTGGCTTCGGCTTCAGATTCTGTGAGGAATACTGTTTTGCCAATACCAGACAATGAAATCGTAAATTTTTTCTCACTATCTATATAAGCACTTTCCGGACCTGTTTCATTGTCAATCCATTTATGCAACCATTTTGCCTTAACCGCAATCTTCATCCAGTTTCTTTTTGCAAAGCGGAATGAAACAATTCGTGCCGGAAAATATGAGGGAATCTTATGGTCAATTATTGGAAGAATCGCACTATCTACATAAACGGTATCTCCCACCTTGCACGGCAACCGCAGAAGTAATCCCTGCTCTTCGGCTTGCTCTCTATTTGCAAGTCTTTCCGCAATCTCTTCCAGGGCTTTGTATCTTCCATCTTTCGCAAGCTGGGTAATGGTAATTCCCTCATCATCCGGTAAATCTGCTGGATGAAATAAAACTTCTCCATTCTCTGCCACATATGTTAATCTCTCCATGCTATCCCTCACTTTCTGCCTTAAGCCATTGTTCCACCTCTGTAACAGAACACATTGCTACACCGCCCTCAATGGTCTTTACACTACCCTGCTCATATGTTTCGATTGAGCAAAGGAAATCTAAAAGTTCCTCGTCCGTCATGCTCCGGATCCGGTCTGCATTGGTCTGCGGTCTGCATTCTTTCACAATCTCAAAGCACTCACCTTTCCAAGCTAAAACATTTTCTAGCTTATAGGAACTGTAGCCAACATGATAATAGTCCTCTCCGATTTCCTTGTACTTAATTTCGTAATACGGCGCTTTCCCTGTCGTTGTGACGATAACATCTAGGCAAGAAACTTTAATGCGTTCCGTTTTGCTATCCCGTGCCGCAGTTCTTATACACTCAATCATGACTTTCCTCGCTTTCCCTGTACGGCTCCGGCAGTGGCATCCAAGCATTCACGAACAAATCGTATTCCACATAACTTTTCTCATCGTCCCCCGGATAAAATGCACCGTTTCCGTCCTTATCAGCTTCATATCTGCCAATGTCCGGCAATGTAAAATTTTCAAATGAAATCATGATATATTTATCATCCTCCGGCAGTCTCTCTGTTACCGGAATCCACCCACCAGTCTTTTCTTCCTCTGCCAGAATCCTGTTTACCTCTTCGCTTTCTGCCAGCTTGGCATACATCCAACTAGATACAATTTCTCCGCTCCATGACGTTGCGCCGTTCGCCCAAGTGTACACCATTCCGTTTTCATATTTTGCAAAATATCTCTTTTTCCATTCTGACTCAGCAGCATCTTTTCGATCTGTTACCAACACTGGTGTATCGACCGGAACTTTACTCCAATCAACCGGCGGTTCAATCGGTTCGACATATTCGCTATTCGCCCATTTTCTCGTCTTTATTTCACAATCTCTTATTGTGCCGCCATTAAAATTACACTCGTTGCACTGTGTTTTTCTGCAATTTTCCAGCTTTCCATTAACGACGGCAATGTTCCCCCCATTGCACGCGATTTCAATAATCTCTTTTGCATACTTCTCTCTATTCAGCATCTTTCTTCTCCTTCCCATACCGCAACTGATACGGTACTTCTCTGAATCTTTTCAACGCATCCTGGTCCGGGTGCTTTGTCGGCATTGACAAGTTATTATTCATTTTTCCGATAATTGCGCGGCGTTTCTTACCTTCTTTCCACATTTATATCTCCCCCTGTCTCTTTCCGATTCTGTTCACAAGCTGTTCTGACCTCGTATAAGCCTTATCCAACAGTTCTAAATATTCATCAAAGGAAATCTGTGCTTTTTCAGATAACTCCCTCGGATAACGCTCTAACAAAGCCTTAATGCACTGTTTCATGTCTCCAAAATATCCGATTGTTCGAACGCTTTCTTTTTCATTGCCGTCCTTATCCTGTCCGGCATATCTCTGTCTCAGGGTGTGATTCAGAGAATCAATCTCCACAAAATATCCATCCTGCAGTTCCACAACTAACTTGTCCATCAACCATTCCTCCTATATTTCATACGTCTTTCCGATAAAACGCTTGTCAATGTACTTACATTCCCATTCCAATACGCTTGCGATCCCCGTCATAGTTTCATATCCGGTAGCAAGGCAGTTAATCAAATATCTGATTCTCTCATAAACCTGTCTGATCTGATTTCCCGAAAATTTAAACTGTGTTTTAAGGCAGACACCCAACATAGCAAAATAATTAAATACCTGTGCCAGCAAAAACTTATTTGCCTGTATCATGCAGTTCGGTGCAATCTTTCTCTCTACCAGATAAAAACTCTCACGATACGGAATCTTATTTGTTTCCTCTCTCACGTCAATCTTGCATTTATCTTTCAGATAAAAACAAAGTTCCTCGCCTGTCGTTCCATCCTTTGCATTCTCCACATATGCATCAATGGTCTGCTCAACCTTTATGATTCTTTTGTGTCCGAATCCGAACTTATCATGCAGTGCCTGATATGCCATCATACGGACGTTATAATAGGATTCCTCTATCAGATAATCCGCATTGCTTTGTGCCTTGGCGTGTCTCTGTATTCCGATCAGTTCACTCTTGGAATATCCAAGTGGCTGCATCCGCTTTTTCTTTCTTGCCAGTGCATTACTCATCCCGTACACCTTCTTTCTCTTTTCTTTCCCATTTTTCCATCAGATCAAAAAGTTCTTTTCTTACTTCCGCTTCATGTCCCTTGGCTTTCTTTACAGTATCATCCACGATATCTGTGACATGCTGCCATTGTTCATCTGTTAACGGATAAAACTTACTGATCTGCTGATCGATAAAATCTTTCTTTTTATTCAACCATTCACGTTGTGCATTATTTAAAATAGAAATCACATCCTTTTTGTAAACTTGTGATACCTTTTGTTACTAACAAATTCAGTAAAATCAATACTTGCAGAGATTGGTAACAAGGTAACAAAGTAACAACAATCTTTTTACGCGTAGAAATTATTTTTTTATCTCAATTTTTTCATGAAAAAAAAATTTTTAAACTATATAAAAAGTGAAAATCGCATGTTACCTGTGTTACTTGCTACCTCACATCTGTAATTTATTCTACTTAAATGGCAGTTCTTCCTGCTCATCCTCTGATATCTGCATGAAACCATCCTTATCGACCTCAATTCCGTCATCCAGTTTTAAAAACACACACCGGAAGTTCTTTCCCTCGATCTTCTTCTGCTTCGTATACTGCCCTGCCTGGGTCTGGATCTTGCCGTGCCGGTCCGCCCATGATAGAAATGCTTTTTTAGAAAATCCTCCGCCCTCACAGATCCTGTCAAATGCCGGGTTATAGATCACCGCATATCCATTTTCCAAAATGCCCCATTTCTCACAGGCTGTTGCCGCATCAAACCTTGTCTGGTTCATAGCGATCATTCCAAGGATATACTCATAACAGCGCTGATTATCTGACACGTCTGAATAGTCCGTAAGTGTTTCTTTTGCTTCATCCAGGGAAATATATACCCCATCCTTAAAAATGCTTTCTGTGGCGATTTTATCTGCTGTGAGAATTATGCTGAGAGACATTGCCTGCTTCTGCATTTTGTCAGAATCCATTAACCGGTTCATAAATCCCCTTTGTATGTTCCGCAGTTCTGTTTTATCCATGTCCTTAATAACATCCACAAACACCCTGCCGGCAAATCCATAGTTTTTCTTGAGAATCTCAGCCGTACGCTGCGGATCATCATAGATTTTCTGTGAACACTCCAGCTCCAGAATACGGTTGATTGCCCCGCCCTGACTGACATAACTGTTCAATGGCCGTTCACCGTTTGTTATGATGCAGTTCTTCCACCGGTTCTCACGGTTGATTCCAAGCTCTTTATTACTCCGGCTCTTTCCCTTGCCGGAACACAGATCATAAACGATTCCTTCAAAATTCTCCCGTATTCTCGATGATGTTTTACTGGTATCATCAAGCATCATTGGCAGATGATTCAACATATCTGCTTTTGCTTCCAGTGCCACATCCGTTGTCTTGAAATCTCCTATGTACTGTGATTCGTCCGGATTTGCCCAGACAGATGCTGCGAGCATAAGACTGACAGATTTACCGCCCTCAGTTTCTCCCCACAGGTCCACAAAAAATGGAAGTCCTCCAAGCGGTTCGATCAGTACGGATGCAAAGGCTGCAGCAAGCATAAATTTAATTTCTGTTTTTCCGGTTCTGCGAAGTTCTTTCACATGTTCATACCAGGTATCTTCATTACCGCGTTCATGCACCGCATCAAACAGGCTTTTAAACCGACTGTCACCATCAAATACAATATTCTGGTCATATGGAATAAAATCGTTCCCGTTCCATCCAAGTTTACTGGTGGAATTCTGCACCTCGATCAGTGAATCGTTCATATTTTCAATGTCTGACATGTACCGGACCAGGTGCTTTGCATTTTCACTTGTTACGGATATTCCTACACCGGACAACTGGACAATCTTGCTTGCCGACGTGATGACGGTCTTGGGAAATTTTTTTGTATACCATCGCCCGTTCCGTTTATATGCGATCTCAATCTGTTCTTCTCCGGTTTCCAGATTCTTAAGCCTTTTCACTGGAAGAATCGGATGATAACAGGCAAGTACTTCTCCGAACATGTTAAAGGTCCTTACACCGTCATCATCTGCAATCCAGGATCCAGAGTATAATTCATGTCCATCTTCAAAATAATCAAAGTGTGTGTAATTATCTGCAAGTTGCTGCGGATGGCTTTTCTTGGATGATTCAATTTCTTTGAATGTCTTTTTATATGCCCGGAGCATGGTATTGAATTTTTTCAATGTGCCTTTATGTTCTTTATCCAACTGCTCTGCACGTTCCTGGAATGATAAGAGCATTCTTGCCTTTTGAATCTCATCCGGCTCATTAAATATTTCAGTAAATACTTCCTCTGACAGAATAGATTCGGCATCATACTCTTTCAGTAATTTCAACCTATGCCACCCCTTTCCAATTCTTTTTGTAATACCTCATCATGGTGCAGGCAGACCATCAACGCATTCTGACAGTCGCACCATACATCCGATAAAGGTTCTGATTTTTTCAGCCATGTAACATATATGCCAATAAGCTGATTATTCAAATCGATTTTTCTTTTTAGACTTTCTTCCTCGCGTTTTCTTTTTTCCTTTGCTTTCTGCATGTGATATATGGTCATTTCAGATGCTTTTGTTGGTTTTTCATAAGTTCCACCAAGGCTGTAAAAAGCTGTCTTAAAATCACAATGTTCCATGCCCTGAACGAATGAAAAAATGTCCCCATTTGCTCCACATCCAAAACAGTTGTACGAATCTTTATATATTTTCATGCTGGCCGTATGATCACCGGTGTGGAACGGGCAGGGAACAAATCCCGCCCTGTTTGGATGAAAACCATATGATTCAACTATGTCACACATGGAATGAGACTGTTTTATTTCATCTACCGTCATTTAAAATCTCCACAATCTTTTTGCCCGTTTCCGATTTCTCACAGAAAGCAAAATCTACATTGTATCTATCTCTAATCGTGCACAGACTTTTATATAGCTGCATTCCATCTACCGCCTTTTCAGAGCACACTGTTTTTACCTTCCGCCCATTAACGGTCTTCCATCGGATTTCATGTTTTCTTGGGTTCTGCCAGAAGTAAACATCTTCTAATGTTTTTATATCTTCCCCGTGCTCCACCAGAATCACGATCTTAATATCCTGCTGTATCGCCCGAACCAGTTCAGCTTTAAAACGTTCGTGCTGCTGACAGACATTCCCGCACAGTTCCTGCAAGTCTTTTTTGCGATCAATTACCAGTCTTGGGTTATCCAGAGACTGATAATCGCCTACATACATTTTGGACTGGAAATATTTAACTCCAATGTCATCAAACTGTGTCCGGATCCGTTCCCATTCTTTTTTATGTTCCCTTGTGTCTACTTGTATCTGCAACTAAAACACCTGCCTTAATTGAATGGCAACTCTTCATCGATCCCATCGGGAATATTCATGAAACCATCTGCATCTTTCGGAGCTTTATCATAAAAACTCTGCGCGCTGCCTTTGTATTCCTTATAAGCCTTTGTTTCTGTCGTCTCTGGAATGCCGGCTTTCTCGACCTTGTCAAGCGATACGAACCAACGCATCACACGTTTTCTGACCTCTTTCCCGTTGTAAAAATCCATCTGCTCACCGAATACTCCGCCGATCTTCTTATTTTTAAACTGCGCACCGAAGTTATCGCCCCACTGCGTTGTAAATCCGGTATTGCTGTGCTCTACACAGGTTGTAAATGTCTTAAATGAACGATTGCACTTACCTTCGGCATCTTCTGTTAAAATGTACTGTGTTGCCTGGTTAGGCCATTTCTTATCCGGGCGGATATCATTCTTAAACTGCTCTGTAAAATACCCCGGTTGCGCATCATCTGGTGCAAAATCAAAAAGTACAACAATCATATCTTTTCCACTTTTCGATTTTGTTTCACTGACCTGCTTAATGATCAGTTTATGTCCACCAAGATCTACCGGAGTAAACTCTCCGCCTTCCGGTGTCTCATCGTAATTATTTGGTTTCTGCATTATTTTCCTTACCTCCGATTTCGTAATAATCTCTGATTGCTTTTTCAACTAACAGCATGTCATTATCAATGACCGCATCCTCAAACATGCCGATCGGCGACTTGCTGACTGCTCCATCTGCCGCCTGAGTGACAAATAAATGCTTATTTGACTCTACAATGCACCGCAGCACGATTGTAAACATACCCTCGATGCACACCTTTTCGTCTAACAGCTTTCCAATGGTTTTTGGTTTAATCTCTCCGAGTTCATTTGCTTCCTCATGCATGATCACATAAACAATCTTATCTGCCGGGACCTTCTCAATAATGAACTGGATCAGATTCCAGAAGTGATCACCGATCTGATTGTATAAAGTGAAAACTCCATTACCGCCACCTGCAGCACTATGTTTGCTCATGAACATATTTGTGATCAGATATCCGGCATCATCAATCACAATGTTCTTTGCCTTGGACTGGATCAAACACTTCATTACCGTCTGATAATCATCCGTGTTCCATCCATCGATCTTCCCTTTAAATGGAAGTGGTTTATTTAAAACCCTTATAAGGTTCCAATCCGGATTTCCTGCGCAATTCCTAAGGCTTGCACTCTTTCCCATACCGGATTTTCCAATAATAAGTACCGGGATTGCCATTACTCTTCCTCCTCTTCTTTAATAACCGCATTATCCGCAGCCGCTTTAATAAAGGAAGATGCTAACTCTTTTATACTGACACTTGCTTCCAGTTTTTTAGCTATCCCCTCTAAAATATCGCAGGCTTCCTCATCAATCCGGATGACTCCTCCACCTTTTGCCTTATCTCTCGCAATAAGCTGTGTCTTTTTCTTTGTTTTAATTACTATTTCCATCTTTCTCTCCTATCTGACTGTCCAAAATGGCAGTCCCATTACCATTTCAGCTCATTTAATTGACATGCTCTTTCCTTCTACAATCTCTGCACCTGCCACACTGGTTCCTGCCTTTATCGCAGCCTTAATAGCATTTTTATCTACTGTAGGATCTGCAAACTTTAAATACTCTTTAGGAATCGCCGTCATATCCGTAACATTGACACTGGATGTCTTTCTGAATGAAATTGCTACCCTTGGTGTTGAAAATTTCTGTCCGGCAAGATAAGTTGCGAGGTATTTCTTAAGCAATTCAGCCTTGTTTTCCGCTGCTTTCTGTCTCTCTGCAAATGACTGCTTTTCTGCCTTTAATGCCTCAGCATCCGCTGTCAAATTTTTAATATAAAGAGCGATATTCTCAATCTTCGTGTCACGCTCCATTTCCAGCTGGTCCAATCTATCAGAATCAAGGATCTCCCCTGTCTCCTGATCCCAACAGTTCATGATTTCATTTTCAATCTCAAATAAATTCATATTTACCACCTTTCATTTTCCCATTTCTCGTACATTTCTTCATCCAAACGCATCTCTGCCATTTCTTCCTCTCTGGCCAGACGTTCATATAAACGATGTATTCTTGCCTGCTCCGCTTCCTGTTCGTCAAACAGATCTGCATTATCCGGTATATATTCCATCAGTACACCTCATAACGCTCATGCTTTTCGATTCTAAGGACATCATCGTTACTCACTCTTGATAAATTGATTCCTTCAATCTCATGAATGTTCATTGTCAGATAACCATCTGCCGACATTGTTAAAGAAAGCAGGCTGTCGATTTTGTGATTTTCCAGCGTATTTTTAATACAATTAATTGCTGGGATAACTGCCTGTGCGATCAATTTAAACTCTTCTAATTGCTTGTCCTTTTCATTCATTTGCTTTTTCCTCACTTTCATGTTAAAATACATCAAAAGGATTTTTCTAAATCCTCTTGGTAAATAGCACCTGTCCTCGCCAAAGTTCAGGGTGCTATTTTTCTTTTTCACTAAGTAACCATCCTTTCATCTGATGATAAATTGGCACATAACTTTCAGCATTAACTTCGATATTGAAATCAAGTCCCACTTTCGCAATAATCATGCCAACAGCCATATCCTCTACTTTGGGATTTTCTTCCTCGCTTAAACATTGTGCATTTGTCACTACCTTGCCTCCTTCGTACTGTCACTGCAATCGATCAACACCATATCCCCATCCAGCTTGTCCGCCTGATGAAAATAAAACATCTCGATCTGCATCTCTCTTCTGCGCTCCGACAGAGCTCTCAACCCATATCCAGCTCCGGCGATAAATCCACCAAGGATACAGACTGCTCCTGCATAGTACATGTAAATGCCGTCGCTGTCGAGACAGCACATGGCAAGCATTGATATAATCCCGCCGGTTGCCATGATGATTTTAGATAAACGTCTCACACACTACCACCTCCCCGATCCTGCAATCTTGCATCTCCATTTTTCAAAATTCTCCGTGTCAAATACTATCGTACTATTCGGTTTTGCAGGGTTCATTTTCCACGCATATGTCTGCCCTTTTCGGCGGAACGCGTAAAGTAAAAATTCCCTTGGAAACCCCATCTTTTCAAGCTCTGTTGCTTTCATTACTGGTTTTGGATAATTCATCCAGCCACCTCCCTACTTTACTACTTTACCGGAATACCGATCACACTCTCCATCAGATCAATGTGATCTACGGTTATATGTACCTCGGTATGCGGATCATGGTTCTTTTTCAACCAGTCGACTACCGGCTTACACAGTTTTTCTAATTCTTCTGCTTCGCTCATATTTTCTCCCTTCTCGTTACATTTCTTTATTTCTCCATCTGTGGTATGATCTCCTTACAGGACGTTGCCGCGTCCGAGTATCATGAAAGGAGATATGCTTATGTCTGAGAAATTACATGACTTAACAATTCTTTATTTGCAAAAGTCAGATATTTCAAACCTCACCCCGGAACAGCTTTTTGACAAGTACAATGAGGTCTACAATCAAATGAAGGCTTATCAAAAATCCAATAAAGACTCGAATGTCGCTGTTCTTAAGTGATTTATACAGCTCTGCTAAAGCTGTTGATTCTCCACTAAGATCTTCACTGCAGGACTCCTTTGCTATCTTTTCCATCTGATATCGAAGGAGTTCCTTCTCTGTAGCTTCAGAAATTTTAATTCCTTTTCTATATTTCACTCAATCATCTCCCTTCTCAATAGGTTTTGCTAATCCCGCTGATGCTTCGGACTCGATTTAGAGAGCGTCTCCTGACTTTTCTCCAAAACATCGGTCATACTTTCCATAATTTGGCTTGTAATAACTGTGGCATCACTTTTATTTCTGAGTATCTTCTCAATGCGCTTCAAAGTACTGTCAATGCTTTGGAGCGTTTCTTCTATTGTTGATTTATTAACTTCCGGTGCTGCTTTCACTTTTCTCATCTCCCTTCTATTGAACTGGTGTTGTGACATCCTCTACTTCGCCAGGGTGGTTTTTCTAGCGTTCTCAAATGCAATTAAATCTTCCTCAGAAACTCTGTATTCTTTTCCAATTTTAATTGCTCCGAGTTTCTGCTGGCGAATCCACTCCCATACAGTGATGACCTTGACTTTGTATCTCTCTGCGACTTCGCCACAGGTGTACATTTTCGACAAAAATATCCCTCCTTTTTGTATGTTATTTATACTTGTGTTTAGCTCGGTTTAGTGATATATTTAGTTTGTCAGAACGAATTATATCATTATTACGAATTATCTCGTTTTATTTTGAATTAGTTCGTATAACCGAGCCATGTACATACTATACCTCGTTATACCGAACTTGTCAATACTTTTATTTCGTTTTTCCGAGATAATTTTAGAAAGGGAAAAGTATGTACGAAATTTTTGAGAAATTATGTAAGGAGAGAGGAATAACGCCTTATCGTTTCTGTAAAGACACTGGCATTAATTCCTCTACGATCAGCACCTGGAAAAATAAAGGCTCTGAATGTTCTCCAAAAACTGCAAAAGCAGTCTGTGAATATTTTGATATTTCAATGGATTTTTTGATGAATGGAGAAAATACTTCGGCTAAATCAGGGTTGCAATTAAATCAAAAAGACGAACGCGACATCGCTAAACGTCTCGAAAATACACTTAATGCATTAGAAGATTCTCAGGAATCCCTTATGTTTTCTGGCGAACCTTTAGACGATGAAACCAGAGAACTTTTAAAAGCGAGCTTGGAGAACAGCTTGAAAATAGCCAAGATAAATGCGAAACAGAAATTTACACCAAAAAAATATCGCACAGATAATGAATAGGATGTGATCTATTGGATATTCAAAATGTAATATCGCGCCTAATAAAAAAATATAAAACCAATGATCCTTTTGAAATAGCAGATATGCTTAATATTTCAATTTTTTATGAGGAACTTGGAACAATTAATGGTTACTACAATAAGCCATTAAGAATGAAACAAATACACATCAATGTTGCTTTGAGTGAAAACATGAAAAAGTTTACATGCGCCCATGAGTTAGGGCATGCCCTTCTCCATCCAGATGTATCTACTCCGTTTTTGCGATCGCAAACTTTACTTTCTGTAAATAAAATGGAGATAGAAGCTAATACATTTGCTGTAAAACTATTAATTCCAGATGATATTATTAGGGAAAATAGAGATTTAACCACTCAACAGCTTTCTCGCCTACTGGGATATGAACAGGCTTTGATAGAATTAAGGCTGAAATCTTATATAGTATAATGACTTAATTTGTAGAGTTTTATACATTTATATGATATATTAACTAAAAACACAGAAAGAAGGTATATTATGGGATTATTTGGAAAAAAAGAAACATGTTGCATATGTAATCAAAATGAGGGCACCAAACAATTATCTAGCGGAATGATCTGCAAAGCATGCATGAATGATTGCGGTCCTTTCTTGGGAGCATTAAATTGGAAAAACAGCTCTCCTGCTCGGGTTCATGAAGCCATTGCCGTTAATGCAAAAAATAATGAACGTCTTAGCATATTTAAAGTTGATAATTCTGTTCAAAAATATATAGAACTTGATGAAACAAATAAACTTTTAAGATTTCCTCAATTTTTATCTACCATAATATTTTCATATGATGAAATTATTGAATATGAACTATTACAGGATGGCGAACAAATTACTAAAGGCAGTCTTGGTGGCGCTGTTGTTGGAGGTGCGCTTTTAGGCGGCGTTGGTGCAATCGTTGGAGGAAATATAGGCCAAAAGAAAACCCGGAAAGAAATTTCCGAATACAAAATTAAAATAACTACAAAAAATTCTTTTTGCCCAACTATATATATTAACTTTCTACCTGCTGGAAAAGTTAAATCAGACAGCCTTACATTTAAATTATATGCCGGCAACGCACAAAGTGTCCTGTCATTATTGGCTATCGTCACTAATTGTGCAACAAACTCTACTGGCTCTGATTCGATCAGCGGTGCAGATGAAATTATGAAATACAAAAATTTATTCGACCAAGGAATTATCACAGAAGAAGAATTTAATGCAAAGAAAAAACAGATATTATCCTTATAAAGATTATCACTAATGTAAAAAACAAGGGAGTATCTATGAAAAAAGTATTTTCCATTAAGGCTAGCAGGATATAATGAATGGATTATGAAATTTAAAAGATACACAAAATAAACATTTGCTTTCAATAAAAAAAACGTCTCTTGTCGAACTGACGTTTGATTATTGGAGGTACATATGATGGAAGAAAAACAAAAAGACTATTTTATTACACGCTATTCGTTAATTCCAGACACCCAAATTGACATCGACACCGCTATTGGCATTTCAAAAGAAATGAAATTTAATGATTGGCTAATGTCATTTAAACAAGAAAAGCGTAAAGAAATTCTTTACCGTAGCACCAATTACGTATTATATTGTAAACAGCTATCAGAATATTGTTTTTTTATGAGCTTTGCCAAAGAGCTTCACGATATTATAGGGAAGAAAACCGATGATGGAATTGTTGATACCCCTATGGGAAATTACAAAAAATGTAACATCTTAATAAATACAATAAATCAATGGATGGTGATAGAAAAAAATACGGATATTTCAGCACCAATAGAATCTCAAAAAAATATCATTGCAAATGTGATTTCAAAATTTATGAAGCCCAAAAATTTATATTTTGAGATTAACATCATGGCTGAAAAAAATTATTTTTGGGAATATGTTGCTGCAAACCAAGATGCTATTACAGAAATAGATATTACCCTTTCTTCTCCAAATTTTTTGGAAGGAATAAAAACCGTAAATGAATTTCTGCATAAGACAAATGAAAAATATAATAATACCAGTGTAAGCATACAATTGAAAAACGAAGAGGGGAGGCTTAATATTGATAATAGCAATGAATTTTTGCAAGATGCTATTAGATACTCTTCCGCTGGTGGTGGACAATGGAGAATAAAATCAAGTACAGACAAAAAAGGATGCTCTAATGTTGACAATCCTTTTATTGTACACTTGCCAGAAGAACTAGGACAATTGAAAACTTCTGATATGCAAGCTATAAATGATACATTTGAACATATAAAACAAATCGATTCAGAGCATCGAAAGGAATGATATTATGTTTAAAAAAAACTTTTTTAAAATATTAGTATGCATAATTATTTCGGCTATACTTTCTTGTTTATTACAATATAAAAAAAGTAAGGTAATTGATTATTATGTTATTATTAATATTGAAATTGCACTCTTCTCAGTTTCATTGACCATTGTTGCCCTCTTAATTACAATTTTAGATAAGTATAAAGAAAAAATAACAAATCAACATGATTGGGTGATGAATAGTACAGCTATTTTAAAAGAAATTTGTGAAAATACTGTTGCTTTGCTGTTTATTATAATATTACTTGCCTTAGCATCAATATTAGAGCCTGCAATTGTCTTAATTCCAAAAATAGATATAATGACAATTGTTCTTTTATTCTCTTTTATTGTTTCATTATTGGCAATATTTGATACAACTATTAGTGTATATAAATTAGTCATTAATTTAAAAGATGTACTGGCTTCAAGCGCTAACGAAGAACTCGTCTTAACTCAAAAAGAAGTTCATATAATTGAAGCATATCGTTTTTTAGATGATGAGCACAAGAAAAACTTCGAAAATTTGCTTAGAGCAATTGCCACAAATCAGCAAACAGATACGATGAAACAACATGAAGAAAAATAAAAACCGCCCCTGCGAACCGGACACCAGTCAACAACAGGAGCGGATGCGTGCTCCGAAGATACACGCCCTAGACAAGCATATTGTATCATTCGGAGCAGCCAAACGCAAGCGGAACACCCGTTCTCTGCTGGCTGTTATTTTTATACCCAAAAACTCCCTCAATTTCGAGGTGGATAAAAGAAAGGATGATACATATGGCAAAAGCAAAATACGTTAAAAACTCCCGTGGTGAGTACGAAACAAAGATCTGGGACGGCACTTACAATGCTGACGGCAGCAAGCATCGTAAACGTCTCGTCTCAAAGAAATCCAGTGCTGATCTGGAGCGACAGGTAAATCAGTTGAAAAACGATGTGGAAAATGGTCAGTATGTTCAGGGAACCGACGTGACTTTTTTAGAGTATGCACGAAGTTGGCTCCTCACAAAAAAGGCTGCCCGTGAAATGAATACTCGGAAAATGTATGAAAATATCATAGAAACACATCTATCCTTTTTAGAGGATGTCCGTTTATGTGATATTCGAAACAGCCACTTCCAGTTAGCTATCAACAATGCACTGGATAAGCCGCGGACTTGTGAACAAATAGAAGTTACTTTTAAACAGATCATGAAAATGGCTGTAGCTGATAATTATATCGGCGTCGGAATGTATAATAAAATTTGTGCGGACATCAATCTGCCAAAATATGTCAAAAAAGAAAAACGTCCTCTCACGCCTGAGGAAAAAGAAGCTATTTCAAAGGCAGATTTCACAAACAGGGAGAAAGCGTTTATCTATATCATATATTCCTGTGGATTACGCCGTGGGGAAGCTCTGGCACTGTCAAAATTCGACTTTAAATCGGAAGGTGGCAAATACTCCGTCTCGATCACAAAAACGCTTATTTTCCCGAAAAACACGTCGGAGATCAAGCAAATGCCAAAAAGTGATCACGGATTTCGGTCTGTTCCAATCCCGGATACTACCGCAGCCTTCTTAAAAGAGTACATCTCTACTCTTCCCGGTACATATCTGTTTACCTGTCGTGACGGATCAAACATAACGCATTCCGCTTATGTAAAAATGTGGGCGTCCATAGTAAAGAAAATAAATTATGCTGCAGGCGGTACTGATGCTTTTCCTGTCGTGTCTGGTCTGACTGCACACATCTTCCGACACAATTACTGCACGAACCTCTGTTACCAGGTACCGGCAATCAGTATAAAGAAAATTGCTCAACTAATGGGAGATACAGAGAAAATGGTACTGGATGTATATAATCACATCATGGAAGAAAAAGAAGATGCCGCAGCCGTTGTAAATGATGTTTTGGCAATCTGATTTGCGGACACAATGCGGACATTAGGGTCAAAAAACACCTTGCGGACGCAATGCGGACATTAAAAACCATCAACTTTTGATTACTTTTTACTACTTTAAAAATCACAAAAAATAGCGGAAAGCCTTGATTTTACTGGCTTTCCGCTATATTCATCTTAATGAGACATCGGGGATTCGAACCCCGGACAACTTGATTAAAAGTCAAGTGCTCTA